>Ga0209475_10000223_pt1 | contig 157735 bp, 125 predicted proteins | sample tdDd471_FD_187128 | JGI IMG/M metagenome (GOLD analysis project Ga0209475, IMG submission 187128) | Marine sediment microbial communities from the Atlantic coast under amendment with organic carbon and nitrate - tdDd47.1 (SPAdes)... | ecosystem: Environmental > Aquatic > Marine > Coastal >... | reverse complement strand
TCCACTTTAATAACTTATGTCTTTTTATGGGTTTATTGCTCACTATTTTTCCTTGGGGATTAATGACGGCTATTTGAAAAACAGATTTCGCTAAATCAATACTAATTGTGTTAGACTTTTTCATGTATGGGCTCCTAATTTAGTTTTGTTTGGAAATTTAACTTTATCACACAATCTTCACGTTTGGGTGAAGGAGTCCATACCATTGCAGTTGAGCCGTCGCGAGAATGCCTAAGGTGCTGAAAATTATGATTTTTATGGGTTATTTTGGTGCGACCGGCTAGGCTTTATTCGTAGCCACCCTACGGGTGCAGTCTAGGCGACCCCGTCTAAATGTTCCAGAAAAGTCTTAAGATTTAGTGTCTTAGGCATTCGCAGTAGGGGCAACTGATTAATTTAGGTTTAACAAGCCGGAGTTGTAGCAATCTTCCTTTAAGCGGATTTATGAATCCCCCCTATGTTAGGGTAGTTGTCGGCTAAATAATTTATATATAATCATCTTGAGGTTGCACTCCAATAATAGATATATCGTTTGTTTCATAATTTCTAGCACTACTATCATCGTCGATAATCGTTCGGGAAGCCGTTATTTCGGTAATACCTTCAGGAAAACTTGCACCGATAGGATTGCTAAGGACTAATGAAAAAGTTTCATTGGATTCATCAATATTGTCTCAGATAATTTCTACGGCAATTACAGTACTTAGTTCTCCCGCTTTAATTTCTGCCGTACCCGAGGTAAAGATAAAATCACTGCCAGCTTTAGCGGTACCATCTTGCGTGTAATAACTGACCGAAGCATTAAATGGCAGAACAGAACCAATTAGCTCCATATAAAAATTGTATAGCCTGTATATCGTAAAGCATGGGAGTGGAAGGATAGAGATAACCGTAAGAACCATCAACTAACTTGTCATATATATTGGGAAATGTATATGACATAGCGGTATAGTACAGGGAATCATTATTACCTAAAATTTCATTCCCTTCATGAGGGTGTATTAAGCCAAATGCATGGCCTATTTCATGTATCGCTGTAAAGAAACCTCTTGTTCCTAGTGTAAAGTTATCATTTGCCGGTCGGTATATCGAATTAAACCATATTTGTTCAGAAAACTCGGCTTCCCTTTCTGTTGGCGGATAAAAAGCCCATGCTCCAGAGTCATGTGCGTTATTTGCAAAGGCAAACCTAATATTTCCTTCGCTATCCGGCTCAATTACTTCGGTAAAGGTTATATTCGCAAAGTCGCTCCATGCTGCTAGAGCCTCTCTAATTCCCTGTTGTTGAGAAAAATCGAGATAACTAACATAATCTGGCTCGTTATATGGGTAATAACCAGATGTCCATTCAGAATATTGATTAGGAAAGCTATAAGTTACATGAACGGCATTACCATTATAATTTCCCCATTGGGTACCATAAAGCAATGAATCAATTTGGTGAATACCTGACAAAGGAGTAGCAGCCATAAAATCCTCTTCCAGTCTATTTAAAAAATAGTCTAACAAAGAAAAAATTCAAATGCTTTGTTTACTTGATATTTGGATGGGCAATAATCTCCAGTTTATCAGGCATCTAATAAATGGTAGTGATTGAATAACATGCGACTTTATTTATCCTTATATTAAATAGAGATAGTGCAAAAACATTTATAGTATTCCCCTGTATCAGGATAGTTAGATTATGAATCAAAGATATAATCGGTTTCAATTGACTCAACTTGATTAAAAAGTTCCCCAAATTCAAGTAGTTTTATCCCGCTAAATCAAAAAATATAAATTTACAATGTCCCCTTTATTATTCATCAAGAAACCACCTAAAACTCTGTCAGACTAGAGTCTATATATTATTTTATTGACATATTTAATTTAGGCTTATACAGTCTATCTTGACACTTTAGGGAGGGGGTGAAAAGATGAAAGGACGGCGAATTAGATACATTAGGGTTAATCCCTATGAGCAAAATTTCGAACATCAGCTAGACGGTGAAAATCCTGATCGAATATTTATAGATAAAGCATCTAGTAAGGACAAAAAATGCCCACAACTTAAAGAGCTTATTCAATTTGTTCGCGATGGGGATATGGTTATCATTTATAGCATGAATCATTTAGCTAGGAATCTGGATGATTTACGAAGATTAGTAAAGTCATTAACCGAAAAAGGTGTTGTTATCCAATTTAAAAAAGAAGGATTAACATTTACCGGTGAAGACTCTCCTAGCTCTAACCTGTTACTGTCAGTAATGGGGGCCTGCGCCGAATTTGAAAAAAACTTGAGTAAAGAACGTCAACAGGAAGGAATTGAGCTAGCTAAAAAACGAGGCGTTTACAGAGGAAGAAAGAGAGCCTTATCTGATGATAAAGTTATACTTTTGAAAGAACGAATAGCCAAAGGTGAAACCAAAACTCATCTTGCCAAAGAATTTGGGATTAGCCGAGAAACACTCTATCAATATATCAAGATTGAGTAACCAGCTACAAAATTATAGTTATGCCATCATAGGACCTTATCGACATTTTTAATATGAAAAATTCTCTTAGAGTAAAACATTGCACCTATATGATTGATACTTCTAAAATAAATTTGCTTTTCACCAACATATAACTGAAAAAGAGCCACTGAGTAAGTAAAGATGTTTAAAGACTACATAAACGCTATCACAATAGATATCGGTAAAGTATTAAGCGAAATGACTTGCCTTAATATCCAACGCACCATCATAAAAAAAGAAGAAAGGCCTGATACCCAATATGCTTTAAGTTATGCCATTAAATTTAAACATTTAGATAAAAATATCAAAGGTGCCGTCTACTTTAATTTTAATGATGTAGAGGTCGCTAATATTGTAGCCATGTCTATTGCAAATAAGCTTGGAGCTCCAAAGGATGTTGCGTATAGAGATGATTACTTGTGTGAGTTTATGAATACCTGCGTTGGCAAAGCATTAACCAACTGGGAAGAAATGGGATTCAGCGCATGTATTGAACCGCCTGAGATTATCGAAAACAGTGGAATAAACACCCCATTTTATGGCTCAAAAATATCGCTTATCGCTTTGATTTTAGATGTCAGTCACCTTTTATTTCAAGTCGTTTTTATTGATGGCTCATATGATGTTTTAATCGGGAAAAAAATTCTAGTGGTTGATGATTCTATGATGATACGACAACTGCTGGTTAAAAAATTAACAACCGTTGGTTTTAGTGTTGAAACTGCTAAAAATGGTCTTGATGCGATTGAAAAAACCAAAACATTCGAACCCGAACTTATCATTATGGATCAATGTATGCCAGTTCTAAGTGGGCTAGATGCAATTGTCGAAATACGAAAGTTCAAACCTAACATGAAAATAATTATGTTAAGTTCAAGTTCTCGTAAAGATGAATTGAACACGGCAGCAACACTTAAAGTACAGGCCTATTTAACCAAACCAGTCAGTTTGCCTGAACTTTATAATCAGATTGCAAAAGCACTGATGAATTTAAAGGTTGAACACAAGGAAAGGCAATGTAAAATTGAAAATTGAATATCGGCCAGGGGTCGGAGTCAAGAAAGTATTAACCTAGAAAAATCAGCTCGCACATTTTCCAATAAAAGTGATACCGCGATATAACCTTCTACTCCGTAGGCATTTGACTCCGACCCCGATAAAGTATAGAGCCAACTAACCACACAAAAAAACATATCCCTTTCCGTGCCTTCCGAGGTCAGTTTTTTCTGTTAATGTTTCATTTTTTTAATTATCAATTTTTATGGCCTTTTTGCCTTCCTGATAGGCTAAAAATAATGCTGCTTTTAATTCTGGTTGTTGATTAATATCCTCAATTTTAAGCACATCCAATGCTATGGATTGAATCAAGTCAAATTCTCGTTCTTTTATCCAAGCTTTTTGGAATGCCTCGGTATCAAACTGTCCGTCCTGACAAAACTGAGCCGCAAAGCCTTTGGCATTATTAAATTGAATATTTTCCTGTAACATCACTTCATAGTGATAGGAATAACTATCAATACTATTTTCAGTTGCTAGCAATAAATACAAATCAGGTAGTTTGACATTTCTTTCCATATATTGGTCTAAATCAATGCTTGCAGAGGGTGCAAATAATTCGCCTTTATAATAAAACTCAATTTTTATGTCGATAGTACTTTTCATTACTTATAGTTTTCCCGAGAGTTGCTGACCTTCATATTTGTATGCTGATAGTATTTTTTTATCCAATAAAAATCAATCCACCTTATACCATACCTTCATAAATTTTTTGTCTTTGTTTCTTATTATGCTGATAATTTTAACATTAACAAACAGCCCATCATGATTTTCCTGACGTTAGTTTATTTTAAAATTAACAATATTGGGGGCAGTCATCCATTGCAATAAAAATTTCATATTTTATGTATTGCAAAATTGCTATGAATTTCCTACTCTTTATTCTTCTCAATATTAGACCTGCCTTATCAGATGAACAAAGCTAAAACTGTCGGAATTACCAATCACCCTCTACGAACGATTTTATCCAATGAGGCTCATGCCCGCCCCTATGCCCAACTTACTGCCCCAGTTTATGCCAGTCATTTGGCTATTCTTAGCGATGAGACAGTTAGTGGTGAAACTACTACTGAGTTAGAAATCGAGCATTTAAAGACATTGTGTGAATTTTTTAAAATACCACTTCCAGAACAAATTGGCCGCCATTTTAGTGCTGATTTAGGTGTCTTTCGGATTAAATGGGAGCGTCATAGTGAATTTTCTACTTATACATTTTTTATTGATGGGGATATAGAACATGCCTTCGAAACCACAGCTATAGAGCAAGTTCCCTCAGATTGGTTGAAACAATTACCTGGCGAGTTATTGATGGCAGCTCACATTGCTTTATTACCATGTGATAAAGAAAGTTGTGATATCCATAGTATCGGCTCGCTATTTTCCGGTAATACCGTCAGCGGATCCACCGTCACCAGTGGTGCAGCCCGAGTTTGGACGGATTTCCAGATCCATCCTGATGGTTTCAGCCGATTTTTGATCCAAGATATTAATATGCACAATCGTCAAGCCGGTCGGCTATTACAACGCTTATACGAAATTGAACAATACCGAATGCTAGCTCTTTTATCTTTTCCCTTAGCGCAAAAATATACGCCGGATATTAAACGTTTGGACTTAGAACTTACCCGACTTACGGCAGCAATCACACATGCAAGCAACTTGGAGGATGAGCACCGAATCCTCGAACAGCTCACCCGACTTTCCGCAGAACTTGAACAAATTGTCTCGGCCACCAGCTACCGCTTTAGCGCCGCCCGAGCTTACTATGACATCATTCACCAACGCTTGGAGGATATGCGAGAAGAACGTATTCAAGGCGTCCAAACCCTCCATGAATTTATGCAACGTCGTTTGGCCCCCGCTATGCAAACCTGTCGTTCCGTCGAAGGACGCTTACAATCCCTGGCTCGCCGTCTAGCTCGCACCAATACCCTATTACGAGCCAAAGTCGATATTAGCATGGAAGGTCAATCGCGGGATTTATTACACTCCATGGATCGGCGTGCTTATCTCCAATTGCGAATGCAAGAAACCGTTGAAGGCTTATCGGTCGTCATTCTAAGTTATTATTTAGTCGGTTTAGTCAGTTATGGTTTAAAGGCATTGAAAGCCAGCGGTATTGGCATTAATGTCGAATTAGGCACTGGTATCGCTATCCCAATTGTTATTACCACCGTATTCTTTGGAGTACGTCATTTAAAACGACTGGCCGGGCATGACGGTGAGTAAACTTTTTGACTTTCTTGTGACGGGGTAGTTCAAAATCCAACACCATCACCACGGGAAGGATTGCTAACTTGGACCAAAGCTACCATTGCTGGTAATACCAGACAAACCAATTCAGTTAAAAACCACATAATAAAATCAATGAGAATCTGAATCAATTAGGGTAGATTCACAAATCAACTGTAATCCCAATTTCAATTCAGACCTTCCCTAAATTTTAATAAAAAACTTACACTGGATTTGCTAGTATTTTATGCATTTTTGGGAGTTTGGTATATACTCGGTATTAAAGTTGGTATTCACGGTAAAAAAGAATACACTATTAACAATAAAAAACTAGAATGCATAATAATCTTATTCAGGAGATAAAAATGTCTGTATCAGTAGCGGATTTGAAAAAAATTGCCGACAATGGAGGTGCTATGATTTTAGATGCAAAAAAAATTTCGTCAAACGATTTAAAAGCAATAGCGTCCAATGCGAATATTGGCCAGGCAAAGGTTACCTTGAAAAACCCATCTGCTCTCAGTTCAGATGACTTAAAAACCATTGCATCAAATTCAAAAGGCAGTGTTATTTTTGACTTTTATGATGAATAAAAAAATATCACCTTCGTGCTAATCTATAGAAATGTGGGGTTCAATAGGCCGATAAACATATCTATTCAAGACATGAAGGCAAAGCAATAGTTGAGCTTTCATAACGAACGCCTATGAGGTACGCGTATCGGCTTGCCCTGCAAGGAGCACTGTGAGTAAAGTTTCTATATGTTTTGACTTATTAGGAGATTTTAACAATCTCGATTTGTCTCAAGAAATTCAAGGTAAAAGTCTACAAATTATTCATTTTTCTAGATTAAAGCGATTGCTTATTGGCAATGTCCGTTCTGGTATATTACGAGTCAATCAGATGAATACCATCCTTTTTAATACGAATCAATCGTTGTTTATATAATCCGCTAATGGCTTTTTTAAACGCGCCTTTACTGATACCAAATAATTCAGAAATTAATTGCGGATCAGACTTGTCATGTACTGCTGCAAACCCATTATGATTTTCTAAATACGTGAAAATTATCTGAGTATTTTTATCACGGGTTTGCTGCCCGCCTTGTAGCGTTAAATCAATTTTTCCATCAGGGCGAATGTGCTTAATAAAACCGACTATTTTCTGACCAAAGCTCAAGCGTTGGAATACTTCATTGTGGTATAACATCCCCCAGTGAGAATGATTAACAATGGCTTTGTATCCCAAATCAGTAGTATTGGCGATAATCAAATTAACTCTTTGTTGTAGTTTAAATTGTTGCCCATTCTCATCACCTATGAAGTTATCGATTTTGGATGATGCCACGATTCGTCCATCCAGTCTATCAAGATATAAATAGACCAAATAAGCACTACCAACCTCCATAGGTCGATGCTGCTCAGCATATGGAACTAATAAATCTTTATCCAATCCCCAGTCTAAAAAGGCCCCAACCGAAGAAACATCCAAAACTTTTAGATAAGCAAATTGCCCTACACAAGCCTTTGGCTTTTGTGTGGTTGCTACAGGCCGATCTTCTGAATCGTAATAAAGGAATACCTCAATAGAATCATGTTCACAGAGGTCATTTGGGGCATATCGCCGTGGTAATAACACTTCACCGAGATTTTTAGCATCTAAATAAACACCAAAATCTACAACTTTTACGACATCTAAATTATACGTCTGACCAACTTGAATCATTTTATTATCCCAACCACAACAGCATTTACAGTGCAGGTATTATACACCGTCAAATTGAATATTGAGGGCGAATTCAAGTTACTTGATGAAATGATAGTAATAATATAAACAATTTCCTTCTCAATACTTAGTCAGAAAAAAACTTGAACCGTATGCCATTGATATCATATTATTTACAAGTTGAATGATAAATCAATTTTATAAAAAAATATTAAAACATATTGAAGTTCGTACATACCGAAAAAGTTACGTCCAATAATACCTTCACATTCTCTAAGATAGTCTGTCTTGTTTAATGAGAAGTCTACGCAAAGCATTAAGCTACTCCACATAGAATTAATAAAAATAGTTTTGACTTGCCAGTCAATAGCGGACGAACCTTATCTTTCATCGTATAATACCGATATGCTTAAACCTAATAACAATTTAGAACGTATATCAACAGGAAGTTTATAATGACAAGTACCCAACAGCGCGCCGCACTGCAACGCCAAATCTGGCAAATCGCCAACAATGTGCGCGGCTCTGTAGACGGCTGGGATTTTAAACAATACGTACTGGGTAGCTTGTTTTATCGCTTTATCAGTGAAAACTTCACTGACTATATCACAGGTGGTGATGAGAGTGTCGATTACGCGGCGATGGATGATGAAGACGAAAACATTGCAGCAGCCAAAGACGATGCGATTAAAACCAAAGGCTACTTTGTTTACCCTAGTCAGTTGTTTGTCAACATCGTAGCGGGCGCCAATGAAAACGAAAACCTGAATACCGACTTAGCGAATATATTTTCTGCCATCGAAAGTTCAGCCACTGGCTACGACTCAGAACAAGACATTAAAGGCCTGTTTGCTGACTTCGACACCACCAGTAATCGTCTGGGTAACACCGTAAAAGATAAAAACAGCCGTTTGGCAGCTGTATTAAAAGGTGTGGCAGGCTTAAAATTTGGTCAGTTTGAAGACAGTCGTATCGATCTTTTTGGTGATGCCTATGAATTTTTAATCTCCAATTACGCAGCCAATGCCGGTAAATCCGGCGGTGAGTTTTTTACCCCACAACATGTATCCAAACTCATTGCCCAACTGGCCATGCACAAGCAAACCAGCGTAAATAAAATTTACGATCCCGCAGCAGGTTCCGGCTCATTATTATTGCAAGCCAAAAAACACTTTGACGCTCACATTATTGAAGACGGCTTCTATGGACAGGAAATCAACCACACCACCTACAATCTGGCCCGTATGAACATGTTTTTGCACAACATCAACTACGACAAGTTCAATATACAACTGGGCAACACCCTGACCGACCCGCACTTTGGCGATAACAAACCCTTTGATGCCATTGTCTCTAACCCGCCGTATTCGGTAAAATGGATAGGCAGCGACGACCCAACTCTTATCAACGACGATCGCTTTGCTCCTGCAGGTGTATTAGCCCCCAAATCCAAAGCCGACTTTGCCTTTGTGCTCCATGCCCTCAGCTACCTGTCCAGCAAAGGGCGCGCCGCCATTGTCTGCTTCCCAGGTATTTTCTACCGTGGCGGAGCCGAAAAGAAAATCCGCCAATATCTGGTCGATAACAACTATATAGAAACCGTGATTTCACTGGCGCCCAATCTGTTTTATGGCACCACTATCGCTGTTAACATTCTGGTGCTCTCAAAGCATAAAACAGACACCACCACCCAGTTTATTGATGCCAGCGGCGAAGACTTCTTTAAAAAAGCAACCAATAATAACGTACTCACCGACAATGAAGATGAGAATGAACCGGGCCATATCCAACAAATTATGGCCATGTTTGACAGCAAAGAGGATGTCGAACATGTGGCTAAATCGGTCGATAACAACAAAATCGCCACCAATGATTACAATCTGTCGGTCAGCTCTTATGTAGAAGCAAAAGATACCCGCGAGAAAATCAATATTACCCAGCTTAATGCCGAGCTTAAAACCACCGTTGCCAAAATAGACCAACTGCGGTCAGATATTGATGTCATTGTGGCGGAGATTGAAGGAGTGGAAAAAAAGCGATGACCCTGGACAATAAATTCAATATTACCGATCAGATTGAACTGGCTAAGGTGGAAGAAAAAATCAGCAAGCAAAAAGCCAAACAGCTGTTTGATTCTGGCGATATAGCCAAAGCAGAGATCGGCACATTTGCAGGTCTTTCTTATATACATGCCTACCTGTTTGACGATATTTATGAGTTTTCCGGTAAAATACGGAATGTAAATATCGCCAAGGGTAATTTCCGTTTTGCGCCATTGATGTATCTGGAAGCCTCGCTCAAGCATATTGATACCATGCCACAAGGCAGTTTTGATGAGATTATTGAAAAATATGTGGAAATGAATATTGCCCACCCGTTTCGCGAAGGTAATGGCCGGGCTACTCGCATCTGGCTGGATCTTATACTAAAAGCTGAAATCAAACAGGTGGTGAATTGGAATCAGGTTGATAAAGAAGAATACCTCTCCGCCATGCAGCGCAGTGTGGTCAAGGACCTAGAAATTAAAGTGCTACTCAAACCAGCTCTCACCGATCAAATTCATAACCGCGCCCTATTTATGAAGGGCATTGATATCAGCTATTATTATGAAGGCTATAGCAAATTTAAGACCGAGGAGCTGTAGCGATGAGTCACGTAGGATTTATGGAAAAACTGCTGGATGGTGCTGAGATGGAGTGGAAGGCGCTGAGTGAGGTGGTTAAACTTCAGCGTGGAAAAAGACTTGTAAAAAGCCAATTAGAAGAATTTGGCAATTATGCTGTTTATCAAAATAGTATGACTCCTTTAGGCTATTTCCATGAAAGTAATGTCAAATCTGATAGTACTTTTGTTATTAGTGCTGGAGCGGCAGGAGAAATTGGGTACAGCGATGTCGATTTTTGGGCGGCAGATGATGTCTACTTTTTCCTAACACCAATTGAAATAGAAAGTAAGTATTTGTATTACTTTTTATTAACGCAAAAACGTAAGATTTTATCTCAGGTTCGACGTGCAAGTATTCCTCGTTTATCAAAAAACGTAGTAGAAAAACTCCAAATTCCCATCCCTTGCCCAAATAACTCGAAAAAATCCCTGGCAATCCAGGCCGAAATCGTTCGTATTTTAAATACTTTCTCCGAGCTAACCACCGAGCTAACCACCGAGCTTAATGCCCGCAAAAAACAATACAACTATTATCGTGAACAGTTGTTAAGTTTTAAAGAAGGGGTAATAGAGTGGAGGACGTTGGGGGAGCTTGCAGAGAATCTTGATTCTATGCGTAAACCGATAACGAGTGGTCTAAGAGAACCAGGTAAAATCCCTTACTACGGAGCATCCGGCATAGTCGACTACGTCAAAGACTATATTTTTGATGGTGATTTCTTACTTGTTTCTGAAGATGGTGCGAATCTAGTTGCAAGGAATACACCTATTGCATTCAGTATCAGCGGAAAAAACTGGGTAAACAATCATGCACATGTACTAAAATTCGAGACTTATGCTGAAAGAAGGTATATTGAATACTATCTAAATAGTATTGATTTAACGCCTTATATATCAGGAGCAGCTCAGCCTAAACTAAATAAAAAAAATTTAAATAGCATCAACATTCCAAACCCCTCTCATGATGAAAAAGAGCACATCGTTTCGATCCTGGATAAATTTGACGCATTAACTAATTCCATCAGCGAAGGTTTACCCCGAGAAATCGAACTACGCCATAAGCAGTACGAGTATTACCGCGATTTACTGTTGAGTTTTCCTAAACCAGAGACCGAGTTAGGAGTAGGGGCATAATATGAGCAATACGCTAAGGGAGATAGCCCAACAATTAAAAGATGCCAAGAATAAAGTGCAGTTGATCTATGCCTTTAACGGCTCAGGAAAAACTCGCCTGTCGCGGGAGTTTAAAGACTTAATCGCATCCAACAACGGTGATGGGGAAGAAATTGCTGATTTAGACCAATCAGAATTAGCCAATAAAAACATTCTCTATTACAGCGCCTTTACCGAAGATCTATTTTATTGGGATAACGATTTAGATGCTGATGAGGAAAGAAAACTAAAGATACATAGCAACTCATTCACTAAGTGGGTGTTCGAAGAGCAAGGACAAGATCAAAACGTTATTACCAATTTTCAGCATTATACAGATGAGAAGCTAACCCCGCATTTCAGTGAAGATTTCACCGAGGTTAGTTTCTCGTTTGAGCGTGGTAATGACGAACAGGAAAATAATATTAAAATATCCAAAGGTGAAGAAAGTAATTTTATTTGGAGTGTTTTTTATACCCTTTTAGATCAGGTTATTGAAACTCTGAATATTGCTGAAGACGATTATCGTGAGACAGATCAATTTAACTTGTTGGAATATGTGTTTATTGATGACCCTGTCAGTTCATTAGACGAAAATCATTTAATTGAACTAGCCGTGAATTTATCCACGCTAATTAAATCCAGCTACTTTTCTGAAGATGGCAGTAAAGGTCTAAAATTTGTTATAACGACGCATAACCCGCTTTTTTACAATGTGCTGCATAATGAATTAGGTAAGGCAAAAAAGTATACGCTTAAAAAGCATGAGGACGGTAGTTATGATTTGAATAATCAGAATACCGATTCACCATTTTCATATCATCTTTACTTAAAATCTGAGCTTGAAAAAGCTATCGATACGGGCCACCTGCAAAAATACCACTATAATTTTTTAAGAAATATTTTAGAAAAAACCTCCACATTTCTTGGATACGGCAAATGGGGAGAGCTACTCCCTCGCACAGATGATGGAAGGTCCAACCCTTATGCGGCTCGTATTATTAATATATCTAGTCACTCCAAACATGCCAGCGAAGAGGTTGCAGAGCTTACCGAGGATGATAAGCGTGTGTTGGGCTACTTGGTAACACAGATTAATGAAATGTATCGCTTTAAATAGAAAGCGGAATAAATGCAAAGGTCAAACAATGACAGACTATAAAACCATCGCAGAATCCAATAACTTTATCGTACTCGATAAATACACCAAAGAATGGCAGGTTGCCGAAAGCTACCAAAGCGAAGATGATTTAGAGCGGGAATTTGTTGACGATCTGGTTAAACAAGGTTATGAGTTTGTGCCAGGCTTAAACACGCCAGAGAAAATTCTTGCCAATGCTCGTGAGCAGCTGAAAAATTTAAATAATGTTGAGTTTCTTGATAGTGAGTGGCAGCGCTTTGTTGAGCAGTATCTAGATAAACCCAGCGACAATATTATCGACAAAACCCGTAAGATTCACGATGACTACATTTATGATTTTGTGTTTGACGATGGCCATATCGAAAACATTTACTTAGTGGACAAAAACAATATAACCCGTAATAAGCTACAGGTGATCAAGCAGTTTGAACAAACCGGCGACCATGCCAATCGCTATGATGTGACGGTGTTAGTCAATGGTTTGCCCTTGGTGCAAATTGAGCTGAAAAAGCGTGGCGTAGCTATACGTGAGGCGTTTAACCAGGTGCACCGCTATAGCAAAGAAAGCTTCAACGCCGAAAATTCCCTGTTTAAGTATTTGCAACTATTCGTCATCTCCAACGGCACCGATAGTCGCTATTTTGCCAATACTACCAAGCGCGATAAAAACAGTTTTGACTTCACCATGAACTGGGCAAAGTCAGACAATACACTGATTAAAGATTTAAAAGATTTTACCGCTACGTTTTTTCAGAAAAACACGCTGCTAAACGTATTACTACACTATTCGGTGTTCGATGTAAGTAACACCTTGCTGGTGATGCGCCCCTACCAAATAGCCGCGACTGAGCGCATTTTATGGAAAATTAAAAGCGCGTATCAGGCCAAAAACTGGAGCAATACTGAAAGCGGCGGCTTTATCTGGCACACCACAGGTTCAGGAAAAACCTTAACCAGCTTTAAAGCCGCGCGCTTAGCCACAGAGTTGGATTTTATTGATAAAGTATTCTTTGTGGTGGACAGAAAAGATCTTGATTACCAAACCATGAAGGAGTATCAACGTTTCTCACCTGATAGCGTCAACGGCTCCGACAGTACCGCTGGCCTTAAGCGCAACCTTGATAAAGATGACAATAAAATTATCGTCACCACTATTCAAAAGCTCAACAACTTAATTAAAAGTGAAAGTGACCTGGCCATTTATCAAAACCAGGTGGTATTCATTTTTGATGAGGCCCACCGAAGCCAATTTGGTGAAGCGCAGAAAAACCTAAAGAATAAGTTTAAAAAGTATTATCAGTTTGGATTTACTGGTACACCCATTTTTGCAGGGAAAAATGCATTAGGGGCAGAAGACACAGCAAGTGTATTTGGCCGGGAATTACATGCTTATGTGATCACCGATGCTATACGCGATGAGAAGGTGCTTAAGTTTAAAGTTGATTACAACGATGTACGGCCACAGTTTAAAACCCTTGAGCAAGAAACCGACGAGAAAAAGCTCAGTGCCGCTGAAAATAAGCAAGCCTTGTTGCACCCTGACCGTATTGGCGAAATCTCACGGTACATCTTAAATAGCTTTGGGCAAAAAACGCACCGCTCACATACCAGAGCCAAAGGCTTTAATGCCATGTTTGCTGTGAGCAGTGTGGATGCCGCCAAAGCTTATTATGAGTCGTTCCAGCAATTACAAGCGGATAGCAACAGTAATAAAAAGCTAACTGTTGCCACTATCTTTTCTTTTGCCGCCAACGAAGAGCAAGATGCCATTGGCGAAATTCTTGATGAGAGTTTTGATATATCGGCCATGAACAGCAGCGCTAAAGAGTTCCTAAGCGCTGCCATAGAAGACTATAACGCAACCTTCAAAACCAACTTTGGTGTAGACAGCAAGGGCTTTCAAAACTACTACCGCGACCTTGCTCAGCGAGTTAAAAAGCAAGAAGTCGATTTAATCATTGTTGTGGGTATGTTTTTAACCGGCTTTGATGCGCCCACCTTGAATACGCTATTTGTTGATAAAAATCTGCGTTATCACGGTTTAATACAAGCCTTTTCTCGCACTAACCGTATCTTTGATGCCACCAAGACCTTTGGCAATATCGTCACTTTCCGCGATTTAGAACAAAATACGGTGGATGCCATTACCTTGTTTGGTGATAAAAATACTAAAAACGTGGTACTGGAAAAAAGCTACAAAGAATATATGGAAGGCTTCACCGATATCGCCACAGGGGAAGCACGCCGAGGTTATTTAGCGGTTGTAAAAGAGCTACAGCAGCGCTTCCCTAACCCAGATGAAATTATCAAAGAGCAAGATAAAAAAGATTTCGCCAAGCTATTCGGGGAATATTTGCGCGTTGAAAATGTATTGCAAAACTACGATGAGTTCGCTGGCTTGCAAGCCTTGCAACACATTGACACAAATGACCCAGAGGCAGTCGAAGCGTTTAAAGAAAAACACTATGTAAACGATGACGACCTGGCCGCTATGCAGGCCATTGAGATACCATCGGAGCGTATCATTCAAGATTATCGCTCAACCTATAACGATACTCGTGACTGGCTACGCCGTGAAAAATCCGCCAATCAAAAGGAAGAATCCAGCATTGATTGGGATGATGTGGTTTTTGAAGTTGACTTGCTTAAATCCCAAGAGATTAATCTCGATTACATTCTTGAATTGATTTTTGAGCACAATAAAAAGCATAAGAGCAAGGCTGACTTAATTGACGAAGTACGTCGCCTTATTCGTGCAAGCTTAGGCAACCGCGCCAAAGAAAGTCTGATTGTTGATTTTATTAACAACACCAACCTGGACGACATTGGCGATAAGGCGAGTATTATTGATGCCTTCTTTAAGTTTGCTCAAGCAGAACAAAAGCGTGAGGCAGAAGAGCTAATTAGTTCAGAAAATTTAAATGAAGAAGCTGCCAGACGCTATATAACCATCTCATTAAAACGAGAGTACGCGAGCGAGAATGGTACTGAGTTAAACTCAACATTGCCAAAAATGAGTCCGCTTAACCCGCAATATAAAACGAAAAAGCAGAGTGTTTTTCAAAAGATATCCAATTTTGTTGAGAAATTTAAAGGCGTTGGTGGGCAGCTCTAGTCCCAGTAGTTCAGGGAAAACCATGCATAACCAATAAGGATAGATTGTGTGAGCGGAGCGAACCACCATCTTATCCTGTTGTTGAAAATCGTTGGGTTAATGAAAAAATCGTTGGGGGACCAAAATCTAAAACTTTTACAACATCTAAATTATACGTCTCGCCAACTTGGATCATTTTATTATCCCAACGGCAACAGTATTGACAGTGCAGGTATTATACCGTCAAATTGAATATTAAAATAATCTATCTCCTCTTGGTTTAAAACCTACATGGCTATGTGGATTATTTATCTTTTAGATATTCCGCCATATCCTCATTTTCAACTCTAGTATAAATTTCCGCAACTGTTAGGTTTAAATTAATAGGCTCAAAGGTAATTTCATCATCTAAATAGTAGCGTTCAGAGCGCCAGTTTTGACTTTTCCGCATCACTTCAACTTCAACAATGTCTTGTTCAATAAGAACATATTCCTGAAGAGTCGGAATATTAAGATAGGAAACCACTTTTTCGGTAGTATCAATTTTTCGGGTAGACTTTGATAAAACCTCGACAATAATAACCGGAGATTGGGTGGAATAGCCCTCATCATAGAAGACATCATCACAAACGACCATCACGTCTGGGTAACGATATTCATTTCTTAGTTTTAGTTTCATATCATTACTGAATGTGTCACATGGTTTTCCTTTAAGGTGATTTCGAAACTCGCCAAAAATATTTCCAACCAAACGATTATGATTAACGCTGGCTCCCGTCATGGCATACACAATGCCATTAACATACTCATGCCGAATTTCGCTAATTCGTTCCCCTTGAAGGTATTCGTCTAAACTAATTTTATCTTCTGTGGAGTCGATTTTTGGATTTAAATACGACATGTTTTTTTACCCAATAAGTAATTAAGCATTATCCTAAATTATGACATAGATTTTAAAGCACTGTATACCCAAGTCACCTGAATTTTCAGGTGGTTTAGGTATATATCTTTGTCATTTATTTAACAAGCTCAAATTCCCCCCGATCGAAGTACTATTATAGGTCACCGTTTTTTCTTGAACAAAACGTTGCAAATAATGCGGTCCTCCAGCCTTTGGTCCGGTGCCTGACAATCCTCTACCACCAAACGGCTGAACACCGACTACCGCACCAATCATATTGCGATTGATATAAATATTACCGGTATTAATTTGTTGCGATAATTGTTTAATGCGAGAGGGAATTCGGCTATGAATTCCAAAGGTTAACCCAAAACCAGAATCATTTATGCTACGAATAATTTGCTCCAAATCACCCGTTTTATAGGAAATAATATGCAAGACTGGCCCGAATATTTCTTCGTGTAACTGTTCTAAATTATCCAGTTCAATTAAAGTGGGAGCGATGAAGTTTATCCCTTTATTGAGCTGTTGGCCCGCTGAATAGATGGTTCTCCCCTGTTGATGCATATTTTCCATATGTGCAATGACTTTAACCACCGCCTGTTGCGAAATAAGTGGCCCCATATCAGCAGAAAAGTCCATAGGATTGGCAACAATAAGTTCATCCATGGCCCCCTTTAACTGAGTAATGGTCTTGCTATACATTTCATCCTGAATAAACGCAACTCTAAGTGCAGAACAACGTTGCCCGGCACTAGCAAATGCCGATATCACCATATCTTTAACCAATTGTTCAGATAGCGCCGAACTATCTGCCAACATAACATTAATTCCCCCGGTTTCAGCAATGAAAGGAATAATGGCTCCTTCTCTCCGGGCTAAAATCTGATTTATTTTCGCCGCCGAAGCATACGAACCGGTAAACGCTACTCCAGATAAGGAGGGATGTTTTAATACTGAGGAGCAAATAGTGTTTACCTTTGCAGGAATAAAATGTAAAACCTCACGACTAAAACCGGCCTGATAAAACAATTCCAAAACCTGATGTGCAATTAAGGGGGTATGACTAGCAGGTTTGGCTAAAACACAATTACCGCATATTAAGGCTGCACTAATTTGACCAGTGAAGATGGCCAAAGGAAAATTCCAGGGACTAATACATAAAAAAACACCTCGCCCTTCTAGAAATAATTGATTCTCCTCGCCCGTATATCCCAGTAAGTTCTCCGGCTTGTCTAATAGTTTTATCCCGCGACGGGCATAATAGCGACAAAAATCTACCGCCTCTCGAATTTCATTGTGTGCGTCGCTTAATACCTTACCGGCTTCATTGATTAATAAACAAAGCAAGTCCATTTCATTCTCTTCCAATAAATCCGCCACCTTATTTAATAAAGCCGCTCGCTCTTTAACCGGAGTCGTTTTCCACTGAAGATGGGCTTTATCCGCTCTATCCATCGCGGAAATACAATCGGATTTACTGGCTAAAACACATTCTCCTACTTGTGTTTCCGTAGCTGGATTAATAATTTTTAGTCGTTCATTGGAGCTTGCCGCCGTTGCTCCAAGACGGTGAATATCATGGGCATATGTTTGACAGTACTGACTTAGCTTTTTTAATTGTTGGTTTGAAGCAAGGTTTAGACCTCGTGAATTTTTACGTTCCTTAAATAATTGTTGAGCGGTAGGTATTTGAGCATTTTTATTATTTTGATTGCCCGCGTAATATTGGCTGAGATCAATCAGTATATCGTCCGTATCAATATTCTCATTGTACAATTGATTAACAAAAGAATTATTCGCACCATTTTCTATTAAACGACGTACCAAATAAGGCAGTAGGGTTATCTGTTTACCAACCGGTGCATAAACACTGCACGGGATCGGGACTTGTTCATGCAATTCAATCCAGTTATATAAACCCTGATAAATACTCTCCCCCATTCCAAATAATTGCTGGAACTCATAATCACTACAATGGTGCTTTTGTGCTAAGTAAAATATTGTGGCAATAGTTTGCGCATTATGACTGGCAAATTGTGGAAAACAGTATTCAGAATTGCGGAATAATAATTCAGCACAATGCAAATAACATAATTCGGTGTTCATTTTATCCGTAAATACGGGAAAATCATCCCAACCTAATTGCTGAGCATTTTTGATTTCATAATCCCAATAAGCGCCTTTGACTAACCGAATAATAATTCGTTTATGCGTAAGCTTTGCCAACTCAAACAAATATTCAATGACCGCCGGAGCACGTTTTTGATAACTTTGTATCGCAATCCCTAATTGTTCCCAGTGTTTTAAATCGGGATCTTTAAGCAATTGTTCAAATAAGCTCAAGGTAATCTCCAAACGTTCCGCTTCTTCAGCATCTATGACCAAGGCCACATTGTAAGTTTTTGTCAATAGACAGAGTTGTTTTAGTGATTTATATAAATGTACTTTAAGCCGCTCAAATTGCAAAACCTCAAAGCGTGGTGACAGGGCTGATAGTTTAACGGATACCGAATGCTGCTGGGATAACTTCTCACTGCCAATCCGCTCAATGGCTTGAATATATTTATCCAAATACGACCTTGATTCTGACGCAGTGATGGCAGCTTCTCCTAACATATCAAAGGTAAATCGATACCCTTGTTGTGTTAATGCTGTGCTTTTTTTTAAGGCATCAGAAATATTCTCGGCGAGAACAAATTGCTTGCCCATAGTGGCAATCGCTTGATTAACCGCAGTTATCAAGGTGTTTTCACTAAATTTAGAAAATATCTTTGGCAGCATCTGGTGCTTAGCTTGGTGATTGGGAAATTGAACCTCACCTAATAACTTGCTACTTAATAAAACCGATCGCGTCGATAAATTAACTAACCAAGAATGCGGTGATTCCAAATGTTCTTCCCAATGGCCTTGGGCAAACTGTTCACGGAGCAATTGGATGCCGGTTTGTTTATCCGGAATACGCAAAAGCGCTTCCGCCAAACTCATTAAAATGGCGCCTTCCAAAGTACTTAGAGGATACTCCTGTAAAAATTGTTCTAAACCAAAACTGCTATGATTTTCACGACTATATTCGATTAAACTTTTGGTTAGCGCATTAACTTTTGCATTATTCAGATCCGGATCATAAGACGCCAATAAACGTTTAACCATTTGCGCTTCATTCACCAAAAAATCAGCTTCAATGTTTTTTCGAATCGGGGTATTGAGCCAAATTTGATTAAATTCCGTTTGATTTTTTTTCATAAGTACAGCCATTTTTTTTGCCTTTTATTGACCTCCTAAATTAAGCATAGCCCCCATTTTTCCGCTAAACAAGTTCACCCACTAAGACCAACCAAAGAAAAAAATGAAGCAAAATAGCTGATTTAAACTAAAATTAAAGGTAAGGCAAAGGAGTAGATAGCATGAAAATTATCGACATCAATACCTTGATCAAGATTATTAACCGAGTTGGTTTAAATACTTTTTACCTAGAATTAATAAAAACTTTAGAAGAAGATTTTGCACGCTGGGATGAGTTTTATAAATCTCCTCGCCATGCCACCCATTATCCTCAGGGTGTTATCGAATTAATGCCCATTTCTGACAAGCAATGGTATAGTTTTAAATACGTCAATGGTCACCCATCCAATACTCATCAGAATAAACTTTGCGTCGTTGCAGTGGGCATGTTGTCAGATGCTCAAAATGGTTATCCCTTATTACTCAGCGAAATGACCCTGCTAACCGCCCTACGTACTGCAGCAACGGGAGCTTTAGGAGCAAAATACCTAGCCCGTAAAAATAGTAGTAACCTAGCCATCATTGGAACTGGCGCCCAAGCAGAATTTCAAGTCTTGGCGATGAACAGCCTCTTTCCTTTACAGGCTGTCACTTTTTACGATATCGATGGCAAAGCAATGGAAAAATTTTCGAACAACCTCAAGCATAAAGATTTTCAACTGCTTCCCTGCTCATCTATTAAGCAGTGCATAAAAAATGCCGATATTATTGTGACAGCTACTGCTGCTAAAAAAAGAGTTAACTTATTCGATTTAAATGAACTGAAACCCGGTGCACATATTCATGCCATGGGTGGCGACTGTCCTGGAAAAACAGAATTTAATCAAAAGCTCTTAAAGCGGGTTAAAGTTATCGTAGAATACTTACCTCAAAGCTTACACGAAGGGGAAATTCAGCAAGGTGATGACTCCCTGGTACATGCTGAATTATGGGAAATTATTAACAATCAAAAACCAGCCAGAGCAAACAATCAAGAGTTTACTTTCTTTGATTCAGTTGGTTTTGCCTTAGAAGACTTTTCCATATTGAGATTAATGTACCAATTATCCACACAAATGAACCTGGGGAATGAAGCTGATTTAATCCCCCACCCGAACGATCCTAAAAATTTATTTGGATTATTGGGATAAAAGGGGAAAAAGAGATAAATAGCCGATAATCTATATTAGGGCTAATGTAAAATCATTTCTATGAATATAGAAAATAATCCTGGACTGGGCGAATTGCTTCGTCACCTAATAGAATTGATTGATAATGAAGCAGCTGAACTTTATCGACAAGAGCTTTTAAATTATCGACCTCAATGGGATATATCTATACTTGGTCAGCCAGCAAAAAAATCATCGCAGCCGCTCAAGAACAAATATTAAAGCAATTGCAACACGAATTATCCATCTTATGGGGACCCGCTAAAACAAAACGACGCATCACTTGGCCTATAAGCATACGAATCGGTCAAGTTAATCCAACGGTAAAAACTGGATAAATAAATATTTATAAATTTACGCAAATAATTGAACAATAATTTCAAAAATTGCTTTTTCGGTTTTACCTGCTTTATCATTAATTGGATTAAACTCGCTGATCTCCAAACCAACAAATTTATTTTTTGCATGTTCTCTTAATGATTTTAATATATCTATTAAATAACTTTTTTTCAAACCATTAGCCACGGCAGTTTCAACCGCCGGTGCTTCAAAAGGATCTAATATATCTAAATCCAAGCTAATACCAATCCCATCACAACGCTCAATTAATTGATAACATTTAAGTAAAAAATCATTTTTTTCCTTATTCATACGGGAAGATATTTCAAATGGATAAAAGGATACATTTTGTTCTTGTAATAACTCTTGTTCACTGCTTTCAAAGCTACGAACACCATAGATGAGAATATCTTGTGATGAAAAATAATGTGATGAAGGATATGCGCTTAGTAATGCCGGCTCCGCTAAACCTAATATCGCAGATACAGGCATACCATGAAAATTTCCGGATGGCGAGCTATGCAAGGTATGAGCATCAAGATGGGCATCGAGCCATATCAAACCAAAACTAGCATTCGTTTGTCGCTGTTTTAAACCATTTTGTGCCCCAGCCCAAGTCCCCATTGCACTCGAATGATCCCCTGAAATAACTAAAAACTGTTTTTGATTGATAACAGTTTGTGCCGTATAAGAAGCAATACGATGATTAATATTGATTAATTCATTTAAACGATTGGGTGCCAGAAAATTCTGACTTAAAATATCTTGCCAATACAATTGCAAATCGTTGGCATTCAAGATGCTTGAATGTTTGGAATATTTTATAACAGCCGGAGCTGTATAACAGGTTGTTTCCGATCCTCCCAGACAAGAAGCCACACCAATAGTATGAATCTGTTTTAAGCTATTCATTAAAACACCAAAATTACATTTTTATTATTTTAGTATAGTGGATCATAAAATAAAGTGAGGGAATTTAACTGTTTTTATAGGACTCTCTGTGTCGGGATAATTGATGGTAACTTATTTTTCTGGGGTTACTTATCAAGGTATCCCTATAAACCAATAAGGCGAGTTATTGATAAATTAACTAAGAGTAACTATTCAGCGTGCTTAGATTTTGCTCCATCCAGTACAAGGCTTTTTCGCACGGGATATGTGAGCATATGTGACCATTTAAATACGAAAATAACGCAGTAATGGGGCAAAAAATGAGTGCGCTTAATAGTTACGAAAAAGATTTAACTTTAAATATTTTAATACGAGCAAAAAATTGAATATTTCTATTGAAGCGCCCCTATGAAAGGGACGCCATGTGTTTAATTAAACTGATATTTTAAACGAAGCCACCAATACCTGCCCTGCCTAGGATAATCATTTTCATAGGATGGAAATGAAACCCCTAAAACATCAGTAGCCATAGGCGCTGCATACCTTACATCTTCATTAAAAAGGTTATCAACGCCAAATTGTAAAATACTTCCTTTAGAAAGGACATCATTTATTGACAAAACAATATTAGTAACGCCATATCCATCTAGCTTGTCACGTGGGTCACCGACTTCTCGATAACTTTCACCTATATAATGATAACGAAGAGACATGTCATATTGACTAGTGGGATGATACATTAGCATCAAGTTCGCCAACCATTCACTTGTTCTAGCAATAGGTTCTTCAGTCTCATCGTCCTCACTTTTTGCATATGATAGATTGGCATTGATTTTAATTTTTTCATTTAAATGATGTTCAATTTCAAACTCACTACCATAAACCGTCGCTCCTTTTGCATTGGTATAGCCCAAAGGATTAATAGATGTAATAATATTTTTTAGTTTCGAATGGAATAACGTCAATCTAATATCGATTTGTTTTCCTTTATATAAATAACCTAAATCAAAAGTATTAATTGTTTGAGGATCAAGTTCCGGAGTCCAGATAGTTTCAAAAAATGTTGGAGGTCTAAAAGCCTGGGCATATTGTCCTTTAAAAATATGCTTTTCATTAAAATGATACACGGCGGCAATTCGAGGAGAAACATTACTCTTTACATCGCTATAATGGTCAAATCGTATGCCAGCTGTAAATAACCAATCTTCAATGGGCTGATATTCATCTTGAATAGTAATACTCGTTAATTCTCTTTTAGTTCCTTTTCTTGGCCAATTGATAGGATCATCCCCAGAAAACTTCTGAGGAGAAGAAAGAGCGAAATCATCTGCACCTGAAAAGGATACATTGGGATGAATATTATTTTTTTGCCAAGCATCTTTAACTTTAGACTTGGAATAATTAATTCCCACTAATAGCTTGTGTTGTGAGGATAACTCCCAAAACATATCTATCCCAGCATAGTATTTATTTTCCTTAAAATACCCTTCTGACAAATAACCATTTTCCAAAACTAAAGGAAATGAAGGATAGTGCCACAAGCCAAATCCAGCAGGTAATATCTCTGCATCATATTTATTTATATATTCGAGCCACCCAATTTGCACATTAGCCGAAAGAGAGTCAGTCCAAGAAAACGTTCTTTTTAACTCTAAAGTTTTAAATTCGTTGTCGTAATTATCTTCTTCTCTTGATAATACATTCAGTGTTCCAAAATGAGCATCATGTTCATCATTTAACCATTGAGCTTTAAGTTTATAGTCATGCATAACCATGTTAAATAATACAGACTTATAACCTCTTCCTTGGTTTACAGTTCCTGGAGCATTAGAAACACCAGCCTGCCCTATCCCAATGGCTGTACCACTTAAAAATAAAGCATCTGAATCAACATAGGGGCTATCACCTTCAGTTTTGGAGAAGGCAATATTTAAATCAGCCTTAATATTTTTTTCCGGCACATCCCAATGGTAATTTCCACCGATTAGACGACTTTGATTCTCTCCAATCCCCGTATATATATTTTTACTACCAACTTGAGTAATAACATTTACGACTCCCGCGTATGCAAATTCCCCATGAACCGCTGACCCGGGACCTCGGATAATTTCGATTCTATCAATTTGCATTATGGGCATATTCATTATTGGTTGCCCCAATGCACTTAAGCCAGAGTTCATAGGAACATTATTTAGCATAATTTTAAGGTTTCCAGATGCAAAGCTACCACCTATTCCTCTAACCTTAACTGTCCTACCTCCAATTTGATCAATACCGATTTCCATCCCAGGAACCGTCCCCAAAGCTTGCCATACACTATGAATGCCCATTTTTTCCAGCTCATTGCCCAGTAAAACAGTTACCATTCCTGGTACAAAGTCTGCGTTCATATGTGTTTTTGTAGCAATATCAGTTTGCTCTTCTAACAATTCTAACAATTCAAGTTCTTCAGTAGATTGAAGATTTTCTTGGACAGTTCCCATTTCATTTGCATACACCGAATGTATCGATGTTAATAATATCCCCCCAATCAAATAAGTAACTAATTCTTCATATTTCATTTTATTCACTTGGTTTATTATTCACAGCTAACAGCTTATTAAAATAAGGCCAGCAAAAAGCTACCAGTCCAATCAAAATAAATGCAGGGTAAATGAGTATTAACTCCTGATTTTCTTTATAAAAACCTGAGACATACAGCATTATTATAGACCATGCATAAAAAAATCCGGGTACTGCTACTATTTGCCATTCGAACTTGTTGTCACGATCCATTTCTTTCAAATACCTCAGGACTACAATAGCTCCTATACCAAAAACAAGACTTACCCATATGGATTCAGGAAACCATCCCAAAGATACCAACCAAAGATAGGCTTTTATCAGTCCAACCACGGAAACATATGCAGGTAGCATTGCAACGCAAGCGACTAAAATGTCCCCCTTGAGACCTCGACTTCCTGGTGGGAACCAGCGATAGCCAAGATTTTGAAAAAAAGATAAACTACCAATAATAGTAACCCAGCCTACATAATTACTCCATGGAACACCAAACCATTGAACGGCTTCTGTCCAACTCCAGAATCCGACATATACGACGATAGGATCTATAACAAAGTCCACACCTGCAGACATTAGCCCCGCACATAACGGCTGAATATACCAGGGTAGTTTTAGTTTTCTTGCGGTTTCAGTCGAGGCGTAAAAAATAAGTCCCCAGCCTATCACTGCACCTAAAGGTACCGGCCCAGGCAACGTTACTAAAAAGAAATTATAATGATATGGTTGAGGTACCGTAACGACCGCACTATATTCGATACTATAACCAAAAATAATTCCGACAATTAATCCTACGGCCAAATAAGGTGCTTGTTTTAATGCATGTTTAAAACAAATAACCAGCAAAACATAGTAGGCGATATCAAAAATCCATAAAGACCATTCTAATCCAGGGATCATTTTTCTTGCTCCTCTATTCCATCAAATATATCGATACTTCCTTCTACACCACGACAAAATCCATTTAACTCAACATAAGCATTTCCATTAGTTTTCCCTTTTACATAATTGGTACCCTCCCAATATTCGGGCCCAATCCATATGCCATGAGAGGCTCTTAATTCTTGGTCAACGACTTTGGGAGTCACCGTAAAATTTTCTTCTCCAATGGTCACATTCCATCCCATAGGATAAGTACAACCCGTATGAGGGCTTTTCCATTTACCCAATGCTTTCACCTGAAAATCATGAGGACCTAATACTTGAGTTTTTCCTTTTGCATTAGTAATTGAGCCAAATCGTTCATTTTGATTCGCTTTGCCTAAGAAATCATATAACATTATTTGACGATTATCTTCCAATTCGATCGCAAACCACTGCCACCCCTTCATTATGGACTGGTATAAATCACCATACTGACGATCAAACCAAACTGTACCTGTAACTTTATGCGTTTTCCCTTCAACAGTAATGGTACCTTCAGCTTGCATATGTTCTCGAGAATAGTAATAAGTATATCCCCCATAACGGAAAGGGTGAGGTCCCCCAGAATAATGCAATACGGGTTCTTTAGTAGCTATGATTTGTAAATCCAAGGTATAACCGTCCACAACACCATGGATTGTATCTTTTCCATTGCCACCACTAGCAGTCACATTGTTGTTTGGACCAGCTTTCATATTAAAGCCATTTTTAATTTTTTCAGGTAATCCAAAATGAAGGTATTCTTTAAAATGAAAGCTTTGATTTTTAACGTCAGTGATAGCAAATTGCGTTAATTGATCTCGCATAATAATAAAGCTATTAAAAGCGAAAAAGACCGTCTCAAAGCCAAATTCACGGCCTTCTTCTGTTTTTAAATGCCCTGTCCAATACCACCATTGAACTTTTTCATTGGATAAAAACCCATCATCTTCTGGCAAATTCACCGGTCCGATAAGACCTTTTACAGGATAAAACGCACAATAAAAAAGTATAAGGATTAGCAATAGCCACGGGAGGAATGTTATTATATTTTTTTTCATATTTCTGGACTGTTTTTATAGTTATAATATTATTTAACAGTACCAAAGTATAACATGTTCAATATTTGACTCAATACGGCTATTAAAATATCACTCAAATGAAAGCGAACAGCCTATTTTCCAATATTATCCATAAGTTGAATGTATCATTTAACTTATGGATAATTTGTCTGTGGTTGATATTATTTTGTATTGCAAATTCAGCCATGTATGCCGGAGAAATGACCGATGCTCGGATTAATATTGGCTTAAAACTGTTTCGAGCGATACTCGCTGCCGATCTTCAAATTAAAACAAAAACGAACAATGACAATGAACTCCCCCTTCTCATTGTTTATAAAAACAATTCAGTTACAGGTCAAAAATTTGCAGAAAATTTAATGCAACTCGGTAAAAAAAATACCCGAGCTAAAATAAAAAACATACCTATAAAAGTCACTTATATTAGTTACCATACCTTTCCGGTAGGACAACATGAACAACCCGCAGGGATTTTTCTTGTCGACAAGATGTCGATGCAAGAGCTGGCTCCTATTACCTCTTATGCAATAAAAAACAAAATCATCACCTATTCTCCCTTTGAAGGAGATGTACAAAAAAATATTACAGCAGGTTTGGCTATTGGGGCTCGAGTTCGACCTATCATTAATATGAAAACATTAAAAGAATCTGATATTCAGATCAAATCATTTTTCTTAAAGGTTGCCAAGAAGTATGAACCTTAAATCGATTGCCAAAGACTCAAGAAGTTATCTAAAAATAAGTCTTTTATTTTTTGTTATGGTATTTGCCATAGAAACAATGATGCTGATGTATTGGCATATGATCTTAGAGCCACGGTTACGACTGGAAGCCGATGCAAATGCACAAATTCTGGCCGAATCACAGGGTCGCTTAATTGCTCAAAGTTTATTATCAAATCAAGGTTATCTTCAGCTCAATACGGTCAATGATGTGGTCGAAGGAACATTACTACTAACCGATCCGTTATTAGATAAACCATTTTTCATCGGTATTTCTATGGAACTTGATAAAGACGCCTTAACTGATCAGCTAATCGATAGCGATTTTTTAATTCAGAATGATCTATTACATCTTTCTCGAGGACAGGACCATTGTTCACATTGTTTTTCGGTTGAAGTCGGTTTGTTTTCGCAAATATCAAATGAATTAATTGGCGTTGCCCAGTTTCAAGTAAATGATGCGATTTTTCAAAAGTTTAAATCGGATATTAAAAATAAACTATTTGTCGAGGCCTTCATTGTTTTAATCATTGCTATTTTAGTTTGGTATGCGGCGACCAAACTTATCAAACAACTTCAATTACAAATAGCGGTGCGTAAAGAAGCCGAAACTAAATTAAGACAAGCAAAAGAACAAGCTGAAACAGCAAGTGAAACCAAAAGTCAGTTTTTAGCGAATATGAGTCATGAAATCCGAACACCTCTCAATGCCATTATAGGAATGGGATACTTAGTCCTTAAAGGCGAGTTATCGAAAAAACAGCGAGATTATTTACGAAAAATGGACAGTTCCGCTCAAATGCTACTTTCCCTAATCAATGATATATTGGACTTTTCTAAAAGTGAATCAGGTAAATTAGAACTAGAAAACACAGGCTTTAATCTCGATGATATTCTAGACAATTTGAAAAAAATGGTTGGAACTAAAGCAGAAGAAAAGGAAATTGATTTAGTCTTTTCACTAGCCCCAAAAGTCCCTCAATCATTAATAGGTGATCCATTACGCTTGGGGCAAATTCTGTTAAATTTGTGCAATAACGCGATTAAATTCACCTCACAGGGAACCATTGTTATATCAATTGAAACGGTACAAACAACTTCCAGTTTAGTCACTTTGAAATTTTCTGTCACAGATACCGGCCTGGGAATTGACGAAACCCAGCAACAAAAATTATTTCAATCCTTTTCCCAAGTTGATAGTTCAACCACTCGAAAATATGGCGGTTCTGGTTTAGGCTTAGCGATATGTAAACAGTTAACCGAACTCATGCAGGGAAAAATTTGGGTAGAAAGCCAAGCAGGAGTTGGCAGCACCTTTTCATTCACCGCTATTTTTGGTTTAGGTAAACAGGTCAATCGTTTTAAAGCCTTACCACATAGACTTAAAAACATGCCGGTTTTGGTGATAAATGACAATGTACTAACTTCCCGAATTTTTTCAGAAATGCTAAAAGACTTTTCGTTTAAAGTATTTTCTGTTTCCAATGCAAAAAGTGCATTGTCCATTCTCGAAGATATGGATCATTCGAATGAACCCATTCAATTAATCTTAATGGATTGGCAATTACCAGAATTGGATGGTATAGAAACCGCACGTTTAGTCAAAAACAATCGGGATTTAAGCATTATTCCACAAATTATTTTAACTTCAGCTTTCACTAACGAAGATCTAATCGATTCTGCCAAGGATGTTCTAGATGCTTATATTCCAAAGCCATTGACTCATTCATTTCTATTTGACTCCATCGTTAATTTATATGCAGATGATGAAACAAGCTTTAACGGAACGCATACCGATACGACTTTAGTCAGTGATATCCCTTATTGGCCCAATGTCAAAATATTATTAGTTGAAGACAACACAATCAATCAAGAAGTTGCCACAGCAATTTTATCTGACACGCAAATGACAATTGATATTGCTAATAACGGCGTAGAAGCAATTAAAAAAATCGAAAAATTCTCTTATGATTTGGTTTTGATGGATATTCAGATGCCTGAAATGGATGGATTATCAGCGACCAAAATAATTCGCAAAAGCACCAAATCCTTGCCAATAATTGCAATGACAGCTCATGCACTGCAAAAAGATAAAGATGAGTGCATGGCTGTAGGAATGAACGACTATATTGCAAAACCATTTGTTGTAGAAGAATTATTTGCCACTCTAAAAAAATGGATTTCTAAATCACCGAAAAAACCAACAGATAACCAAGAGTCGACTATGGTTAAAGCATCAATCACAGTCAACAACAATGAATCCAACGATAAAAAACATACGCTAAACAACCAAGACTTTCCTGGTATTGATATTCAGGATGCCAACAGTCGATTTAAAGGAAAAATAGTTTTACTTCTGCGCCTATTAAAGAGCTTTTTAGAAAGCAAAATGGGAGTGGTTGCCGAAGCTAAAAAACAGATAGAAAATAGCAATTGGATCGAAGCTGGAAATATCATTCACGGCTTGAAAGGGACCAGCGGCAATTTATGTGCAAACCATATTTATGCCTTGGCAATCGAATTAGAAAAGTGTTGCAAAGAGAAAAATTCCGCCCAAGGTCGAGAATTACTTGTTCAAATGACTGAAGCTTTTAAAGAATTAAAAATTTCAGTGGATAAGCTGGATAAATCCATAGATAATAATGGGAATAAAAAAAATACTGGTCATTCTTCCAATGAAGATGAGTCTAATTTAAAACAAATACAATCTGTTATGGACGAGTTACGTGGACTAATATTAGAAAATAATCTTAGAGCACGAGAAGTAGGCAAGTCATTGGAAATATTGAGCAATAATGATCGAATAAAAAAAGAATTAAAACAACTCAATAATTATTTGGCCAACTTAAACTTTGAGCAAGCACAATTGCTCTTGCAGTCAATATCAACAAGCGTTGATGGTGGAAAGGGGACCACTAAATAATAATACCCAGTTAATCAGAACCCGAATAAGAGTTAACTATTATGAGTGTAAGCCTAAATAAACAAAAAATATTAATTGTCGATGATTCTTCTGAAAATATAGAACTACTAAATTCAATGCTACAAGAGGAATATGATGTGCTCTTTTCCACTTCCGGTAAAAAGGCACTTCAAATAGCGGACGAATCAGAACCAGATATTATTTTACTTGATATTGTCATGCCTCAAATGGATGGTTATGAAGTAATCCTGAGTTTGAAAGATAATCCTAAAACGAAAAACATTCCTGTCATTTTCTTAACGGCCAAAACTTCCAAGGAAGACCTCTTAAAAGGGTTTAAGTATGGTGGTGTTGATTATATCATCAAACCATTATGTGAAGAGGAAATTAAAGCCCGCCTAAAAACACACTTAGATAACAGGCAACTAATTAAACAATTAGAATCAGCCAATAAAAAACTAGAACAAATCAGCCTTTCTGATCCACTAACAGGTATAGCCAACCGCCGTTACTTCGATCAATTTTTAGAGCAAATGTTTTCAATCACCCAAAGGGAACATAAACCATTAAGCTTATTAATTATTGATGTTGATTTATTCAAGAATTATAACGATTGTTATGGTCATTATGCCGGAGATCAATGTTTACAGGCGATAGCCAATACTTTAGATAGTTTTGCTAATCGAGGTGGAGACTTGGCGGCTCGCTATGGAGGTGAAGAATTTGGCATGATTTTAGCTGATACCAGTTCAGAAAATGCTGAACAATTTGCCAGCAACTGTCGAATGGCGGTGGAAAAATTACAAATTCCACATTCCGAATCAAATGTCGCCAAGCATGTCACAATTAGTGTTGGAATATCCACATTAGAAGGGAAATTGGGTGAAAGCATAGAGCAATTATTACAAGATGCAGATAAAGCACTATATTGTGCTAAGGATGCAGGCCGTAATCAAATTTACATTTATCCTCCCCTGGAATATTAAGTCCTCCATAACAAGCACTTATACCCAAAACACCTGGTTATACCTTACGATAGATATGCTTATCGGTTTGCTGAACCTCGCATTTCCAGGTGGTTTGGATATACTTATCCAAAACATTTTACAGAATTAAGTAGGTGCTTGATTAATGACCAATTTTCTTCAACTTCCACATAAAACCAAAGGCCAATAACAAGAGCAGTAACATCGCTAGGATAAAAACATCCCAACCATAGAGTTCATGCAGTATCCCCGGCAAAAAAGAGCCAATCGCCCCACCCGTATAATAAAATGACAAATAGAGTCCATTGCTTAGTGCTTTGTTTTTTATGGATAATTTATTTAAAAATCCAGACAAAATAGTATGTATTGTAAACATCCCCGTGCAAAAAACAAACATAAAGGCAAACATTATACGGTAATCATCGAGAGCAAAACCTGCCGTTCCGAGCATAAAAATAACAATACCGGTTAAAACTAAATGGCTTTCTTGGTTAAACATTTTAAGTAGTTTTCGGTTAAATAGAGATACAACAACGCCCATAATGTATCCCAAATACATTAAACCAATCCCGGTTTCACTAAAATCTGGATTTAAAGCTTTTAATTCAAAAGGCAATAAATTAAGCACTGCGGCAAAGACAACAAACACGCAAAAAATGGTTAAATAAATAAGTAAAAATGACTTTTCTTTTAAAATTTCTTGGATTTGCCGCAAGTTTGGTTTACTCATTTCCAACCTTCCATCACTCTCCAAATGGCGCAATAAAAAATAAGCAAAAACCAATAATCCTCCTAAAATAAAAAAGAAAAATCGCCATCCAAATAGTTCGGTAAACATCCCTGATAAGAATCTACCCAAAAATCCACCGGTAATAGTGGCGCCTATATACCAGGCAATCGCCTGTTGAATATCCTCATGTTTGCTAGTCAATGAGATATAGCTCATCAAACCCGTTAAAATCGCTGGAATAATTAAGCCTTGAATGGCACGAATTGATAGCAGAATAAAATAATTACCAGAACAAGCAAACAAAAACTCCATTATCCCTAGGGCTAAAACAGCCCAGCTGATCATTTGTTTGGTACAAAAATTTTCCAGAATATAACCATAAAAAAGTGGTGCTAATCCCAATGGCAACATCATTAAACTGGTAAATAAAATCGCTTGTAATTGGTTTAGTCCAAATTCATGTTGAAAAACAGGTTGAATGGGTTGAGCTGCATATAGAGAACATAAGGTTAAAATTGTGCAGAAATATATAATCAGTAACGAACGATTATTGGACAGACTATTTTTAAGACGTTTCAAAAGGAGGGATTCTGTATTTATTTAAACCTTAAATTTTAACAGAATAGAACGTTATAAGGGAAGAAGTCAAAATTCTCCCCCCCTGTTTAATAGTGTATATTTGTTGTACAAAAGCTTCTTACTTAACGTTGAACATAAGTAAGTTTTAGGCTTTTACATTAATATTTTGGCCCAAATTATCAGGCAGCTCAGGAATTGCCTGGATCAGTTGCATGGCAGACTGTTCTTGTATATCCATCGCTTTTTTTAAAACCTTCATCCCTACTTGATCATTTTGGCCTACGCTTGAAGCAATTGTAGCAGTTTGAATACCAGAGACATCCATAAAACACCTCGCTAAAAATTTTATTAATCCAGTTCCTATAGCGGCCTTTTTTCCATTTTCTTTAGCGCCGTGGGGATTTTTTTTTAACAATCCATTTGATAGTTAGCTTAGTCCCCCTTTATCCGACATATTTGTTATAATTATTGAATTTAAATCAGGCCAAAAATCCTATGGAAGAAAAAGAATATTGTAACAAGTGTGGTTTTTTACTCGACAAAAATCTCGATTATTGTCCAGATTGTTCTGCGCCAACCACCCCAGATAATAAAAAAAATATTAAAAAACGCTTTATTTATTATTTTATTTTATTGGTTATTTTTTGCTTTGCACTCATGTTTATGCTACCCAGAAACATGCCTTAGCTACTTAGCTTTTTATATTGCAGGAGCGTCTTTTTTATACCACTCCTGCAATCAATAAAGATCTACCTATACCCAAGCTACTTCAATTTGCATAAAAAAATAATTGACGTCATCCCCGAGGTCTCTTATCGGGGATCCATTTCTCTCGATAGATTCCCGATAAAGCTTGTCCCAGCACGTTCTAAGCTGGGAAACTTCGGGAATGACGTATTTTGAGTGAATACGAAACCTTGCATTTCCAAGTATCACGAGTATATCTACTCATACGGCTGTCTTTGAAACGTTCCAATGATTTCACCATTATGTTTGAGCTGGCCTTGTTCTTCACTTTGAACAATAAACTCAAATTTTTCTCGTCGTTCCGTATCAGTGGATGGGACACAATTCATAGCAGCAATGGCCTTATTTTCCCCACCCCAAAAACAATGCCAAACCGCAATATCTTTTTTGGTCGTTACAAATTCAGCTTTTCCTTCAAATAAAATACTGAGATCTTTAATTCCCAAGCTGTTTTCGTCAATCGCTTTCCATTTTCCAGCCCCTTGATGAGGCGAACAAGCCATTAACATAGCTAACAGGATAAGAAGTAATAAAAACTTATTTTTCATTTATGGTTATAACCTTAGATAGTGAATGTGTAAATGCCCAATTATAGCATTTTATGAAAGCTATAACCTGAGTTATAATAAGCCAAATTTTACTTCAGGAATTTTAAATGGAACTCAGTAGTTTAACCGCAGTATCTCCCGTCGATGGTCGTTATGGTAGCAAGACCAAAGAGCTACGTCCTATTTTTAGCGAATTTGGCTTAATTAAACATCGTGTTTTAGTCGAAGTTCGTTGGCTACAAATGTTAGCCAATAACGAAGGTATCCAAGAAGTCCCCAAATTCTCAGCGACGGCCAATGACTTGCTAGAGTCAATTCTGGCTAACTTTTCTGAAGAAGACGCCAATCGAGTCAAAACGATCGAACGCACGACTAACCATGACGTTAAAGCGGTTGAATATTTTTTAAAAGAAAAAATAGCCGATAATGAGGAGTTAATGGCTATTAATGAATTTATTCATTTTGCCTGTACTTCCGAAGATATAAATAACCTTTCTCATGCTTTAATGTTAAAAGAAGCGAGAGAAAAAAGTATTTTGCCCAACATGGAAGAAGTCCTCAACGCCATTCGAGATTTAGCACATGAACATGCTCAAATCCCCATGCTATCACGCACACATGGCCAGCCAGCCTCCCCAACCACCTTGGGTAAAGAAATGGCGAATGTGGTGTACCGCTTACAACGTCAAATCGACCAATTAAAACAAGTCCCCCTGTTAGGAAAAATAAATGGTGCGGTTGGAAACTACAATGCACACTTTGCCTCTTATCCTAATTTGGACTGGCCTAATCTGGCCAAAAACTTTATTGAAGGTTTAGGCCTGGACTTTAATCCTTACACCATCCAGATCGAACCACATGATTATATTGCCGAATACTTCGACGCGATGGCACGCTTTAACAATATCCTAATGGATTTTGATCGTGATGTTTGGAGTTATATTTCACTGGGTTACTTTAAGCAAAAAACCATCGCCGGTGAGGTCGGTTCTTCTACCATGCCTCATAAGGTTAATCCAATCGATTTTGAAAACTCTGAAGGTAACATTGGTATTGCTAATGCTATTTTTGATCATTTGGCCAGTAAACTCAGTATTTCGCGGTGGCAGCGGGATCTAACCGACTCTACCGTATTACGTAATTTGGGTGTTGGAGTTGCCCATTCTTTAATTGCCTATCAATCCAGTTTAAAAGGTATGAGCAAACTAGAAGCCAATCAAAATGCCATTGAAGCTGATTTAATGAATACCTGGGAAGTATTAGCAGAACCTATTCAAATGGTAATGCGACGCTATGGTATTGAAAAACCTTATGAAAAACTTAAAGAACTAACGCGCGGCCAAAGTATAACAGCTGACACTTTACGTGAATTTGTGAATAATCTAGATATTCCAGATCAAGCAAAACAAGAATTAGCCAATTTAACACCATTGACATATATAGGAAATGCCATAGAGCAAGCTAAAAATATTTAATTCGAATAGTTCATCAAATCACTATTAAATTATAAGTTACAGCTATAATAGGAGTTAACATTCAGTTATAATCGTTGGCTCCTATGAATAAGATGATCAATAAAAGCCTACTATACATATTAGTAGGTAGCTTTCTCTTTCTGGCAAATTTTAGTCAGGCCAGTTATGAATTGGTTGTGATTAATACCAATCAAAATGCCAAGAACCTTATCCCGATTTTACAGCCGCTTTTTGCCAAACAAGCCAGTTTTTCAGCTCAAGGATATCGTTTAATCGTCAAAGCAGCTCCACAAACCATTAAGGAAATTAAGAGTCTTTTAAAAGAGGTGGATATTCCTTTACAAAACCTGATTATTAGCTTTTCCAATCGTGAACAAGTCAATAAAAACCTGAAGCGCACCGCTGCAGAGGGTCATCTGGATATTAGTAAAAACCACTCAATCAGTACTCAAAATCCTAATACAGATGGCAATATTCAATATACCTATCGAGAAGATGGCAGCCGGGTTAAAATTATTTCCACCAATAAACAGTCTAAATATAATGCCAATAGCAATTATCAAGCGCGAGTTTTAGAAGGCAATTGGGTATTTATTAATACCGGCCAACAAGTTCCTTATCAAAGCTACGACCAATATGCTTATAAAAAAAATAAAAAGGAACCCTATTATGGCCGTTACAGCACTCAGTTTGTCAATGTCTATAGTGGATTTGATGCTAAAGCCTATCTCTCTTCAGGAGAACGAGTGGTCATACATATTAAACCCCACCAACAAAATTTAAATCAACAGCATCCCAAACGCATTGATGTGAAATCTCTTGAGACTCAGGTTTCAGGGAAATTAGGGGAATGGATTCCAATCGGACAGGCATTAAACTCTTTAGGAAACAATGTCAAAGGGATCACCTACCAAACAAAAAAAACAAACAAAGATAATTTCCAATTTTATATTCAAGTGAAAAAAGTAAAAGAATGATCCAAAAAACTGAAGCAGATTTATTTGCTGCAATTGATTTAGGCTCCAATAGTTTCCACCTTATCGTCGCACGTGAATCCCATGGCCAATTACAGGTAATCGATCGAATCAAAGAAATGGTTAGATTAGCCTCTGGTATTGATGAACAGGGTATTCTTTCCCAAGCTAAGGCCGATATAGCCATCGACTGTTTAGCACGTTTTGGCCAAAGGCTAAGAGATATAGATGGTTCGAGAATTCGAATTGTTGGTACTAATGCCTTACGCAAAGCAAAAAACAGTCATGACTTTCTCACCAGAGCCGAGCAAGCCGTTAATCATGAAGTCGAAATCATTGCCGGTCGTGAAGAAGCCCGATTAATCTACCTTGGGGTTTCTCATGGTCAATCAGACAATAGCAGTCAACGTTTGGTCATGGATATTGGTGGTGGAAGTACCGAGTTTATCATCGGTAAAGGTTTTGACCCCATATTAACTGAAAGTTTACATATGGGCTGTGTCAGTATGAGCCAATTTGCTTTTGCTGATGGAAAAATTAATGAAACTAACTTTTCCAAGGCTATCCTACATGCTGAACAAGAATTACGTTCCATACGTCAACAATATTTACGTACAGGCTGGAATTTATCGACAGGTTCATCGGGCACAATTAAAGCGGTAGGAAAAGTTTTAGCGACCCAATTTAAAAATAGTTATCAAGGGATTACTCCAGAAGGTTTATTATGGCTTAAACAAGCGATGATAAATCAAAAAAAGGTCTCGAATTTAGATCTACCGGGATTAAGTGAAGAGCGTTTCGAAGTTTTTGCCGGAGGTGTCGCAATTTTAATTGCAACCTTTGAAATCCTTCAAATTAATTTGATGACGGTTTCTGATAGTGCACTGCGTGAAGGTTTGATTTACGATATGTTAGGCCGCATCAATCATGAAGATGTTAGAACAAGGACTATTATAAATCTGACCAATCTCTATCATGTCGAGACCAAGCAAGTCGAGCGCGTTAGTAATATTACCTTACATTTATACGATTTATTGAAAGAGCAATGGCCGATTAATAATGAAGATATCCGGCAAGATCTGATATGGGCGGCACAACTGCATGAGGTTGGGTTAACGATTGCCCATAACCAATACCATAAACATGGTGCCTATATTATTGAAAATTCTGACATGCCTGGATTTTCTAAGTTAGAACAAAAACGATTATCCATTTTAATTCGCAGTCAACGCCGAAAATTTCCTTTATCTGAATTAAAAGGGCTCAGTGTACATTGCTACAAACAAATTGTTTTTCAATCCGTTATTTTTCGTCTAGCGATTATTTTTAAACGGGGTCGCAGCGATAAGGACTTCCCAAAAGTAAAAATAACTGCAGAATATGATAGCCTAACCATCCAATTTCCCCCCAATTACCTGGAAGCGCATCCTCTTACTCACGCCGATCTTCTTGAAGAAGTGAATTATTTGAAAAGTATAGATTTTAAATTAATATTGGAGTAAGTTTTTTGGGGAAAGAAGGCTATTTGTCTTTCCAGTCCTTACGATTTTTCAACCCAGAAAACTAAAACTCTGCTAATAAAGTTTTTACTTTTTGAAATTCTTGTTCTAGTTCAGGAATGACTTGTAAGGCTGAATCCAACTCATTGGCTTTAGCTTTATCTTCAATATCTTTGCTTAGTTGACTAATCCTAAGTATAAACATATTACTACTACTACCTTTAAGCGTATGACTGGCAATCTTTAATGCATCAATGTCGCCACTACGAATTGCATCAGCCATTTTTTGAATCATACTTTCAGTATCTTCCAGATAAATCGAAATTAACATTTCGAACTCGTCTTCCATAACTTCTTTTAAATTGGATAATTCAGCTGTATCGATTGAAGCAGTCATTGGCATTCCCTCAACTCTGTGGAATAGTTATTGTGCCAGAGCACCGGATAAAAGGCTATTCTTTAGAAGCAAAAGTATGAGCTTGGAAAAGAAGAATCTAAAAAGGTTCAAAATAAAATTAAGAATTCGTTAGTTTTTCTTGGACACTAGCAACTTTGGCTTGAATACGGCCCTTTCCAGCTTTACGAATATCAAATTTGACCGTCGCGTAAACTCGTTCACAATCTGGTTCCAACACCTCATAACAGGCATTGACCAAATCAGTTGCTTCAGCGACAGTGGATGTCTCAATAATGGTTCCCATTGCGGTCAATTGGTAATCAAAGCCAGAACTATCAATTACTTTTATCAATTGAGAAACATATTTACTTAAGCTAAGTCCTTTATCCAACGGATACATAGAAAATTCAATGAGTACAGACATGGGAGTTTCCTCAATTAATGATCAATACGAATAACACATTCAACCCGATTACCAATATCATTATAGGTTACTGATTCACAATATTCGTTAATCAAGGGAAATCCTCGACCACTATAAGAATCATTATTCACTAGTTTATGGGCATCTAACAAAGAAGTATCAAAACCCTTACCACTATCTTTTAAGATTATAGTCATCATACTACCGGTTTCAGTCTTTTTATTTCGTATCGTTATCTTAATATAACCAACTTCCAAACCTGCCAGACGGGTCGATTTTTCCTCATAAAATTCCATAAAACCTTGTGGAGAAGATTTAATTGCCGAGTCTAGATCTAACAAGCCATGATCCAGGGAATTACAATATAACTCTGATAAAACCATACTAATTTTATTGCGATTAACTCCCCTCCCTTGAACCTCATTTAAGATCTGATTGATAATGGGCAACGGGTCAATTTTCTGTAAAGCATCAAAATGCAACATCATGCTAAACTCCCAATGACTATCATGGATATTTTTACTATTAACTGTGGCCGAAGCCAGATGTTCAATAAAATTCAAATCGCAATCAATAACCGCTAAGGTCACATCATCATCAACTTCATTGTCCTGAGTAAAGTCATCAATAGCCGTCATCATAGCAGTGGTCAATTGTTCAGCCTCAGCATGTTCGATCAAGTGTTGCTCAAAGCGTTGCGTACCGTACATTTCTCCTTCCAGATTTTCCGCTTCCAAAATCCCGTCCGTACTGAGAATAATTTTATCGCTCGGAAAAATTTCAACGATATCACAATGATCGTCAAATTCAGAGCTAGAAAGAATTCCAAAAGGTAAGTGAGTAGACTTAAGCTTTTTCAATTCTCCTGTAGCAGGCATAATATATGCTCCAGGAATCGCACCATTCCATACTTTTAAGACATGGTTGCTGGAGTCCACTTCTAATACACAAGCAGCTAAAAACATACCAATAGGTAATTGTTGTTTGAGTTTCGCGTTAATTTCAGCACAAATATCGGCAATACCATAACTTTTTGCCGTCATGGCATAAAAGATTTCAGATAAGGGTAAGGCACCTAAAGCAGCCCCTAATCCATGCCCAGTGAAATCTCCAAATAAAATATTCAGACCACCTGAAGGCTTAGCAGCAGCCAACACCACATCACCATTAAATAGTGAAACCGGGGAAAGATGAATATCAAATATTTTTTCATCCAAGCAGCCGGGATTCATAATGCTATCAAAAACCTTACGGGCGAGTTCTTGCTCTTTATGTTGTTGCAGTTGATGATTTTCTAAGGCATGTTTCTGAGCATAAATAGTATTATAAAGCTTACTAACTCGAAATAAGGCTTCCATTTTCGCATTTAAGATTACCCGACTATATGGTTTGGTTAAAAAATCATCACCACCCACTTCAACACAACGCGATAAAGCCTTCTCATCGGTCATTGCCGTTAAAAAAATAATTGGGATAAAACGCTCAGAAATTTCTTTGATTTTTGCAGTAGCCAAATAGCCATCCATAACCGGCATCATAACATCCATCAGCACCATTTCAGGATGTTCTTGCTGAAACATCTCTACTGCACGTTGCCCATTTTCAGCCGTTACCGTTTGATAACCATCTTTTTTTAAATAGGCACAAAGCACTAGACGGTTGGTGGCGTCATCATCAACCACAAGTATTTTCATATATTTTGGCTACCTAAACACAACGAAGGAAATCTATGATAAGGTAAATAATTTATCAAAATTAGAGACTTCTAAAATATCTTTTACTTCTTTTTGAGTACCTCGAATAGTAATATTTGCCTTATCGCTACCTGCAAATTCACGCAATAGTAGCAGCATACCTAAAGCCGAGCTATCAATATAATCAGTACCTGACATATCCACAACGTAGGTACTATTTTCCCCTCCCGTATTGGTGTATGCCTCTCTAAAATCTTTATGACTACTAAAATCAAATCTCCCATTAATAGTAATGGTAATGGTGTTACCGGCTTCACTACTTGTAATTGACATGTCATCATACTCCTGCGTTTAAAGTCATACCTTTCTTATTTTTATCTATAGATAGACTGGCTAAGAACGGTTTATTAAGTTAAGTCTTTTTTAAAGCATCCAGCATTTTATCTGCTATTTTTTCCAATGAAACGATATGATCAACACCGCCCATTTCAACAGCTGATCCTGGCATTCCCCAAACCACACTACTTTCTTCATCTTGTGCAATTGTAACAGATCCTGCATCATGCATCTCTTTCATCCCTTGTGCACCATCAGCCCCCATTCCAGTCAACATTACTCCAATAACATTAGAACCAGCAGCTTGCAAAACCGATCGGAATAGAACATCAACAGAAGGTTTATGACGATTAACTAATGGGCCATCATTGAGTCGACAAACGAACCGCGAGCCACTTTTTTCCACGATTAAATGATGGCTACCCGGGGCAATATATACATTACCCGGAAGGATTTGTTGTCCATCAATAGCATGATGAACGGTCATTTTAGTTACACCATTCATACGCTTAGCAAAAGGACCACTAAAGGCTTCAGGAATATGTTGGGTAATCACGATCCCTGGAGAATCAGCAGGCATACGCATCAATACCTCTTTAATCGCTTCAGTTCCACCGGTAGATGCACCAATAGCAAAAAACTTTTCAGTCGTTTTATAACCGGAGGTAAGCTTTCGTTTTGGGATTACAGCATCGACACTATGCTTTTCCTTTACCTTAAGAGCAGCATCAGAAGATTTTCCTCGCAGTTTAGCAGAAGCAGCAGTTTTAACTTTTTCAATAATTTCTTCAGAATAACTTTGCAGCTGCTCACTGACGTCCAGTTTAGGTTTAGATACAAAATCTACCGCCCCTAACTCCAGCGCCTCTAAGGTAATATCGGCACCGGCAGATGTTAAGGTGGAGATCATTACCACTGGCATGGGATGCAAACGCATTAAGTTACGCAAAAAGGTAATACCATCCATACGTGGCATTTCTATATCGAGAGTTAAAACATCTGGCCTCAATGTTTTTATCTTGTCTCTGGCAGCAATGGGATCTACAGCAGTTCCAACCACTTCTAATTCGGGGTCAGAATCGATAATTTTGCTTAAAACTTGTCGAATAAGTGCCGAGTCATCAACAATTAGTACTTTAATTTTGTTTGACATAAAATAATGTTTTCTTCAAATATTTAAAATGATAGCATTTTCTGAGTCATTCATCAGAATAATTCAATGTCGCCAGCAGTCGGTTTTTCTTCAATTTGATGCTGATATTCTTCTTCACGTTTAATTAAGGTGTTGTTATGTAATGATCTTAGCTTTTTTACTTTAACTTTTCCTGTTATGGGATGAAAAACCACTTTTCTAGGATAAATATCTCCCGTATCTTCAGAAATTAATCTTAATCCTTCTTCCTCAATATAATGTTCAACAAACTCAATATTCCGTCGGCCAACATCACTCATATTGCTGATAATCTTCCCACCACCAAATATTTTCACTTCTAAATTTTCTCGTCGACCGCCATGTTTTAGGATGTCATTAATTAACATTTCCATGGCATAACCACCATAACGGGTCGCCTCGGTTGATGGACCGCCATTTTCAACATGATGGGAAAAATCACTAGTCGTGGCTGGAAGCATAAAATGATTCATTCCACCAATACCAATATGTTTATCTCGAATACATGCCGATACACATGAACCTAAGACTGTCACCACTATTTCATTCCCAGCAGTAACATAATATTCACCAGGAAGAATTTTTGCAGCAAAAAAATTATGCGTTTTGTCCCAATAACGATTAATCATCTCAAAGCCTTGTAATGGCCTAGGTAATTGTTTATTGCGATGAGAAAAAGCAGATGTCTGAGTCATCAACTAGCCTTATTTAACTTTTTCGTAAACTGTATTTTTCAACAATTTATAACGTTCAGAAACATTATATAAAGTTTCTGAATGCCCGATAAATAGAAATCCAGTGTCTGCATGGATATTTGCAAACTTTTCAAATAAAACCTTTTGAGTATCTTTATCAAAGTAAATCACCACATTGCGACAAAAAATCAAATCAATGGGACCTTTAAACGGAAATGGATTCAAAAGGTTTAATTGCTTAAAATGAATTAACGATTTTAGTTGCTTTGAAACTTTAACTTTATCACTATTTACTCCTTGTCCCTGTTTAACCCAGCGATTCATACGCTGTTCCGAAATTCCTGTTACACGTTCTATATCATATATACCTTGAGCAGCGGTATCAAGTACATTAGTATCAAGGTCAGTAGCAAGGATTTTCACATCCCAGCCCATATGTTCTGGTATGACTTCTTTAACCACCATGGCAATCGAATAAGGTTCCATACCCGTAGAACAACCCGCAGACCAGATACGAATGCGCTTGCTCAATTTATTTGTTTCCATTGCCAAAGGTAGTGCAGTGTTAGCCAAAAATTCAAAATGATGATTTTCGCGAAAAAAAGAAGTTAAGTTGGTCGTAATTGCATTGATAAAATGAGTAAATTCTTCATGTTCACTATTTTCTAAAAGCTTACAATATTGATCAAAGCTGTCTATGTTGTTTTTTCTTAAACGTCTTACCAAACGACTATAGACCATATCTTTTTTCGCGTCACTTAAAACAATCCCTGAATGGTCAGTAACGATTTCACGCACTTTCTCAAAGTGTTTGTCATTAAAATGAAATTCTCTTATTTTACTCATAAAATAAACCCGGCCTTTTTACAAAAGCATATTAACGAAAAAAAGGAGTAGATATTTCTTATATCTACTCCTCCTATTTTGTTTAAATTAGAATTAAATATATACGAATTAGAACTCTTCCCACTCATCAGCATCTGCGGCTGCAGCGGCTACGGGCTTAGGCGCTTGTCGCGGCTTAACAGCCTGGGCAGGCTTAGCAACTGGACGCGGAGCTTGTGCGGGTGGCGCTGCAGTTTGACCGATAGCATCTCCAGTGTCAAAAAACTCCATCAAGTTATTCATGTTTTTCGCTTGTTCATCCATGGATTCACTCGCTGCAGCAGCTTCTTCTACCAAGGCGGCATTTTGTTGGGTGACTTCATCCAATTGCATAATGGCTTTGTTCACCTGTTCAATACCTGAAGATTGTTCTGCACTGGCAGCCGCTATCTCGGCAATAATATCACTAACCTTTTTAACCGAGTTTACAATATTCGATAGTGTTCTTCCGGACTCATCCACCAAACGAGAACCTTCGTCCACTTTTTCCACACTATCTTTAATCAATACTTTAATTTCTTTAGCTGCCGCAGCACTTCGTTGAGCCAAACTTCTAACCTCAGATGCTACCACCGCAAAACCACGACCTTGTTCTCCAGCACGTGCCGCTTCTACAGCTGCATTAAGTGCTAATAAGTTGGTCTGGAAGGCAATTTCGTCAATCACTGAAATAATATCTTCAATTTTATTACTCGAAGTATTGATTTCAGTCATAGCTGAAATGGTCGATTCAATCACTTTGCCACCTTCTTCAGCCTGCTCTCTGGCACTAGCAGCTAAGGTATTTGCTTGGCGAGAATTATCCGCATTTTGTTTAACAGTGGAAGTCAACTCTTCCATACTTGAGGCTGTTTCTTCTAGGGATGCTGCCTGCTCTTCAGTACGCTGGCTTAAATCTGTATTACCTTGAGAAATTTCACCAGAAGCCGAGGCAATTTGCGAAGACGATTCGCGAATATCTCCTACCATATTACGTAAATTTGTAATACTGGCATTGGTTGCTTCCTTTAATTGAGCAAACTCACCGGCATAGTCGCCGTCCATACCGAGAGAAAGGTTGCCTGACTCTAAAGCCGAAATGACCTGTGATACCTCTTGGATAGGATACATGACTTGGTCGAGCATGGTATTAATCCCTTCACTCAATATCTTCATAAATCCTTCATATTTATTCGCATCTAAACGTTTTCCAAGTTCACCGTTAGAAGCTGCCTGAATAAGATTGGCAATTTGATTCTCAGCATCTTTTTCTTCGGTGATATCTTTCCATTCAACCGAGTTGCCCATATAACGTCCTTGATCATCAACGACGATTGTAACGTTTAAGGAAAAGTGCATATCCAGAACCTTAATTTCCGTGTTATATGGCATTTTGCTCGGGTCACTCAATAGAGCTTCTTGATGTCGCGGGTTTTGATGAAAGATATCAATACTTCCCCCCATCAACTTATCCACACTAAAACCAGGAAAAATTTGTCTTAATTCATTTTCACGATTACGTAATAGGTCTTTTACCGCATTATTCATAAAAACAATATTGCGATCAGCATCACACATCATGGTTGCCGTTTGCGACCCCGTTAATGCGGAACGCATACGATAGACTTGTAATTCATTTGCCAGTTTTTTTGTAACATCCACCCATTCCTGGGTAGCACCAACAAAGTTCCCTTGATCATCATAAACCGGCGTTACATTTAACTCCATGGTCAAGGAACCAACAGTAATATTCCCATTGTAGGGTAAATTGCTAGGATCGCTTAGTAACCGTCGTTGATGAGCAGGGTTTTTATGGAAATCATCTATACAGGTTCCAATAAGTGCATCTGCATTAAATTGCGGAAAGACTTCGCGCATAATAGGCTCTACACTTTTCATCATGCGTTGAGCAGATTTGTTCATATACACAATGACCAAATCCAAATCAATCATCATGACCGCGGCACTCATGTTATCCACCATGCCTTTAATGCGAATCAATTCTTTATCAGCTGCCGCTTTTGTTGGTGATTTTCTTGCAACCATCGTATTCTCCTCAACTCTTTCTTCATTCGGCTCATAAGCGGCAATCATTTTTTCCGCAACCATAGTTAATGCCTCAGACCAGGCATTGTGTAATTCATCTGTCCAAACATCTCCGGCAAAACTAGCCATGACTTCCAGCAAAGTCTCAGCAACTGCACCATAATGTTCAGGTAGGGCACCATAGCTTTGGTGTTTCTCTCCCATTCCACTAAGGGCTTTTTCCAAAACATCCGGTTTATCGACATTTTTTACCACCAAGTTGATGGCAGCCAAAAGCATCTTGGCCTGTTTACTGATATCAGTATTCTTAAACAGTGGTTTAACGTCAGGAAATTTTACAAATAATTGTTTATAAAATTCCTCGGTCAGATCCTCTGCCTTCGGTTCCAAAAGTTTGAAACTATCCTGCAATAGCTCTTTCATGGGAGTTCCCTGCTCATCATCTATGGTTTCAGTATCAACTGCTTTCTCTGCAGACCTACTGCCATCATCGGCAGCCGTATCAGAAACATTAGTGTTTTCTTCGTTATTCATCCAGGCTAAGGGGTCAAAGCCCAATCTATCATCTGGTTTAGCCATTTTTTAATCCATTTACAAAGTATTTTTCGTTAAAAAATCTTCAGCCAATTGTGCATAATCCATCGCACCATGACTTTTCGCACTATATTCAAATATGGTTTTTGCAAACCCCGGCGACTCAGCTAAGGCAACATTTTCCCGTATGCTAGTTTTTAGGACTTGACTCGGAAAATAACCGACCATTTTATCTCTAATTTCTCGCGCTAACTTTCGACGCTCTGAAAATCGCGTTAAAACAAACCATTTTTGAGTGGTTCTATCCAAACGCTCCTCAATATGTCTGACCACTTGAACCAATCGAGATAATCCCTGTAAGGCTAAATAATCGCCCGTTACCGGTATAATCATTTCATCGGTCCCTAATATTGCATTCATGGCTAACAATCCTGCTGCAGGGGGACAATCGATTAAAACAAAATCATAGGCTCGATCATTTTTTAAAAAAGCCAGGGCATCATGTAAGCGATACCCCTTATTGGAGCTATTTTGGCTTTTGGTCTCCAACTCCCCTAGACGTTTACCAGCGACTAATATATCGATTCCTGGCCTGACATTTTGCAATTCTTGATCGATGGGTGCTCCGTACAAAAGTACCTCATCCAAGCCAGACATGGCATAGTTATTTAACCCAAAACAGCTACTCAAGTGCCCCTGTGGATCCATGTCCAACAATAAAACATTTTTTCCCCGACGACTCAAAGCATGTGCCAAATTAAAAGTAGTAGTGGTTTTTCCTACGCCGCCTTTCTGATTCATTACAGCTAAAGTTCGCATGTTACAATCCACTACAATCCTTTCTAGGCACTGATATTAAGAGACTTTTTCTAATGCCAACTCTCCTGAGTTAAGCAATTCATCAATATTTACTACAATAATCATTTGATCATTTACAGTCGTCAGACCTTGAACGAAATCGTTACTGATTACCCCACGCATAACGGGCGCTGGTTTAATCATATCTTTACTGATATTACATACGTCGGAAACCGAATCGACAATAATTCCCATGGTTCTATCATGTACATCACCATAGACCTTCATAACAATAACGACGGTAGTTTTGGTGTAGGTCACTTCTGGCATATCAAAACGTTTACGCAGATCGATGATTGGGACAATAACACCACGTAAATTAATCACACCTTGTACATATTCAGGAGAATTGGGTATTGAGGTAACCTTGTTCCAACCTTTGATTTCTTGAACTCTGAGAATATCGATGGCATAACACTCACCTTCTAACTCAAAAGTTAAATGTTGCTCATTGCTGCTATCACTAAGGAAATCAAGCTCACCCAGCTTATCATTAATATCCTCAATCACATCATTCATTTCTCTGGTGCTCCTAGTCTTTTTTGCATCTCATGACCAATTATTGCTTTTAACCGCATTATTATTACGCTGGTTAGCAAATTGCTACTAGCGTCCCATATTCGTCAACTTCATTGGATAATGCGATAAGGCCAGCCATATCCAAAATTAATGCCACCGTTCCATCACCCAAAATTGTCGCACCGGAAATTCCTTCAACACGTTTATAATTGGATTCAAGACTTTTAATAACCACTTGCTGTTGACTTAATAAATCATCCACAACAATTCCAACTTTGCCATTATCCCCTTCCACGACAATCATCAAACTATCTTGAAGACGAAGCTCCCGAGGTTCCATACGAAAGACCTGATCTAAATGTATCAATGGGAGATACTCTTCGCGCAACTGATATACTTCGTTGCCGCCTGCGATAGAGCTAATTTTTTCCGCTTCAATTTCGATTGACTCAATGATTGACACCAAAGGAATAATATATATTTCATTACCAACTTTGACCAACTGACCATCTAATATGGCCAAAGTTAATGGTAAACGTATGGTAAACCTCGTGCCTTTACCCGGTTCGGTCGAAACTTCGACATTTCCCCCAAGTTCCTTAATGTTTCGACGTACCACGTCCATACCAACACCACGTCCTGAGATATCACTCACTTGTTCAGCCGTGGAAAAACCAGGCTGGAAAATTAAGTCGTATATTTTTTCATCGGATAAGTTGTCATGTTCAGTGGCTAAACCCTGATTAATCGCCTTTTTCAGCAGTTTATCTTTTGGCAATCCCGCACCATCATCAGATATTTCAATGACAATATAACCACCTTGGTGGTAGGCATTCAGTTGAATCCTTCCAACTTCGGATTTACCAGCCGCAAGACGTTGTGCTGGCGATTCAATTCCATGATCCAAAGAGTTTCTGACTAAATGAACTAATGGGTCACCAATTTTTTCCATGACCGTTTTATCTAACTCAGTTTGTTCACCGGTTAATTTAAGCTCAATTTTCTTATCCATTTTTTGGCTTAAATCGTGGACTAGGCGTGGAAATCGCTGAAATGAGAAGCTAATCGGCAACATACGAATACGCATCACGCTTTCTTGTAATTCACGCGTATTTCTTTCCAGCTGAGCAAGACCTTCACGCAGGGCCTCTAAACGCTCCATACTGAATTCATCACCCATTTGGCTTAACATTGATTGGGTAATAACTAATTCTCCAACCATATTAATTAAGCTATCCACCTTATCTGTACCTACTCGAATAGAACCGCCTTCTCCGGAAGATTTGCGTTTTTCTTTACGACGTTCAAGATTAGCCGCAGCAGCTACAACCTTTTCTTTTTCAACCGGTGTTGGTGTGACTATATCTTCTGGGGTATCTTCTTTAGGTTCCTCAATTATTTCAGCTTCTGGAACTTCAAATTCATCAGTTTCCGGTTCAACTTTTTCGGGACCGCTCAATAATTCAATCGTCAGTTCACAATCTTCATCAACCCACTCAAATATTTCTTCAATTTGACTTTTGTCAACATCACCAATTAATTTAATCTGCCAAGATAAATAACTCAGTTCTGGATCAAAATGTTCATAATCAGGCAGATCAGCAGTATCAACGGTCAACTCCATGGCCCCTAATTCATCCAGTTCTCGAATAATACGAACCGTATCATTACCTGTTCGAAGCATATGTTCCATCGGCTTGAAGAATATCTTCCAGCCTTTGAATCCACCAACCTCTTCGGTCATCTCCCCGTTTAAGGTGGGTTCGCTCGATTCTGTTTCGGCTTTATCTTCGTCAACCGAGGCACTTGCAGCACCATTATCATTTAAAGCATCTTCCAGATCTTTTTTTACTTCTAAGGTTCTTTCCATCGAGGGAGACACATCATCAGCCGCAGCTTCCAGCATTTCCCTTAATACATCAACCGAGGTTAATAAAACATTGATGTCAGTTTGTCGAATTTCCCGACGACCATCACGCATTTCATCCAAAAGTGTTTCCATGATGTGGGTAAAATCGGCAATTTCCATCAAACCAAAGGTTCCCGCTCCCCCTTTAATCGAATGAGCAGCGCGAAACACCGCATGAATAACATCATCATCAGCCGTCCCACTATCAAGAGAAAGCAAACCTGATTCTAAGACGTCTAGGCCTTCGTCACTTTCCTCCAAAAAAGTTTGTTTAAACTGAGATAAATCAATAGTCATTCTGCTCTCCCTGACATTGAGAAATAATCATACGATTCATCGGATTGAGTTTTTACCCGACTAAAGACGTATATTTTTATAAGTTATCGAAGTACACGAGCTACGGTTGCTAATAATTGATCAGGATTAAAGGGCTTGACAATCCATCCTGTAGCACCGGCTTGTTTACCTTCCATTTTTTTTGCAGCGCCAGCTTCCGTAGTTAACATCAATATGGGTGTGAATTTATAGGCAGGCAATGCTCTTAACTCTCGAATTAGCTGAATACCATCCATAACTGGCATATTGACATCTGATAAAACCAAATCAAACTGAGATTTTTTGGCTATATCCAAAGCCTGCTGACCATCTGCTGCTTCTTGTACAGCATAACCAGCACCTTTTAAGGTAAACACAACCATTTGACGCATTGAGGTTGAATCATCAACAGCTAAAATTCTTTTTGACATGTAACATCTCCATTAAAAATCTGTATTAATTAATTAGGCCTACCACCTTTTAATTTGTATATATGAACCAGCAAATATTCCAGTCTGAAATCATTTTTTTACGCCCTCAATTTGATTGGATACTGTTTCATTGGTCGCAAAATAGCTGTTCACTCAATATATGGTAGCCCAAATGGCAAAATCCTTGATAGTTTAATAACCAAGACTATCTGACAAACCAATTAGACTGGCACTTTTTTTAAAGTCATCCGATACACCAGACCATGTCACTTCCAAATTCAAATTTTTTGCCGACTTTATAAAGGTAACTAATAGCTGCAAACCTGCACCATCAACCTTTTCAATTTTTTCAGCATTAATCACTACAGATTTATGATTATTCAATATTTCGTTAAACCTTTCGTAGTACTGAAAAACAAGTGTTATATCCAACACACCGTCAAAGCAAATAGTATTGTCATTCGCTTTTTCCTGGTCGTTATCTGACATTATTAATTCCTCTTAAATAGATGCCTATGAACTGTCGATGGGTACACTCGTTAATCAGTTATTAACGATACCTCAAACGTTAACCTTAAAAGTTGTATCGGTCAGTTCAAAACAAGCTTTAATTTTTTTTACATTTAATCAAACTGTAGTATGATACAGGTTAGACTATAACAATAAAAAACTCTAAGAATAGACAAACTTTTGATCAAGCCACTTATTAATTTTTTAAAAACCATACTCAATAGTGCTAGAGATTTAGCTCCCATCATTATTGTCATTGCATTTTTTCAATTAGTTGTTTTGCAACAACCACTTCCCAACCTCGGACAATTAATTTTTGGTACTGGCTTAGTAATTTTAGGGCTAACCTTTTTCGTTTTTGGTTTAGAAATGGGCTTGTTCCCGATTGGCGAGTCCATGGCCTATGCCTTTGCTCGTAAAGGTAATGTCTGGTGGCTGTTGTTTTTTGCTTTTTGTCTAGGTTTTGGAACCACCGTTGCCGAACCCGCGTTAATTGCCGTTTCTGAAGAAGCATCAGAAATTGCTGCCAGTGGCGGGGCAATTGAAAATACTGAAGAATCAATGGAATCCTATGCCGATGGTCTGCGTTTTACCGTAGCGCTTTCGGTTGGATTTGCAGCCATGTTAGGCGTGTTTCGAATTATAAAAGGATGGCCTCTACAATATATCATTATTGGTGGCTATATTATTGTGGTTATTTTAACCTTTTTTGCCCCCGAAGAAATTATCGGTATAGCATACGATTCAGGAGGAGTAACTACTTCGACGATTACGGTACCATTAATGACGGCGCTCGGAATTGGACTAGCAGGTAGTATTAAAGGACGTAATCCCATGATAGATGGATTTGGTTTAATTACCTTTGCCTCCCTGACTCCAATGATTTTTGTTATGGCCTATGGAATGGTAGTCTAATGGAAGTACTTTACGACTTTATTCAAACTTTTAGTAATACCGTCACTGATGTGATCCCAATCGCCGCAATTATTTTTGGATTTCAGTTTTTTGTCATTCGAAAAAAAGTTCCTAACCTTAAGCGCATATTAATTGGTTTTTTTTATGTTATTTTAGGTTTAACCCTATTTCTTATGGGACTTGAAGATGCCCTATTCCCCCTCGGCCGCCTAATGGCCGACCAGTTGACCGACCCCAACTTTTTATTTGAAGGCGGAAAGCAGGTAGGTGAGGCAGTCGCCATGCATTGGACCGAATACTACTGGGTTTACTTTTTTGCCTTTGCCATTGGCTTTAGTACCACCATTGCCGAACCATCTTTATTAGCCGTGGCCATTAAGGCACAAGAAGTATCAGGGGGAGCAATTGGTATCTGGGGATTGAGAATTTCTGTCGCCCTAGGGGTTGCCATCGGTATTTCTTTAGGAACTTATCGAATTGTAACCGGCCTTCCACTACACTATTTTATTATTGTTGGTTATATTGTGGTGGTTATTCAAACCATATATTCGCCCAAATTGATCATACCTCTGGCATACGATTCTGGAGGTGTAACTACCTCAACAGTGACCGTGCCTTTGGTTGCTGCTCTGGGTTTGGGCTTAGCTTCCAAAGTACCTGGACGTAGTGAATTAATCGATGGCTTCGGTCTAATCGCCTTTGCCAGTTTATTTCCCATAATCGCTGTTTTAACCTATGCCCAAATTTCTGAGTATATCGGCAAACGAGATAAGAAAAAAAGACAGCAAAATGAAGAATACCAGAATGGATAATAGGAGAACCTCTTATGCGTTTTAAACTCATAATAGCCTTTGTAAATGATGATGTTACCGATAAGATAATTGATGCCAGTCGCGATGCGGGAGCGACCGGTGCAACGGTTATTAATAATGCGCGAGGTGAAGGCGTTAAAAAGAATAAAACTTTTTTTGGACTTTCTTTAGAAACTCAGAGGGACGTTGTACTATTATTGGTTGAAGAACATTTAAGCCGAGAAGTTTTAGAAACTATCAGTGAAGTTGGGGAATTTGATGATACGGCGGGAACCGGAATCGCCTTTCAAATCGACGTGGAAGACGCTGTCGGTGTATCTCATCAAATAAAAAAATTAAACGAAGAAGTTGGAACCAGAATATGAAACATCAAGTCGTGAAAGTAAAAGATGTCATGAAAAACAAGGTTGATTTTGTCGATGGCATGAAAACGGTCCAAGATGCACTTAACGAAATGCAGCATGTCGAAACCAAGACATTAATTGTTGAACGTCGGCATGAAAATGACGAGTATGGGATCGTTATGGTTTCTGATATAGCCAGAAAAGTATTAGCCAAAGATCATGCCCCAGAGCGCACTAATATTTATGAAATTATGACCAAACCGGTAATTAGCATCGATAAGGATATGGATATTCGTTATTGTGCACGTATGTTTGAACAATTCGGCTTAACACGAGCCCCGGTGGTTGACAATAAAAAGATCATTGGTATTGTGAGTTATACGGATATGGTATTAAAAGGTCTGGTCCAAAATGAAAAATATGATAATAGTTAATCTTTAACCAAAAACCTCTACCCTCAAGATTAACAAATCACTATAATAAGTCTGTTTGAGTGCTCCCCCTTTTAGCAAGCACTCAGATCCAGATTGCAATTAATTTAGCGCGTTATAGAATTAATATTACAAGCTAAATCTCCTAATTATTCAGACACAACAAAATAGTCAGTTAGCACTTATGAAGATAAAAACACGCTTTGCCCCTAGCCCCACCGGTTATCTCCACATTGGCGGTGCCAGAACAGCCCTTTTTTCTTGGTTGTATGCCAAAAAGAATAATGGTTCCTTTGTTTTACGCATCGAAGATACAGACAAAGAACGTTCCACTCAAGAAGCCGTGGATGTTATTTTAGAAGGAATGCAGTGGTTGGGTTTAGAGCACGATGAAGGCCCCTATTATCAAAGTGAACATACCGAACGGTATCAACAAGTATTACAAGAATTGTTGGATAAAGATTTAGCCTACAAATGCTATTGCTCCAAAGAAGAACTCGACGATATGCGTGAACAGCAAATGGCCAATAAAGAAAAGCCACGTTATGATCGCCGGTGTCGTGGGTTAACAGCCCCTCCAACGGGAAAAGAAAATGTACAGCCCGTGATTCGATTTAAAACCCCTTTAGAAGGACAAATTGAAATTCATGATTTAGTCAAAGGTGATAGCATCATTCAAAATCAAGAACTGGATGATCTCATTATTGCGAGAAGTGATGGTTCTCCAACTTATAACTTTGTGGTAGTCATTGATGATCAGGACATGGGCTTAAGCCATATTATTCGTGGCGATGACCATCTAAATAATACTCCCAGACAAATTAATATATTAAAAGCCTTAGGTGCAGAGTTGCCTGAATATGCCCATTTACCGATGATTTTGGATGAACAAGGTGCCAAACTTTCCAAACGCCATGGCGCTGCAAATCTGCTTAACTACCGAGACGAAGGTTATTTACCCGATGCGTTAATTAACTATCTTGTCCGATTAGGCTGGTCCCATGGAGATCAGGAAGTATTTTCACGTGAAGAAATGATTGAGTTATTCGATTTAAAAGATATTAATAAATCAGCATCCTCAATTAATCCAGAAAAATTATTGTGGCTCAACCAATACTATATAAAAGAAAGTGATCCCAAGTCTGTGGCAAAACATCTCAAATACCATATGGACAAGGCAGGAATCGATATTAGTAATGGCCCTGATTTAGACAAAATAGTAATAGGATTAGCAGAACGCAGTAAGACACTGGTTGAAATGGCAAATGCCAGTCGTTATTTTTTTGAGGACTTTGAAGATTACGATGAAAAAGCTGCCAAAAAGAACTTTAAGGCTACTGCTATTGAACCCCTCGAATATTTACTCGAGCAATTTTCTCAAGTTGAAAATTGGGATGGACATGCCTTACATCAAATCGTTTTAGATAGTGCTGAAAAATTGGAGTTGAAATTGGGTAAAATTGCACAACCATTGCGGGTTGCTGTGACAGGAAGTGGTGCTTCACCGTCTATTGACATTACTTTAGAACTGATTGGTAAAGAAAGAACTCTAAAACGTCTGAAAAATGCCATTGCGTTTATTAAAGAAAAGGTATCATCATAAGCAAAAAACCGAGCGCTTAATTTAAACTCCTGCTTTATAACGCAACAATAAAAATTGTATATTTTTTTGTTGACAAGCACAGGCAAAAAGCTTAAATTAGCGTCTTCCAAATTATGGGGCTATAGCTCAGCTGGGAGAGCACTTGCATGGCATGCAAGGGGTCAGCGGTTCGATCCCGCTTAGCTCCACCATACAAAAAAGGCCAAGTTTACTTGGCCTTTTCTTTTTGTCATCATTCCATAAAAACGGCATGTAAAGCCCACTCTGAATTTCATGTAGAATAATCCTGGCATGATTATTTGGAGAACCGTTGAACAAAAATGTCTTTTGATATTTTTTTTATACACTCGGCTTTACTTTGATCTAATAGTGGCGTTTTGGCTCCTGCCGTCCCTTCTAAGTAATAGCATCCAGTTTTAGTATCATAATTGATAAACATCCCACTTCTATAATGCATACCTCCTGAATTACCAGGAGCGCTATAAAGAATAAAAACCGAGACAAGAGAAATTATTGCAACGATAAAAAAGGTTAGTAGTTTGACTTGCTTATTAGTCATTATTGTTAACAGTTAAGATCTTTAATGAGATATTAACATTATAGCGCAGGAATAAGGTCTTTTGTTGTCTAAATTATCTAAAAATAATTCAAATTCAGATTCTTTAATTTCACAAACCACACCAATGACCGCATGTTCATTATTCTGAGTTGCATAGGCATCACATTTACCTGAGCCATCTACACTTTTTTTATGAAACCTTAGCTCATGCGCATGTAGAGTAGCTATACTCACAAATCTTGCCGAAGGTACTCGTTCGCGAAGCCTTTTAATTGACATATTTGAACCATATGAAAAATAAAGCACCTAAATCTCTCCTTTCTAACGCTCAAACTCTCTTGATTTCAACTCAAAGCGAAACGTTTTTTAGGATTAAGTATTATTAAGCCAATTTGGAATTTAATATAAGCCAGGATTTTTTCTGCTGTATAAAACTCTGTTTGAGCAGCTCAACTTTAGATTTTAACCGTTCAAGGTCGCAGTTTTCCTTCATTGAGGTTTTACTTGCCTTCATCCATTGTTTTTTTGCCTGTGAAAACTCAGTTATCTTTTTCATCAGTATTTTATATTCATCTTCCAATCGAAGTATCAATATATCCCCGTGAGGCAATTGGGCAATTTTCTTTGCCGTTGAATTTAGCAACATTTTTGCATGAGCAGATTCGACCAGTTCTACAGGAGAACGATATAGGTTCTTCGCCAACTTAAACCATGACAATATTCCAATTAACCACTTAGTCGGATCAAAATGCCACCAGCGAATACCATTGCGATAATCACGCTGAAAACAGTGATGATAATTATGGTATCCTTCTCCCATAGTGAGTAATGCAAGAAATCCATTATCTTTTGAAGTATTGTGATCAGAGTATGGCTGACTTCCCCAGATATGTGCCAGCGAATTGATCAAGAAAGTGAAATGATGGGCAATAACTAAACGAGCAACGCCTGCCAACAGTAACATACCAATAACATCACCATGCCAAAGGCCTAATAGTAGTGGAATGCCAAAATTAATACCCAATGCCAAAAGAACGTAATGGCGATGTTGCCACAAAACGATCGGATCTTTTTTTAAATCACTACAATTTTTATACTCCTTGTCCTTATGAGTATCATAGTCTCTTAACATCCAGCCAATATGAGAGTACCAAAACCCTCGTTTTGCAGAATAGGGATCACGTAGATTGTCGTCAACGTATAAATGGTGACGACGATGGTCTGAGGCCCAGTGAAGAATACTATTTTGAGTAGCATAAGTTCCACCGATTGCAAAAATTAACCTAACCAACCAATGTGCTTCATAGGCACGGTGCGACCATAACCGATGGTAACCAGCTGTAATTGATATTTCACAAAACACTACACCGACCAGCATAGCCATAATTTGCCACATATCAAAGCCATAATATATAGCATAAATAGGGACCCCGATTACTGCAAAAGTAGTTGTTAAGCTGAATACTCCAACAGAGAGCCAGATTAACTTAGGTTTTTGCATTGAGGTATTTCCAATAAAAGGCAAACATTAACATATGATGAGTAATTAGGTTCTTTATTAAAAAAATAGAAAACTAATTGGTATTTTTCAAGGGATAAGATCAAATTCTAAGGCATTACCAGGCTTGCAAAACATATATGCCATTGTATCAGACCCTTTTTATAATAAAGATAGGAGCTTTGATCAGCAAAACTCATTTTATCGGCCTATATACCCAAGCCACCTGAAAATGCAGGTTTCAAGTGGATTGGGTATAATAACCATGACATAACCAAACATTATTATTGAGACGAGTTATTTATAATCAGTATATTAATCGGGTGCAGAAGCAACGGCTTCCTGAACATAATCAGCAACATTTTTTATATGCACATCATCTAAACTTATAATCTTTATATGCCGCCTTAACTTGCCTTTTCCTTCTAGAACCGAATGCGGATCTGATAAGTTGACTCCATAACTGAACTCAATCGAAATATGTTTCTTGTATAGGAAAATGCCACCAATTAAATCATTTTCCTGAAAAAATACTAAACCTCCATACTTAATGTCTTCAACTAAACTAGGATTACTTTGAAGGAACAGCTTTCTGATTTGAACCAAGATTTCATACTTTTCGAGAGAGTGAGATTGAATATCAATTAAAAACTCAGCAACACTACTATTTTCTGATTCAAGCACTATTTATCTCCTTTCTCATCTATTACGCAGTATAATATGGACGGACTTAGCAGAGAACAACAAGTTCAATTTAACTCCGATGAAATGTATCACATGCACGTTTTAAAGTTTCAAAATAAAAACCCCAAAACACTTACACAGTATACACCAACTTGTCATATGCATCTTACTGTATTCTCATTTTCATCAGGCATAATTAAAGTCCTAATATCATTGGTCCAGATATGGGTATACCTCTTTTTATTGGTATAAGACAAAGATATTGGAGCAAATTTTGCTGTTTATAGTCATATCCTTCCAGATTTTTGATTGTATTTATTTTGTATTTTTATGGTAGGAATCATCCGAACCATGCATTTCCTATGCTTTAGAAGATTATTTTGAATTAGCAGAATCAGATTATCTCTTTACATTTTCCATTGCTTTAACTGCGTCACACTTTCGCCAAACAAAATCCCATGCCGTATAAAATGAGAATTAGCTAACAGTTTTCCCCAATAGAAACAATAGAATAGTATCCAAGCAAACAAAACAACTATTCTTTTTTTAAAGGGGAAATTAAAATGAAAACGTCTATCAAAGCAATCTTTACTTTGGCTCTAATCCTATCTTTTGTCTTTCCAGTAGCAGCACAAGCCAATAATTGCGGCAGTGTTTTTGAAGGTTCGATCGAGCGTTTAAGAATCTATTCATCAGGCAGTAAAGTGATGGTGTATTTAAGCCCGGGTAATAATCAGGATTACGTCGGTTATAGTACGGATGCCAATATGATTAAAGCATTGTTTGAAGCACGAAATAATGGTATGAGCGTGACCGGGTACTCGGCAGAAGATTGTTATATCGGTTGGTTAGATTATTAAATCAATGAATTCGCGGTTCCAGATCTCATAAGATCATTTTCGGTTCATAGAAGCTGGTAAGCCGTCCGGCAAAGCCTATGGCTTCCAGAACCGGAGAACCGCGAAAAAATTGTGTCCTGGGATAGTCTCACAAAATTCTATCTGAATATAGTTAGACCTAGAAAACGCAGCAATAAATTATTTTAAACTAGTTGAGAAACACAACCAATCCTATATCCTCTCCACTCGAACCTTAAGCACCGTCCGTTCATCCGCTTCCAGCACGGTAAGGATATAATCCTGTTCTTCCACTACGTCACCTTGTTTCGGAATGGTACGCAAACGACTGGTAATCAAACCACCAATGGTATGGGATTCTTCGACAGGAAATTTGGCGTATAAAATATCATTTATCTCAGAGATAGGCATTCGTCCGCTCATAACGTGAGTGCGTTCATTTTCATGAATAATATAGACGCGTTGTTTAGGATGATATTCGTCAAAGTCGTAACCTACATCGATTTCTCCCACCACTTCTTCGAACACGTCTTCCATGGTTAAAATACCAATGGCTGAACCATATTCATCAACCACCACGGCCATATGATCTTCACGAGCCTGCAATTGTGGTAACGCATGATCAATGGTTTGTTTGGGGGATAAATACAGTGTGGGACTTATAAAGTCCGCTATGGGTTTTTCTTCAAGCTCAGGATCCATTAAATCCCAGGTGCTTAAGGTTAACATCCCTTTTACATTAGTAATATTGCCGCGATAAACCGGTAAGCGATTAAAACCATGTTTTATGACGACCCGAATAGCTTCTTTCATATTGCGGACTTCATTAAAACCAACCACATCGGCTAATGGGATCATGGCCTCGCCGACCGTGGTGTCGGCAAAACGAATAATCCGTCGAATCCGTTTTCGGTCAATCGATGATGGATCACTTGCCGATTCCGATAGGTCTAACAATACGCGAATTTCTTCACGAGTAATAAACATGTTTTGAGGGGTCTCACCGCCCCCAACTATTTTAGTGGCAAAACGAGCCACGGTACTAAAAATAATAATAAGAGGGTAAAAAAGATAGGAGAAAAAGCGTAGGATATAAATTAAAATACTAACAAGTGTATCGGCTTTTTGCTGAAATACACTTTTGGGCACCACTTCACCAAATATAAGCAAAATGGGTGAAAGGACCAAAACTGAAATCAAATCGCCAGCAGAACCAAATAAGTCAATAAAAATTAAAGCGCCAAGGGTTGAAATAATCACCGTAGCAATATTAGTACCCACTAGGGTTGTGCCTAAAATCACATCCGGTTTTTTAAATAATTTTAAGACTAAGCGTGCCCCTTTATTACCTACTTTGGCTTGATGCCGTAATTTGAGTTTGTCTGAATTGACCATAGCAATTTCAGAACCGGAAAAAAAACCTTTAAGGATTAAAAAGAAAACTATTAAGAAAAGTCCGACTGTCCAATCCATTATTTGACCTCCTCCACCATATCCGCCTGCGTTTTGTTACTATTACTTTCTTCATCAATAGCACTTTCTTTATTAACGCTTTGTTTATGTTCGGCGCTTGAATTTATTTTTGCAGGATTTCCATTTTTGTGATTGTCTGTCGAATGGTCTTCAAGAGCTGCAACTTCTGCCTCATCTGTTGTAAGTTCTTCTTCGCTTTGTTCTTCTTCAGCCAATAATTCTTCGGTGGTCAGTGCGGCATTGGTATGTGTAACTTTACGTACTAGAATTTTACTAATTCGAAGACCTTGTACTTCTTTGGCAATAAATTCATAACCCTCATGTTCCACTGAGTCATCAATAGCAGGCAGACAGTCAAATAAGCGAAAGGCTACCCCACCAATCGTTGCCATTACAGCATCGTCAATATCGAAGTTAGTCAGGTTATAAAAATCGGTCAAACGCATATCACCGGGCACAATATAGCTATTTTCATCTTCTTCGCTATAGTATTCCAAACCTTCCATTTTTCCGGAAATTTCACCAAAAATAAAAGTTAAAACATCTTTCATGGTAACTAAGCCCATAACCTCACCGTATTCACCTAAAATAATGGCAATACGGGTATTATGATTCTGGAAATAGTCGAACATTTCATCAACCTTTTTGGTCGGTGGGACAAAATGGGCTGGTTTTAATAACATATCTAAAGTGACTTTACTTAAGTCACCTCCCCCTCGAACTAGCTTTAACACGTCTTCGGAATGAATAAAGCCAATCACATTATCCCAATGGCCTTTATATATGGGGACACGCGGATGTCGAAAAGCACGAAATTCGTCAATTAATTCTGTTACGGGTAATTCTGCATCTAAAAAGCGAATCCGTGGACTCGGTGTCATAATACGAGAAATATCAGTTTCAGCCGCTTCTAAAACATTGTCGATAAGAACCCGTTCCGTGGCATCAATAATCCCCGTTTCTTCACCCTCTTCCAATAGGGTTCGAAATTCATCCGGTTGCAATATATTTTTACGATCCACATCATCACCAACCACCAGAGTGGTTATCCTATCTGAAATCAATCGAATAGCTTCTCTTAATGGAGTGATAAGGGTTATCCAACGTGGAAGAATTTTAGCGGTAACTCGAGAGGCAAATTTGACCGGAAAGTTTACTGCAATGGTTTTGGGTGTGACTTCACCAATCAATAATAATAAGGGCACCATAATAACAATATTGATCCATCCCACATTTTCAGCTCCAAAAATGATCAATAAAATGGATGTCATATTAACAGCAGAGGCAATATTAACAATTTCATTACCACATAAAATCGAAATAATCAGACGCCTGGGCTCATCCAACATGGCATGGATGTTCTCTGAATGTTTATTGCCGGTGTGTCTGAGTTTTTGTAAGTCGATGCGACTGAGGGAAAAAAGTGCGGTTTCTGAGCCAGAAAAAACGGCCGAAGAAGCTAATAAAATCACCTGAAATACGGAGCGTATAGCCAGTTCTAGATCAGTGGAACTGATATTTAGAGACTGGTAAAATGCTTGAAGTTCATCCATATCAATATCCGAAAGTTTCGGTAAGCTTACAATGATCCAGGAGTCTTTACCTGGTACTTTTTGTGTTGTATTGAACCTATTACAACATATCTATATTACAAAACAAAATTACCTAGGCTGTTTTGCCAAAGTATTTTAAAAATTGTATTAAAAAACAGTTTTATCTGCGAAAAAGTTAAGCCGCATTCTACTGCATTCAGTGCCTATTTGTCCCACTTTCTAGGGATTTTTTTTTAAGATTTCTCACTGAGCGCTTTTAATTGTTCTGTTAAAGGTTCCACAGGATAGAGCAGTGGATAAATATTGTCTCCCATTTCAACCATCGCACCGATCCAATCTGGATGTCCTCCATACACCACATAGTGATTATTTATATCACCAACATTTTCCCATAGGGTTTCTTCCGTATTCATGGGCGTATGACCCACAATAAATGCTGTATTGTCTGCTCGTTTCAAGCTGCTCCGTAATTTCTTAATATCCCCCTTATTGTACCCTGACATTCGATTCGGAGTTTTAAATCGTTTATTGGTTAAATCAGCTATTAGTTTTGGATGTTGTTTTACATTGACTAAATCTTCTAAGCAAACTGATGAAGTTGGTGGGGAGGCATGACAGGTAATATAGTTCTTTGAATAGGCTAGATAGGGTAAGTTATCATAAAACCGTTGCATTTCTTTTTTGTAAGCCTTGCCACGTTCTTTGGTGAGTTGCTTGGCCCAGAGAATGCCCTGTGGGACTCCTTTTTTACCAATTTCTTCGGAAAAGCTATCATGATTGCCACGGATATAAAATACCTGTTTGGGGAAACGGATTTTCAATTGGAATAGAACATCCATCATTAATTGGGAGCTTTCCATTTGATCATATTGCCCCTCGATTTCAGGATGTACGGCATCTCCCAAAATGATCAAACATGCCTTACCATTATCTAAGGCATCTAAAAAATTATTTTGACTTAAGATTGTCAGTAAGTTATCCAAACGGGTATGTAGATCACCAATGATAATGGCATGTAATTTCTCAGGTATACATAATACCCCTCCGGGTTTACCATTATTATCTTTTTCCCGATACGCTTCTTTTTCCATGATGTTATTGACATCTTGGATAAGTTTCATAGCTTCTTTAGTCGGCAATTTTTTTGAGGGATCGCCTAAGATTTTAGCCAAGTGAGTTAATTTTTTCTTACGCCAGTCGCTCACTTTATTAATTTTTTTATCTTTAAAAAGAGGTGAGATACAACTTCCTGTTTCGGGGTGATGGCATTTAAAAATCAGTTTCCCTTCGTCATTACTGATGCTTAGTTGGCGTTCCGGAAGTTTTTTAGGGGTATTTAAAAAGGTTCGTTGTTGATTATCTCCGTGCCCTAAAGTAATTTTATCGCCATCTTTAAGTCTAAAAAACCCGCTAATTTGGTTATAGTATTTTTCTGGATCAAACAAAATATAACTTTGTTCGTCGATGTTTGTGTTAGAGGTAGCTAAGGAATGTTCTGGATAAAGATGTAATATATGTGCATCCTGTCCAATGTGTAACTGGAGGGGATAATTTTCCACCGGAAATTGTATTTTTTTATTAGGAAGTCGAAACGATCCCTTGAGATCAACTTTTTCACAATGAACCAGATCAGAAAAGGCGGCTTTAATTATTTTAATAAGGCTTTTTTGTTTCTTTGAACTGCTTTTTGCCATATTAAGCCTCTTGGTCCAAAATTCTTAGAGGATATTCCTCTATATCTTCACGTACGTACACACAAATACCTTGTTCGTGTAGATATTGTGCGGCCAATTGGTATACCTGTACCTGCCGTTCAATCTGAGCCAAAATTATACCTTCGTCAACATAATGAGTACCAGTTCTACTGCGATTTTTTCGACGTTCATAAATTATCTCGGCAGGAGGGATAATAAATTCGAAAGCATAGCGCTTGCGCCAATTAACAGACCAAAAATGTTTTTTGGGGGGAGGTAGGCAAATTCGTTCATAAGCAATTTCTAAGGCAGGCTCAGCCTGTAGCCATTGTTTTTCAAATACTGCCAAGGCTTCTTTTACGCCATGAAAGGGAAAACCCAAATGAATTTCTCGTGGACGCAAGGCTAGGCTCTGAGCAGTCCACCACTTATTCATCGATAAATCTACATAGCCTTCTTCCGACCATCCCCCTAAGCGACGAATAAAAGTGCTTTTTCCTGATCCTGGTGGGCCAGTAACCAGTAATGCCCGATATCCTACTTCTTCCGGGAAGAGAATTCCTTTAACAATTTGGGTGTTACAAATCGGTTTAGTTTTTAACAATGTCATAGAATAATTTTATCATAACTAAATTCAAAATTATCAACTGGTGATGTTATTCTGTATCTCAGAAGATTAAGTCTGTTAATTTTTAAAATATTTCATCAATCATAAACCTAGGCACACAGAATAAGGTTATTCCTTATACAAATGATGAAGGTTGAACAGATTCGAGGGTAATAAAATGGAAAGCCAATTTTGCCTTGTTATTTTGCTATCCCAAAATCACAAGGCAAAAATCGATAAAACAAGTCGCTTTTACGAGAAATGAGTTATTTAGCTGGTACCAAAAATTCCTTTAAATAAGAAGAAGAAAATAGCAGCCAGGATGGCACCGGCCGGTAAGGTAATTACCCAAGAGACCACGATATTACCAACCACTCTGAGATCTAGTGCACCGATACCTCGGGCAATTCCAACTCCCATTACTGAACCTACGGCGATTTGAGTAGTAGAAACAGGAAGACCTGTTTTTGAAGCGACAACAACCGTAATTGCAGCAGCAAGAGTAGCACAATATCCTCGGGTCGGTGTTAATTCGGTAATTTTAGTCCCAATGGTTTGCATTACTTTATAACCCATGGTAGCTAACCCCACAACGATACCAATACCACCGAGGAATAAAATCCATAACGGTAGTCCTGCTTTTTGCGCAACATTTCCACCACTATCAAGAATAGAAACTACCGCTGCCAGTGGTCCAATACCATTTGCCACATCATTCGATCCATGAGCAAATGCCATGGCACAAGCGGTAAAAATCATCATGGGCATAAAGACTTTTTCTACACTGGCAAAATGGAACTCCCTATCTGCACTATTATCTACGGTAACCTTGTTGATCATTTTACGCCCGATTGCGGCAACAATAAGACCAATAATAGTTGCCACTACCAAACTCTCAAACGGAGTAAATTCCAATTTTAAGTGTTTTAGGCCTTTGAATAAGGTGACCAAGGCCACAATCCAACCCACTAAAAAGACGTACATCGGCCCCCATTTTTGAGCGTTTTTAAATGGGTCCTCTGTATTTATAATCAACTTGCGAATACTTAACATTAATAAGAAAGCAATAGTTCCCCCTACCATTGGTGAAACAATCCAGCTGGCAGCAATTGAACCGATCTTACCCCAATTAACGGCATCTAACCCAATCCCTGCAACGGCAAATCCAACAATAGCACCAACAATAGTATGAGTGGTAGAAACTGGCCAACCACGAGTGGAGGCTATCATCAACCAAATCGCTGCCGCCAATAAAGCGGCTAACATGCCGTAAACAAGGATTTCCGGTGTTCCAGCAATACTACTCGGATCAATAATCCCTTTTCTAATGGTTTTGGTTACTGAGCCACCAGCAATAAAGGCTCCTGCAAACTCAAATACTGCAGCAATAATAATCGCTTGCTTAACAGTAATAGCACCAGAACCAACGGAAGTCCCCATGGCATTGGCAACGTCATTGGCGCCAATCCCCCAGGTCATATAGAAGCCGAAAACAACGGCCATAATTAAGAACACAGTTCCCCATTCTGAAATGATTTCCATTACATACACCTATACAATAAGCTCAAACAGATAGCTTAAAAGAATCTGTTTTGATCACTAATTCAATAAAAAATACGAGACACAAGTGAGTTAATTTGCTAGTTATCTAGCTATCAATAATCTCATTTGATTACCAACAGCTTCAGCATGATCAGCCAAATCACCAATCCATTGAATCATTTGATACCAAAACATCACAGAAACAGGTTTCATATTGTCTTCATTGGCAAACAAAAGCCGAACCAGTTCCATCCCCATTTTATCGGTTTCTTCTTCGATATCATTGAGTTCCTTAACCAAGTCTTCAACTTTGTTCGCTTCCCGGCCTTTAAAACCGGTTTCAATGAGTTCATCAAGACGTTCTATAATGGTGGCCGCATGTAGACAGGCATCCACACAACGATTTACCAAAGCTTTTAGAGGTTCTGCCATTTCATCAGGTACAGACATATCTCTTTCCATCATAAGACCCGCAATGTCCTGAGCGGTATCAGCGATGTTGTCCTGAACGGTTAATAAATCGAGAAGATCTCGTCTATCCACTGCCATAAACAAACTTTTCGGTAGATGTACCCAAAGATCATGAACTAAAGCATCAGCCTCATTTTCTTTGCCAAATATTTTTTCTTGTTGGGTAGTTAAAGCCTCTTGATTTTTTGAGATAAGTGCATCAAACAGTTCAGGGACTTCTAATACGCATTCTTTGACTATGCGCATATGAGCCTGCATAGGTTTAAACGGAGAGCTTCCAAATAGGGAAGCAATTGGATTTTTTGTACGCATTTATTTTTCCAAAATTGGTTTAAAATATTTAAGTAACTTATTATTGGTCTTTCAGCTATAAATTATTATTGGCTATTTTATAGGAGTCGATAGCACCCGTGATGCCTAATAGCATTTTTACAAGCTGTTTTTATCATTTATTTTTATAGACTGCTATTTAATTACTTCCAAAGTATTATATTTTTATAGAATTTACAGATTATCAAATATTGGAATTGAAAATAGTTACCATTTAGTATTTAAGACTTCCCTACACCTCCTGTTGAGAATAGTAAAGAAAAAAGCAAGACATGGCCCAATGTGATATTGGGTGGATAAATTTAAATATACGCTTATTTAAAAATGTGTCAATGACCCAGATCAGTTAAATTAAAAACAATAACATTTTTTCATATCCGACTGTTTTTATTGGGATTTAAATTATTTAATTTTTTGAGAATCATTACTTTTGAAGATTTGTTTTTTTGGCTCAAAAAGGAAAAAAATTGGGGACCTTTTGGCTGCTATTCAGTAGCAAGCTATTAACCTAAAAAACGCAGTTGCCATCTACTGCGGTCCCCTTAAGCACTAAATCTTAAGGATTTTCTGGAACATTTTGATTTCACCAGTAGGGTGACTACAAGTAAAGCCAAAATAACCCATAAAATCCTTAACCTTCAGCACTTAAGTGAACCTCGCTACGAAGTCAACTGCGTTTTTTAGGATTAAATGTTATAATCAAGCTTTATTTATCCAAATTCCCTTATCAAATGGATAATTATTCGCTACTGGCTCGGAGTCTTTTACAGTGGACAATTTGTTCATTTTATTTATTTTGCTACTTTTATCTGGTTTTTTCTCGGGTTCTGAAACTGCTTTAATTACATTGTCAACGGCAAAAGCAGAATCCTTACGCAAGGAAAAACGTCGCGGTGCTGACATTTTAGTCAAGCTAAAACAAAATACTTCACGGATGCTGATTACCATTCTGATTGGTAATAATGTAGTCAATATTGGTGCCTCTGCAATGGCGACCGTTATAGCAACCGAAGCTTTCGGAAATATTGGTCCAGGCATCGCCGTCGGTCTATTGACGATTATCATCTTAATTTTTGGCGAGATTACCCCAAAAAGTCTTTCAACTCAACACTCAGAAAGAATTTCACTCATCGTTGCAACCCCCATTTATGTCTTAATGCGGGTTCTTTTTCCGCTGGTCTGGTTCTTTCAACTATTCACTGACTGGTTACATCACAAAACCGGTAGTGGTAGCGAACCGTCGGTTACCGAGACCGAGTTAATCACCATGGTTGAACACGGAGAAAAAGAGGGTGTGATTGAAACCGATGAACGGGAAATGATTGAACGGGTATTTAATTTCAATGATTTAAAAGCCGAAGATGTAATGACACCTCGACGTCAGGTTTTTCGAATTGATGGACGTCTCAGTATCGAGCAGATACTGCCAGAGGTATTAAAAAATAGTTATAGTCGTATCCCGCTATTTCATCGTGACCCTGATGAAATTACCGGAGTTTTAATGCTTAGGGATATTTTAACCTGTGTCGCCTCCGGACAAATTGAAAAGCAAGCCCTGGAATTGTCTCAAGAACCCATATATACCCCTGCCAATACCCCTATTGATAAACTGATCGTCTATTTACGAGATAATAACCGCTCTATGGCCATCGTGTTAGATGAGCATGGTGCCATGCTGGGCGTTATTACTTTAGAAGATATTTTGGAAGAGTTAGTCGGTGAAATTTATGATGAAAGTGACGTTCAGCCCGATGAAATTATGTTATTAGACAATGATCGGGTAATGTTAGATGGAGCTGCTGAATTAAGAATCGTCGAAGAGCACTTTAATATCGATTTACCCGGTAAACCAACCGATACCATCAATCGCTGGATACTAGAACATATCGAACGAATTCCACAACAAGGAGAATCCTTCGAACTGGATGGAGTAAATATTGAAATACAAGATGCTTCATCTCGGCGAGTCCATCAGGTAATATTTCAAAAACCAGATGGACCCGTCTAAACCGCTATCCATACATTTCTTATTTAATGGATATTAAATCAGCCTCGCTATTAGCCCGGAAATACGGCTGATACATATCTTCCATATCAACCCCAGGTAAGCCATAACTTCCCTGTGTTACAGCACGTACCGGGTATGCGACTACAAAGTTCTGCTGTTTTCCATTAGCTACTTCGAAAGCTGCGATATAACGATCATCTAATGCCTCACTATATTTGAGTTCAGTTAAACTCGGCAGCCAGTTTAAGCGTGATAATTGAGCACTATTGGCTAGATTGGTATTTTCCAACTCTAGGCCAGCGGGTAATAAATCAACAATTAGAGGGCGTTGAAACGAACCCGTTGTCGCTCGTCCCTGTAATACGATGATTAGTCTATCTCCCTGTTTAATCTTTTGGAGATCAACCAATTGTCCATCTAAATCATAAATCTGTTTGTCGATTTCAAAACCATTATTATAAGCAGGTTTATGGATGGGCTGACCATAGGTGGAGCTCATATACCAAGTATCATTTTTAGCCTTATTTTGTAGACGCTTGGCTTTAAACAAATCATTTAGTTTAAATATCAATGAGGTGCTATCTTTACCCATGGTTTGTATCGGTTTATCGTCTATGGACAGATCTAAGGGTTGAGCAGTCCCAAGTGTGTTAGCTAGGCGAATTAGCCAGGCTTGTTCTTGCGTCGATAGGTAACGCATTTTTTTATTGGCTCCTTCGCCACGATACATTTCTTGAGATAGCCATTGCAATGCCTGTTCATATTTAGCCAGACGTATTGGAGTTTTACTATTAACCAATGCGGCGAACCCCGCCATATCACGTAAACGGGAACCATAATCACTCCAATTCCTCTTACGCTGAAATTCTATAGGTTGAACCTTTTTAATCATTTCTTCAGCCAAGCCCAATTCACCCATTAATGCTAATGCCTGAGCTAATTGTGCATAGGCTAACAAACTCGGCAATTCACTGGCATATTGTTTGGCAAAATAACGTGCTTCTTCAACTTTTCCTTGTCCAAATTGTGCCAGCACATAGTGAGCATAAGCCAAACTAGCATATTTTCCTTTATCTTCATAAGCGCTATTACCGATAAAATTATTCAACCAACCAATACCACGTTTAATAAAAAATTCCGGGACCTTATGATTTTTCTGCTTGGCAACTAATAATAATTCCATTACATACGAAGTTAACCAGTGTTCCGCTCTATCTTGACTACTCCAAAGCCCAAATCCGCCATCATAACGTTGTTTATCTAATACGGCACCTAAAGCCTGTTCAATGCGGATATCAAGCCCAGTCGACATTTCCTTTCCGGTCACATTGACTTCTGATAATTGATAATCCCAACGTTGGGCTAAATTCTCTAGATCCAATAAAGGTGTTAAACGGCTACTGAGTTGTTCTAAACAGCCATGTGGATAGCGGTCCAATTTTGCCAAAAGTTCAGGTACATCCATATTTAACCCGGAGTTTATAGTCACCGTTTTTTGAACCGAGCTGGGATAAAAGTTCAGCATATCCGCATTGTCAATTAATAGTTCTTGTCCTGCTTTTAGACTGAGCATTTTTTCTTGAGTATTGGGTAGATTCAGTCCCCTAATACCAATATTTAAAGTTTGCTGGTTTTTATAATCTTCAGGTCCTATTAGGCTTAAATTAAGTAGTCCATTCCCTAATTGTTTGGCTTGTACGTTAAATTTAACAGCCCGACGTTCCCCTTGCCTTAGTTGAAAGGGTTTCTGCTCATTAGTAATAACTTGGAGTAAATCGTCACCCTGCAACTGTAATTGATAGTCCCCATTAGGACCATTTAGGTTTTGAACCAGAACTGTGATTTGAGCTTCGTCACCATGCGCTAAAAATCGAGGCAATGAGGGCATTAGCACCACTTTATCCGCAATAGTCATCGCCTTACTGGTTGCACCAAGCCTGGATTCCGTCCAGGCGATGGCCATTAATCGAACCCGACCATTAAACTCCGGAATATCAAGTTTAATATTGGCCTTCCCTTCAGCATCAATTTTTACAATACCCGAAAAGCGTGACAAAATTTTTATATTTTTAGCTGGTGCAGCAGCACGCCCTGGACTATCGCCTCCCTGGCGCAAGCGTCCAGGCTTACCAGAAATCGTATCAATTAATCGACCATAATTATCTTTTAAGGCCACCTCCAATTTGCGCTTATCCAAAAAGAATTTCAGCGGATCGGGAGATGCAAATGCGGTTAAATTTAACACACCGCTATCCACGGCAGCGAGAGTCACAAAAACATCTTCGGTAGATTGTACGCCCTTAATCATAATAGGGATATTGACTTCTTGGCGAGGCAAGATTTTTTTAGGACTGGCTAGTTCAATATCCAATTGGTAGGGACGTTTATCCATATTAATCCAGGCAACACCAATAGCCCGTTCAGGCAAACGTGCTTCTCTAGGTCGAGGATCAGTTATTGTATCAGTTCCTCGATAGACGCTAAGTAGTGCATAAACGCCGGTTCCCCATTCCTGTTTAACCGGAATATTAATTTGGCTTTGTGGGTCGCTGATATTAAGCTGAATAATATCCAGTACTTTATCATTGGCAATCACTATATCAACGAAACCTGTGTATGGTGATTGAATATTTAATTGCGCTATTTCACCTGCTTTATAGGCTGGTTTATCTAGGGTTAACTTCACCACATCCGGACTATCAGCTTCACTTTTGACTTGCTCCCCTACGCTAAATCGGTAACTGCTTCCAATACTCAGTTTTTTATCCATTACGTCGAGACGATAATCACCTTGAGCCAGGTTAAACTCCAATTGCGCCTCGGTCTCTAGCTGGCTATTGAATAAACCATCCTGGTGTATTTTTTCCTCAACAATTTTTTCATAGGCCCATTGATCAGATTTATAAAACCATTGATAATATTGTTCCTCTTTAATAAGTCGCCAATATAAATCCGGTCTTGCGATGGGTTTAATTTGTTGATTAAGGGTTAGCAACTTAAAATGAAAAGTTTGATGTTCTGGTGCCCGTTCTTTAAAACCAGGATCTAAACCAATATAAAGAGGCAAATGCCAAACGGTTAAAATGGTACTATCGGCACTGGCACGGCCATCAACATCTTCTACTTCTGCTCTTAATTTTGCCTGTATGGGATTTTTAATATCTAACTCGGCGGGTAGCTCAATGGAAATATTGGCTAATCCTTTGGCATCTGTTTTGGCTTCTTGGTGAAAGTTAAAACTCTTTTTGCCTAATTGTTTATCTTTGGCAGCTCCGTCGGCAAAACCAAAAAAATAATCCTGATAATCAGAAAATGGCTGTCGAATGTTTTCAAACGAGACATCTAAACGCGTATTTAATTCTGCTCCAGGTGCCCCATATAGATAGTCGGCCTGAATGAGAATAGGTTTGGTCTCATTAGGATATAAAGCTCCCTGAGCTGGTTTAATTGTTACTTCCAGGCGTGGAGGAATAATTTCTTCAATTTGAAAACTCACTTCACCAATGGAATTTTGCTTAACATCGGCAAATAGAGCCATTTTCCATCGTCCGGTCCGAGAGGCTAAAGTGCTTATCATTTGAAACTCATAAGCTCCCGCAGATTTCGCCTGTAAAACTTCTTCTCGGACCACTATCCCATCTGGATTTGAGATTTGGAGGGTCAATGGTAGTCCCTGGATTGCACGCGCTTTCTTATCTCGCAATAAGGCTGTCATATTAATCCGTTCACCGGGCCGATAAATCCCCCGTTCAGTATACAAAAAGGCTTCCATCATTCCAGGACTTTTCCGCCCGGACACGCCACGATCACTTAAATCAAAAGCAGCGCCATTAAGCGGGAAATAAATGAAGCCATGTTCAGGATGATGGCCGATTAGGCTTATTGCCTGTTTCCCTGCCTTACCTAGCAAAAATTTACGGTCAATAAAACCTCGCCCTTGCGAGTCAGTTTTAATTCCGGCAAGTTTTGAGTTATTTTGTGATAAAACCGAAAAAGATACATCAGCCAGGCTTTTACCAGAGGATAGACTGTGAGCCATCAAAGTCAGGCCATTGTTACCCTTATAGGCAGCCAAACCGATATCACTGACAATGATCCATTGCGCAGCAAAACGTTCATAATAGCTTGCTTCTTGGAGCGCTTTTTCATCATCTGTGGCAACCAAGACATAAATACCATTGGTTTGAATATGTTTTGAAGGGATAGGGATTTGACTAATAATATGTTGGTCCAATTTTTGGTTTAGCTGAACATCCCCATTCCAAATCTTATTTCCTAAATTATCAATAATTGACTGAATATCATCAGCGCTTAATTTATTTTGAAAATTACGGATAAAATCCTGATTTTGTAAATTTTCTTCAGTAATATGATAAAGGCTTAAATGAACTTGCGGTGTATTTACCGCATAAAGAGGCACCTGGCTTTCCCCACTACTAGACAGTAAATAGCGATTACTCTGAAACCAGTAACTAGAAGCTCTTGCAGGGGTTTTAAAGTTAAAACTTAGATTCGAATCTAATGTTTTGTTTTCAATCCCCAGTCCTTTTAATATTTGCAATTGATAATTTTGGCTCCAGTTCGCTCCCAATACACAGAGCTGACCATAGTTTTTCTCAAATGTCAGATTAAATGCTGGCTGAAATCGAAAATAGTCTTCAAATTGATACTCTTTATCCGACCAATAATCATTTAAATTCAGATCCATGCAAATTTTTAGTTGATGCTGATAGGTATCAATTCGAGGAGAGGAAATTTTTAATTGAGTAGCGGATTTTTGAAAGTTTATTAATGATGTTATTTTGCTGGTATAATTTTTATTGACTAAACCATCGGGACTGGAAACTTGCAATTGTTTATAAAGCTGGATTAAATCATTTGTCCAACTACTTCGGCGCTGATTATTTGAATATAAATAATCACTTAGCATCTGCAAGTAAATGATTTGTTGCTGCACATTAGCTTCATGTTTATAAGCTAAATAAATAGCCTTGGCTGCCTCACCAAAGTTGTTGTTACATGCAGCATATAAAGAAAGGTTATACCAAGAGTTACTATCATTATAAGCCAAATATTGAATGCTTTTTCTTTGTAATTCAGAGGCTAATCGACAGTCTTTTTGTTGATACAAAAAAGCGGCCAGATTCTGCATATCAAGAATCTGAGCTTGTGTTATTTTGCTATTTTTAGATCGTAATTGTTGCTCAGCGTATTGGTTCGCCTGTTGCTCAAGCTCGGTATAATTTTTCATACTCCAAGCCGAGCAGCTGAACAATAGCAATAGGAGAGAAATTAGAAATGATGGGACTAGCCGGGAATAATTCATTTAAACATCCATGCAAAATAAAAACAGTTCTATGAATTATAGCCCTCTAGAAAAAAAAATATACGGTTTACGGTTTACGGTTTACGGTTTACGGTTTACGGTTTACGGTTTACGGTTTACGGTTTACGGTTTACAAAAAATTATTATATCTTCGATATTGACAGTCAAGCATTTTCTGTCAACTGTCAACTGTCAACTGAAATATTATTTCCTCTTATCCTTCTTTCCACCGAACTTTTTAATCATATTCTTGGTATGGCGACGTTGTTTACGCATTTCTTTATCATTGCGTTCGTCTTTTCGTTTAATCCCAGCATAAGGATTGTTACCCGTTTTAAAATCGATCCTGACCGGCGTTCCTTCTAGTTTCAACCAATCCAAAAAGGTTTTAATTAAATAGCGTTTATAGGAAGCAGGAATTTTATCTGTCTGATTACCATGTATGATGATTAAGGGAGGGTTTTGACCACCCTGATGAGCATAGCGTAATTTTACTCGTCTTCCCTGCACTAAAGGGGGTTGATGCATATGGATAGCATCTTCTAACATTTTGGTAAGATCAGAAGTTGAGAATTTTTTAATGGCACATTGATAGGCTTTTTCTACCGAGTCGTAGAGATTTCCAACGCCACTGCCATGCAGTGCTGAGATAAAATGAATTTTGGCAAAACTGGCAAATGGTAATCGACGCTCTAACTCGGCCTTCACTTTTTCTTTAGATTCGGCATCCATACCATCCCATTTGTTTACGGCAATAACTAAGGCTCGGCCTTCATCAATGGCAAATCCGAGCATATTTAGATCTTGATCAGTAATACTCTCTCGAGCATCAATGACCATAATAACCACATTCGAGGCTTCAACCGCCTGCAAGGCTTTGATGACCGAAAATTTTTCCAGAGGGTCACTGACTCTACTACGGCGTCTCACTCCAGCTGTATCAATAAAGGTATAATGTTGATCTTCTCGCTGAAAGGGTATAAATATGCTATCCCGAGTCGTGCCAGGCATATCGTAGGCAACCACCCGCTCTTCTCCCATCATACGATTAATGAGGGTTGATTTCCCGACATTTGGGCGCCCAATAATGGCTAATTTTATGGTTTTTTCGTCTTCTGGTAATTCTTCTTGTTCGGGAAGCGTATCCAATACTTTTTCCACTAAAGGAACAATACCGTCGCCATGAGAAGCAGAAATGGAATAAGGTTCGCCTAGGCCCATAGCATAGAATTCAGCTTCTACCATATCCGAATCCATACCTTCCGTTTTGTTGACCAATATATAAATCGTTTTTCCTAATTGGCGCAGACGTTGGGCGATATTTTCATCATGCCCGGTTAAACCCGCTCTACCGTCAACAATAAAGAAAACAATATCAGCTTCTTCAATGGCCATAAACACCTGGTTAGCCATTAAGTCATCGATATCCTCATCCACACCACTCAGACCACCAGTATCGACAACAATATACTCTTTATCCCCTACTTTACCATCGCCGTATAGCCGATCGCGAGTCACCCCTGGCATATCAGCAACCAAGGCATTGCGGGTACGAGTAAGGCGATTAAATAGAGTAGATTTTCCAACGTTGGGGCGACCAACAATAGCTATAACGGGTTTCACGTATAAGTACCAGTAGTAAAATTAGGCGGGTAAATTAAATAGTCGGGTTAATACCCGACTGTAAGACGGGTATTATACTACTTCCCGACGAGATGAAAAATAAGATTTAGTTCGAGCTTGACAATTTAACAGCACTCAACATGCCACTATTACCATATAAAAAAACATCATCATCGATCACAACAGGTGGGACTAAAAAGCCTTTTTTGTCAAACTGAGCACGTCCAGTTAGAACACCATCGACTGGAGATAACACATGTAAATATCCCTCAAAATCACTCACAACGACATGGTCTTCTGTGGTTGCGGGAGCAGTAAGGCGACGGTGCGCTAATTTATCTTGTTTCCATAAAATTTCACCCGATTGCTGTCCAAATGCCCAAATATTTGACTCATGATCAGTAACATATAAATTGCGTTTATCAGCTCCCATACCAGCAAAAGAAGAAATATTCCGAGTCCAAAACAACTTGCCCGTAATCGCATCTAAGGCGACCAAGCGACCATTAATGGTGACGACAAAGAGTGTTCTTCCGACTAAAATGGGATCCCCATCAATATCGACCATTCGTTCTATATCCGAACGGCCTCTTGGCACTGCGGCAGCGGCTTCCCATAACAAACGGCCATTTTGTAGCCCTAAAGCAGCCACTTTTCCGCTATCAAACCCGGTAAAGACCAGTTCTTCACCACCAATAATTGATGAACTATTACCACGAAAGGTCAAAACGGGTACACCGCGATCATATACCCACAGCTGTTCTCCCGTTTCTTTTAATAAGCCATATAATTTACCATCTAAAGTTCTGGCAATCACAACTTGATCAGAGCCAACCGCTTTAGAAAGTGAAATACTACTTAAGTTTTTTTGCCATTTAATTTCGCCATTTTCAGGATCGATAGCAACAATTTCAGCTTCTTCGTTACCAATAAATATCATATCCGGAGAAGTACCAATCCCTCCAGTAACCACCATTTCAAATTTTTTCTGCCAAATAATTGAACCACTATAACGATCATAAGCAGTTAATTGTCCTTGCCGATCTACTACGATAATTTTGGCCCCGACAACTGCTGGATAAAACTTTACAAATGCCTCATCCGTTCCTGCCCCAGTTTCTTTGCTCCACTCAGAAGAAATACTGACCACATTGGATATGTTTTCCAAAGGCGTGGGCGGTATCGCATTATCGCTTCCCGTGAAAAAATCATCGATCGATGAACAGCCCTGCAAAATAAGAGAGAATAGTCCAAAAACTAAGGTTTTTTTCATTTATTATTTTCCTAAGTCATTTCGCTTGATTTGTAAAATATCGACGCTTCCACCTGCCAAAAGCATACCGCTAATGGCTTCATCATAGGCTTTTTTGGCCTCTTCAGTTTTACCTAATGCAGCTAGAATATCACCTTTAACTTCCAAGCGTACGGCTTTAAAGCCCGATTTTTCATCTACCTGACTAGAAGACAGAAGTTGAATAGCTTGCTCCTTTTTATCGCTTGCAGCTAATAATTGGGCATTTTGAATCGTGGCAATCTGTTTTAAAGCTTCGTCTTTGGTATTATTTCTAACCCATTGCAATTGTTCTATCGCTGCATCTAATTCACCCTTATCGGCGAGTGATTTAGCTAAAATTAATGCCGCTTGACTTGCATATGGAGAGTCTTGAAAATCCTTTTTAAGAATTTCGGTACGTCCAGACACCACTTCGGCTTGTTTTTCCATGGCTGCTGATAAAGTTTCTGAATAGTGTCCAGCAGCAGCTTCGGCGGTCATTTGTTTATTTTGTTGGTAAAATTGAACACCAAGTATAGAACCCAAACCAACAACTAAGATCGTAACAACACCTTTATAGTTCTCACGCCACCACTTTTTTATCGCCTCGACCTGTTGTTCTTCTGTTTCGTATGCTTCCACGCTATTACCTTTTTTCCAAAAATATACTTTTTAAACTTACCTTAAATCATTTGAGCAGAGCCCAAGCAACATAATTATTTAACTAAACCGCCTAGTATATCTATCACTTGCTCAACTGGCAATGTTTGTTGCGGTTCTGTCTTTTGTCGCAAGTATTTTACACTAAGGCTATTCGACTCAATTTCATCATCGGCTAAGATTAAGGCAAGCTCGGCCTGACTTTTATCCGCTTTTTTCATCTGACTTTTAAAGCTGCCACCACCACAAATAGTGGACAATCTTAAGAAAGCCACTTTATTCCGCAAAGCCTCGGCAATTGCCAATCCTTTTTGCTGGGCATTTTCCCCAATCATCACTAATACAGCATGTGGTGTTTTTACGTTTTCTGGAGGATTATCACTGACCAAACTAATCAATCGCTCCATTCCCATAGCAAAGCCCACGGCAGGAGTCGGTTTACCACCTAATTGTTCCACTAGTCCGTCGTAACGACCACCAGCACAGACTGTACCTTGTGCTCCCAGCTTATCCGTTACCCACTCAAAAACAATTTTATTATAGTAATCAAGACCACGTACTAAGCGGGGATTAAGCTGATATTCAATACTTACGCTATCAAGATAAGTGCAAAGTTTTTCGAAGTCTTGACGAGATTCGTCATCCAAACAATCCATAAGCTGTGGAGCTGCTTCGATAATTTCCTGCATTGCTGGATTTTTGCTATCCAAGATTCTAAGCGGATTACTATCCAAACGTCTTAGACTATCTTCATCTAATTGATCTTTATATTGACTCAGGTAATCAACAAGAATTTCTTTATATTTGACTCTGGCTTCATTACTTCCCAAGGTATTAATTTGTAATTGGACGTGTTTAGATAAACCAATTTGTTGCCAAAAACGTGCCGTTAAACAAATTAATTCCGCATCAATATCTGGTCCATTTAGGCCAAAAACTTCGACACCAAATTGATGAAACTGGCGATAACGGCCTTTTTGCGGACGTTCATGTCGAAACATGGGTCCCATATACCACAAACGCTGTTGTTGATTAACTAATATACCCTGCTGAATTCCTGCCCGTACACACACGGCCGTACCTTCGGGGCGTAGAGTTAAACTATCACCATTGCGATCATCAAAGGTATACATTTCTTTTTCAACAATATCAGTAACTTCGCCAATCGAACGCTTAAACAAAGCCGTCTTTTCTACAATAGGAAACCGAATTTCTTGATAACCATAGGCAGACATCAATTGTCTTAATATGTTCTCAATATACTGCCAGTAAATACTTTCTTCGGGCAAAATGTCATTCATGCCACGAATGGATTGGATTTTATCGACCAAAACTCATTTATTCCTTTAATTAACGTTAAATTTTGCAATGTTCTTGCGATTAATAAAGCCAGACAGATCAAAATCTTCTTCTTCCACTAATAAACTGACACCAGTTGCATCCCCTAAAAAAATTCGGATTGGCACAGCTCCTTTAAGTTCTAACTCTTCGCCAGCTCGCATTAAATCGTATACTAATGATTTATTATTGGCATCTTTTACCGAAATCCAGGAATCTTTGCTAAAGCTAAATTTAATTCGTTTTTGATTAACAACCTTTTTTTGTTTTTCAATCAAGCGACTGGACTGACTATTCACCTGTTTTTCTAATTCCGAAGCAAGTTCTTCTACTGGTTTTGCAACTTCAAATGATTCGTCGACCGAAGTGTTGACCCGTGTTTCAGTAATTAATTTTTTATCTTCTTCGGCTACAACTGGTTTTTCGCTGATTTCAGCAAGTGTTTTTTCTTGCCCTATTTCTGCTTCTTGCAATGTTTTTGGTAAGGTTTCATTGGTTTCAGTTGCTTGTTCATTTAATCGGGAGTCTAAAAGCAAATTTTCAGAATCCGTATCAGAAATTTCTTTATTATTCTCTTTATCCTCCGTCAAAGAAAAAATACTGGATAAACTATCATTACCCGTAGAATCCTCTGTCTGAGTTTCAGTAAAATCTTTGTTCTCAATTGAATTTTGTTTTAAGGAATTATTTTTCCATAACTCCCATCCAAAATATCCACCAACCACCACTATAATAAGCAGAAAAAAGATCAAATAATGGGAACGTTTCTCTTGACGGTTATACGATATATCTCCAACGGTATTAATAGCACTAATATCTGCACTAAGACTGACTTCTTTTTTGAAGTCTTCGACTATCGGTTCTGGCTGTAACTTTAGGAAGCGAGCATAATTGCGAATATAGCCACAAACAAAAGCCGGCTCAGGCAGATCTTCCAGATTATGGTTTTCTAAAGCATAGATAATTTTTTTATCCAAATGCAAATCATCACATACATCATCAATTGATAGTCCCTTTTTTTCCCGTTCAAGTTTTAGTATCCCACCAAAACTTTCATCTTTCGAAGCAACGATCGTATCGACATTTTCTAGATCTGACATTTAGTATTCCTGTTTGTCTTGAATCAGCATTAAGGTTTCATTGGAGTCCGGAAACAAGTTTTTAAGGGTTAGGATATAGCTGGACAATTTGTCTTTACCCCCTAATTTTCGTTCAAGATTTATACCTAACCATAAACTGTCGGGACTGTGTTTGGAATGTCGGGTAAAACGGTCAAAATAATAGGCCGCTAACTTATAATTTTTTTGTTTATAAAATAACTTAGCCATCCCCAATAAAGCGGGAGGATTTTTTGAATCAATTTTTAACGCTTTAGCAAGGTATTTTCGCGCTGTTTTAAGGGCCGGAATTTTTAAAGAACAGTTCCCTGCTCTTTGATAAGCATCCAGTAGACGGTCATATAGAGGATTTTTAAAGACTTTGGCAAACATTTGCAGGGCCTTTTTATACTTCTTTTCGGCACATAAGAAAGAGGCATAATTATGAGTAATTGAGGCATCATACGGACTTTTTTGTATCGAAAGTTTAAAGTTTTTTTCAGCCAAATTTGGTTTTTCTAAACGCCAATATAATACCCCTAAATAGTTATACGCCGTTGCGTTACTATTATCCATTTTAATGGCCTTTTGTAATTTGACCAATGCTTTTTCGTAGTTTCCATTACCAATATAGCCCGCCCCTAATTCTGCATTTACATCGGACAGATTTTTTTCAGTTGCTTTTCGGTGTTTTACATTAATATGGGACTTGTTGCCATTTTCCTTAGATTGTTGTTCACCTGTATTAGGATTGCTTTGACAGGCAGTCAAAAAAACGCCTAAGCAGATAATTAACCAAAATTTCATTTCGCGCCTCCCCTGGCAACGAGTTGTCGTTTAGTTTTATCTTTGACTTTCCCAGCCAATTGTCCACAAGCGGCATCAATATCATCTCCACGAGTCTTGCGAGTTACCGTAACCAGTCCAGCCTTGTGTAATAAGTTTCGAAATTGGTCAATCGTTTTTTTGCTCGAGCATTTATAATCGGTTTCCGGAAATGGGTTAAAGGGTATCAAATTAATTTTACAAGGAATCCCTTTAAGTAACTTTATCAACTGGCGAGCGTGTTGGATGCTATCATTTAAACCATCCAACATCACATATTCAATCGTAAAGTGTTTCTTTTTAATATCTCCTTCAAAGTAGATCCGGCAGGCTTCAATTAACTCTTCGATGGGATATTTTTTGTTGATTGGAACTAATTGATCGCGCAAAGCATTATTGGGTGCATGCAAAGAAATGGCTAGGCTGACATCACAACTTTCACGTAATTTTTTTAGTGCCGGAACAACACCTGCAGTACTGATGGTAACCCGTCGTTTAGAAAGACCATAGGCATTATCTTCTAACATGATATTGACAGCTTCGGTAACGTTATCAAAATTCAATAGCGGTTCACCCATGCCCATTAATACCACATTAGTGATTTTACGTTCACCCTTAGGCGTTTTTCCCAACGCTTTATTGGCGACCCAAACTTGCGAAATAATCTCCGCACTCGTCAAGTTACGATTAAAACCTTGTTTAGCCGTGGAACAAAAACCACAATCTAAAGCACAACCGACTTGTGAAGATACACATAAGGTTCCACGATTATCTTCCGGAATATAAACCGTTTCGATACAATTTCCGTCGCTTAGCTGGAGTAACCATTTTTTTGTACCATCAGCAGAGTTCTGTTCGGTGCTAATATTAGGAACATTAATAGCTGCAATCTGCTTGAGATTTTCCCGCATTTTTTTACTGACATTGGTCATCATATCGAAATCAGCCTCACCAAATTGATGAATCCATTTCATCAATTGTGTGGCACGGAAGGGTTTTTCGCCGATTTCTATAAAAAAAGCTTTCAAACTATCCAGATCCATGCCCAATAGATTGGTTTTACTGCTAACAGATACGAGGGTTGGGATTGTAGCTCTGGCTTCAGGGGATATCACGGTACTATCATTGAATTAATGTTTAAAAACAAACATTATAGGTCTCTTTTTAAAGATATACCAGAAGAATAGGGTATTTTAATGCCAAATTTGAAAGGACGAGATAGACGAATCAAAGGAAGCTGAATCTTCTTGTATTATCACATTATTAACCTTGGCATGTGGAGAACCTTTCCAACACCATTGCTTCATTTTCTCGAGTTCGGCTTCACCACCTTGCGCTTTGATCTCAACATCGCCATTGGCAAGATTACGAACCCACCCGGTTATGCCATATTTTTCGGCTTCACGACGAGTAAAGGCCCGAAAGTAAACACCTTGAACCTTGCCTTGTACAATTAAATGAATTTGTTTGCTCATCAATATACAACTCATTCAATCTTTTTCTTCTATCCAGGCCATCTGAATCGCCTCGAGTATTTTTTCTCCACAATGCTCTTCAAGATCTGAAAAGTCTTCCAAATCCATTACCCATTCCATTAAATCCGTAAAGCGCACGAATTGCGGATCAACATCAGGATGTTTTTCTTCCAGTTCAATAGCAATATCGTTAACATCGGTCCATTTAAGCTCCATGACGGAACTCCTTAACAATGGTTAAAAGATAGTATTCAGTATTCAGTATTCAGTATTCAGTATTCAGTATTCAGTATTCAGTATTCAGTATTCAGTATTCAGTATTCAGTATTCAGTATTCAGTATTCAGTATTCAGTATTCAGTATTCAAAAAAATAATATTTTTTAATCGGGGGTTGTCAAGTTTTTCTGACCCCAAATTTCTAACTCCTGACTCCTGACTCCTGACTCCTGACTCCTGACTCCTGACTCCTGACTCCTGACTCCTGACTCCTGACTCCTGACTCCTGACTCCTGACTCCTGTCTCCTGACTTCTATCTCAGTTCTTCTTCAATCATCATTTTCACAACATCATCAATATCATATTGGGCTTTCCATCCCAATTGATGATATGCCTTATCTGGGTCTGCATAACTACAGCGCAATTCAGTAGGTCTCAGAAAGACTTCATTTAAAACCAGATATTGCTCCATATCTAGATCAAAGTAATCAAAAGCAGTTTTAACAAAGTGTTTTAAAGAAACACTGCGCCCAGTTGCAATGACAAAGTCATCGGCTTTTTCTTGTTGCAACATACGCCACATGGCATCAACATACTCGGGAGCCCACCCCCAGTCACGAATGATATCAAGATTTCCCAAATGAAGTTTTTCTTGTTCTTTACGATAAATTTTAATAATACTTGAAATCACTTTTTTGGTAACAAAACGCTCACCACGAAATGGCGATTCATGATTAAATAGGTGTCCTGTACAAGCATATATATTATATGCTTCCCGATAGTTAGAAATTAACCAATGTGCCGAGGCTTTTGCCACAGCATAGGGACTCCTAGGTATAAAACAGGAGCCTTCATGAGCCGGATTTTCTGGAGTTGATTCACCAAAACATTCACTAGAACCGGCATTATACAATTTACTATCCAAACGTAAAAAACGGATTGCCTCAAGTAAATTTAGAGTTCCAATGTTTATACTTTCTAAGGTTTCTACAGGTTGTTCAAAAGATAGCCCTACTGAGCTTTGACCCGCTAAATTATAGACTTCATCAGGTTTAATTTTATCAAATACATTTAAAACACTTCTAAAATCATTAATAGCCATCGCGACAAATTCAATATCTTCACGAATCCCCAATTTATCTAAATGATTAAAATTAGAAACCTTCGTGTCTCGGGAAGTCCCGATCACCTGATACCCCTTATCTAATAAAAGTTTTGATAAATAAGCACCATCTTGACCACTAATGCCACATATAAGAGCTTTTTTCACTGAATATCCTTGCAAACGTTCCAAAATTTATTGAGTTAAGATAACATAGCCACTATTTTAAACAAATAATATTTTATATCACTTTATTTCCTAACATAACCAAGAGAAACATTATGTCTGAAACTCAAACTATCCGTATTAATGATAAAGAATATAGTATCGATGACCTAAGCGCCGAAGCTAAATCTTATATCGCTCAAATTCAGTTGATCGATAGCGAAATTGCTCCAATGAAAGCTAAGCTGGCTGTTTTTCAAACCGCCAGAGATACCTATAGCAATTCATTAAACGCTGAACTGGAAAAACTAGACGAATAAGAGCGTCAAGAGCGTCAAGAGCGTCAAGAGCGTCAAGAGCGTCAAGAGCGTCAAGAGCGTCAAGAAAAAGTTTATTTAACTATTTTTACTTATCAACTTTTTTCCGGTTTTGTTTTTCTTTTAACGGTTTTGACGCCATTGACGATTAAGACGATTCTAACGGTCTTTATCTACCCAGTCATTTAATTCCAATATATCTTTTTCCGCAATAACTCCTGCTACACTTTTTAATCTGACCTGGTTTTTGATGTAATTATATTTAGCACGCTGATGTTCAGCCTGGGCCTTAAAAAAGTCTGTATCAGCATTTAAGACATCGTTTACAGTGACTGTTCCATATTTAAAACCGGCTTTCATTGATTCAGCACGTTTCTTTTCCGATTCTATTCGACGTTTAGTCGCTTTAATTTTTAAGACATCGGATTTTAAGTTTAAATAATGTTCCCGAAGTTGTTGCTCAACATTTCTAAGCACTTCGATTTCTTCTTGTTTCGCCACATCTCGCCGATAAAGACTTTCTCTTTTACGTGCAGAAATCCCACCTCCTTCATAAATAGGCTGCGAAAAACTTAGACTAATTGTTGAGGTATCCGTTCTCGTTTGGCGACTATTATCAAAACCCACATCTTGATGAGAATGGCTAAAACCAAGACTGAAGCGGGGATAATATCCTGCCTGGTTAACCTCCACATCTTTTTGAGCAGCTAATAGATTCACTTTTTTCGAAGCAATTGAAGCATTATTGGTTAAGGCCAATTCAATCCAGTTATCAATACTATCTTCCGGAGTATGAAATTTTAGATTTTCGTTTAACGGTGAGAGATCTTTAACTCGTTCACCAATCACCTCATAAAGACGCTCGAAGGCCACCGAGAGTGCGGCACTGGCTTCAATTTCTTCACTCATGGCTAAATCATGCCTGGCTTCTGCTTCATACACGCCTGTAACAGCGACTAATTGTCGTTTATATAAAGCCTTTAACTGCTCTAAATTTTTGCTGATCGTTTGCTTATTTTTTTGAGTCAATTGCAGGGTATCTTGAGCTTCCAATACATTGAAATAAAGCTCAACGACTCTAACCATTAGTTCACTTTGAGTTTGCTGATAATTTTTAGCGCTTGCTTCGGTCAAAAGTTTAAATTTTTCATTATCGCGGTAAACCTGAACATCCAATAAAATCTGACTAAGGTTTAGCCGTATGGAAGTACCATCATACTTGTCATGGTCAATGTTGTTTCCACCAACATTATCACCAATTCGATAGTTTTCGGAAAATGCGCCACTAAAGGAAGCTTGCGGATACAGACCCGCCTCAGCTTGTTGTTGCTTCTCCTTACTAATTAAAACCTGCAATTTAGAGGCTATTGAAAGAGGATCTGAGCGTACTGCATGGTTATACACCTCTAATAAATCCTCGGCCATAACGTTATTGGAAAACGAGTATCCAATAAATATAGAAAAAATTAATCCGACTGTTTTTTTCATTTTTTAGTCTTCTTTAAATGAACGGGCAAAAGCATTTGTTATTGGCTTAATCAGGTATTCAAACAGGGTTCTTTCACCGGTTTTTATCAAGGTATCCGCTGGCATACCCGGTAATAATTTTAAATCACCTAGGTTCTCATAACCTTCTGGGGTAACCCGAATACGAGCAAGATAATAAGGCATACCGGTGTTAGCATCGGTTAAACTATCAGCCGAAACCGATATCACTTCACCATCAATAACAGGCGTGGTAGCACTATTAAAAGCACTAAAGCGAACTTCAGAAATTAACCCTGTATGCACTCTATCGATATCGACTGGTGAAACCTGCGCTTCAATGATTAAATTCTCGCCTTGAGGAACGAGCTCTAAAATCGGTTTACCAGGTGCGATAACTCCACCGATAGTGTGAACCGTCATACCTAAAACCATCCCCGAATCCTGGGCTACAATTTTAGTACGGGTAAGCTTGTCTTGTATTGCCAGGCGTCTTTCTTCAAGATCATTAATTTTTGTGACTGTTTGGCTCAACTGTTCTGCAACTTCAAGTTGATGTCTATTTTCAATCTGTAAAATTTCTAGCTTAGTCTCACCCATTTTTATCTTTGACGCGCCAATGGTTGAGCCGTTATTAGCAAGTTCACCTTCCAACTCAGCAACACGACGTTCCATTTCTCGCATTCGGGTTTTATCAGTATAGCCTTGTTTTAATAACGCCTTAAACTCAACGATCTCTTCATTATACAAGCCAATTTGCTTTTTATTACTTTTCTGTTGTTCCCTCAGACCATTTATCTGCTCACGCAATTGCTCAATTCGTTGCTTCAATACTTCAATTTCACCTTCTCTTGCAGCTTTTCGTGAATTAAACACTTGCTTTTGAATACGCATAACATCTTTAACTTCGTCATCGTCTTTTCGTTCATTCAAATATTGGGAAAATTTTATTTTGGTTAAACCATCACGTTCAGCTTCCAAGCGTGCAGACAATGCTAAAGATGCAATATATTGCGCATCCAAAATTTCCAATTGAGCCTTAAGCTGAGTATCATCAATAACAATTAAGATATCACCTTTATTAACGAGTTCCCCATCTTTAGTTTGAATCTCTTTAACAATGCCGCCTTCCAAATGTTGAATGGTTTTTCGATAACTTTCTACAGTCACGAAACCAGGTGCATAAGCTGCACTTTCCAAAGGAGCCAAATATGACCAGCCTATTAAAAAGCCAAATACAATAGTAATCACTAAAAACCCAATGCTCTTTGGTACAGCAACACTAGTATCTACAGTTTCATTATCGCCTTCATCACCTCCAATTTTTTTTATCAGTTCTCTTTCTTCTGCTTGTCCTTCAATAACTTTCTTTTGCAGGGAACCTTTAAGAGCATTCTCTTCAGAATCTCCTGTTGGATTGTTTTCTGACTCATTATTAATTGAATCTACAGGTTTATCGGATTTTTCTGATGAGTTATCTGGTTCATCAATTTGCTTTACCTTTTCAGTCAGTTCTTCCCCAGTTTTTTCTTTTTCTGTGGAAACTTTTTCTTGATCCATTAGAAGTTCTTCAGCATTATTATTTACTTTTTCTGACATCTACTCTTTGTCTCCACAAATCACTAGGCGGGAATAACCGGTTTTACATTAGAAATGGCTGGTTTAGTTTGTGCGACCGGTTTTGCTTTTTGTTGTGCTTTTTGTTGTGCTTGGGCAAGCTGAGCCCATACTTCATCTCGAGGGCCATATAAAGTGGCAACCCCGTCAGCCATAACAAGAATTTTATCTACCTGAGAAATAATATTGACTTTATGAGAAATAATAATAACGGTACAGCCTTTTTCTTTTAGATTTTGCAATGCGATGGCAAGAGCTTGTTCACCTTGTTCATCTAGGTTCGAATTTGGTTCATCTAAAACTATAAAAGCAGGATTCCCATATAAAGCTCTAGCCAGTCCAATTCGTTGCCGTTGCCCTCCAGATAAAACACCACTGTGGCCTCCAATTATAGTGTCATACCCATCAGGAAGCCGTAAAATCATTTCATGAACACCTGCAGCTTTAGCTGCGTCAATAACAGCTTTAGGAATGACACTACCAAAACGGGCAATGTTTTCACTAATTGTCCCATCAAACAGTTCGATATCTTGAGGTAAATAACCAATATGTCGCCCTAGCTCTATACGGTTCCATGTATAAATGTCAGCCGAATCCAGCCTAACCTTTCCAGCTTTAGCTGGCCACAAACCTAATAAAACTCTAGCTAAAGTTGATTTACCTGCCGCACTTGGACCGATTATAGCGACCGACTCACCTTTTTTTACAAAGAATGATATCCCTTTCAAAACTGGAAGTTTTGCTCCTGGAGGTGTGACAACAATTCCTTCTACACTTAGACAACCTTCAGGACTAGGTAATGACATACTCTCTCTTTCTGCAGGCACTACACGTAAAATATCATTCAGACGGGAATATGCCCCCCGAGCAGAAATAAATCCCTTCCAGGAGCCGATCATTAAGTCGATAGGAGCTAATGCCCGCCCCAATAAAATTGAGCCTGCAATCATCAAACCTGGCGAAATCTCCTGGTTTATAGCCAAATAGGCCCCTAGGCCTAACACGAGAGACTGAATAATCATTCTGAATGATTTCGAAATGGAAGTTACCAAACCAGCTCTGTTGCTAGCAATTGCTTGAAGGTTGAGTACAGAATTATTCTTTTTTTGCCAACGTTTACGGATATTATCCATCATGCCCATAGACTCTATAACTTCGGCATTACGTAAGTTTTTGGTCATAAAATTATTTGAAGAAATGGCAATTTTATTTGCTTCACCAATAGGACCTGAGCTTACTTTTTCATTCACCATAGCCAGGATCAACAATGCTATTGCAGCACCAACAGCAGTCCAACCAAAATAAGGATGGAATAAAAACATCACACCGATATAAATGGGTAACCAAGGCGCATCAAAAAAAGCAAATAACCCTTGCCCGGTTAGAAACTGTCGCAAATTAGTTAAATCAGTAACAGGCTGGGCGCTGGTCGTAGCACCACCACTATTTAAACTATTTTTAAATGTTGCATTAAAAAGTCGTTCATTTAAGAGAACATCTAACTTAGCTCCGGCTTTAACCAATATTTGTGAACGAACCCACTCCAAAACCCCCATGGTCAATAATAATACCACCGCAATTAAAGTTAGCATTACAAGAGTCGATTCACTACGGCTGGTAATCACCCGATCATAAACTTGCAGCATATAAAGTGATGGAACCAACATAATAATATTAATAAAAAGACTAAAAAAACCGGCCACAGTAAAATAACTACGGCATTTTTTTAATGCTTTTTGTAAATCAGTAGGTTGCTGCTTTGGATTCATTCATTTTCCTAGGTATTCTTTTAACCAAAAAGGACGATATTTTAACAAACTAAGGCTATATAAACCATCCTCAAACGATGAGATGAACAATACATATGGATAATAAGGTTAATTTCAAGTAAAAGCGTTAACAATGTATGTATCACAACGGTATATACAGACAGCTTATGTTACAATTAATTCCCATTTTTTTTGAAAAATAATATTATTACACTGAAAATGAAGGTAGCAATTGTTCATTATTGGCTGGTTGGAATGCGTGGGGGAGAGAAGGTTTTAGAAGCCTTGTGCGAGATTTTCCCCAATGCCGATATTTATACTCATGTTTATGACCCCAAAGCTATTTCTGAAAAGTTAAAAAAACATGATATTCAGACAACGTTTGTTCAGAAGTTACCCTTTGCCAAAAAATGGTATTCCTATTATTTGCCATTTATGCCAATGGCATTAGAAAATCTTGATTTGACGCAATACGATTTAATTATTTCTAGTGAATCAGGACCTGCCAAAGGAATCATACCGTCCCCAAATGCAACTCATATATGTTATGCACATTCACCTATGCGCTATGCTTGGGACATGTTTCATACCTACTGGGGAGATTCCCATTGGCTTAAGCGTCTACCTATTTCAATTATCATGCATTATTTACGAATATGGGACAGCAATTGCGCTCTTCGCACCGATTTTTTTATTGCCAACTCCTCTTTTATTGCTCAGCGAATTAATAAATATTACCGACGTCAAGCAAAAGTCATTCACCCCCCGGTAGATATTGAACAATTTTTACCCATTGAAAATCCCCGCTCAGACTACTATCTATGGTTGGGAGAGTTAACTAAATACAAACGCCCGATGGACGCGGTTCAGGCTTTTAATGACTCGGGGAAAAAACTCATAATGGTAGGAAAAGGGGAACTTGAGAAAATTCTTCGAGCTAAAACAAATGATAATATTAGCTTAAAGTCTAAGGTATGCCAGGAAGAATTACTGGAGTTATTTCAAAATTGCCGGGCTTTAATTTACTCTGGTATAGAGGATTTTGGCATTATTCCAGTTGAAGTTATGGCCTGTGGACGTCCTGTTATTGCCTACAATCAAGGAGGAGCTACTGATTCAGTGCTTCCCGGGATTACTGGGGTGTTATACGAGCAATTAGACTCTCAAGGTTTAAATCAAGGTATTGTCGAATTTGAAACAATAGAACATAAATTTGATCCTAATCTAATCAGACAACATAGCGAACATTTTTCTAAACAACGATTTGTTCGAGAATTTGAGGAATTTTTAGTCGCAATTGATGTCAAAAGTTGAGATTTACCCTAAAAAACGCAGTTGACTTCGTAGCGAGGTTCACTTAAGTGCTGAAGATTAAGGATTTTATGGGTTATTTTGGCTTTACTTGTAGTCACCCTACAGGTGAAATCAAAATGTTCCAGAAAATCCTTAAGATTGAGTGCTTAAGGGGGCCGCAGTAGATGGCAACTGCTTTTTTTAGGTTTACCAAAACTAGAAATAAATACACCTTAAATGAATAACCACAGCATTTTAAAACAACACGCGTTTTTCTTTGAAATTATGTTCAAAATTCTGGATGTTTTAATCGTCTTATTCAGTTCCTGGTTCGCTTATGAACTATATGGCAACATTTTACAACCCTATTCCGCTTATTTTCAGGGCGTATTAATTGCCTCAATTACTGCCATTATCGTTTTCCAATCAATGGGTTTGTATCGTCCCTGGCGAGGTGGTTTTTTAATCAATGAAATTCGTTCGGTATTTTTATCGTGGGCGGTTCTGTTTTTAATCCTAGCCTTAATAACGGTTATTACCAAAAGTAGCGAATTCTACTCTCGTGGCTGGTTTATCTTATGGTTCTGCACTGGCCTGAGCATGAGTACAACGGTACGTATTGTATTGCGTTTAGGCTTAAGAAATCTACGTAAATATGGCTTTAATCAACGTCAAATAGTGATTGTGGGAAGCGGAAACTTTGTTTTGGATGTTGTTGAAAGACTAAAGGCTGAAAAATCAGGGGGGTTTGAAATACGAGGTATTTTTTCTGATAATCGCTTAAAAAAAATTACTGGAGTTAAAAACCTGGGCATGATCAAAGAAGTCGGAGAATATGTCGAAAAACACCGCATCGATCAGGTCTGGATAACGATGCCCTTAAGCGATGAAGAAAAAGTTAAGCAAGTCATTAATATTCTCCGACATAACACGGTAGATATTCGTTATATACCTGATATTTTTGGTTTTAATTTACTAAACCACTCCTTTTCAGAGGTGGTTGGTTTACCCGTTATCGATCTGGCCTCTAGCCCAATGTATGGAACCAGCCGGGTTCTTAAAATGATAGAGGACAAAATCTTATCCAGCATTATTTTATTGTTAATTTCTCCTATATTACTGATCATTGCCATTGGAGTAAAACTCTCCTCTCCCGGCCCAATTTTTTTTCGACAAGAACGGATTGGTTGGAACAATGATGAATTTACAATGTTGAAATTTCGTTCCATGCCCATCGACGTGGAAAAAGAAAGTGGCCCAGTCTGGGCTAATCAGGGTGAAAATAGAGCCACCAAATTCGGACAATTTTTACGCAAAACCAGCTTAGATGAGCTTCCTCAGTTTATTAATGTTTTAAAGGGAGACATGTCAATTGTTGGCCCGCGTCCTGAACGTCCTCATTTTGTGGATAAGTTCAAAGAAGAAATTCCAGGCTATATGAAAAAACATATGGTTAAAGCAGGAATAACCGGATGGGCACAGGTCAATGGTTGGCGAGGCAATACAGATATAAAAAAACGAATTGAATACGATTTGTATTATATTGAAAACTGGTCGCTTTGGTTGGATTTTAAAATTATCATGCTAACTTTTTTTAAAGGGTTTATACATAAAAATGCATATTAATTCTTTATATAAATCATTATCACTTTATAGATAGATCGTTATAAATCCCCAAGAATTTACATATTGTTTGAAAACATTGAATAAATCCAATAAAGCAAGTGCAATAGACAATCAATTTCTACATTTTTTCTAGAATTAAATTCCCAACAGGAATATGGAAACAACTGGGCTCCCTATCTAAAGCTGGCTATTATAACTTCCATTATCTATCTTTATATTACGCAATAAAATCAGTCCCAATAAGCTACAACCACAAACCTAGAAAACCGTCTAAAAAGAGTTAGTTATTATGAAGCCTAGTATTCTACGAAATTTATTAATTGCTTTTCTCGCTTTTGGATTATTTATGGGGGCTATTTTTCCATTCTACGCCGACTTTTTTGTTGAATGGAAAGAAGGCTTAAAATTTTGGTTTATTGTTGGCTGTCTTTTGGCTGGTATAACGATTGGAGTTGCCAACTATATTTTATTTAAACTCATTCTTTTATCCAAATTAACCGCAATTTCTGAATTAACAAGTGGCATCCAAGAAGGCGATCTGACTCGTCATTGCGATATCCAAAGCAATGACGTAATTGGCAAAATTCTCGAAGATTTTAATTTAATGGCTGACAATTTAAGACAAATGATTGGCCATATTGGCAAATCTGCCGATAGCTTAGAAGTCGATATATCCAAAATGTCTGATACCTTTTCTAAAACCCAAAATGACATGCTGATTCAAGACAAAGAAACTGAAAAAGCCAGTCAAGCGATCAATATATTGGCAAACGATGCTCAACTTATTGCAGAAAAAGCTAATCAAGCCCAGGATATGTCAAATGAAATCAAATCCCAAGCCTCAGAATCCGCCCTAATAGCAACAGATGCTATCGGTTCAATTACAGCCTTGGCTAACAAAGTCGATGATACCACCAAGGTCATTACCGCCTTAGAAGAAAAAAGTAATCAAATTGGATTAGTATTAGATGTCATCCGAGGCATTGCCGAACAAACCAACTTGTTGGCCTTAAATGCGGCAATTGAAGCTGCGCGAGCTGGAGAGCAAGGAAGAGGATTTGCCGTTGTTGCTGATGAAGTGCGTACCCTGGCCAGTAAAACCCAAGAGTCCACCCAAGAAATCGAAGGAATTATTACCGAGCTACAAGGTGGTTCGAAAGAAGCCGTTAAAGTAATGGGGGTAGCTAAAAAACAATCCGATGCAACGGAAGAGCATTTTGAAGAGGCGGCAGTCATATTATCGGAAATTTCTGGAGTCAGTGATTCAATTTCCGAGTTAATTAATCACTTTGCCCAAACATCAAATGCACAGATGGAAGTAGTGAGTCGTGTTTTAGAAGCCATTAATTCCATTAGAGAAGTTAGTACCAAAACCAAGGACGAAACCAATGCTTCGGTCATGTCTTGCCACGAAGTATCAAGCCGAAGTAGTGAGTTAAAAAAATTAGTGCAACGTTTTAGTCTTTGATTGAAACTCTTCTGTTGAAAAAAAAGGTTTAATTAAAGCTTTAAATACCGCTGGCTTTTCTGCATGTGGCCAGTGTCCCGCTTCTTTCACTGTCATGGTTCGAGATGAAGGAAATAATTGTTTTACTTTAGCGCCATTTTCTTTGCTTAAATAATCTGAATTCGCCCCGGCAATAAACAAACTTCTTTTTTTAAAAGGATCTAACTGTCCTGTTTCTGGAAAACCGGTTATTGCAGAGATAGACTGATTGATCCCATCCAGATTAATCCGCCATTGCCAGTTTTGACTACTTACTTGCAAGTTTTGCAATAAAAATTGCCTCAATCCTTCTTCTTCTATATCTTTAGCCAAATATTCATCTGCATCTTGCCGAGAACTGATTTCCTGTAAAGGAACCGAACGTAAAGCCCCTAATACGTCGTCAAAACTGTGTTGATAAGCAATTGGGGCAATATCCACCACAACCAGACTATTAACTCTTTGAGGATTAGTCAAGGCCATCCACATGGCAGTCTTTCCCCCCATACTATGACCGATAACATTTACTGATTGTAAGCCATTTAAATCAAGAAATTTAAGTACGTCATCTACCATTTGCTGATAATTCATATCATCACAATGAGGTGAATTACCATGATTACGTAAATCAATCGCATATACCACATGCTGTTTGGCTAAAAAAGTAGCGATACTCTGCCAATTGCGGCCACTACCAAACAAACCATGTAATATTATTATAGGCGAACCGGATTCACCATATTGTTTAAAATGTAAATTCATTTGATAAAACGCTAGGGGTTCTGTTAGTCGATAGTTTCACTAAGTTATTATTTTATTTCTGGCTGTAAGTTTAGGCGCAATCTATAAAAGTGCAACCTGTGAAAAACAAAAAACAGAATAATTATAATAATCATCAAAAAAATGTAATGTGATACTTCTTTTTAGCTTAGGACAAGCTCCCTAGTTCATCCAATCAATAAGAGGCCTAGGTTTGCCCAAATAGTATCCCTGCCCATAGGTTATCCCAATTTTTTTTAATTCAGCCAAGTCTTCGGCTGTTTCAACATATTCAGCCACGGTTTTTTGATTACGTAGTTTACTGATCGCATGGGTATAAGAAATCATCGCATGATCAACCGGATCGTTGAGCATATCACGGACAAAACTACCGTCAATTTTTACCACATCAAAGGGTAATTTTTTCAAATACTCAAAAGACGACATACCTGTGCCAAAATCATCCAATGCCAGACCAATTCCCATATTCCGACAATAACTAATAAATTCGGAAGCCTGATTAAAATCCCCAACAGCCGATGTTTCGGTGATTTCTAACTCCAATTTTTCCCAAGGAAAATCAAAATGCTTAATGGCATATTTTAACTTGGCCTGAAAATCGGGGTGATTGAGTGTCCCGCCGGAGAGGTTAATATGAGCTGATGCAAGTTTGGTAATATGCTCTGGATGCGCTGTCACTATTTCCAAATAGGTCCATAATACAAACATATCAATATCAACCATCATTTGATATCGATCTGCCGTGGTTAAAAAACTATCGGGTGACAAGAATTGCCCATCGCTATCCCACATCCGAATTAATACTTCATAACTCACTTTGTCACTCGATTCTTGTAACGGGACGATATCTTGTGCAAATAATTCAAAACGGGCCGGACCATTATTTAGAGCTTCTTTAATAAAACCGGCCACTTGAATTTCAATATTAATGCGTTGTGCTTGTTGATCATCGCTATGATAAACGTGCAGCTTATTTCGGCCACTTGCTTTGGCCGCATAAAAAGCGAGGTCAGCATAGTTAACTAACTCTTTCAAGGTATATTGACAGGGTTTAAATGCGACAATCCCCATAGAAGCAGAAATACTAATCGATTCTCCTTCCCAGCTAAAGCGAAAGTCTTTAAAGCCATGTAAAACTCTTTTTGCTTGAGCAATCCCTTCTTCTTCGGTAACATTTTGGTATAGGATATAGAAATCATCACCTCCGACACGGGCCATCACTGCATTTTCAGCTAGCATATGCCGACAAGATAGAGCAATCATTTTGAGTAATTCGTCGCCGGCAACATGGCCCACCGAATCATTCACCAATTTAAATTGATCAATATCCATATTAATTAAAAGATGCCCGATATTACTATCTTCTTGAAGCGCTTTATTGAGTATTTCTTCAATAGCAAAACGGTTATATAGAGCAGTTAGGCTATCATGACGACTTTGAAAATTAAGGTGTTGAGTCGTTTCTTGGATTTGTGCAATCATTTCATTATAACCGCCAAATAATTGCTTAACTTCATTTTGAGCACTCGTTTCCACCATATGATATCGATTTTTATCAATATCATTACTGGCCATAGCATGGGCTAATTGCTGGAAAGGTTGAGTATATTTGTGACTAATTTTCCATGCGATTAATAATCCAATCAAAAGCTCAATAGGAAAAATCCATAACAGAGTTGTGAACTGTTCTTGTAGCTTGGTTTGATAATTTTCAGGATTGATGACGATAATCGACTCACCAAAGGTATAGCCTTCAGCAATTACTGGTACCTTAAGCAATAAATGCCCCGCTTTAGAAAACATCGGTTCTGCCAACTGTAAATCACTCAACTGTTGAGCTGGCATATACTCTTCACTACCATAACTAAATATGGCTTCCGCATTTTGATCTAATAAAACTAAAGCATCGACTGATTTAAACCCAGATACTCGAAAAGTCAGATCCGCAAAGGTATCAGCATCTGGACTGACAATCGCTTTAAGGAGATCATTATTTAAAGAACGTCCCAAAGTCTGAGCCTGATCGATTGCGATCGACTGTTTTTCCTTAATATCAAACCAATTGACTAAGCCTAAAGTTACAGCTCCAACTATCCCTAACAATACAGCCATAAGCAGGATTAATTGAGTACGAATACTCAACTTCGCCCAATGTAGATTTTTTATCATAATTACGATTACTTCTCGATGGGCAATTTAAAATCATTACCCCATTCCTTCCAGGAAGAATCATAGTTTGCCACATCATAGCCCAACTCTCTTAGGGCTAAATAATTAGCAGATGATATACGTCCGATAGCACAATATATCACGACCTTTTTTTCACGCGGGATATCGCCATAGAGTTTTTTTAATTCATCCAAGGGCTGTAAAGCTGCGACTCCTTCCGACTTAAAAAAATTATGACTAGCAGGAATATTTATTGCAGTGGGAATATGTCCAAAACGTTTAGCGACAGATGTTTGTCCTTTATATGCAGTTTCAGCGCGTGCATCAATAATAATTTTACTGGCATTTAACATTGCCAATTGAGTAGAAAATTTACTAGCCAGACGTTTATGGTTGACCTGGGCCACATACTGACTTGGTTTTATATCTGGCTCTTCCAAACTAATAGGATAATTTTTATTCAGCCAATCATCGTAGCCATGATCCAAAACTTTAGCATTAGCTAGGCCATAAACTTCCATAGACCAGAATAATCTGGCAGCGTCGACTAAGTCGCCATTGTCATAAATAACCACATTGGAATCAATCCAAAGACCCCGTTCACGCATACGCTGTTGCATTTGTTTGGGTTGAACCAGTTTGCCATTAGTCTGCTTATTATGATAAGTGAGATTAACGGGGAAACTTATAGCGCCTTGTATATGCCCTGCATTATAATCCTCTATACTACGAGCATCTAAAATAACATAATCTGATAAGTCTTTTTGAAGCTGCAGAGGAGAAACCCGCAACTGCGCAGCTAGAGTGTTTTGAAATAAACAAAAAAATAAAACGTAAATGATAAGAATATAGGGATGCATGAGACCTCCAGCAATCAAATTAAGGCACTCATACTATCAATACAAAACCCATCATTCAATCTCTTTTAATGGGTGTATTCTAATTTATTGGTTGATTAATTGAGCATGTTTTTTGACCAATTCTTGATATTTGGGAGTCAGCCCAATATCTTCAAAGATAGGATCGCCCATTTCATCTTCTGCAACAATTTTATCTCCTGGCACATACGGAAGGGCCTCTTCATAAGCAGCTAAAGCCATAGACAATAACTGCGATATAATCATTTGAGAACTTAATCCAGGATATAACTCTTTTATGGCCTCAATACTCGCAGTATTGGCCTTAGATATCTTAAGACAATACTCATCACCATCCTCTTCCACTTTAGGTAAGGAATTCCATTGTGAAATTAATTGTTTAATTTTCATTGTATGACACCTTTATACTTTGGCAAAATTCTCGGCAATAATTTCCGACTATTCTTATCAACTAAGTATAGATAAAAAAGTTAAAGGCACAAGGATGAAAGGCTGGATAAAATAAGATTAATAAGGAAGACGATTTACAGTTTACTGCCAACTGTAAACCATCTACTATTATTTATTTCCCTTCGTGCTCAGCACGTAATTTCTTGGCTTCTTCCAGAATAGTATTTACGGCCGTTTTTAAAGGAGCCCATCCATACCAATGCATATAATCGTTACTAACATGGAACGCTCCCTGGAAAGTACGTTGACGATATTCCAACATAATCAAATACAATTCCTGTTCAATTTTCGTTTTAGCATCATAATATTGCAGTAAGTCAGGAGCATATTTCCAACCTTCGGGCTTTTTCAAGATCCCATCTTTATATAGGGCCTGTACAGCAGCAATCGCTTTAGCAAATTCACGATCTGCTGCTTTTACAATTTCATCAGAAGCTTTGAAGTGCTCATCAACAAAACCTTTAGAATGACATTTATTACAATTGTCTTTCATTTTAACTCGCAGCTCATTAAATTCTTTAGGACCCCGAGCAGCTTGAGATTGAAGGACAATTTCGACAAAACGTTCAGTTGGCTGTAAAGCTTCATCTAATACTCCTGCAGCCTGTAAAATCAAAGCCCGATCAAAAGTCCACTGAGGATCATCATCCACATCAATATAATGACCGGATGGTAATGCACCAGCTAATTTTGTTAAAGGCTCTTTAAGTGCAGGCGCAACATCAATTAATGCCAAAACATTTTCCTTGGTAGGAATACGCAGAGCTAAGAAACCCCATGACGTTTTAACCGAATGTTCACCTTCCATCATATGGCAGCTTTGGCAGGTGGGAGCTCGAGAATCTTCTTCATGGCCTTCAATACCCCATATAATCCCATGCTTTGAAGAGGTATACATCTCCCATTGAGGATGATCAAATCCCATATGACAATTAGAACAGGCCCTAGGATCTTTTGCTTCTGACTTATTAAAAGTATGACGAGTATGACAGGCATCACATTGAGCATTACCATAACGATATTTTGCTGCTTCTTTTCCACCATCATGTTTAACTTCACCCACGTTTCCGTCAGTAACACCTATAAGCCCTTTATCACCAATTTTATGACAGCCAGAACAACCCCGATAACCTTGTTCTGTAATGGCTCCAGGTTGGCCATGCCAAGCAATTTGGGACTTCATCACCAACCAGCCAAGATTATGCTTACCATCTTTATGTTCATTCATTTGCTGTTTATGGCATTCACCACAAGTTTCAGCAGTGGGCATGGCCGCCTTGGCATGATCCTCCATTGTGGTATGTTTAGTCCCATGACAGTCATGACAACGAACCTCATCTTCACCCACCCTGGCATTTGCATGTGGACTATCTAAATGTTGTTTGACAATTCCCGGATTTACATTAACATGGCATCCAATACAATCCTTCTGGGCTTTTTGATCCTCATCTAATTGTTTGCCCCCCTTGACAGAAGCTAACGTAGTTTGACAACTAAGGCCAAGCATAACAAAACAAAATATCATAAATATGAACTTATTAAACTTCATTATTTTTCCCCTTGTTTTTAACTATTTTATGTTTTTTAGGTTTAATCAAGGCAACTTGAATGAAACATTAAAAAATCAATTAACGCATTGTTTTACAATATTTATGCCAATTTTTTTAAGGCTTAATACCACTGTTTAGCGTACATATTGTAGCTTTAGAGAGGAGAGTTTTTTTGAATTTAACGAGACTAGTTAAAAAATACCGCACTATTTATGTGTCTATTTGTTTTTATTGCACCATTATGAACGTCTAGAATATAAAATAAATTAACTATTTTTGACTAGGTATAATTAATGACATCTTATTTTCAGCTATTCATCATTTAATTATGACATCTTTTGTCGGCATTCCCCCTCCCATACTTATAGATTTATAGATCTATAATTTTAAAACATTGATATAAATCAAAGAAAAATTGGAAATTCAATGATACTGACAATAAATGTCGATAATTAAAATAAAAACACCATGGATTGCCATAAATATAAATAAAGATCTTATTTATTAGCTAGTTATAAATTTCTTAATTAGAAAAAGCTTTAGGTTTTTATTTTAATAAAGATTAACAACCATAGTGTTTTTAAGTTTCTTAAAAATTTTTAAGGAAAAAATATGATCTATTTAAAAAATTGATATTTTCATATCTGTGGTAATAACAACTAATGGCTAATTTTCTTAAATTACAAAAACTTCAGTATTCTTCAATCCAATTCGTTACAATAGTGCATAATCAATCAATGGAAGGTTTAGATGCGAAGTGCCTATTGGATACTCCTTATCCCACCACTACTCTGGTCTGGAAATTTTGTGGTCGGACGTGCAATAGCTGAACAAGCACCTCCCATTAGTCTTTCATTTTGGCGTTGGTTTTTGGCGGTCCTAATACTATTACCTTTTATTATTAAACCCATCTGGCAGCAGCGAAAGCTTATTAGAGAATATTTTTGGACCCTAGTCATTTTATCAGCTACCGGAGTGAGCACCTTTAATACATTGGCTTATATTGGCCTGCAATACACCACGGCGACAAACGGCACGCTATTAAATTCACTTATCCCTATTTTTATTATTATTTTGTCTCGGTTAATTTTTCAAACTCAAGCCACGAAACAGCAAATGGCCGGGATTCTGATTTCTTTTATTGGGGTATTAGTGATTTTAACTGAACTAAGTCTGCAAAACTTTTTTGCATTATCGTTCAATCACGGTGATTTATGGATTTTAGTGGCGGCATTGGATTGGGCTTTATATTCCGTTCTACTTAAGCGTTATCGACCAAAAAACTTAACTAGTATGACTTTTCTCGGTATAACCGTGTTGATGGGTTGGTTGCTACTCTTACCATTATATTTAATCAATCCCTTTAAAGAAGCCAGCATCGTTTTCAATAATGATATTATGTTCACTTTAGCTTATATTGCGGTTTTTCCTTCCATTATTGCTTATTTGGCCTGGAACTATGGAATCAACCAAGTAGGAGCTAATATCGGTGGACAATTTATCCATTTAATGCCCTTATTTGGGGCCATATTAGCCATGCTATTTCTGGGGGAATCCTTATATTTATATCATCTTTTAGGGGGAGTTTTAATCGCCATTGGCTTATTATTATCGTTAAGTTTTTGGCCGCACAAGTTCTCTCAAAATGATTCGAAAAAAATTAACGAATAACTCTATCGACCTGCCCCAATTTTTTCAAATCAATGGGTATTTGTTTTCGCAGACTTAGTTTAAGGTTCAATAATTTTTCAATGGATAAAGGTTCAACCAAACCATCTTCTTCAATGGTCCAATTTTCCTCACCAATACTACTGATCATTTGTGCTCCTTGGATACCCAGAGCATAAAAATCGGGAGTCACGGAAAAAGTTCCAAAATTTAAAGCCGTAACTGTCAATTCTTCAATACCAACAATAACTGGCATTTTAGTTTTCTTCAATACAGGCATCCAGGCATTTTGGATTAATCGCGCATTGAGTAAGAGATTATCATTGGGTACCCATAATGCATCTATATCCTGTTCCACCAGACGCCTTAGATGATAGCGCAATTGTTTATAACTAACCCGATTCGGCAACTTGACCGTCACCAACTCAATTTTTTCCAAGCTACAAAAAACTTTATTAATCTCGATAAGATTAGTCATCCATTCACTATATAATACCCCAACCCGTTTGACTGGCGTTTGTAATATATTACGAATATTAACAATACTGGTTACAATAGGAATTTCATTACGAATCCCAGTTGCATTGCTAAGTTGATCAATAACCTTATCCAGGTAGATAGCTGACAAAGCTAAACTGGGAGGAAAGGATTTTTTAATATCTTTGTTTTCAGCTTGGTACTGGGTATATTTTGCTATAGAACGATTGCCAATCAGGACGATTAACCTCGGCTCTATCATTTTAATACTGCTATCAACATCAGCTACAGAGGTATCACCGTTAATTATTAACTCACTAATATTTATCTCATCATTGAGATCATCCTTGATTGCTTCAAGTACTAAAGAGAAGTTTTTAGTGTCAGTTCTTAGAACTAAAACGGCATCTTTTGCCAGACTATTCTGAATAGTGAAAGCTAATAAAATAAATAGGCTAAATAAAATTTTTACTTTAAGCATATTTCATTAGACATTTTGTTTTCTCATTCAATCAGTATAGGATTATCAGATTGGCTTGTAAAGCCAAAAATCAGTAATCAAGACATTGAAAAGACCTATATTTTTGGTCAATTTTTTCTTGATTAGATTACTTTAACTGACTTCATTTAAATAGTTTTTAGGGTAAATTAATGGCTTTTAAAAGAGGATTATATAATCGGCAGACTATAAAAAAAATTAAATGAAATAATCCAATATTTGAAAGCCAATATAACAAGTATATTACAGGCAATAAAAATATGACGTGATTTAATTCAAAGAATCCAATACTTTGATGATTTTATTTGGAACTATTGAGATGAAGCACTAACTTAGCGGAAAGAAATGACCCGGAATTGTTCTGCTTAGTTCATTGATAGATGGAGTTCACCGAATTGGTTAGGTAATTTCTTTTTTTCAAAAATATATAATAAATTGGGCTCGCTACAAATATACAAACGGTCTTGATCATCCATGGTAATCCCTTCCGGTTGATGGATGCTATGAGTTAATCCTGAATGATTAGCAGAGAGATCTAAATAACTAATACTTTTGCCATCCAAGGTAGTCTCTACAATAAGTTTTGACTCTTCACTTAAAAGCAGTAAATTTCCCGATTTATAATCCAGATGGATTCCCGCGAGATCGGCTAACTTCATGGAATGTTGCTCAATATCCCACAGCTCTCTGTGTTTTAGGGGCACTGGTGCCAATTGCGGATCAGGCACAGCAAGCAACTGTCTTGGTCGCTTTTCATTAACCGTATAAAAATGCTTGTAACGTAAATCATATGTTAAACCTTCCAAACCTTTATTATTTTGTTCCTTTGACGCCAAAACTTGAAACGATTGTACCTTATGATAGTCAACCCTGGTGGTTGTCTCAAAAATGTTAATATAAGTAATATGTCTCTTGCGTTCTTCCGTTAAAGCAAAAAGATGATTTCCCAAATAGATAATACCTTCAGTATCTCCAAACCCCAACAAACGAATCTCGCGCAAAGTTTTACCCAAAGTATCAAGCTCAAGAATCTTAGGTGGGTCATTAATCACGACAAATAAACTTTTACTGTCAGGATTATACGTTAAACCAGATGCATTTTTTGAAGTCCCCTGGATAGGGATTGCTCCTTTAAGCAAACGATAATCACTTAAATTTATTTGCGGACCTTGATATTTCAACGGTTTTTGTTGCGAAAAAAGCAAGACTAGCAACATGGCTAAAAGCATCACAAATAGTCCACGCGCTGGTGTGTATAAATTCCCTATCATTTTTAAATACGCTATCCCGATTAATATCGGGCGCATTATAAGCTGTGGACTATTAAATTCTTATGTCAGTGGTGTGATGCTTTTATGACATGAGTGATTTGGGTTCAGTATTTAATTTTGAGACAAATAAAAACCAACTCATGATAAAAACCCAGGCAAATGAATAATCCAAATAATTATCAAATAATAAGGAGCCGAGTACGGCTATAAAAATCACCAAATTATTGGCTCGATAGGCTCGGCGTAATAATAAAATAATTAATATCACTAAAAGCAAAAAACCCGTTATACCAGTATCGACCAAAACTTGAAAATAATAATTGTGCAGATTGCGATGCTGCTCATCATCAAGATTCATCACTCGATAAGCCCCCGGACCGATTCCTAACCAAGGCGATTTTTGCCAAAGTCTATAACCTTGCTGCCAAACATCGGCTCTTCCGGTCAAACTATGATTATTAATTTGAGGTATAAAATCATTATAATGCGGTAGCTGAGTGTGTTTTAGTTTAGTGATATAAGGAAAAATTTGCCCATACTCGTGGCTTAAACGTTCATTTTTAATAATTACGGCATGAAATAACACCATAGCACTAGCTAAAAAAATTAAAACAATTTTTGGTTTAATGAGTAAATAGCGAAACAAATATAAACTTAAACCAATAGCTAGAGTAAAAAGGAAGTTTCGTGACTCACCTAAAACACCGGTATAAGTCAGTAGTGCAATTAAGAATAAAAAAAATAGCCGAGGCCACCAAGCTTGCTGTACTTTGAATAGTTTTTGCAAAGCCACCAAAATTCCAATAGCAGCCATAACGCCATAAATAGTATGCCAGCGAGTAATAGAGCTAATGGCCTTAGCTTGCAGGGCATCGGCACTAACAAAATATTGTGTCAATTGTTTAGAAGCCGAATAATCAAAGATTTGCCAGAAAGCGACAACGGCTAAAAACAGCAATAATCCCCAGCCTAGCCATTGTCCCCGGGTATGTTGACTTTGCACATAAATCAACCAACTCATAAAAAATGCAGACCAAACAGCGAGAGAGGCAAACGCATAAAAAATAAGTGAACTATAGGAATTAAAACGTTCTAAATTAATCCAAAGGGAGATTAAATTAACTCCCAGAAACAATATAATAATGATTATTTCAAATAAATATCTGGAATGAATATGACGATAAGCATAGGCACGAAAATAACTGATCAGAAATACCAAAACCAGCACTAACATTAAAAACATTCCCATATAACGATTGATATTTTCAATGTTTATTGGCTTAATAACGGCCAATAAGAAAAAACCAACAAATAATAAGTGCGTATTAAAACTAATTCTCATGAAATTCATTCGACAAATAGTGCAAACAGGTTTGACTTGACAATGCTCTTAAACAGCAATAACGTTTCTAAAATTTTGACTCCAGTTATTGTAGTCGGTTTATTTTTTACTGTCACAAATAAAGTGTATATCAGTGCAATTCCGGCATTTATCATCCTACTGCTGCTGCTCGTCATTATCCCAATCAGTTTATATAGACTCATTGGTTCAAATATACAGCAAAATTATCTAATTCAAGCCTTAAAAACTCCCATTACCTTTTACACCATACTATTTTACGCCATCAGTTTGGGTTCAGTACTATTGTACTTTCCTCAATCACTACTCCAATTTGGTTTTTATCGTTATGACGGCAACTTTATTATCTCTTATGCTGTTTTTTTATTTCTACCTTGGTTTGTTTATCAAGGAAATATAGAACAATTGTTTATCCGCTTTATCGGTTTTTCGGCCCTGATTAATATTCCTTTTTTTATGTATTTTTTGCACCAGGATTATATTTATTATCATCACCTTTTTTCCGCCACCAACGCAGCAGGAGGTTTCTTTTCTATCATTTTGGCGATGGCCTGTGGATACTATATTGCAAACAAACAAAAACTAATGCTGGTAGTCATTGTCTTATTGGCAATGTTTTTATTTTTTAGCACGTCTCGCGGCTCTATGTTAGGTCTATTGGCGGGTATTGTTGCCTGGTATAGTACTGATAAAAAGAAATTAAAATGGTTACCCTGGCTCATGTTGACCAGCGTGGTTATTATCCAAGCGTTATTACTGATTAAGTATTATCCTTATTATCTGGACAAGATCAGTTATTTGGATTATCAAACAACCCGTAATCAAAACTACCAGGATAAAAAAGAAGAAAATATATACAACCGCTTAATCAATAATTGGCCTAAAGGCTGGGATGGCTTTAGTCGTTCCCCTATCTTAGGCTATGGATTTGGTGCTGTTAATGATCAACCGTATCCAGCTAGAAAAGAAGTCAGAGGAATATTTAATTTAAACCATAGTAAACAAAAGGTATTTTCCGATGCCCATGCTCACCACTCTTATTTGCATATTTTGGCTGAACAAGGCATTTTAGGCTTAGTCTGTTTGAGTATGATATGGTTTCAGTTGATCAAATATTTAAAACACAATAAACAAATCATGTGGATTCGCAATGGTTTATTAATTGCTACCTGGACCATCATATTTACCAGTTTTACCGAACATAGAATAACAACACCAGCCATGTTGTTGCCTTACTCTTTATTATTTTTATGTTATTTTGGCTCAAATAATTCTAAGCAACAAAGACATACAACAGGATAGTTTATGAGCGATTATAGTGGCGTCGTATCCATTAAGGTTGATGGAAGTGAACAAGCAACCGGAACATTATTATGGACCGGCAGACATATTATCACTGCTGCACATGTTTTAAACTCCTTGCCTGATACTGATGATATCAATATTAATTTTAACACCAGTGCCAATATCAGCGTTTCCCAAGTCGTTTCCTATACATTGCATCCGGGCTGGGAAAATAACCCTTCTAATTATAATAATGATCTGGCTATTATCGAATTAAGCGCCCCAATTGATAATAGCATTGACCGCTATGATATTTACCGTGAATTTAATGAGCTAGAACAAATATTTACCCGAATTGGTTATAGCAAAGAAATTGAGCCCAACACCGGCGAAATTAGCGATTCAGAAGCAGAGTTTCACTCCGGAACAAACCGCTATGATACCACCACCGAGCAAATCAACGACTATATCGGGACCAGTATCCAAAACCAATATCAACTCAGTTATGACTATGATAATGGTGAAACTGAAAATGATGCCTGGGGTTCTATTTTAAATAATCACGATACCGGAACCGGTAGCACCGAAATCTTTGCTAATCCCGGGGACTCGGGCGGACCGGCTTTAATTAATAATCAAATCGCTGGAATTGCCAGCTATATCTTTCGCTACCAAGATAATAACATTAACCCAGATATTACCGATGTGGTTGATTCCACCTATGGTGAAATAGCTTCTGATACCCGCGTATCCAAGTATGCTAACTGGATTGATTCAATGGTATCAGAAAATTTTCAAGTGCCTAAACCCTCCACTCCTGAAGCAGTCGACCTTTTTCCCGTAGAGGGTGATAGTGGTACGAGTATTAATTATTTTTTATTACAAATTGGAACCGCACTTAGTACAGATGCCAGTGTAACTTTTGAAACCATTGACGGCACTGCCAAATCAGGAAGTGACTATATTGCCATCAGTGGCACTGCAACCATATTAGCTGGTGAAACTTCAATTGCTATTCCGGTGGAGATTATGGGCGATCTAATTGATGAAGATAATGAAAATTTTTATCTTAAAGTCACTGATCCAGAGGGAGGAATTTTTCCGACCGGAGTAACAGAGTTAATGGCCGAAAGAACCATAGTGGACAATGATCATGCTAATACCAATCCACAAAGTCAAGAAATCGGGATCGTCGGCATTGTTGTGGATGAAGGATATGTTTGAGTGGTTAGTGGTTAGTGGTTAGTGGTTAGTGGTTAGTGCCCAGAATAAAATAAATAGGCTATTTTTCAACACTTAAAATGACTAAAAATAATGAAATACTTGCAAATGGCATAAATGTTATTTATGCCTTTGGAAAGCATCCAGAGGTTGCCGATCCCTATATTTTATTTTTGGCGGGTACGACGTCTTGGAACTCAGAATTAATTTATGAGAGTTGGCGAAGAGTTTTTTTAAACCGAATTGGAACAGAAAAAGGCTTAAAAAATAATATAGTGATATGCATCCCGGAACCACAGTTCGGACAGTTTACGGAGGAGCAATCCAAACATTTGATTGAATGGGAAACCGAGTTTTTAGAATACTCGCATACTCACGCCTACTGGTTAAACACTTATTGGAGTTTTGAACAAGCTATTGCCAATACCAATGAGCATAGCTATGTTTACTACATCGATGGAGATAGTGCCAATATTGGTATCACAGTACGTCATGAACTGGGTGTTTCCTTTGGCCGATTAAAATATGGGGAGGGAGATTTTAATCTTATAATCGGTGCGCCTTCCGATGCTCAATCCCTCGAATGGGTTAAAATTTATAGTAAATTACATAGTTTACCCGTTTATTTTTCGGAAAATAAGAGCGTAGCTTTCTCTGAGGAGTGGTATCAAAATATCCTCAAAATATTACAAGCTTGATTTAGCTACACTATAGTAATGTTTTTATTGCTAGTCGCTTCAACTTTTTTAGGTTTAATACTCTGTTTAACCCATTCAACTGCCGGCAGTTTAAGCAAAGAGAAATGATCAGCATAGATCTCAAGTGTGTTAACCTCTCCTTCAATATGTTCCCCCCAAAAAAGGTCAGGTGGAAATTGTGCTTCCCCATGGTTTTCAGTTGATGAAATAATCAGCACCTGACAATTTTTCAGTCTTCCCCGCGGCTGGTAGCTAATGCGGATATGGGTTTGCCAAACCCTATAACGGCTAGTCAGACGCTGTTGCGTTATATTGATGCCAATACTCGCAAGGTAATCCAGCGCATGGGAGAATTTTTCCACCCTAGTTTGTTGGTTAAAATCAAGCTGTTTAAAGTCCGGCGCTGAAGGAGTAATACTCGGAAAATTATGCAAAAGAAAATCTTTAAACTGATTATTTTCTATTTCATTATCAGTTAAACCTTGATACTGTTTTAATGATTGAGTCAGTGGCGATTCTGCCAAATTATTCGGGCCATCCAACAACACTACCGAGATATTAACCGAATCATTTAGTAGCTTAGCCATTTCAAAAACGATGGAACAGCCAAACGAGTAGCCAACCAAGGTCAGGTCGTTAGTGTCCTTTTTTTTGTCAATTAAGTTTTCATTAAGTATGTGAGCTTTAATCAAATCAACATTGGACAAGGCAATTTTTTCAATGGAGTCTAGTGGTTCTGCTCCGTCTTCAAAACCAAGTGCTTGAATCGCGAAAAGATTGTAACTATCATCGAGACAATCAACAAACTCATTGTACACCCCGATACTACCTGATATTGCCGGAATCAATACCATTGTCGGGCCATTTCCATACTGTAGCTGGTAAAGCTGTTGATTAATTTGCTTATCTGGTGTAATTGGAGTGCGAGTTAATTGAGACGACAATTGCTCTATAATTGGGTTATCTAATAAGGTTTGAATTTTTAGCGAATAACCCAACTGCCCAAGTTTACTCAGCAGTTGAATGCTACTGATAGAGTCGCCCCCGAGACTAAAAAAATTATCTCGAATTCCAACTTTTTCCAGTTGCAAAATCTCCTCCCAGATTTCACACAAGCGACTCTCCACCTCACTTCGTGGAGCTTGGTAATTACTTGTTATGGTCTGCTCTGGTGGCGGTAATGCCTGATAGTCAACTTTGCCATTTACAGTAAGTGGAATACTATCCAGCTCTATCCAGCTCTGCGGTAACATATACTCTGGCAGGCTGTTAGCTAGTTCTTTGCCAAGCTGGTTACTTAGCTCGGCAGTCGAAACGGAATGACTGGAGTCTGTTATATAATAAGCAGTGAGTATTTTATTGGCATTTAGGGTTTGCGCACAAACCACCGCTTGTTTGACTGGTTCCAATGCTTGCAAGGCATTTTCAATTTCACCCGGTTCAATACGATGACCATGAATTTTCAGTTGCCTATCTGCTCGGCCTATGTATTGAATATTACCGTCCGGTAGCCAGCGACACAGATCACCCGTTTTATATAAACGAGAATGCTCATCGGTTTTGTATAAGTGTGAATACTCACCCTTCGCAAATGGATTATCGAGAAACCGCTGCTGAGTCAGTTCATCACGGTTTAAATAACCCGTCGACAACCCCACACCACTAATATATAGCTCACCTATAGCACCAATCGGCAATAGGTTTAAATCCGGATCAAGAATATAAACCTTATGATTATCAATGGGCTTACCGATGGGAGGTAGCTTATACGCTTGATTGAGCAACATACACGTTGTCGCAACCGTTGATTCAGTCGGCCCATAGCCGTTATAAACGCGAAAAGGCAGATTGTTATGGGGAAAGTTACTCAACCGTTCACCGCCTGTTATCACTACCTGTAAATTATGTCGATTTGTTTGAACGGTTTCAATAAAGCTATTCAACAGCGCGGTTGGTACAACACAATGGCTGACTTGATTGGCCGCAATATATTGGCTTAAGGCGGGAATATCTTGCCGCATCTGACTGCTGACAATATGTACTGCCGCACCATTGAGTAAAAAGGGCCAGATTTCCAAAAGCGAGGCATCGAAGGCAAAACTGACCAGTTGGGTTGCCACCGAATCCGACTTGATTTGCGCTTCTTGCTGATACCAATGACAAAGATTAATCAGGCTGTGGTGACGTATCTTCACCCCTTTGGGTTGCCCCGTTGTGCCAGAGGTGTAAATAATATAGGCAATATCATCGGCACTTGGGCCAGTTGACTGAAGCTCCGACAGGTTAGACGCGGAAAGTGGCTTATCGGTATATAAGCATGGCAGTTGCGGATGCTGATTCTGTATATGTTCCAAGTGATGACAATCAGTCTGGCAAATCAGCAGCGAAACACCGGCATCTTGAATTATAAAATCCAATCTGCCGACTGGATACTCAATATCAAGCGGTATATAACTTGCGCCAATTTTCACACAGGCAACGATTGCAACCACAAAATCAGCACGACGCTTGCTGAGTATGGCAACGGCATCATTGGTTTTTACCCCTTGCGCAACGAGTGCTGCAGCCAGCCGCTCACTGTGTTGATTGAGTTCCGCATAGCTATATTGTACCTGTCCACAAACTAAGGCAATATGCTCGGGTCTGTGTATAACCTGCTGCTCAAACAATCGCGCCAAATTACCTTGGTTAGGGTAGTCGGCCTGGGTTTGATTAAAGTCTTTCAGCAATTGCTGGCGTTCTTCCTTATCCAGTAGGCTGATTGTATTGTGGCTCATATCAAGAGCTGCATCCGATGCTTGATAGACTTTTTGTACAATGCGCCGCATTTTTTGCAATAAGGCCTGGGCCTGTTGACTAGCCAATAGGCCGGCATGATAGGTTAAACCGATTGCCAGTGCAGACGGTGATTCATAAGCGACAAGTGCCAATGGGTAGTCCGTTGTTTCAACCGAGTTTCTAATAGTTACCTGGCTTTCCATATCGCTGGCAGGATAGTTTTCAAACACAAACAGGCTGTGGAATAGGCGTTTACCATTGGACTGCAAGCTGGCCAATGAAATATTATGGTGGCTGTTGAGCTCTGCAATACCGGATTGAAGCTGTTTCAGTTGTTGTAAAATACTGCGATCTGACGACCAGTTAATCGCTAACGGTAAGGTATTAATATACAAGCCGACACTGTCTTCTATTCCGACAATCGGAATATCTCGACCTGATACCGTGGTGCCTACCATGGTTTGCTGATCTCCGGTATAGATCTGGATCAGCTTATGCCAGGCAAACTGCAATAAAACATTGAGGGTTAGGCCGTGCTGAATGCTAAAGGCTTTAATCTTTTGATATTCATCACCTTTAAACTCGAGTGCGCTCTGCCTTACCTGCTGCACAGTGCGGATTTGATCTAAGTCCCCCGGCTGATCCAGCAATAGGCTCAAATCATTTACTTGCTGATACTGGGCTTTCTGCTGCCGCCAATACTGCTCAGTTTGATGTCGATGCTTAAATAGCCACTCATTAGCTTTAAAGTAAGCATTGTCTGGTTCGATAACCGGCTGCTGCCCGGCCATTAATTGCTTATAAAATTGATGGACAGTTTGTAGTTGAAGCGCAACACTCCAGCCATCCGAAATACTATGATGAGCGGTTTGAATAACGGTGAATAAACGGTCAGATTGTTTGAGCAGATTAAATCGCATTAGACCGGGTAGGCTTAAATCAAATGCCTCTTGTCTGCTGCGTCGTTGCGTTTGCTCTATGATTTTATCGCGTTGCTTATTAGATAAATGGCTGAGATCTTGAAAATCAAAATTATCTTCGCTCAATAAATAAGATTTATCGATAATTTGAACGGTTTGTTCTTGCCAGTCAAAAGCGGTTCTCATACTCGGGTATTGCTTTGAACAGTATTGCCAGGCTTGTTGGTAAGCATTTACATCTAAAGCCATATGGTAGTCGAGTACCAGCTGTACCCGATAGGCTTCATCTTGCGGTTGGCTTAGATGATGATAAATAAACCCCTGTTGCAAACTATTTGCCGGATATATAGCTTGAATATCGTATTTATCCTGCAATTGCATTAAATGTTCCGGAGTAAGACTGACCTGCGGAAAATCTGATGGCGTGTGGAGTCCACCGCTTTCTGCCCGTCTAACTGCCTGCCTAATCACATCACTTAGGGCTGTTTCAAAGGCTTGCATCATCATTCGACACAGGCTGGTTTGTAGGCGGCCCGTTGCATTAAATGTTAATCGGCCATCGCGTACTGCACCATTGATGCTCAATAGCAAATGTTCAATATTGTCCGGACTCAGCGCTTGGCCATTTAGGTCAAAGGCTAATTGCCAGTCACGTTTATCACTCTTTTCATTTTTTTCTTTTTTCTCGCTAGTATCAAATTGCCCGAGATAATTAAACTCGATGGCAGGTAGTTGACCATCTATCAGCCCTTGCTGGGCCAGAGCACCAAAGCCCATACCTTTGTCCGGGATAGCACCTAGGGCCTCTTTGGTTTGGATAATGGTTTCTTCAATACTTAAGTCAAGGGCTGAGCCGAGGTTTGAAACAGAGGTTGAGCTTAGCTTTGAACTGAGAGTGATCGGGTAAACGCTAGTAAACCAGCCCAAAGTTCGGGAAACATCAATAGTATTGTCCAGGCTTTCACGCCCATGACCTTCCAGTGTAATCACTGAGCGAGTGCGTTGAAAGGTTTGCCCCATTGCCATCGACAAGGCACTTAATAACAGGTCATTAATTTGGCTATGGTAACCCGCTGGAGCTTGGCGTAATAACAACTCCGTTAAATCCGCAGACAAACTAAACTCAGTTGAGTTGATACCCTCAGACCACAAGTGCTTATCATCTGCAAACTGTTGTTTAATTAACTGATTAGTCGGTCGCCAATAGTCGGCTTGCACCACATTTTTCTCAGCATAGTCGGCAATATACTCTACCCATTGGCGATAGCTGCTGGTTTTGCTTGCCAACGCATCACCACTCAATAAAGTTTGAATATCTTCAGCCAGAATCCGCCAGGAAACTGCATCAATAATCATATGATGCAAGGCAAACCAGAGTCTGTGCAGCGTTTGGCCTTGTGCGGTTTCACCATAAAGCAGAGCAGCGGCCCAAAGCGGCCCTTGTTGCAGATTAAAGTGGCTTTGCCATTCAGTCAGTTGCTGTTGGATTTCTACCTCATTTAAGCCACTGACATTAAACTGCCGGAACTCCGCCATCGTACTCTGCTCGGTGTATCTCGCTTTATCTCTGCTAAATACACAGCGCAAAATATCATGATGCTCGGCCAGAGTTTTTAGCAGCGTCGGGAGCTGATTAGCACTAACTGTTTTGGGCAAATTAATAGAAAAACTTTGATTATAATGATGGGCCTGGCTAATCGCTTTAGCCATAAATGCGTGTTGTATCGGCAGCAGCGAAAACTCACCGCTTAGAATGCCTTGCTCCGCATCGAGTGCTCCGGGTGTTTGTTCAGGCAGAGCTGCAAGTTGGGCCACTGTTGGCGCTTCAAAAATGTCTTTAACCCGCAGATTAAAGCCTGCTTTACGTAGTTTATTCACCAATTGAATACTGCTAATGGAATCACCGCCGCTACGGAAAAAATTATCATTCACTCCGATTTGCGCCAGCCCCAATACTTCAGCCCAGATTTGACATTGCCTGACTTCCCTATCATTGCGTGGAGCCAAGTAAGCATCCGCTGAAACCAATTGAGGCTCGGGTAAGGCTCGGCGATCCAGTTTATCAGTCACCGTTAGCGGGATCTCAGCTAATTCAGTAAAACTGCTCGGCAACATATACTCGGGTAATTGGGCGCTGATATATTTATGCAAAGCTACATTTGAAACCGGTTGTCCGGGTTCACTAACATAATAGGCGGCCAACCGGAGCTGTTCGCTATGTTTGTGATCAATAACCACGGCTTGTTTGATAGCCGGATGCGAGCTTAATGCCGTTTCAATTTCAGCGAGTTCTATTCGGTGTCCGCGAATTTTCACTTGAAAGTCATTACGGCCCAAAAACAATAAACTAGCACTCAAACCATCTTCAGTAGGACACCATTTAACCAGATCGCCGGTTTTATACAGCCGGGTCCAACCTTTGGTTATATCATCCTCGCTGGCGAATGGATTGCGGATAAATCGTTCACTACTGAGCTGTTCCCGATTCAGATAACCCCGTGCTATCTGTACCCCACCGATATAAAGCTCACCCACGGCACCAATAGGCAATAATTGTTGTTGCTTATCCAGCACATAGAGTTTTACCGAATCCAAGGCTCGACCGATTACAGCGGCACTATCACCGGGCCGATATGCATGATAAGTTGCGGTGATGGTCGCCTCGGTCGGACCGTAGGCATTAAATATTTTGCAGTATTGGCTGAGCCTGGTAATTTCTTTTTCAGCCGGTGTTTCACCACCGGTAATCAGAACCTTGACTGATTCAATAAGCTCTTCATCAATAATAGGTAATAAGGCGGGCGAAATAGAGGCAAAATCAATCCGATTCTGTTTAATCAATCGACCCAGGGCTGTACTGTCTTTACGCTCCGTTTCTGTGGCCAGGTATAATGTCAGGCCATTGCTTAAAGAGCCAAAAAGCTCAAACACACTGGCATCAAACATATACGCAGAGAATAATACGGCACGCTTTTTACCGCTGATTTCAAAGGCCTGATTATGCGCCTTAATGGAAGGCACAATGTTAGCATGACTGATCATCACCCCCTTGGGCTGACCACTGGTTCCAGAGGTGTAAATAATATAGGCCAAGTCAGTTGGTTGATTGATCAGCTTGGGATTGCTATCGGATATTCCTGCCTGATACTGCTCAAAGGCGTCCGTAGTGATTACCTGGGGAGGCTGAGATAACTCAGCAATAATGCCTTGTAATTGGATCAAATATTGGTTTTGCGTCAGTAATAAAGGGGTACCGGTATCTTGCAGAATAAATTCGGTTCTGGCCCTGGGATAGTCGGGGGAAAGCGGTACGTAGGCTGCACCGGCTTTAAGCACAGCCAGTATGCTAATCACCATCACAGCGCTGCGATCTATATATAGCGCTACCAGCGTATCCGGTTTTACCTTAACCTTGATATGATGCGCTAATTGATTGGCGAGCTGATTTAAGGCCGAATAACTGTATTCTTGTTTATTAATCACCAAAGCCAATCGATTGGGTGTTCGGCTCACTTGCTGTTCAAATAATTGCTGCAGGATTTGTTCGCTTGGATAGTTGAAACCAGAGGGTTGCCAAAGCTGTAACAATGTGTGTTTTTGCTGCGCCGGTAAATATTCAATCCCGCTGATTGGTGATTGAACCTGAGTTTCCATTAACTGCACCATGGAACTTAGGATGGTTTGATAAATATCCACCAATCCGGCAATGGTCTGAACCTTAAATAGACTGCAGGCATAAACCAAACCACCGGCAATCTGTCCCGTTTGCGGATTATCCAATAAATCCAGCGATAAATCCGTTTTTGCGGGAGTGGTTAAGCGGAGTTCATTATTATCATGCTGCCAATTGAGATCAACAAAAGGTAGACTATCGGGGCCAGCCTCAAAGTTCTGGACACTAAACATCACTTGAAAAATGGGATGGCGGGACGGATCACGTTCGATTTGCAAACTATCCACCAGTTTTTCAAACGGCAGGTCCTGATGTTGTTTAGCTCCACTCACCATATTATGAACCTGAGCAATAAAATCAGTCAGGTTTTGCGACGGATTAATTTGTGTGCGCAATACTAATGAGTTAACAAAAAATCCGATCATCTCCTGAATCTGAGGATGCGAACGATTATCCGAGGGCGTACCGATAACAATATCATCTTGTCCGCTGAGTTTATTGAGGCTTAGATAAAAAGCGGCCAATAGTATTGTATTAAGGGTGGTTTGCTGTTGTTTGGCCAGTTGCCGTAGTCGCTGTGATAAGTCGGCATCCAGGCTAAAGATAAAAGCCTCCCCCCGTGTATCATATTGGGCAGGACGATTAAAATCAGTTGGCAACTCCAGGGTGCTAAAGCCATTCAAGGTTTGTTGCCAGTACCGCCTTAATACCTCTAGGGTTTCACCTTTTAGGTATTGCCGTTGCCAGGCAGCAAAATCTCGATAAAGCACCGTTTGTGGTACCGGTGTCGGCTCTTTATTGTGGCAAAAGGCCTGATAAGCATCTGCCAGTTGTCGGTTAAATATTTGGGTTGACCAGCCATCAAAAGCGATATGATGGATATTGATCAATAGGTAATTCGCCTTATTTTTAGCCTGACTCTGGCGGCAACAATAATGTCGAACCCGGATAGAAGGCTCTGAACTTAAATCAAATACCCGGGCCATATCCGCTTGCAGCTGAACATTGAGTTGAGATATATCACTGACGGTTTGAGTCTGCCATAGCGAATCCTCAACCGCTTTGTGTAGGTATTCCTGCACATTATTACCATCCGAATCGGTTTGATAAATGGTGGTGAGTATGGGTTGCTGAGCAATGACAGACAAAATTGCTTGCTTAAGTGCGGGTATATTGACATCTTCTGTCAGCTTGTAGATTGCGGGAATATGATAAGCATTAGTGCCTTGTTCAAATTGTTCAATAAACCAGAGTCGTTCCTGTGCAAAGGATAAAGGTGCGGTAGTTCCTTCCCATTGCTGAAACGGGTTTTGCAAAAGTTGCCAGGGTGAAATTTCAGAGTGATCTTTTGGTGTCGATAAATGATGGGATAACGCCGCAATGGTTTTATGCTCAAATATTAGAGCTAACGGTAAGTCTAGCTGCAATGCTTTTAACACTGCGGCACTTAAGCGCGCTGCAGCGATGGAATCCCCACCCAGACTGAAAAAGTTATCACGGATACCAATTTTTTCCAGCCCAAGCACCTCGGCCCAGACTTCACAGAGGTTCTGCTCTAACGCATTAGTCGGTGCCATATATTGACTGCTATTGCTAAACTCCGGGCTGGGCAAAGCACTGCGATCAGTTTTCCCATGTAAGGTAATCGGGATTGAATCTATGCACATAATACTTTGTGGCAGCATATAATCGGGTAGCTTGGTGGCCAATTGATCATATATTTGCTCTTTGCTTAGCTGGCAGCCAGGTTCGGCCACATAATAAACAGCCAGGATAAGAGCATTGTTTTGCTTCACATCGATCACCACTGCCTGGCTTATTCCTGGCAGCTGTGAAACTGCATACTCAATTTCCCCCAGCTCAATTCTATGCCCATGGATTTTCACCTGAAAATCATTGCGCCCCAAAAAGTGTATATCTCCCTGGACGAATCTCACCAGGTCTCCGGTTTTATAAAGTCGGGTCCAGCCACGTTGAATCTCTTCTTCTGTGGCAAAGGGGTTGTGGATAAATCTTTCAGCAGTAAGTTCGGTCCGATTCAGATAACCCCGAGCCACACCGATACCACCGATATAAAGTTCACCAATTGCCCCAATCGGTACCGCTTGAAGTTGATGATCCAATACGTATAACTGATAATTGCTTAGCACCTGGCCGATATTATTGGCAGTATCTCCCCGCCTAAACGGGTGAACCGTAGCACAAATCGTGCACTCAGTCGGGCCATAGGCATTATAAACATTGACCTTATCGGCGAGTTGATTCAAACGCTCAAGTGGCGGCACTTCACCGCCCGTTACTAATACCTTAAGTGATTTCATCGCTTCCAGGGGTACTAGCGGTAGCAATGCCGAAGGAATAACCGCGAAATGAATCTGGCCAAGCCGCAATAGCTTGGATAAGGCCAACACATTTTTCCTTTGTTGCTCACCAGTCAAATAAATCGTCATGCCATTAAACAGGCTGGCAAACAGTTCCAACACTTGTGCATCGAAAACATAGGCGGTAAATAACAAGGCGTTTTGACAGTCGCTCAATTCAAGAGCAGTTGTTTGGGCGGCAATCAGATTACAGACTGCGTGATGTTCAATCATCACTCCTTTGGGTCGCCCCGTGGTGCCGGATGTATAGATAACATAGGCCAAATTATCGGCTCGGCAGGCTGTTTTTGGATTGTGGTCGGCTCGTCCGGATTGATAACGGTTAAACTCATCGGTGGCTATAATATCAGCTGAAACCTCCCCGGACTCTGTAATTTGGGTAAGCTCTTGGAGGTATTTTTTCTGCGTTAAGACTAGCTTGGCCGATGTATCATCGATAATAAAGCGCGTTCTCTCCGGCGGAAAATCAGGGGAGATAGGAACATAGGCTGCACCGCTTTTTAATACCGCCAGAGTACTAATGATCATCAACGGATCACGGTCAAGATACAGGACAATCAGATCATCCGGCTTGATTGAGTGGCTCTTAAGTAAATGATGCGCCAGCTGATTGGTCAGTTGATTCAGTTGCGCGTAGCTATATCTGTGTTGTTCCCAAACCAAAGCGGTTTGCTGTGGTGTTTTTGCCACCTGTTGCTCAAACCTCTTTTGAAGCGTTATAGTGGCCGGATACTCAGTTGCGGTTTGGTTCCATGCCTCTAGCTGCTGCTTATCGGCCTGACTTAACCAATGGTATTCTTGGATGGCAATATCTGGTGCAGCAATAATTTGGTCCAGTAAAGCATTAAAATGCTCGGCCAATCGGTGAATTGTCTCGGCCCGATATAGATTGGTATTGTATTCCCAAAGGCATAACATATGATCCGGGTTGTCATCGATACTCAATGATAGATCAAATTTGGCCGTACTCACTTGTTGTGGTACTAGCCGGGAGGTTAGATTGTTTAGTTTAAGCTCACTGCTGGCTTTACCCTGTGACAATTGAAAAACTTGTTGAAAAATCGGCGTGTAGCTGGCACTACGCGGCGGATTAAGCTGCTCAACTAAATGATTAAATGGGACTTCCTGATGATTAAAAGCATCCAGAACGCGGTTATTGAGTCGCAGGATTAAGTCGCTGAAACTTTGCTGCGGATTCAGCCGAGTGCGCATTGCCAGGGTGTTGACAAAAAAGCCAACCATATCGGTGATTTCCGGCTGATTTCGATTAGCCACAGGCATACCTATTACCAGATCATCTTGTCCACTAAAACGACTGATTAATAGATTATAAACGGCGAATAAAATAACAAAGGCTGAGACATTGTGCTCTGCACTCAATTGTTTAATCCCTTGGCTCAGTGCAATATCCAATCGGCTTGTTTCGATACGGCCATTGGACTGTATTTTGGCAGGCCGGGGGAAATCCGGGGGTAACTCACTAAGCGGTGGAGCATCCTGTAATAGTTTAAGCCAATAATCCATATGTTGTTTGCTTAAACTGCCATCCAATTGCCCCTGTTGCCAATGCGCATAATCTCTATAATCCAGTTCTATATCAGGCAGACTTGATTGAGCAGACTCAACTCGCTCGTTATCCTCACTTAAGTCATTATAAAGGGTTTGCCATTCACGTAATAAAATATCCATCGACCAGGCATCGCTGATAATATGATGCATTGCTAAGTAGAGAATATACTGGTCCGTTTTAATTAAACACGCTAACTTTAATAGCGGCCCGTTGTTTAAGTCATAGCTGGCCGCTTCATGACTTGCCAGCCATTTTTCAAGGTAGGTGTTTTGCTCATTTGTTGCTTTATCACTGATATCAATCACGACCAGTGGGTCATAGGCCTTAATTAACGCTATACTGGCATTGCCATCCACCACAGGAAAGCTATACCGTAAGCTTTGATGACGCTTCACCAAAATTTTCCAGCTTTGACGCAATGCCGCTATATTAAGCTGGCCTTTAAGCGAAAAAACCATTGACATATTATAGGGCGATAAAGCGTCTTCAGAATGATTCGTCCGCTCAATTTGCTCCAAAAACCACAATCGTTGTTGAGCGCTTGATAACGGTGTTGGTTTATCAGCCGGAGCTTTGTCAATTGTTGTGATGCTTTGATTGGCTTCGATTAGGCTCTGAATATACTTGGCTTGATCAGCGATAATCGGATGTTGCATCATCTCTTTTAATGATACTTTAACAGCCAGGCTTTGTTGTAATTTTGCGACCAATTGGGTGACCAGCAGGGAATCAGCCCCCAGTTCATAGAGATTATCTTGAATATCAATAGACTGGATACCGAGTAAATTTTGCAGATTATTTAGCAGAGCTTGTTCGACTTCTGTTCCTGTACTAATACCTGAAGTGATGGTCAGAGAGCCGTCTGGCTGATTTATCTGAGTTGGCTCATTATCATGCAGTGTGTTTAAGCTTTTGCTCTGCGCCAGGCGTGAGCTTAAATCAAGTGTTGACACCGCCAGATTGGCATTGGTCTGGGCAATAATTCGGCTAAATGCTTCTATACCTTCATCCGCACTTAATCCATTACCCTCCAGTGCTGGCAAGTGATTGGATAATTGAGCATTTGCTGCCATCCCACCCGTTTTCCAGCCATCCCAATTGATACTGGTAATATTGACCTGATTCCTACGTAGAGCCTGGGCATAGCTATCTAGCCAGGCATTGGCCGAGGTGTATACGGCGTGACCCGGATAAGGTAAAAAGGCATTCAGGGATGAACAGAGTACAAAGTGATCCAGTTGTTCTGGCTGGATCAATTTGCTCAGGTTTAATGTACCATCAACTTTGGCTGCCAATACGCGTTCTATGGATTCGGCATTGGATAGTTCGATAAGATTGCCATCTGCAACCCCTGCGCTATGAATAATTCCCGTAATCGGCCCCATTTTTTGTTGGGCTTGCTGGAGCGCTGTTTTTAGCTGTGAGAAGTCACTCACATCCGCTTCAAGCAGCAGCAGATCCGCACCACTCGCCTGAAGTTGCTGTAAACGTTTATTTTTAATGTTGTCACTATCATCAGGTAGCGGACTACGATTTATAAGTACTAGTTTGGCTTGAGTCTGTTTATTATAAGCAAGTTTGGCTAAATAGAGTGCCAAATTAAAGCCAATCCAACCCAGCCCGCCAGTGATCAACCAGACACCCTGGCTGCGTATCTCAACCGCTGCTAATCGCAATGAGGTAAAGTGGGGCAGCCAGCGTTGACCATAGCGATAGACGATGTTTTTTTGCCAGCTTTTGGGCTCAATAGCGTATTGACATTCTTCTACGATGTAGTCGGCAATTTGCTCAATTCCGTCGCTAAACGAGACATCTATATTACGGCAACTGATATGCGGATATTCCAACTCAATATTTTCCACCGGACCTGCCAGCAAGGCTTTCGCGGGTACCAACGTATCGCTAGGGGTAACTGCATAACGCTGACTGGATACCACTAAAAGCTGGCGTTGCCGACCTGTATCCGGCCAATTTTGCGCCAGATAAATCAGGCTATATAGGCCGTATTTTTTTATATATTGTAATTCGTTGTCAGAGGTAGTGTCGTTAGAGCTAGTGTTGTTAGAACTACTGTTGTTAGAACTACTGTTGTTAGAACGATTGTCATCATCTGAAATTTCATTGGCCGTCCATAAATGGATAATGCCTTGTGGTAATTGCTGCTTGGCGGCTAATTGTTCAAATAAATACTGATAATGTTGGGGATTAGCCGGATCGATACAGTATTCAAATTCATTAATACAATTAAACTCGCTACCCGACTTAACCTGGATGAGTTGTGTTATTTTAAGTGCTTGAGTAAGAAGATTCGAAAGCCCCTGATAAAGAGCCTGCTCAGGCTTAGAGGTGCCAGTAAATATTAACCAGTTTTCAATCGTTAACGGCTGGCAGTTGGCATCTTGACTAAGTGCAGGTGCAGGTGTCCAGGTGGGTTGATAAAACCACTTGTCGATGGATTGTTTTTGAGTAGGCAGTTGATTAGTAGCCCTATCTAACCAGTACCGTTTGCCTTCAAACGGATAAGTCGGTAGTGGAATACGCTTTGGCTTGACGTCTGAAAACTGCACAGGCCAGTTTATCGCCACGCCGTACGACCAGAGTTGCCCCAAAGCGCTTAAAAAGGTCATCTCATCTGGAATGTCGGCCTGTTTGTTTAAAGTGGTAATCACCGCTGTAGCGGCTTTACTCTGTCTGATAAATCCAGCCAAGGTCTGACCCGGACCAATATGTAATAATGGGCAGTTCAAGCTTTCTTGCTTAGCCAATAAGGTGGTAACACCTTGGGCAAATCTCACCGGCTTAAGTATATGTTGGCACCAATAATCCACCGAGGTGGCTTGCTCACCGCTGATCCAATCACCGGTCAGGTTGGAGATAAATGGAATTTGCGGTGGTTTAAGTCGGATATTTTCTAATAGCGCTTTAAACTCCGGAACTACCGCCTGCATCATGGGTGAATGGAAGGCGTGTGACGTATTGAGACGCCTAAACTCGATGTGCTTCTGCTTTAATACAGTGGCAAATTGTTCTATAGCCGTCAAGCCGCCCGATACCACGACTTGATTCGGCGCATTAACGGCTGCAATTGCAAGCTCTTTTACTGGTGTCAATAAATCAGTTAATTCTTGCTCAGCTAAATTCACTGCCAACATAGCACCAGGCTGCTGTTGCGACATTAGTTTCCCCCGTAGCGCAACAATTTTTAATGCATCGGTCAAACACATTACATCAGCCACACAAGCTGCCACGTATTCACCGAGACTATGGCCAATCATGCTGTGGATATTCACTCCAAACGAACGGATCAGCTTAGTCAGTGCATATTCCGTCACAAATAGCGCGGGTTGCGCCCAGCGGGTATTGTCTAGTTGCCCAGTGTCAACATTCTTATTGAAATTGTTATAAAGGATTTCACGGATATCCCGCCCGGTTATCGGCGTTAAGATCTGTGCACATTGATCTATCGTCTCACGATAAATCGAATAATTCTCATACAAAGCCTTAGCCATATCTGGGTGTTGAGAACCCTGGCCGGGAAATAAGCCTATCACTTTATTTTCAGGGCTTGAATGGTTTTCAGGACTTAAAGGAACTCGATTAGCAGCACCAGATTGGTTGAGTTTAGCAAGGGCATCGGAGCAATTTTTAGCGACCAGAGTGGAGCGGTGTTCAAAAGTCTTTCTGCCCTTCAATAGGGTAAACGCAACATCAGACAAATTAATAGTCGGATTAGTGCCTAAATAGTCAGCCAGGTTTTGCTTGGCTTGCTCCAAAGCTTCCGGGGTTCGAGCGGATAGGCAGAGTAATTGTGCTTGTTCGGACCGAGGGTTATTTAGCGACTGAGTGGTATCTACCGGCGCTTCCTGCAAAACAATATGCGCATTTGTACCACCAATACCAAAAGAGCTTACCGCTGCGCGTTTGGGCCCTGGGTGAGTTTGATCCCAATCACACATTTGAGTGTTCACATATACCGGGCTATTGGTAAAATCAATATGAGGATTGGGCTGCTCGAAGTGTAAACTCGGCGGTATCTGGCCATGCTTTAAGGCCAGTACGGTTTTAATAAAACCAGCCACCCCGGCTGCGGCATCCAAGTGACCAATATTGGTTTTGACCGAACCAATCGCACAATAAGCCGTTTTATGCGTGTATTGGCCATAGGCCTGAGCAATTGCACTGATTTCGATGGGATCACCCAGCTCGGTGCCGGTGCCATGAGCCTCAATATAGCCAATCGACTCATAATCAATACCTTGCATGGCTTTTTCTATCACCGCTACTTGCCCTTCTACCCCGGGAGCGGTAAAGCTGACCTTATCAAGACCATCGTTATTAACCGCTGCCCCTTTTATCACGGCATGAATGCTATCGCCGTCTTGCAAGGCATCCGCTAGAGGTTTTAGTACCACCACGCCGACTCCGGAGCCTCGCACCGTACCTTGTGCTTTAGCATCAAAGGTTCGGCAGTGTCCATCCGGCGACATAATCATGCCGTCCTGATGCAGGTATCCGAGTTTTTGCGGAAAGGCAATTGATACCCCACCGGCAATCGCCATCTGACACTCGCCCTGTTGTAGGGACTTAACCGCTGTTTGGATCGCCACTAATGAGGTCGAGCAGGCGGTTTGTATGCTTACCGCAGGCCCTTTCAGATTCATATGATAGGCTATCCGATTGGCGACAAAGTCTTTATCCGATGCAGTGAGCAGTTGAAATGCACTGACTCGTTCCGCCAAATATTGCTGATTGGGCCACAGGTATTGAGATTCATAGCTATTTTTACCACTACCGGCAAATACACCAACCGGGACATTAATCTCATCCACATTGTAACCGGCATGTTCCAGTGCACTCCAAGCCGTTTCCAGCAATCGCCTTTGCTGAGGATCGAGTACTTGTGCTTCTAAAGGGGGGTAGCCGAAAAATCCGGCATCAAATAACTCCGCATCATCTAATACACCGGCAGCAGTAATATAATTGGGCTGCTTGCATAAGGCTTCATCTGCCCCATTAGCAATGGCTTCCTCAGTACTGAAAACATGGATGCTTTCAACCCCTTGGGTTAAGTTTTGCCAAAATTGATCAATGTTTTTGGCACCAGGAAATTGCCCGGCCATACCGATAACCGCAATATCGGTCACTTTTTGTTTATTACTTCTGATTTGTTTGGCTAATGATTTATCTCTGGTTTTATTAGGACTGTTTCTTTGTTCCAGCAAAAAATTAGCCAGTGAGCGAATATCCGGGTATTTAAACAGGGTCGATACAGAAACATTGATGCCCAATTGTTGTTGCAATTGGTTTTTTAATTGCACCACAAGGATTGAATTTCCCCCCATAGCAAAAAATTTGTCTTTAACACCAACTTTCTCCAAGCCCAGGAGTTTACACCAGAGATCGCACACTTGTTGTTCGAGTTGATCCCGTGGCGCGGTGTAGTTCTGCTCCGTTATCAGCTCTGGCTTTGGTAAAGCCTTGAGATCAATTTTGCCATTATGACTTAACGGAATACGGCTTAATTCGACATAGGCTTGCGGCAGCATATAATCGGGTAATTTACTGCTTAAATAGTCTGCCAATGATTCTTGTGACGGGATTTGTCCGTCTTGGGCAACATAATAGGCAGTAAGCAGTCCGCTGTTTAGTTTTATCAACACAACCACGGCTTGACGAATTTGAGGATGGCTGGTCAGCACGGCTTCAATTTCACCCGGCTCTATTCTAAATCCGCGAATTTTAAGCTGCTGATCACAACGGCTGATATATTGTAGTTGTCCTTTGTTCTGCCCATTAGGAAGCCAACAGCAGAGATCTCCGGTTTTATAGAGTTTTGATTCACCACTGGGATCAAAGGGGTTGCGGACAAAGGCAGTTTGGTTTAACTCAGGCTGATTCAGATAAGCACTGGCTAAACCCAGACCACCAATATAGAGTTCACCGGTTGCACCCAGCGGTAAGAGATTCATGCCACTATCGAGTATATAGACTTGAGTATTATCGATAGGGCTACCAATGGGTGGAATATCATAGCTTTTATCCAGTCGCATTGCCGTAGTGACAACACAAGCCTCCGTAGGGCCGTAACAATTATAAACCTTAAATGGCAGATCATTGTGTTGGAAAGCAGGGAGTTTATCACCTCCGGTGGTCACGACTTGCAACTGATTAGTGAGAGGTTTAATCGTATCGATAAAGCTATTCAGCAAAGGCGTCGGGATAAAGCAATGGGTAATCCCTTGTTCGGCGATATACTGACTTAAGTGCTCAATATCCTGCCGGAGTGAGCTATCAGTAATATGAATACAGGCCCCGGTTAATAAATAAGGCCATATCTCCCAAACCGACGCATCAAAGGCAAAACTGGCTAACTGCGTAGCTATGGAATCAGCACTTACCTGCATTTCGCGAATATGCCAGCGGGCTAGATTAATCAGACTAAGTTGACGAATACAGACGCCTTTAGGTTTTCCTGTGGTACCGGAGGTATAAATAACATAGGCCGTATTCAGATTAGCTTTTGAATCGGATTGACTAATAGGAAGTTGAGTGGTAGAACATTCACTAGCGGTATAGGGAGCAGGCTCAATTTGAGTCTGACGGATTACTGCCTTTACGCCCGCATCTTTTAGAATATAGTCAATCCTTTCTGGCGGCGTATTAATATCAAGTGGTATATAGGCGGCTCCACGTTTAATCACAGCTAGTATTGCCACTACAAAATAAACTGAGCGCTCAGCTAATACAGCAATAAAATCGCCGGACTGAACCTGATACTTTGCCAGCTCACTTGCCAGGTTATTGGCTTTAAGATTAAGCTGTGCATATGTCAGACTCTCCTGCTGGCATACCAGGGCCAGCTTATTTGGATATTGTTGGACTTGGCGTGCAAATAAGGCCGCCAGTGTTTGTTTCCTGCCTATTTTATCAATACTTGTTTTTTCGAAGTATGGCTCCCTTACTGTGTCATTAAACTGATAAAGTAATTGGTGCTTTTCGCTGTCAGATAAGTAATCGATTCGACTAATGGCGATGCTTGGATCGTTGACCATTGCCTGTAGAATATTGATATAAAAATGACAAATGCGCTGAATAGTCTGCTTTTTAAATAGGCTAGTAGCATAATTAAACTGACCTGTGAGCTTGTCGGACTCTGTATTATCAGTAATAAAGAGTGTCAAGTCATGTTTGGCAGGCATATAACTGGTTGATCTATCGCCTTGTACGTGCCAGTTAACCGGGCTGTAGGGCAAGTCTTGTTCCTCGGGAGATTTTTGGAAACCCTCCATACTAAATATCACCTGACAAATCGGCTGACGTGAAGCATCTCGCTCAATATTCAGATAATGGACCAGCTTTTCAAAGGGTAACTCCTGATGCTTTTTGGCATCGATTACGGTTTGATGCACTTGTGATATAAGCTCGGTTAAAGAGGTTTCTGGTACGACAGTACAGCGTAAGGCCAGGGTATTTACAAAAAAACCGAGCATATTTTCTATCTGTGCATATTGCCGATTATCCGAAGGTGAACCGATGACAATATCCTGCTGACCACTTAATTTCGCCAAGCAAATATAAAAGCCACTCAACAATAAGCTATTCAGTGTGGTGTGTGATTGCGCAGCAAGGGATTTAAGCCGAGTGGATAACTCAATATCCAGGCTAAAATCATAATTATTACCCTCGGTCTGTTGCACAGCCGGGCGAGCAAAGTCTGTGGGTAAGTCTAAGTTTTGATAATCCGCCAACTGTTTGACCCAATAGCCACTTAGCTTTTCCAGCTTAGCATTATTTAATTGGGTGATTTGCCAGGCGGCAAAATCTTTATACTGAAGATCAATAACAGGTAAATCTGGTGTTTGCTGCTGAGTGAATGCCTGATAGACCAAAGCCAATTCTTGGCTAAATATTTGCCGCGACCAGCCATCAAAAGCGATATGGTGAAAATTGATTAATAAGTATTGTTCGCTGCAGTCTGCCAGTTCATAGTGTCTAACTTTTACCGGCGGTTCACAGGTTAGGTCAAATACTTGCAACATATCCTGATGCAGCACTTGTACAAAGGTGTCTTTATCATTAACACTTTGACTGCTATAGAACTGCTCACGGGTGATATTCCCCAAACTCAGTTGATAATAATTGCCTTGTTCTTCATGCTGGAAAACACTAGTCAGAATTTCATGACGATTAAGCAAATAGCCAATTGCCTCAACCAAGGTTTCCGGGATGCAGTCAGTATGCAGCTTGAGCAGATAGGGGATATGATAGGCATTAGAACCCTGTTCAAATTGTTCGATAAACCACAGCCGTTCTTGTGCGAAGGATAAGGGAGCCTGGCTGCCCTGGTATTTGGGGATGTCTATTGTGTCCTTGCTATCTAGCAATGGAACCAGCGCGGCAATAGTTTTGTGCTCAAATAATTGCGGCACTGACAAGGCCAGCTTAAGCTGGGTAGAGACAGCTGCACAGAGCCGCACTGCCAATAAAGAATCCCCGCCTATCATAAAGAAATTATCATTCACGCCAACCTTATCCAAACCCAATATTTGAGCCCAGATTTTGCACAGTTTTATTTCCAGTTCAGTGCTTGGCGCAATATAGCTGTCAGCTACAGAAAACACAGGCTCAGGTAAGGCATGACGATCGGTTTTACCATTAATGGTGAGTGGAATGGCTTCCAGCTGAGTATAGCTACTCGGTAACATATATTCGGGCAATCGGCTCGCCAGGTATTTATTTAATTCCTCTGAGCTGATAGTTTGCCGGGCTTCTAGGCTCGTTCCTGGACTGCTTTTCGGGCTGGCTTCCGGCACCTTTTCACGAGCTACCGGCACCTTTTCACGAGCTACCGGCACCTTTTCACGAGCTACCGGCACATAGTAAGCTGCCAATCGGGCTGAATCTTCAGTTTTGTACTCAATCACCACGGCTTGTTTAATCTGTGGATGATCACTCAAAGCACATTCAATTTCGCCCAATTCAATTCGATGCCCGCGAATTTGTACCTGACAGTCATTACGGCCAAGATACAATAAACTAGGTGTTTGCTTTTCTTTTTGTTGTTCTTTTTGTTTTCCTTTCTGCTGTTTTGGAGCTGAATTATTTTTCAGGGGTAACCAGCGGACTAAATCACCGCTTTTATAAAGCTTGTCCCAGCCTTTGGCTTTTTCTTCCGGCGTGGCAAATGGATTGTCAATAAAGCGTTCTTGCGTCAGTTCCGGCCGGTTGAGGTAACCTCGGGAGACTCCCGGACCACCTAAATACAATTCACCAATCGCGCCAGTCGGGACCAAATTTAGCTGCTCATCCAAAACATAATGTTTAACATTGTCGACGGGCTGCCCAATACAGGTGGCCATATCATCGGGCTGATATAAATGGGTGGTTGAGATAACCGTGACTTCGGTGGGGCCATAGGCATTGAACAATAGACACTGTGACTGGTAGCGTTGAACCATTTGCAGAGAAGGCGCTTCCCCGGCAGAAATTAGAACCCGTAACGAACTGAGTTGCTGCTCAGGTAACACAGCCAACAGGGCCGGAGGCAATAAGGCGATATCAATCTGATTTTGCCGGATAAGCTCAATCAAGGCAGGCTGATCTTGGCGCTGCTTTTCACTGGCGACATACAGGGTTAAACCAGTGCTAAGCGCAGTATAGAGCTCAAATACATTGGCATCAAAAACATAAGCAGAGAAAACCAGAGCCTTTTGACATTGCTTGACCCCGAAACGCTGAGTCAAAGCATAAGTACAATGAACGGCATTTTGGTGTTCGATCATAACGCCCTTGGGTTTACCGGTCGTCCCTGAGGTATAAATAATATAGGCGAGGTCGCTGGCTTGACTAATAGGGGCTAAATTTTCGGTGGGTAAATTGGCTTGCAATTGTTCAAATTTATCAACCGCGATAAGCATAGATAAATGCTCTAACTTGGCTGAGGGCTTTGACCTGGCTGAAGGCTTTGACCTGGCTGAAGGCTCTAACATCTCAGAGATAGTGCTTAAACAATCGATATATTTTTGTTGCGCCAGAATTAAATCAGCGCCGGTATCTTGCAGAATAAATAGGGTCCTATCTTGGGGATAGTCGGGCGAGATAGGGACATAAGCACCACCGGCTTTTAGTACCGCAAGTATGCTTATTATCATCCCGACACTTTTATCTAAATAAAGGGCAATCAGATTATCCGCTTGTATGGGTTTGCCGCACTGCTCATAGGCCTGGCGTATATTGGCTGCCAATTGATTGGCCAATTGATTAAGCTGCAAGTAAGTGTATTGGTTTTGCTCAAACACCAGTGCCAAATGCTCCGGTGTTTTAGTAACCTGCTGCTCAAACAATTGATGCAGGGTTTGCTGATAAGGGTAGTCTGCGCAGGTATTATTATACTGCTTAACAAGAATATGCCGTTCTTGCTCAGTAGTTAAGGGAATATCTTTTATTTCACTATCCGCTTGGGTTAAACCATAATCCAAAATATTAAATAGCCGCTCAGCCAATAGTTTAATTTCTGCCGTGTCAAAGTATTGGGTCGAGTAAGAAAACCTCAGTCTTTTACAGGTGTCTGAAGCATATTCCATATAGCGAACTTGTAGGCCATGACTCTCTTCCCCATTATCCAGCTGAACCGTAGTGAATTTATCATCGATTTTATTATTGTCGGACTGATTATCACCGTTAAATAAATCATGGACGATTTGAATAGCTGCCGGAGTCTGGTTTACTTGATGGCCAGCCAATCGCTGAATATGACTGGTAGGGAATCGGCCATGTTTTAATTTTTGGCTAATATCTTTGCCAATTTGATGAACCAGCTGACTAAAGGTGATGTGCTCAGGAATGTTAGTATTTAAAGATAAAACATTCGCATACATGCCAATTGTTTTTTTAGCCCTAGCATTGGGTCTATTATGTATGGGCAGCTCCCAGTTAAAATTGGCTGACGCCAGTTTAACCTTTAGGTATAAGGCCAATGCCGCAGTAACAATAGATAAAATACTCTGCTGATGTTCTTGGGAATAATGGGCTAACAACTCAGCCAAGTGCTGGGGTACGGCAAGGCTGTAGTTTTTTAAAACGCCGGACTGACAATAAGGACTTAAGCCACTACCGGTTTGGGCTATTTCTAATGTTTTTTGCCAATAAGCTTTATCTTTCTGATAACGGTGTGAATCGATGTATTGCTGTTGTTTTTCAATCTGTGAGGCTAATTGGGGGATATCCGCTAACCAATCCGTACTCAAATTGTTGTTTAAGCAGTGATATAACTGATGATAATACTCTCTTAGCTTAAACAAACCAAAACCATCATTAATAATGTGATGGCTTTTAATAAAAAACAGAAACTTTTCGGCTGAAATCTTAATCAGCGCAACTTCAAATAAATAGGGATAATACAAATTAATCGGCTGTTTTAATGAGCTTTCGACCCATTCTATCGCTTGAGTTAAAGGTTCAAGTGTCCCCTTTTCTGCCTGTTCTGAAAAATCTAAATATTTGACCGGACTTAAAGGCTCACTATGTAGGGTAAAACTTTGCACTGGCTGCAAACCGTCATCAACTGCAATATTGATTCTTAAAGCATCAATGGATTGATAAAGTAATTGCCAGGCTTGAAAAAATAGTTCTTTATCAACCACATTCTCTATAAGCTGATAATTACCAATATTGTGTTTAATGCTTTTAGGGGCGAGTATTTGGTCGTAGTAAATATTTTCTTGGGATGGATGAAGTGAGCTGTATGTTTTATTAGCGTCTGTTTTCAATTTCTTGTCCCTTAGAATATCAAAAGATTAGCTGACCAAGCTGAAGTATATGGGCTTGATAATATATTTTTTAGTTGTTTTTTTGAGAGTTTGTTTTTGGCGCTTTAGATAAGCTTATTTGTTCTTTTTAACTATAAGCCAGTTTAGCTTGCCTGTGTATATTATTCAATTTTGTTAATAAAATTTAAGACAGTGGTCAGTGGTCAGTGGTCAGTGGTCAGTGGTCAGTGGTCAGTGGTCAGTGGTCAGTGGTCAGTGGTCAGTGGTCAGTGGTCAGTGGTCAGTGGTCAGAAAATTGTACCTTCCTATATTCTTTAAGCAAGTACTTTTATTGTATTTAGTCAATCTAAAGTAATATCCCTCCCCTTTTTTTAGAGTAATTTTTATTGCAAAGACAGCACTTTGTACTTTGACATATTCCCCCACCATTTCCAATATCCCTCTATTAGTCTATGATTGACATTTGGTTTACTTTCTAGAAAATAAGCTGAGACACCCATTTGGTTTTATGGGTAAACTAAGGTAATTAAATTTTTCTAACAATTACCTGTATATGAACAATCACTCGCTGGGGCTCGTAATTTTTATATGAGTTACGCGTTATTTTTTTAAACTATGAAAGCTGAGTTCAAAATAAGCAACCAAGAAGCAAAAACTCGGCTAAGTGAGTTAGATGGTACTGTGGTTTCTCATGCTTGGAGGGGGCATGGTAGTGCCTTATTTCTTGAGTTGGGGAAATTGAAAGAAAATCCAAAGGGTAACAACTTGAACGGCGAGCAAACGATCATGATTGAATGGTCGTGGAGAGTTGAAGGTAAAAACTCAATCATTGTGGGTAGCTGGAGCCAAAATGAAGAAATAGATAAAGTTCCAGATCTATTCATAGGCAAAGTAATCGAAAGAGTAGAGTTTTTCGGAAGGCTGCCAGAACTTAATATTGAGTTTAGTAATGTACTTTGGTTGCTAAGCTTCATGACAGAAGACGGTGACCCAGAGTGGTCAATAAAATTAAAAAACGGTGAATGGCTTGGTGTTTCTGATGGCGAGTTCCAAATCGAAAAATCAACATAACCAAGCAAACCAGCGGACTCTGCAAAAAAAGAAAAAAAATAAATGCGTGTAAATGCGTGGACACCCAATTCGATAATTTAAATAATAAAAATGCCTAACCAACGTTTCAAATTGACCTCGCGTTAGCAGTGGTAAAGCAAAATTAATTTACCAAACCTATAATTAATCTTTAGCTCGTAGGAAAAATCCTACAGACAAAACTAAATTTATCCTGTAGCATAATCCCTTACAAAAAAATATTTTATTTCGGTGCTGTCTGGTAAGGCAAAACAACATTTTAATTTCTTGCCAACCATTTGTTTTTTTTTTGACGAAGTGAATGGGTTGCGACAGTGGAATTCCATTGGGTTATTTATTTATATAAATTTTGACAATATAGGCATTATATTTAATGTATTTTCAATTAGAATGGGGATGATATGGGTTTATATGCTTTGACAAGTGAACAAATTGATGGAGCAATTGCTTTAGAATTTCAACTGGAAACAGATCCTTATTATAGTTGGGACAGAGATGCTCATTATGGTACAAGCAAAGATTACGCAAATTTGTATGAAAATATTTTTAAGATAGATTTGCTGGATGATGCTCAATATAGCTTTAGCATTTATAGTTACTTTGAACCATATTCAATCTATATTCTTGATTCACTAGGGGTGATTAATTATTGGACAAAATACAACAGTTACAGTCCGTACAGTGAAACTCTGAGTATATACAAGTTTGATCCACCATATACAGGAACTTATTATCTTGAAGCACACTGGCAACAAGGATCATATCATGATTATGTTAGTATAAGTGCTTATGAATATGGTTATTACGAAGCATCAGGAGAGGATGCACCTGGACAACCAGGTGATAATATCCCAATCCCAACTAAACCATCTGAAGTTATTACAGAACCAACTGAACAAGATTATGATTTTTACAATTACTTTTTATTACAAATTGATTCCCCTTTGTCTGTAGATGCAACTGTGTCATATAGAACAAAAGATGGTACAGCAATTGAAGGGGAAGATTATATTGCTGCATATGGGAAAGCAACAATAAAAGCTGGTGAATTAAGCACGGTTATTCCTGTAACAATACTTGGAGACGATATTATCGAGGGCAATGAGACTTTTGAGCTGGTTATTGCAAATCCAACAGGAGCATCGTTCCCAGAAGGAGAAACAGAGTTGAGTGTTGTAAGAACAATAATTGATGATGATAATTCAGCACAAGCATACCACTTAGATCAATTAGTCTTAGTTGGTTCACCTCAATTTATTGAAAATTACTCAACATATCCTGAGTTTAGCTATTAACATGTGTATTAGTAAGAATCGAGAAAAATCCCAAAATAAGCTGAGGCACCCATTTGGTATCCTTAGATAAATTGAGTTTTTTTAATCTGCTAACAATTAACTACACTCAGAAATTTTGCTCGCTGTGCTTTCAACCTAGAAAACGCAGTTGACTTCGTAGCATTGGAAAAGTCTAAAGCTGTTGCCATGCAAGAGCGGGACTGTCCGAAATGTATGACGGGCAAAATGACTCGAATGATCCCGATTTCAGCGGCACGACTGCTTAAAACAGTCAGAGCCTGTCAAAACAAATTCCTATAAAGAGAAGCCGGAGTCATGCGGCACTGTCCAACAGACATTTATACGCAATGCGCTTGGCGTGTTGTGCGTTACTGTAATAACTGTATGGCGCATTACGTATAAATGCTAAGACGTTATGTCATTAAAAAGAGTCAGGTACAGTCAAAAAGTTAATGATTTTAATTGATTAATATCGTAAAGGCTACTACAATTCTCCCTATATGGGAGATTAAATGTAACTTATGAGAATTATTGCTAAAAGCACTTTAAAAAAATTCTGGGAACAAAAGGCTTATAGTGATTCTCAAGGCCCACTTGAAAGTTGGTATGAAGAAACCATAAATGCAAATTGGCAATCACCACAATCTGTAAAAAACCAATATGGTAATGCCAGTATATGTGGAAACAATCGAGTAGTTTTTAATATTGGTGGCAACAAATACCGATTAGTTGTAGAAATTCAATATCAAGCAGGTATTGTTTGGGTAAAGTTTATAGGTACTCATGCTCAATACGATAAAATTAATGTCGAGAATATAAATGAATATTAAACCAATTCGAAATGATGAAGATCTACAAAATGCCTTTCGTCAACTAGATAGAGTATTTCAGGCTGAAAAAGGTACAGCAGAAGCTGATGAAATGGAAATTTTAGTAACCTTAATAGAAGTTTATGAAAATAAACATTACCCTATTAGCCCTCCTGATCCAATTGAAGCAATAAAATTTAGAATGGAACAACAAGGTTTAACTGCTAGAGATTTAGAAGCATTTATTGGTAGCAGTGGCAGGGTTTCAGAAATACTAAATAAAAAACGCCCTTTGAGTTTGCGTATGGTAAAACGTTTACATAATGGATTAAACATACCATACGAAAGCTTATTAGCTGATGTTGCTTAACTATAAAAGCTGAGGCTAATAATTACCTGTATATGAACCTAAAAAACTCACTCGCAGGGGCTCGTAATTTTCATATGAGGCACTCGTTAGGCTAGAAAAATGAGCATCATTGAGATTATTACACTATTCGGAATCATGATTGCACTTGCAGCTTTACCGAGTGCAAGTGTTGCTTTAGTTATTACGCGTTCAGCTACATTAGGTGTAGCTAACGGTGTTGCGGTAACTGCCGGTATCATACTGGGTGATTTGGTATTTATCCTGCTTGCTATTCTTGGTTTGTCATTTGTGGCTGAAACAATGGGCAGTTTATTTATGATTATTAAGTATCTCGGAGCCACATATCTTCTTTGGTTGGGCTATACACTAATCACTTCCAAAAGCACGGCCACAATAACAGTAGATAAAACTGTAAAAAAACAAAATTTAGTCACAAGTTTCATTGCAGGCTTTATTTTGACTCTGGGCGATATTAAAGCAATTATTTTTTACGCAAGTTTATTACCGGTATTTGCTAATCTATCTACACTCCAGACGTCAAATATTCTAATTATAATATCTGTCATGGTTGTCAGTCTCGGGAGCGTAAAAATTCTATATGCGTTTTCAGCAGCTAAAATAGTTACCTTTGCATCAGGTAAAAATCTTGATAACGTGGCTAGAAAAACAGCAGGTAGTTTTATGTTGGGCGCCGGGGGGTATTTAATTGTCAAAGCCTAACGAAAAAGAATAGATTGTGTGAGCGGAGTAAAAGGTTGAAAAAATTACTAAAACATCCACCTGGAATATAAGGAAAAATTAATGAAACTAAAGTAGCTTGATGCTTTTTGAGTGAGATCATTTTTTTATGAAACCACCTGTTAATAGATAAAACGAAGAATAAGTAGGAAATATCCTTTTTTATCATCCCTTATTGCTCGTCCGGTCCAATCAGCTAATTCAAAATAATCTTCTTCAGTATAGGGAATCCCATGAGCAGACTGGCTTCCACCAATAAACCTAGCTAAAGGTATGGGAAAGTTAACGGAATGGTCTGAGTTTATCGCTGATTTTAAAGAAATTGGCTGTTTTTCATCAATGGGGGATTATTGAAAAAACGCTTGCTAATTGCTTGAGTTTTTCAATTGCCCATTGTTTTCTATGATCATAATTTTTACCGGTCAGTTTATCCTCTCCACATAGAAAAGCTCTCCGAACACAACGTGAAATGCAGTGATAATCCTAAAAAACTCAGTTGCCATCTGCTGCGGTCCCCTTAAGCACTCAATCTTAAGGATTTTCTGGAACATTTGGGTGCGGCCGGCCAGGCTTCACCCGTAGGAGTGGCTACGAATAAAGCCCAAATAACCCATAAAATCCTTAATCTTAAGCGCTTAAGTGAACCTCGCTACGAAGTCAACTGAGTTTTTTAGGATAATACGGTGTATTTTCTGTACAAATTTGATGTTTTCTGGCGGTTGGCATTTTAAATTAAGTGGGTTAATAGGCATTGAATATAGCATACCGATTTTTCCAAATATTTGGTATCAGACTTTTCTCAAAATAGTGTAGGAAAACACTGATTTTTCGATTATTTTAGAATATCATTGGATGGATGTCTTGGTAAATTTCCCTTAGAATATCTTAATATTAGTTGACCAAACTAAAGACGAATTTGATTATACTTTTTTGTAGTTTTGAAAGTTTTTTTTGACTGTATGCCTTAAAATAATATCAAAAATTAATCTGATTGACAGAGCGTATAAAATTATATACATTTAGGTTTATGACTGATGAAAAACCAATATACTGGGTTGGTACAAGTTACAAAGACTTACTTGAGTTTCCTGACACAGCAAAACAAGATGCAGGCTATCAACTTCACAGAGTTCAAAACGGACTTGAGCCTGAGAATTGGAAACCTTTTCAGAATGTTGGCTCAGGAGTTAAAGAAATACGCTTGAGTGACGATGGCAACACATACAGAATCATATATGTAGCTAAATTTTTAGATAAAATTTATGTCCTTCATTCATTTCAAAAGAAAACTCAAAAGACCAACCCAAATGATATTAACATCGCTAAAACACGATATAATGCAATTGTACGTGAGGAATTACCATGACCCATATAGATACCAGTATCACTCATATCACATCAAAAGATGGCAATATTTTTGAGGACTTGGGGTTTGAACCTCAAGAAGCATCCAAATTAAAAATTAAAACACAACTCATGTGTCAGATTAGTGAGTGGATTAAATCAGAACAACTAAAACAAGAAGATGCTTCGCAAATATTACATGTGACTCGTCCTAGAGTTTCAGATGTTCTGCGAGGTAAATCTGGTAAATTTACCATTGATGCACTAGTCGATATGCTTGAAAGAATTGGCAAGCATGTTACTGTTCAAGTCAACTAAAAAGGTACAACAATTGGCTGCATATGAAAAATATGACCGCTAGTTTTGTACACGAATAACCAAGATATCCATTTCGGTTAGGGCAAAAAGTCGCCCAATATAAAAATTGTTGGGTCAGAGCAAAATCGTTGTAGAAATTCAATATCAAGCAGGTATTGATTGGGTAAAGTTCATAGGCACTCATACTCAATACGATAAAATTAATGTCGAGAATATAAACGAATATTAAGGCCGTTGAGTTTACGTATGGTAAAACAGCTACATACGGGGTTAAACCTAGAAAACGTAGTTGACTTCGTAGCGGGGTCAACTTAAGTGCTGAAGATTAAGGATTTTATGGGTTATTTTGGCTTTATTCGTAGTCACCCTCCGGGTGAAGTCAAAATGTTCTAGGAAATCCTTAAGATTGAGTGCTTAAGGGGGCCGCAGCAGATGGCAACTGCGTTTTCTAGGTTAAATATTCCCTACAAAAATTTACTGGCTGGGGTTGCTTAACTATAGAGAAAAGTACTAGCGTATCCTGAGCTACATTTACTCTTTATTCTCTAACCACTGTCCACTAAGTTCCTAAAGCCGCATTCCCACATTAAATAGATTATACAAAGCAAAGACAATCACCATAGCTCCTGCCGTATATCTCACCCAAGTATGGCGAATAAAACTACTCAATCCAGCCGCAAAAACTCCCATAGCCAACAGTAAAGGTAAGGTTCCCAGGCCAAAGCTCAGCATTAACAAGCCACCTTCTAAGGCGCTGCCAGTGGTAATCGACCAGAATAAAATCGTATATACTAAGCCACAGGGTAACCAGCCCCACAATATCCCCAAAATAAAGGCTTGAGGGATACTTTTAACCGGAATAAAGCGGCGACTAATGGGTTCGATATGCTTCCATATCTTGCCGCCGATATGTTCAATATGGGTCAGCCCGCGCCACCAGCCTCCGAGATATAAACCCAGGGCTAACATCAATAGCGCGGCAAATACTTCCAAAACCATTTGGATATTTTTTACTGCGACTAGATTACTAGCCAGCATGAGTACGCCGCCTAATAACATTCCGGCAAAGACATAGGAGCTAAGGCGGCCCATATTATAAGCGAGCAAGAAAGGAAACATGGAAAGCGGATTTTCTCGTTGTTCTTCCGGTAGACCAAAGGTTAAAGCACCGACAATACCACCACACATTCCCAAGCAATGAACCCCGCCTAATAGTCCGGCAATAAAGGCAGCAAAATAGCTAATTTCCATTTATTTACCTAAGTCCATATCGTATTCCATGATTAGCGGTGCATGATCGGAGAAGCGTTCATCCTTATAAATACTAGTATTCAATAGTTTGGATTTTAAAGTCGGAGAGATAATCTGATAGTCAATCCGCCAACCCGTATTATTCGCCCAGGCCTGACCTCGATTCGACCACCAAGTATATTGTTCGGCTTCTTGGTTTAAGACCCGGAAAGCATCTACCATTCCAATCGGCTCTTCCACCCCCTCCTCTGCAAATACTTTATCTAACCAAGCACGTTCTTCGGGTAAACACCCCGAACGTTTTTTATTGCCATTAAAGTTTTTAATATCAATCCGTTTATGGACAATATTCCAGTCACCACAGAGGATATATTGGCGATCACTATTGACCATATTATTTAGAATGGGATTGAGCTTTTCCAAAAACTCCATTTTTAGAGCCTGACGCTCATCCTTGGATGAGCCGGAAGGTAAGTATAAAGAGGCGATACTGAGATTGCCGAAGTCGGCCTGGATATAGCGGCCTTCCTCATCGGCAATATCCCAACCCAAACCTTTTGTTACCTGATCCGGTTCGACCCGGGAATAAATAGCCGTGCCGCTATAACCTTTTTTCTCGGCATCATATAAAAAGCGATAATAACCTTTGGGATTAAAAATCTCATCATCTAATTGATGGGCCTGCGCTTTGGTTTCTTGAATACAGATTACATCAGCTTGTTCTTTGTCCATCCAATCGAAAAAGCCTTTTTTGGCGGCGGCACGAATACCATTGAGGTTGGCAGAAATCACTTTCATAATATGACGAGAACCCATGACTTTGAAAAAATTGGCCTATTCTATCAGTTTTGAGTGGACTATCATATAATACCGTTTAGAGACCTCCTTACTTAGAATCGAATTAAAAGCATTAAGGATTTACATGAAAGATTATCAGCGCGAGTTTATTGAGTTTGCTATTGAAACCGGAGTTTTACGTTTTGGTGAATTTACCTTAAAATCCGGTCGGCTCAGCCCCTATTTTTTTAATAGCGGTTTATTTAATACCGGCGCCTCACTTGCCGCCTTAGGCCGGTTTTACGCCCAAGCGCTAAGAGATAGTGGAATCGATTTTGATTTATTATTTGGTCCCGCCTATAAAGGAATACCCTTAGCAGCTGCTTGCTCTATCGCATTAGCTGATCATCATCAATACAACATCGACTATAGTTTTAATCGTAAGGAAGCCAAAGATCATGGAGAAGGTGGTACCATTGTTGGTGCTCAGCTCACTGGTCGAATTATGATTATTGACGACGTAATTTCAGCGGGCACCTCGGTTCGTGAATCTTTAGAATTGATTCAGCAAGCCAATGCACAAGCCGCCGGAGTGGTCATTGCCTTGGATCGCCAAGAGAAAGGTAAAGCTGATATTTCAGCGATTAATGAAATTGAAACTAACTATAAAATCCCGGTAGTCAGTATTATTAAACTTGAACATTTAATCAGCTATATTCAAGAAAAAGGCGAATTAAGTGAATACGCCGATAAAATTCAAGCCTATCGTGATCAATACGGTGTTTAATTAACTTTCCAGCTAAATAAAGCATGTACCTTGCAATCTTAATCGTTTTATTGGCGCTGATTTTTTTACCTCAATGGTGGGTAAAAAGAGTCATGCAACGCTATTCTACGCCAATCGAAGAACTACCCGGTAGTGGAGGAGATTTTGCTGAGCATTTAATTAAGCGTTTTCAATTATCAGTTAAAGTTGAACAAACCGAACAAGGCGACCATTATGATCCTACCGATAAGGTAGTTCGTTTAAGCAAAGATAACTTTCATGGCAAATCTCTAACCGCGTTAAGTATTGCCGCTCATGAAGTGGGACATGCCATTCAACATCATCGTCATGAACCACTGCTTGAGCTAAGGGGAAAAATGGTACGCTTATCCCAAATTGTAGAAAAATTCTCGGTTACAGCGATGATGTTTGCACCAATTCTAGGTCTAATCACTCGCTCCCCCCAATTAAGTGTAATTTTTATGATTTTCGCCTTTTTGGGTTTATTTACTTCCGTAATCGTTCATTTTATTTCGCTTCCGGTCGAATGGGATGCCAGTTTTGGTAAAGCGCTACCCATTATCCAAGAAGGCGATTATTTACCCAGCCGAGATCGGCAAGTGGTCAAAGTTATATTAACGGCAGCCGCCTTAACCTATCTATCTGCTGCCTTAGCCAGCTTATTAAATGTATGGCGTTGGTTAGCCATATTACGACGTTAAATGGATATCATCGCCTATTTAGCCATTGGTGCATTTGCCGGCATCGCCGCAGGCCTGCTCGGGATAGGTGGAGGACTCGTTATTGTCCCCCTACTTTTAATCGTTTTTAGCTGGAGCCAAACGCTCCCCTACGAGTTACATGCCCATATTGCCATTGCGACCTCTTTGGCAACCATTATTTTTACCGCTATCTCTGCCATCATTGCTCAGCAAAAGAAAAAAGCGATTATATGGTCGATCTTTCTATTTATGCTCCCCGGAGTCTTAATCGGTTCTTATGCAGGGGCCTGGATTGCCTTATGGCTTCCACGCGATCCCTTATTGACTATTTTTTCGCTATTTATGCTCCTAGTCGGAGTCAAAATGTGGACGGCGTGGACACCGACCAATATTCAACCTTCATTTAGCTCTATTGAACGCCTTCCTGTAGGTTTCGTCATCGGCTGTGTTTCTTCTATTGTGGGTATTGGTGGCGGAACGATGACCGTTCCCTATTTAAACCTGAGTAAAATTCAAATCCAAAAGGCCATTGCCGTCTCCAGCGCTCTAGGACTACCTATAGCAATTTCAGGAAGTTTGGGATTTTATTTTAATTCACTGGTCAATCAACAAATCATTGAAAAAAGTTGGGGATATATTTATTTACCGGCATTTATAACAATTATTGTTGTCTCAGTTTTTACTGCCCGTTATGGCGTGTATTTATCCCATAAACTCGATAAACACGTTTTAAGTAAAATTTTCGCTGTATTGCTCTTTGCTCAAGCGATTAAAATATTATGGGGTGTTTGGGGTTAGTGGATAGTGGTCAGTGGTCAGTGGATAGTGGTTAGTGGTTAGTGGTTAGTGGTTAGTGGTTAGTGGTTAGTGGTCAGAAATAGTATTAAGATTTTTTCTTAAAGATACCAGCATTTTTGAAATTTCTTCTAATAAAGATAAAATCGGCTCTATTTCTAGAGGCGTAATATAATTCAAACGCTCAGCTATTAGAATTTGAGTTTCTACCTCTGCTCTTGAGCCTTGGGCAATGGATAAAAAATTCCTAAATTCTGCTGCCGACTGCCGGGCCTGTCCTTCTGCAATATTTGACGGAATAGATACTACAGCACGACGAATTTGATTTGTTAAGCCATACATTTCCACTTTTGGAAACTGCTGACTAACGCCATAGATCAATTCGACCAACAACATGGATTTTTGCCAGACAATTAAATCGCGATAATCTCGTACCTCCATTAATTCTAATTCCCTGTTCTTTACTCACTAACCACTAACCACTAACCACTATTCACTATCCACTATCCACTATCCACTATCCACTATTCACTATTCACTATCCCTTTCTTCCTTCGCTTGACACCAATAAGAAACTTCTTTCTCAGCATCCAAAATAGCATCTTTGGTTTCTTCTTTACTCAAACGAACTTTTATTTCACGCCCTTCTTGATCTTTAGTCATTTTCGTAAGAAAGGGAGCGCGTTGATATTTTTTGAGTTGAATTTTGGCATTTTTGCATTGTTCTTTACGATTCTCCTTTTCTTTTGCTTCTTTGTCGACTTTATTGCTTTTAGCCTTTTGAGTTTGAAACTTCTTACTAATCTCATTCATTTCTTTTGGTTTGACACAAGTCGGAGTAGCAGAATAAACAGGTCGTCCTAATTCATCAAAACATTTATAAATTGCACTTTTTGCTTCTATACTGGTAAAAATCAAAAGAATCAAGAAAAGAAATAAAGTTATGCCTTTCATTTTATCTTCCTATGACATGCTGTTATTTTATTATGCCTTATAGCATATCCTAAGATCATAGTCTGATCCAAAAAAAATGTACATGCAGGTTATAGAAATGCCAAACACTAGACAAAAAAAATGCCTCGCTAGGAGGCATTTTTCTGAACTTGAGAGGAGTTAACTAAACTTTACCAGTAAACTCAGGATAGGCTTCCAAACCACATTCGGAAATATCCACACCCTCATATTCATCTTCTTCACTGACTCGAATCCCCATTATCGCTTTAATAATTAACCAAACTACCAAGCTAACCACAAATACCCAAACAAAGATTGTCGCAGCACCGATTAACTGTCCAGAGAAGCTAACACCGGAATTGGTAATAGGCACTAATAATAGACCTAATAAACCAACCACACCATGCACTGAAATTGCACCAACTGGGTCATCAATTTTGAACACTCTATCAATAGTCAGAATACTAAATACCACTAACACACCACCCATTGCACCAAAAATGGTCGCTTGTAATGGTGTTGGAGTTGAAGGTTCTGCAGTAATGGCAACCAGACCAGCCAATGCACCATTTAATAGCATGGTTAAATCAGCCTTGCCGAATAACATACGAGCCGTAATTAATGCCGCGACCGCACCACCTGCTGCTGCTGTATTGGTGTTTAAAAAGACCATAGCCACTGCATTAGCGTTACCAATATCACCTAATTTCAATACCGAACCGCCGTTAAAGCCAAACCAGCCCATCCATAAAATAAAAGTTCCTAAGGTTGCCAAAGGTAGGTTAGCACCAGGAATTGGTCTAACTTCCCCTTTAGGCCCATATTTACCTTTACGAGGACCAAGTACCAATACTGCAGCCAAAGCAGCCGAAGCACCCGCCATGTGCACAATACCAGAGCCTGCAAAATCGGAGAAGCCTAAATCACCTAAAGTATACATACCGAATACTGCAGCACCATTCCAAGTCCAAGCTCCTTCCATTGGGTAGATAAAGCCCGTCATGACCACACAAAAAGCGAGGAAGGCCCATAATTTCATCCGTTCAGCAACGGCACCAGAAACAATTGACATTGCAGTCGCGACAAAAACAACTTGGAAAAAGAAATCCGAAGCACCTGAATAAATAGAACCCCCGGTAAAGTCAGCTTGCTTGGTAAATTCACCCAAGGTATCAGCAACATGCGTATCACCAACAACTAAGTCAGTAAGGAAAATACTACCGCCATACATGATATCGTAGCCAACCAATAGGTACATAATGCAGGATATGGCAAACAGGGCTACATTTTTGGTTAAAATTTCAGCGGTATTTTTTGTCCGAACCAAACCCGCTTCCAACATGGCAAACCCAGCAGCCATCCACATGACTAGAGCACCACAGACTAGAAAATAAAAGGTATCTAATGCGTATTGTAAATGAAAAATATTTGCTTCCACTTGTCTTCTCCTAATAACTTAGCTTTATAGTGCTTCTACACCTGATTCATCGGTACGAATCCGAATCACCTGCTCAATACTGGTCACAAAGATTTTTCCATCTCCAATTTTTCCAGTATGCGCCGCGCCTTTAATGACTTCCAATACCTGATCCAACATATCAGCAGCGATGGCAATTTCGATTTTTACCTTGGGTAAAAAATCAACCACATATTCAGCCCCTCTATAAAGTTCAGTATGTCCCTTTTGACGACCAAACCCTTTTACCTCTGTTACTGTCATGCCATATACACCCATATCGGAGAGCGCTTCACGCACGTCATCCAACTTAAATGGCTTTACAATTGCCGTAACCAATTTCATCTTGTTTATCTCCTAATAAGAAATCACTAATGTGAGAATTTTGATATTCTTAGCATCCTATAAGCAGCCATCATGCCAATCATGATTTTCACAATAATTTCATAAACATAACAAGTATTCGAGCAGGTGAGAAAAAAATTATCTGCACTATGTAGTAAGGGAAAAAGTAGCCCTTGGTTTGTGAATGCACCTTTTTAGTGCACCATTTTGGAGAAAGGGTGGAGGGGTTAAGCAAAGTTAAACTTTTGCTTGTATTATGCCCTTGCTATAATTGAGCAATATTTATCATTCTAGGATTACAGAGCATGGAAAAACCAATTTTTGAAGATCTAGCCAGCAAGATTGGAGGCCTTTTACCTCCCGCTCCTGCTGCATTAAAAAAAGAGATAGAAGATAATATTCGTCATATTCTTCATACTTCATTTGAAAATTTGGATTTGGTGACTCGGGAGGAATTTGAAATTCAAAGCGCTGTGCTGCAACGCACTCGAATGAAGTTGGAACAACTGGAAGCAAAAGTAAGTGAAATAGAACAACAACTAAATAATAAAAACTAGAGCCTATTAAGCTGCCTACTTAACTTTATACCTGCATTTTCATGTCGACTGGGTATACATATTGATATATGTAAGTGGGCAACTAGTTGGCCACCTTAAGACCGATACCAAGTTAAACCACAAGGAATTAGGTTGGTTTTTTCAGTTTAAATACCGAAGGGATTTAACTACAATAAAAAGCCGTTTCAATCACTAAATCTCCATCCTGATCTTGTTTGGCTGATAGGGCGGTATAGGTATCATCTTCATTACCGCTGCTAATATATACTTCAGCATCATCATCCAAGTCAGCGATTATCTCTTTTAGATCTTTTATGGTTAATAAGTCCATATTCATATCTCTTATTTAGTTATATGTTTTATTTTGCCATTTTCTAAGTTATAGGCTTTACCAAATCCTTGGACAAAATTTCCAATTTTAGGCCTGAGACAAAAAAGCCGAAAATCGCCTAATTGTGCCAGAAGCTCCATAATTTTACCAAAACGGTCCTGAAATTGTTGTATTAATATAGCCCACTCTGCCTCACTCCTATCAATTTTTTTTACCTGACAAGAGTAGCTTAAGCGTTTGCGGGCAAATAAGTTTCTTGAAGCTTGTTCGTCTTCAATCAATAACACAGAAACTCCCGATTTATTTTGACTCGCCATTTGGATATTTTTACTATGTTCAGCCATATCACTAATAAAAATATAAAAATTGCCCTGCTCATCTTGAATAAACGGGGTATAGCTAGCCAATGGTTGATTTTCAGCATTCACCGTAGACAACATGAGCGTCTGTTGTTGTTTGACGAAATCAAGAATTTCTTGTTGTAATTGTTCTTCATCAATCATAATCATATCTCCATAACTCAGTTTTACCAACTAGTGATTGGCCAGAGCCATGCCGCACCGCGAACACCGCTGGAATCTCCATATTTTGCTGGCACCAGTTGAGTCGTAATTGCATCAGAAAACACATATTCCATCCAGAGCTTGGGCACATTTTGATACAGACGGCGAATATTTGATAAGCCCCCCGCCAAAACAATTTTATCCGGGTCAAGGATATTAATCACACTGGCCAATGCCTTGGCCATTTGCTGTTCATAGCACTTTAAGGATAACTCAGCCAACTCATTTCCCGAGCTGGCCAATTCAACTAATTCGGGAACGGATTGAGCCTCACCTCCCGACAAGTGATGCCGATTGATTAATCCAGGACCAGAAAGATAGGTTTCAATACAATCTTGACGCCCACAATAACAATCCACTCTGGGTTGATCCTCAATACTAGGCCAAGGTAAGGCATTATGGCCCCACTCTCCGGCAATCATATTACAACCACTAATCACCCGCTTGTGAACCGCAATGCCTCCACCCGTCCCAGTACCAATAATTACCCCAAAAACCACTTCAGCATCGGCAGCAGCTCCATCCGTCGCCTCGGAAACGGTTAAACAATTGGCATCATTATTAATTCGAACTTCTCTTGCTAACCGGGTTTCCAAATCCGTTTTAAGCGGCTGTCCGATTAAACAAACAGAGTTGGCATTTTTCACTAAGCCGGTTTGCATAGAGAGAGCACCCGGAATACCAATACCGAGTGTCGCACGAGTGGCAAGCTCATTTTCAGCATCAGTTACCAAGCAACAAATTTCTTCCAGCGTTTTTACATAATTTCCTTGAGGTGTCGCGATTCGTCGTCGATAACACTCTTGTCCAATATCATCAATGGCAATAATTTCAATTTTTGTACCGCCTAAATCAATTCCTAATCTCATGTTTTTAGTGGTTAGTGGTTAGTATTCAGTATTCAGTATTCAGTATTCAGTATTCAGTATTCAGTATTCAGTATTCAGTATTCAGTATTCAGTATTCAGTATTCAGTATAGAGTTTCGATAGGCTTCTAAAAGTTTACTAACCTCAGACAAAAAATTGTACATTTTTGAAGATTCCATATATTCTAAATCCTCGGCCAGAATTAGGTAATAACGGACCTCTTCTAATGACCCTTGGGCGATATTTAAAAATCTAGCTTTGTCAGCTGGAGTTCTCTTACGAAAACCTTCAGCAATATTGGCAGGAATAGAAACACTTGCTCTTCTCATTTGAGACACCAATCCATATAGCTCATGTTTGGGAAAGCTCTCTGTATGTTTATAAATTTTTAACACAAACTGATGTGATTTTTGCCAAACAATTAAATCCATAAAAGTTCTAGCAGGCTCTCTCATTTGAACTCCTTAGACGTTATTTTCTGTGTGCAAGATTGGAATTTAGCGTTCAGAAAAGAGCATTTTTAATTAATCAATGCTAGCTACTGTCCTCCTGACTCCTGACTCCTGACTCCTGACTCCTGACTCCTGACTCCTGACTCCTTATTTTATCCTAAAAACAATTCTTGCAGATCGTTTAAATATTGGAAACCTAATTTTGTGGGACAAATAAGATCCCTATCGTCAATTAATAAGCCCCGTTCAATCGCTTGGTCTAAAAGCGGCTTTAATTTACTCACTGGAATTCCTGTGGTTTGAAAAAATAAATTTCGTTCTACACCATTGATTAATCGTGAGCTATTAAGCATAAACTCAAACATTAGCTCTGCTTCTGCAATTTTCTTTTTTTCACCTAAAAACTGCTGTTTTTCCCCTTGAAGGTATTGTTCCGGTTGTTTTAGCTTCCAGCTTCGGTAAATCGCTTGTTCTCCGACCTGAGTAATTTTACCATGAGCACCCGCTCCAATTCCTAAATAATCACCAAACTGCCAATAATTGATATTATGTCGACAGCTTTGGTGGGGATGTGACCAGGCTGATATTTCATATTGCTCAAAACCATTTTTAGCTAATACCTCATGTCCTTGCTCTTGAATGGAATAGCTCAATTCATCATCTGGCAACACGGGGCGCTGGCTGGCATATAGAGTATTGGGTTCGATAGTTAGCTGATAGTAGGATAAATGCTGGGTTTGTAAAGCCAAAGCTTGGTCAATATCCGCTTTAGCCTGTTTTAAGCTTTGTCCAGGCAAAGCAAACATTAGATCTTGATTAATATTTTCAAAACCCGATTTATGGGCAATCTCTATGGCCTGAATAGCTTCCTTGCTGTTATGAATTCTACCTAAGGCCTGTAATAAGACATCATCATAACTCTGAATGCCGATAGAAAGCCGATTGATACCCAATTGTTTAAATTCTGCAAACTTTACAAAATCGATGGTACCGGGATTCGCCTCTAGAGTAATTTCAATATTGGGAGAAAAATTCAATAAAGCACGTAATTGCCCTAAAAGGTAATCCAGGCTTTCTACAGAGATTAAACTAGGCGTGCCCCCACCAATAAAAATCGAATAAATTGAACGTCCCCAAATAGCAGGCAGTTCATTGATTAAGTCAGCGATCAAAGCCTGACAATAATCAATCTCTCTGGATTGTTCACTTTTCTGATGTGAATTAAAGTCACAATAAGGACATTTTCTGACACACCAAGGATAATGAATATATAAAGATAATGGAGGTGGTTGGGATAAACTAAGCATATAAAATTGTCTGATATAGTTATTGTTAACTATCCAGCACATTCATCTTTTACGCATTACTGCATTGCCTACAGGCATGTACGTTGTTAAAGCAATGCAGGAGCATTTGCCGAGTAATGAGGTAAAATCTAAACACACTGAACAGCTACTAGTTAATAATATCATTATAGCAGTGATATACTTTGCAAAAATTAATTCCACTATAACTTTTATATGAAGCATTTTATATGAATATAATCAAAATATTATTGATAGTCCTTAGTTTATCTTTTAGTATTCTGCACGCAGCAGATCGCACCATCGTTGATATCGAAACCAATTATGGCACCATGACGGTAGAGTTATTTCCTGACAAAGCTCCCATCACAGTGGCTAATTTTTTAACTTATGTGGATGCAAATTATTATACCGATTTGATTTTTCATCGCGTCATTAGTGGTTTTGTCATCCAAGGCGGAACAGCAACTGAAGATTTATTAGTTAAATCCACCCTGGCTCCAATCCAAAATGAAGCTGACAATGGATTAAACAATGATCGCGGCACTATTGCCATGGCACGAACCTCTGATCCGCATTCCGCCACCTCACAATTTTATTTTAATTTGGTTGACAATGATGCTTTAAATTATACCAGTTCCACCACCAATGGTTGGGGTTATGCGGTATTTGGGGAAATTATCGAAGGTCTAGATGTGATGGACAAAATAGGAGCCGTGCAAACCGGTACCGTGAGTGGCGTTCCTAATCTACCATTATCGGCGGTAAAAATGCTCGGTGTTAGGCGCAGAGAAGCACAATTAAATTTCGACCAACCACAATCAGAATATCAAGTGGGTGAAACTTTAACTATTAGCCTAAATGAAAACGATCTGAGCCGAACCGAAGCCCTTGATCTATGGGTAGGCTTGGCCATGCCTGATGGCAGTTTCTTATATTTTACCGGCAATTCCCAAAGTCCTCTAAGCACAACTCCCACAGCCTTTCAAACCAACGTGGCAAGCAATACCACCCTACATAATATTTACTCTTTAAATGTTAGCGCGGGATTAAGCGGAACTTATACGCTTTATGCTGTATTTAATTCACCGGGTAGTGATTTAAACCAACTTTCACAAACACTCCGTTCTAATATTGCAAGCACCCAAATCACGATTAAATGATAAGTAATTGGCCAGCAGTTTAAGGCTGGCCAAATACCTTACTTGGCCTGAAATCCAAAGGTTCCTTTATCACTGGCAACACTGCTGTTTAAAATATTACCCTGGCCGTCAACGGGGAAAAGTCTAGCTTCAACCACTAAACCATTTAAACTCGCTGGCAAAGCCATTTCCATAACAACAATATCTTCAACAATTTGAAAGTTAGCCGCAGGTATTAGCACTTTCTTTTCAGGAAATTCCATCGACGATGGATTTTCTTCAGAAAAAGAAGGGGAAGGAAAGGTATATTCAATCACATAACCAATTGCTCCAGAAAAGTTAGTCCAAGCCAGCGTATTGGTTGCCCCACCAAATAAAAAGGCACTATCGGCGGGTTGTACCCAAGTGGTTCTGAACACCTGGTTACTAAAAGTTTGTTCTTGGCCGGCACTTAAAGTAACCGTATTACCATTTCGATTAGTGACTTGAACACTACCGGAATTGACCTTAACCGTGCTGGTTCCTGTATTGCCAGATTGAGAGTATTCGACCGTAAAATTGGTTTGCTGAGTTACTCGCTTGCTGCTGCCAGCCAAGACCTTCGCCTTAATAATCGGTGTATTGAGTTCAAATTCGGTAGAACTACCGGCTTGAATATCATAGTCCACACTTCCTCGTACTAAACTCGCCTTTTTGGTATTGGTCGTACTATCAATACTCACCGCGGGACTCAGAGTAACCACGGTTTTTTCTTCTACGGTTAATTTATTGTTATTGCCGAGGTTAACTTCTAAACTAGCATTATCAGAGGTAAAAATCGTACTATTATCACTAATAATATTATCCACTGCTGAGGTAGCAGTTGGAGTAATTTCAAAAACTGTACCTTGAACATTGCTAACCGGTAATTCAGCTACTGTATTAGCAATTGTAGGAGTATTTGTGGTGGTGTTTCCCGAAGAGTTACCAGAACCGTCCGATATCTTAGCCATGGAATATTCTAAACGGCCAGTAGAAGTGAAACTTTGACCGGTAGTTGGATCATTAAACGTTGAAATAAAATCAGTTACCTGACTACCAGTAGAATCGGAACTAAAGCTATGGGTAATCGTTGAAGAAAAAACGACCCCACCTTCATTTGAACTGAAAGTCTGAGGAGTTAGCCAGGCATCAGAATATTCTTGCTCAAAGATAAAATCTTCCTTCGATACTTCCGCAAACTGACCAAACTGAGCCAAATACTGATCCAATGTCCAGCTCTGGGTGACGCCATTAGCCGTTACTGAATAAATTACTGGAGTAAAACGCCAAGTCCCTTCAAATCCTGCCATAAGCGAATGAGAAAGTATTAAAAGCAAACAGCTGAAAACGATTTTTTTTATATAAATAAACATGATAGTAGGCTCTTAGAATAATTTTTTGGTCTAACTTTATAGTTTAAGTATAGGATTTCAACACCACAGAAGCAAGACTTCCAGAATTTGCCAAATGTCACTTTAAGCAGTAAACTTGCGCCTAATTTACAGACAGAATCATTAAGGCCGGAGTTATGGGTAAACCCGAACAAAAAAAGTTCATGTTAAATTATTATGCCATGGCCGTACTCTTTGCCATTATGTTTTTGGCCTTTAAGTTATCCGGAACAACATCAGCACTATTGTCTATTCTCGCCATGCTTATAGCCAGCCCAATTATTAATTTTAAGCGAGCAAGTATTCGCTGGCTAATCGTATTACTATTATTGCTTATTATTATTTGGTTTTATCCCGATATCCAACAACTAAAGGAAATAGAAGGCTTATAAAATGCGTACCTCTTTAAAGATTCTTTTGTTATTTTTATTTATGGCGGTCTTTTTTACCTGGCTTTACCTATTTATCAGCGAAGCATAGCCATTTAATATGAAAACCTCGTTACACTTTAGCAAAATGCATGGCCTAGGTAATGATTTTATTATTATTGATGCCATCAACCAAACGGTTAACTTAAGCACTGATACTATTCGTTATATGGCGGATAGACATTTTGGTATTGGTTTTGATCAACTCTTGCTGGTCGAAAAAAGTAATCAGGAAAATATCGATTTTAAATATCGTATCTTTAATGCGGATGGTGGAGAAGTCGAACAATGTGGCAATGGTGCACGTTGCTTTGCTCTTTTTGTGCAAAAAAAACAACTTAGCAATAAAAATCCACTGGCCGTTGAAACCGCAAAAGGTATTATTCATTTATTCGTGGAAGAAGATAAAGTTCGAGTGGATATGGGCATTCCCAACTTTAACCCGGAATCACTCCCGTTTACCCCTCCCTGTGAACCGGAAGTACAAAAATCGCCACAGAATAAAAACGACTACCAACTCGCACTAACAGAACCAAATTCAACCATTATTTTTTCTGCCGTATCGGTCGGAAACCCTCATATCACACTAAATGTTAAAGATATTGAAAATTACCCTGTTACCGAAGTGGGAAAAATATTAGAATCACACTCATGTTTTCCCCAACGAGTTAATGTCGGTTTTATGCAAATCGACTCACCAGAGCAAATTCAGCTGCGTGTTTATGAACGTGGTTGCGGCGAAACTCTGGCTTGCGGCAGTGGAGCCTGCGCTGCCGTGGTAAATGGTATTAGCCAAGGACTTTTGGCCAATCAGGTACAAGTTAAATTAAGGGGCGGCAATTTAAAAATCAGCTGGGATGGCCCAAAACACACCATGTGGATGGAAGGCTCAGCAAGTTTTGTATATGAAGGACAAATAGATTTATGAACTCTAGCAATGAAATCAGTCAAATAGAAAATAACTCGGAGACTTCTGAAGAAACTTCTGGGGATACTAAAACCAATAATAAAATCGTAAAAACTGACGAACAAATTGCCTGTGAGTTTTTATTATCTAATCCTGATTTTTTTGAAAACAATAGTAAATTATTGGAACAGCTCAGCTTAAAACATTCCAGTGGAAAAGCTGTCTCTTTAATTGAACGCCAAGTCGAAATTTTACGGAAACAAAATACCCAATTAAAAACTCAGCTGAATAGCCTAATTTCCATTGCGAAAGAAAATGAAAGTTTTACTCAAAAAATGCAAACCCTTATTATGGATTTGTTGGCCTGTCATGATATTAATGGTATTAACAATGTATTACAGCATCGCATCATTAACGAGTTTAGTGCCGATTGCGTTTGTTTGCAGCTATTTTCACCGCAGACTGGCATTGCAAATGAACAAATCAGTTTAGATGCTGATTCAAAGCAAGCCAAAGAATTATTCAAAATCATGCATAAACGAGAGCCTGAATGTGGTTTCTTTAAGACGCTGGATTTAGAAAAACTTTTTCCAGATAGCACGGTTCAAATCGGTTCACTTGCGATTATTCCGCTCTTTATTGATAAAAATAATTGTTTTGGTGCACTCATTTTAGGCAGTGCCAATATGCACCATTTTAGTCCAAATATGGGAACTATCTTTCTCGAAAACTTATCCGAAATTATCAGTCATGCCATATACAAATACCTGAAATAAACAAATGCAACAGGACATCGAGCAATTTATCGACTACCTACGCTTTGAAAAGCAGTTGTCCGTGCATACCCAAAAAAATTATCGTCGCGATTTATATGCCGCTGAGGATTTTTTTAATCAGGCCAAAATATCCCAATGGCAGGAGATTACTTCCCACCAAGTCCGTTCTTATGTGGCCTATCGGCATAGAAAAGGCTTGGCCGGTTCATCCATAGCCAGGGAGCTATCCGCACTACGGCGTTTTTTTAGCTACTTATTAAAAGAGAAAAAAGCCACACAAAATCCAGTCAATGGCGTCCCGGCTCCCAAAACTGGCCGAAAACTCCCTCATGCCCCGGATACGGAGCAAATGTCTCAACTATTGGATAATCCTCAAGACGATAGTTTATCGATTCGAGATCAGGCCATGTTTGAGCTATTTTATTCAGCAGGACTGCGATTATCGGAATTAACCGGCTTAGATTTATTGGATCTGCAAATATTACAAAATCAGGTTCGGGTTTTAGGTAAAGGAAATAAGCAACGTGATGTTCCCATCGGTCGCTATGCTGCAGCAGCCATTGAAAAATGGCTTACAATCCGGACAACCATGGCCAAAGGTGATGAAAATGCCGTTTTTGTTTCTCAACGCGGGACTCGGATTTCACAGCGTATGGTTGAGTATCGATTGAAAAAATGGGCACAAGAGCAAGGACTGGCAATTAACCTGCATCCACATATGCTGCGCCATGCCTTTGCTAGCCATCTATTAGAATCCAGCGGTGACCTAAGAGCCGTACAGGAATTGCTTGGTCATGCGGATATTTCTACCACTCAAATCTATACCCATCTGGACTTTCAACATTTAGCCAATGTTTATGATCAGGCACATCCGAGAGCGAAGAAGAAAAGCAGTTGACAGTGGACAGTGGACAGTGGACAGTGGACAGTGGACAGTGGACAGTGGACAGTGGACAGTGGACAGTGGACAGTGGACAGTGGACAGTGGACAGTGGACAGTGGACAGTGGACAGAAAATTGTACCCCCTAGAATTCTTTAAGCAAGTACTTTTTTCATATTTTATCTAGCTCGGTTTTAAGTGCTCCCCTCCCCGATTTTTATTGAAAGGGATCTCTGGCTAACACACACCACGCCCAACAATATAGATAGAAATTGACCCAATATTTCTTATTACTTTATAACTGCCATTTGGTTTACTTTCCACTTTTGATAGGATAATATCAAAATAAATGGAAAATCTATGAAACAGGATAGTTAAGGTAATAAAAATTAACAGTTTTCCATTTTTTCATATTTAATATCACAATAAGTGGAAAATTTTGGCAGATATATGTTTTGATATCATGGAAAATTTTCCATGTATTGTGACTGTTAGCGGGGTAAAAGTAAGTATTTCTTATTTTTGTAGCTCTGTTCCACAAAATAAAAAATATTTGGCTTGTATTTAAAAATAATATATCCTTGTTTTATAAATAAAATTGAAAGGTATTCATGTAAAAGTAAATGCTCAGGTATATACCTGTAAACTAAAATAGGGGGAGGGAATGAATATTTTAATAGCAGAAGATTGTTCCATTGTTCAAATGATAAATGAAGAACTGATGAAAGATTGGGGTTATAACTTTGATATGGCCGCCAACGGAGTGGAAGCGGTTGAATTTGCAAAGAGAAACAGTGGCAAATACGATCTGTGTTTGATGGATATTGATATGCCTAAAATGAATGGAATCGAGGCAACAAAAATCATCAGAAAAATTACCAATTACTTTCCCATCTTGGCGCTTACCGCCAACGACGACTACAAAAAAGCCTGTTTTGATGCTGGCATGGATGGCTTTGCAGTAAAACCATGCCTTCCCGATGACTTATTTGCTAAAATAAATGAATTATCCGTAAAATTATATAAATACATAGTTAAACCAAATGGCTTTGGTATAACAGAGGTGATGCCAATGGATCAAAAACATGCACAAGAAATCAAAAAACTTAAGGAAAAAGGTTTAGTTAAAGTAAGTTTTGGAACTAATGTTAAAGATCTAGTGTTGCACGAAAATGCAACAAATAAGATATCACATGACTTTAATGCAAAAGGGCAATTGATTTCTGTTTTTTTAAATCATGACCCTGAAAAACCTACACGATGTGAGTTATATAAAGAATATTGTCATATTACACAAACATATGTAGACGACGTTGATTACGATACTGAAGCGGCCCAAGAAAAAGAAGAAATGAAGCAATATAAAACAAGGACCTTAAAGCCAGAAATTAATGAATAGGCTGATTGAAAAAGAGTTCAATTTCATAATTAGTTGGATAGAGTTGTTAATAGTACTGCAAGACAAGCAATATCCCCTCTGTAAAATGAAGGTATAATATGAATACACCTAAAATATTTGTTGGTTCATCGTCAGAAGCAGAGGAGATTGATAGGATAATTAGGTATAGAATGGAAGCTCTTGGTGCGCATGTGATTAGTTGGAAAGATGTATTCAAACCAGGAGATTAAACGCCTGATAGACTAATTGATATATGCGGTAAAGTTGATGGAGCGTTACTTATAGTCACACCTGATGACTTGACGAACTATAGAGGTTTAGATCGGTTGTCGCCTCGAGATAATATTTTATTAGAGCTTGGAATGTTCTTGGCCTCACTGGGAAAACATAGAACAGCAATACTTCACGTAAAAGATAAAAACAAAAAGATAGCTTCTTTACCTAGTGACTTAGAAGGATTAACTACGCTTCGAATCGATGAACAAAAGACTTCTCAAATCGAGTATGTATTATCGAATTGGCTTATTGAAGTTAGAAGCTATATTGACACAAAAAATCCTGACGCTGACGAAATCATATCTTTAATCAGAAATAAAATAGGTAATATATCCCACTCTTGGCAATCTGATGTCAATAAGTATGTTTTAGATAGTTTTAGACGTTCAATTGAATTATTGCACGTGGGTGAAATAATTTTATCTCCAACGGAGTACTATTATTCTTTATATTCTGAAGTAGATACAGCTAATGATAGTACAGAAATTATTGCAGTGGCCACATTATCATCATCAATATGGACTAATGATCCTGAACAGGATATGTATATAGATAAAAACCTTAATGCTAAAAAAAGAGGTGTTGATATTAGACGACTTTTTATAGTTTCTGATAGTGACTGGTTTGAGATATCTGAGTCCATTAAAAAACAGATTAATGCTGGTATAGAAATTCGAAGAGCCTCTCCTAAACTTCTTGGTGAACTACAAGAACTAGAAGATATGGCTATCTTTGTTGATAAAAAATCGGGTATAGCCAAGGGGTATGTTGCAGACTTAGGGTTCAATAAAGAAAAAAGGATTCGAAAGGGGCGTTTGATACTTGATGCTCACAACAGAAAGGCGTTAATTGATGAGTTTTATAAAGCATGGAAAATATCAATACCAGTAGATATTCGGACTGTAAAAAAAGCCAAAGGCTCAACTTTTAGAAATACAGACTGTTCTCCTTGTGATAGGTTGAAGAAATATAAATTAAGCCCAGCTGTAGTAACTTGTAAAGAGGCGGCCAAAGCTAAGGGAATACCGTTGTGCCAAGAGCTAAAAACCTTGATCTTGAACACATCAACTGGGTTGGTCGCATTGCACTTACCTGGAGATAGCAAAGGGGCTCTTCGAGCAGTTAAAAATGCATTAGAAGTAGATGAAGCACATATGGTTAGTGGTAAAGTGCTTGCTTCTTTAGGGTTAGAAGATGGCACTGTTTCAGCAGTTTGTAGTCCTGTTTGGGAAATGCCACACTTAATTAGTAGGCGAGTATTATCATTTGACTTTGTATCAACTAACACTGGAAATAAAAAAGAATTTTTTAATTTTTCACCCTCCATTTTAATGGATGCAGAGTCAGTAATGCTAGGTGATTTTGAAGCATAAATTCATTGTTGACGTTTAACCCATAATTAGATATCCACTTGGTTACTAGTTAGGTAAATTAAATAGAGTTAATTTTGCTAACAAGTCACTACACACAGAAATTTTGCTCGCTACGCTCTCAAAATTCTGGTGAGTGGGGCGTTATATCAGTAAGAAAAATACATTATGGATTTAAATTACTTAAAGATAATCGTTACAATCATTGTTGCTGTAATAGGATGGCTGATAGGACATCATTTTACAGCTAAAAGAGATGTAGCTAATAAACGACGTGAGCTCGTAATAGAACATTTAATTCTCGCTTATCGTGTACTTACGAATGAGATATCTCACCGAGATGAATCTCAAGAAAGGAATATTAAACTAGAAAATATATTGGCTGATATCCAGTTGTTTGGTTCCCAAGAACAAATAGATCTAGCTAAACAATTAGCTGATGAAGTTGCGGCGGGAGGAGTTTTTGAGCTAAATCCACTTATAGTTAGCTTGCGTAATGACTTACGGAAACAACTTAATTTAACAACAGTCGATGGTAATATTAAATGGCTTCGATTTGAAGGAGCTAAAGTTTAAATTTTTATATAACAATACAATGGTGTGGGACTGTCTACACGGCGCTTCGCTTGTTTCGACAGCCCCACATTGTGGCGTTAGGCAAAAATATTAATAAAAATATGGTACTTTCGAGGTCATTAAGGTTTGGTTATGTCACTTGATTCAAAATTTATAGAATTAACAAGCAATTTAATTTATCAAAAAAAGGGGGAATACTCCCGAATGCAGTCGCGTGAAAGAGAAAAAATATTAAATGACTCTGCTAGCAGAGGTTTCTCTATCCCACCTGGGCATGTGCATGGATCTTTTAACGATATGCAGGTTGAGTTAGTTCGAAACATGAAAGATATAGTCTGGATTTCACTTGAGGAAACATTGGATGCCTTTAAACTAACATACTATCCGGAATTAGCTAGTGAGCTATTTGCATTATGCGAAAGGTTTATTCCTGAAAGTCTTTGTGAGCCACATAGCGAATTGAGATCTATGGGCTGGAAACACCCTCACGAGGAAATTGTTAATGAACAATTAAGGAGCGAACTTGAAAGTGTTAGATATGGTGCCCTAAATGACTTAAAAACAAAGATTGGCCTTTATACAACGAAGTTGCAGTCTGCTCTATCGTCAGCCTCAATAACTACCAAGCCTTCAAATCTTCCAGAGAAAATTACAGTTTTATTTATCGCATCCAATCCAACCGATCAATCTAAATTACGGTTAGATGAGGAAATAAGAGCCATTACTAAAAAGATCAGAGAGTCTGAATATCGAGAAGCTGTCGAACTAAAATCAGTGTGGGCTGTCAGGCCAACTGATTTACTACAAGCAATAAACGAACATAAGCCAACAATAGTTCACTTTTGCGGTCACGGTTCGGACAATAATGAACTCGTTTTGCAAGATGATTCTGGTGCTACAAAACTAGTTAGTTTACGTTCTATTGTCGAGATGTTTAAAGTTGTTGCTAGTGGTATTGAGCTTGTTGTGTTTAATACCTGTTTCTCAGAAAACCAAGCAAATGAAATTGTTGAACACATATCATCTGCAATCGGAATGAGTACATCTATAGGAGATGATGCAGCTCGAGTATTTTCAGCACAACTATACTCTGCAATTAGCTTTGGAAAAAGTATTGGGGAAGCATTTGGCCAAGCAAAAGTAGCCCTTATGCTTGAAAATATTCCAGAAGATCAGACCCCGCAGTTATTTTTGCGTGATGGTATTAAAGAAAAAGAATTAGTTCTTGTGAGGCCGCAAATTGCCTAACAAAACCATAAACTCGGACGTCAAAAAGCTCCGCTACGCTCCACTTTTTGCCGCCGGTTATGGTAGGCGTTAGGATTGGCAAATGTACAAAAATAAACCAAGTTGGTTTCATTTATGTTAATCTATCAAAATGAAGAAATGCTATATAATTGCTGGGCCGAATGGAGCTGGTAAAACCACTTTTGCAAATAA
>Ga0209475_10000221_pt1 | contig 158289 bp, 114 predicted proteins | sample tdDd471_FD_187128 | JGI IMG/M metagenome (GOLD analysis project Ga0209475, IMG submission 187128) | Marine sediment microbial communities from the Atlantic coast under amendment with organic carbon and nitrate - tdDd47.1 (SPAdes)... | ecosystem: Environmental > Aquatic > Marine > Coastal >... | reverse complement strand
TCTCAAAGTTATTGTTCCCGATGCCGTCCGACCTGCGACCGACTCTCCCGAGGGAGACTCGTCCGTCGGCCTTCGTGGCATCGAGGACCCGACTTTCCTTCCTGCTATCCAGTTTTCAAGGAGCGACGGCCACTGCCGTCTTCGCCCGACCGGCCGTTTTTCGGGGCCGTTCCGTCGAGCGCCGCGAGACTCTACTCGCTTTTTTTTCGGCGTCAAGCTCTTTTTTTCGAGCCCCCCGCCGGGGTTCCCGCTGCGCCGCGGTGCGTCGCGTTGGGAAGGCGGACTCTATTCATGGCCGGCGCGAAGTCAACCATCGTCTTCGCCGCCCTCTGCACTTTTTTTCGTCCCTCATTGAATGCGGGGGTTTGGAGCGCGTCCAAGCCGCCCGTCGCGGCGGGCCGAGGCCCGACACGACGGCGGCGTGCGGGCCGGGAGGGGATCCGGTACGCTCCCCGCAGAACGAGGACGTGGTGATGAGAAAGCAGCTCTGGACCGTCCTGATCCTGCTCGCGGCCCTGGTCGCGGCGCCTGCCGGTCAGGCGTCCGCCAAGCAGGCCGCGAAGCGAGGTTCGATCTTCATCGTCGAGGGCCACGCCGGCTACACGCTCGGCAGCGTCTTCGCCGAAGATCCGGCGGGGTTCGGTGCCCGGCTCACCCTGGGCGTGGGCGGCAAGTTCAAGGGGTGGCCGACTCGGTTCTACGGGATCGTGAACTTCTCGACGGCGGCGCTGACCGGGACGTACGGCGCCGGCATCGACCGAGCAGAGACCGAGCGCTCCTGGTTCGGCTGGTCCGTCGGGCTCCGGATGTTGAGCCCGATCGCGCGGAACCTGCGATTCCTGACGGATCTGTCGATCGGACAGGCGAAGGTGGACAGCGAGGCGACGATCCTCGCGGGGAGCGAGCGCTACCGGACCGAGGACGACGGGTTGCTGGTCGAGATCGGGGTCGGGCTCCAGTACCGCCTCACGTTCAACTTCTCCTTGGGCGCACGGATCGACGTCGCGATCCCGACCAACCTCGACTCCTTCGATCTCCTCGGCGAGCTCGCGGGGGCGCCGTCCGGTGACGGCGGGTTGATGAACCCGTCGTTCCTGATCACGGCCACCCTTCACCTGTAGCCCGGAGGCGCAGCCATGCTCTCACGCCGCCCTGTCGCCCAGCGGCTCCTGATCGGGGCCTTCGCGATCGCCACCTGCACGGCCCTCGGCGTGCGCTCGCGCTCCACCCACGCGTCCCCCTGGGTGAAGTCGGAGTTCAAGGGCCCCGCCCGCGCTGCGCTGACGATTCACGACAGCGTCCGCCCCGGGGCCGAGTCCCCCGCCCTCCCCTACGACGTCTACGCCTCGACGGTGTACGGAACGGAGGTCTCGAAGTTCGGGCACGGGCTGTTCTTGAAGACGACCTTCGACGTCCCGAACACCGAGGACAGGGCGGTCCTGATCGTCGATCTGAACCGGACCGGGAGCCGCACGACCTGGGACGGCGATGACGGCGCGTACCTCAAGGGGCGGTACTACCTCGTGGCGCAGCGGACGGGGCAGGTCTACTTCGACGCGAACGCCACGTCGGGGGAGCTCAAGCTCGAGAAGATCGCGATCGCGGAGGGCTCGATCGGCTTCCGGATCCGGGGGTTCCTCGAGCTCACGGACATCGGAGACGATCGCATCATCGACACGCAGGATGACGGCGTGACGGAGATCGAGCTCGTCTTCGAGACGATTCCGCCGCCGGAGGCTGTCGCGGCCGGCGCCCCGCAGCCTTCGCCGCTGCCGTCGGTGGACTACTGCGAGTGGCCGGATTGCTACGAAGATCCGGGCTACTACTACGACCCCTATGACGCGTACTACGACCCGTCCTGCGGTCACACGAGCGTCGGCTACAGCTATTACGACTACGATGACGGCACCGGCTGCGACGGCGGCGACACCGTGATCGAAGACGACGATCCCTCCTCCTACGACGACGGGAGCTGGGACACCGACTCAAGCGACGGCTGCTCGTCGGACAGCGGCGACAGCAGCTACTACGACGACTACGACGACTCTTCATATGATGGATGCGACGGCGGCTCGAGCTCCAGCTCCAGCAGCGGATGCAGCGACTCCAGCTCGTCGAGCTCCAGCGGGTGCAGCGACTCCGGGTCATCGAGCTCCAGCGGGTGCGGCGGGAGCGGCTGCGAGGGCGACACCTTCGACCAGGCGCCGCCAGAGAGCTACGAGGCGAACACGCTGAAGCTCGAGGGGCTCATCGGTTGGGGCCCGATGCTCCTGCTCTTCGGGCTGGTGCTCGCGATCCATCGGCGACGCGACTGAAGCCCGAGGCGACCGCGCGGACGAGCCGGTAGGACATCGGAGTCCCACGTTGACACGGGGGAAGCCCGGTTCGTAGCTTACCGGCGGTCCGGCGGCGCGCTCGCGGGCGCTCCGCCGGCGACCTCACGGCCCCGCGGCCCGCTCGGAGCACACCATGAAGCTGAAGCTCGCACGCCTGCTGATCCCGCTGACGATCGCGGCGTTCGCCGTCACCGCCTGCGGCGACGACGCGACGCCAGACGACGACACGTCGAACACCGAGGACGGCGTCGGCGCGGACGGCGAGGACACCGACACCCCCTTCGATCCATGGGCCGCGCCGGAGGAGACCGACGACTGGCGTGTCCTCTTCAACTACCGCCCTCGCCCGGGCCAGCCCGGGGTCAACGAGCTCTACATCATGGACGCAGACGGCGAGAACCAGCGCAAGCTCACGGACTTCGCCAAGCTCGACGTCGAGGGGCTGTCCTGCGAGTACGGCTGCTTCCCGTCTCCCGATCTCCAGTGGATCGCGGTCGCCGACGGCCCGCCGGACGCCAACGGAGGCTTCAGCCTCAAGCTCGGCAAGTTCAACAGCAACCTCGAGGTCCAGATCTTCAAGGGCGTGACCATCCCGGGCGTCATCGACTTCAAGTTCGCCGGTAGCCGCATGTTCTGGAGCACCACCGGCACCTGCAGCGGCCCGAGCTGTCAGTACGACTTCTACGTGGTCAACCTCGACGTCAACGTCAACGAGCGCATCAACTTCCTGACCTTCCCGCCCTCCGATATCGTCGACGACAGCACGTACAAGGGGCACTTCAAGGTCAGCAACGACGGCAAGAACCTCGTCATGCTGCAGACGACGATCCGGAGCACCGCGGTCTACCTGTGGCGCGACGGGACCGGGCTCGTTCAGCTCGACTTCATCTGCAAGTACGGCACCGAGGGTGACTGCAGCGGGACCGGCAGCGAGTACAGTGACCTCGACCCGGTGGCGATCAGCCCCGACAACCGCTACATCGTGTTCTTCACGTTCTCGGATCGGTGGCAGCGCGCTCGCGTCTACGACACGCAGAACCCCGACGACGTCCGGATCGCCATCCTGGCGAGCGTCCCCAGCGGCCTCTACATCGAGCACGTCTGCGACGCAGGAAACCTCGCGGACTGGCAGTGGCAGCGGGTCGAGGGGAACCCGGTCTTCACGCCGGACGGCTCGGAGATCGTCTTTCTGACGAAGACGACCTGCACCGATGACGGGACCCAGCCGCCGAAGGCGCTGACGAACATCTATCGGGTCAAGCTCGAGACGCTCCTTTCCGGCAAGACCCTGACCGTCGACGACGTCTTCAACGTCACCAACAACCCGCCGGGTGACGTGGTGGCCAACCATCTGACCACGGGCTTCGACGTCTCTCCGAGCGGCGGCTCCATCGTCTTCGCCGCGAGCCCCATGCACGATCAGTCGGGCAACCCGTTGAGCGACGGCTCGTCCCGCCAGAAGAGCGACCGCGAGATCCTCAAGCTCGCCCTCGACGGGACCGGCCTGACGGAGCTCACCAACTCGCTGCCGGTCCTGGCCGAGTCACCGATGGTCGTACCTGCCGCTCAGTAGCCCTGGCGAACGCGGTCAGCAGACAGCAAGAGGCCCGGTGCGCGAGCTCGCGCACCGGGCCTCTCTCGTTCACGCCGGGCGCCCGTGGACGGACGCCGCGGGGTGTCAGCCGCGGGCGGCCTTCACCTTCTCGGTGAGCTCGGGGAGCACCTTGAAGGCGTCGGCGACGAGGCCGTAGTCGGAGACCTGGAAGATGGGGGCGTCGGCGTCCTTGTTGATCGCCACGATCGTCTTCGAGTTCTTCATGCCGGCGAGGTGCTGGATGGCACCGGAGACCGCGACGGCGATGTAGAGCTTCGGCGCGACGACCTTGCCCGTCTGCCCGATCTGCATGTCGTTCGGGACCTCCTCCCACGAGTCGACGACGGCGCGGGTGGCGCCGATCGCCGCGCCGAGGGCGTCGGCGAGCGGGTTCATCATGTTCCAGAAGGTCGGGCCGTCCTTGAGGCCACGGCCGCCGGTCACGATGACCTCCGCCTCGGTGAGCTCGGGGCGCTCGGACTCGGTCGCGTCGAACTTGACGAAGCGCGCGCCGACCTCGCCGGGCTCGGCCGCGACGGCGACCACGGCGCTCTCGCCGCCGGTCTTCTCCACGGTGTCGAACTCGGAGGTCCGGACGCTGACGACCGTCTTGTCGGTCTTGCAGCGCACCGCGGCGATGACGTTGCCGGCGTACATCGGGCGCTTGAAGAGCAGCTCGTCGCCCTCGGCGAGCCCGACACAGTCGGCGACCATGCCGGCGCCGATGGCAGCGGCGACGCGCGGCATCAGATCCTTGCCGGTCGTGCCGGCGGTCGAGACGAGGTAGCTCGCGCCGGACTGCTCGGCGATGGCGACGAGCGCCTTCGTGTGCGGCTGGGCGAGGTAGTCGGCGAAGGCGGGGCCGTCGACCACGTAGATCGAACCCGCGCCGTAGCCCTGGAGCTCGGAGACGACGCCGTCGACGCCGCCACCGATGACGGCGAAGTCGAAGCCGCCGCCGACCTTGTCCGCGAGCTGCTTCGCGAGGGTCGCGGCGGCCAGGGTGCCCTTCTTCAGGGAGCCGGCGTGATGCTCGGCGATGACGAGAATGTTGGACATGGACCTCTCCTCCTACAGCACGCGGGCTTCGTTCTTGAGCTTACCGACCAGCTCGTCGACCGACTCGACGAGCGCGCCCGCCTGCCGCTTCGGCGGCTCCTCGAGGCGGACCACCTCGACCTTGAGCTCGGTGTCCTCGATCTCGAGATCGTCGAGATCCATCACGTCGATGGTCTTGCGGCGCGCCTTCATGATGTCGGGGAGCTTGGCGTAGCGCGGCGTGTTGAGCCGCAGGTCCGCCGTGATGACGCCCGGGAGCTGGATGGCGATGGTCTCGAGGCCGCCGTCGACCTCGCGGGTGACCGTGGCCTCCTCGCCGTCCTCGTCGATCTCGATCTCCGAGGCGAAGCACGCCTGCGGCAGCCCGAGGTACTCCGCGAGGAGCTGGCCGACCTGGTTGTTGTCCCCGTCCACGGCCTGCTTGCCGAGCAGGAAGAGGTCGACGTCGTCCTCCTCCTTGTAGACGGCAGCCAGGATGCGCGCGGCGAGATCGGAGTCCAGCTGCTGGTCCTCGACCTCGACGCGGATCGCGCGGGCGGCGCCCATGGCGAGCCCGGCGCGGAGCGTCTGCTCGGTGTCGTCACCACCGATCGTGACGAGCACGACCTCGGCGTCGTGCTCCTCGGCGATCTGGAGGGCGGCCTCGAGGGCGTTCTCGCAGAACGGGTTGGCCTTGTACTCCACCGATTCGGTGTTCACGGCGGAGCCGTCGGCCGTGAGCTTGATACGCGCGTCGGGATCGATGACGCGCTTGAAGGCGACCAGGATCTTCACGTGGGGTCCTCCAGCTAGTTGGCGTGGGGCCTCGTCACGAGGCCGGAGAGAAAGAGGTCGACGGTCTGCGCGCAGGCGTCGCTGAGCGACGACTGGCGACGGCCCATGGCCCACTCGAGGGCGAGCTCGTCGATCGCCCCGAAGATCGCCCGGGCCGCCAGGCGAGGGTTGAGCTCCGAAGAGAAGGCGCCGTGCTCCTGGCCCTCCTCGACGATGCCAGCGATCATGGCCAGATAGCGCCCGAACGGCTTCAGGTTCGTGTTGCGCATGAACTTGCTCGACTGACGCAGCTCGACCGTCAGCACCTCGGCGAGCGCACGGCTCTCCTCGACGGCGTCGAAGTGGACGCGGGCGAAGGTCGAGAGGCGCTCGACCGGGTCGACGATACCCGCGAGAGCCTCCTCCTGACGGCGGAGGATCTCGTCGGTCGAGTCGATGAAGACCTGGATCAGGATGTCTTCTTTGTTCTTGAAGTAGAGATAGATCGTCCCGTCGGCGACCCCGGCCTCCTTCGCGACCTGGGAGACCTTGGAGTTGTAGAAGCCGAACTGCGCGAAGACCTTGACTGCAGCGTCGAGGATACGTCGCCGTTTGTCGGGTTGAGCCATGCTCGGGCCACCTGTGAATGAAGCACCATTCAGCCGCGGCAAGCTAGCATAGGACCCGATCGGTACTCAAGCGCGTATGAGGACGCGCCCGTGGGCCTCGGCGGCGCCCCGCGGACGACCTCGGTGCGAGGTCCGACACACGCGGAAGTGCGCGTCGACAGCCACCTTCGTGGTATGCCTTGACGCGTCCAGGGCGACCCTCGACAATCGGAGCGCCCGAGGGCCGCGTGCGTCGCGGCACGACACACGACGAGGTGGCCAGCGAAGCCGCCCGGACCGATGCAGCGGGGCACAACAGGAGCCGGTGCTGATGGCGGAAGAGGCGAAGCGCGCGACGACCGGCGGTGAAGACGCCGGACAGCAGGCTCCGCCCGTGCGTGTGCTCGTCGTCGAGGAAGACCGCGTCGAGGGTGGGATGCTCGCGTTCCACCTGCGCCGTGAGGGCCTCGTCGTGATGCTCGCCGGGAGCGGAGACGAGGCCATCGACGCGCTGGCGTGGGCGCCACCGGACGCCATCATGGTCGAGGCGCACGGGCGAGAGCTCGACGGCTTCGAGGTCATCCGCGCCCTCGGCGACACCCCCGTTCGGGTCTTTCTGCTCTCGGACGGGCTGCTCGACCTCGAGGACGAGCTCGAGGCGCTGCGGCTCGGGGTCACCGACGTGTTCAGCAAGCCCGTCGACCCGGCCCTGGTCGCGCGGCGCGTGCTGGAAAGGCCGATCTCGGCGACGCGGGGCTCCATCCCGGACCTGCCGGACAACGGCATCTCCGGAGACCTCGCGGTCCACCCGGTGGCCCACCTGCTGTCGCTCTGCCACCGCCACCGCATGAACGCCCGCCTCCACGTCGAGCTCGACGGGGACTGGGGGGTGCTGCTCATCCGCCACGGCGACGTCATCGACGCCGAGTCGCCGGGCGCGACCGGTCGCGACGCGGCGTTCGCGGCCATTCGCCGCGCCGAGGGGACCTTCGTCCTGTTCCCGCTCGACCTCGACGCCGAGGAGCTGACCCGGGACGACGTGGTCCGCGCCGACGTCGCGACGCTGTTCACCGAGGCGCTGGGGCGGCCGCCCACGCGGCAGTTCCCGAAGATCCACCCCGACGAGCAGCACGTCATCGAGATCGACCTGCCGGCGCGCGAGTCCCCGCGGGGCCCGCTCAGCCGTCCTGCGGTGCGGCGCCCGACGGCGACCTCGAACGACACCCTCGAGTACGAGGCGAGCCCCTCCGAGCCCGCCGCCCCGCGCAGCCCGGGGCCCGAGACGCGGGCGCGGATCCAGCGGCAGGTGGGCATCCCCGTGGACGACGCCTCACGCCAGCCGCTCGAGGTCTCGACGGCGCCGCGGCTCGCGCCGGCGCCAGGCCCGGAGACCCCGCCGTCCGACGCCCAGCCGCGGCCGCGCGGTCACGACCGCTCGGACAACGTCCCGCGCCGCCGCGTCACGACCGGCGCCCAGGTGCGGGAACGCGCGAGCCAGATCCGGCGACCCACCCGGCCGATGCCGATCTCGTCGCCACCCATGGAGCCGGTCAGGCCCGAGGATCTGCTGTCGACGCCGCCGCCGCGCGAGCCGACCCGACCGCCGGAGCAGCGGCCGAGCACGCGCCCACCGGAGGCGCGGCCCTCGACCCAGCCGCCCCAGGCCCGTCCGGCGACGTGGCCCCCCGAACCCCAGCCGGGGACGCGGCCTCCGACAGACAGGCCGGGGACGCGGCCGCCCGAGGCCCGACCCGCGACGCGACCGCCGAACACGCGCCCCGAGGCCACCCCCAGGGGTCTAGATACCCAGCCGCCTGCGCCGCGCCCTCCCGACACCCGCCCACCGAGCTCCGGCTGGTCGGACCAGAGCGCGACGACGGTCGCCGGGTTCGCCCCGGTGGACGAGGCCGAGACGACCCTCGGTCAGGACCCCGTCGTCGAGAGCTCGACCGAGCGCGCTGCGCTGCCGGCCGACGTGCTCGAGACGCTACCCGCGGGCGCCCACCCGCCCGAGCTCCCGGCTTCGGCGCGGGTCGTCCGGCCGGCGACGAGCCGGGCCGGGACCGAGCCCGACATCGACGAGCCGACCGACATCAGCGACAAGCACCCGCTCACGGACGCGCCGCGGGTGCGGCGGCCGAGCACGGGGATGTTCCGGATCGGCGACGAGAAGGCGCCCAAGGAGCGGACCGACGTCGACGTCCAGGACGCCCCGGTCGGGGACGACACGCTCCTGGGCGCGCCCGACAGGCCGTCGCGCCTCCACTGGAGCGTCATCGCGATGACCGCCGCGCTGGTGGCGCTGCTGGTCTTCGTGGTCGTCCGGGCGGCCGCCGGAGACGAGCCCCCGCCGCCAGCCCCGGACCCGATCGTAGAGCCGCTCGACCTGGCGACGCAGGCCAAGATCCGCTTCGGCGAGGCGGCCCAGGCGCTCCGGCTCGGTGAGGACGGCGAGGCGCAGCGCCTCTTCGAGCAGCTCGTCGGTGACGCCGACCGCCCGGACGGGGCGCTCGCGGGGCTGGCGATGATCTACCTGAAGGAAGGCAAGATCGACGACGCGGAGCCGGTCCTCGAGGCCCTCAACCGCAAGAAGCAGGGCGATCCCCGCGTGCTCGCGTGGCTCGGGCTCGTCCACGCCAAGCAGGGGCGCCTCGAAGAAGCCAAGGCGAGCTTCCACGACGCCCGTGACAAGGCCGAGGGCCCCCTGGCCGACCGCCTCGACGAGCTCCTCGCGACCTTCGAGTAGACCGTGACCCTGATTCTCGGCATCGAGTCGTCCTGCGACGAGACGGCGGCCGCCGTCGTGACCGACGCCCTCGAGGTGCGGTCGAGCGTCGTCCACAGTCAGATTCCGGTCCACGCCCAGTACGGCGGCGTGGTCCCGGAGCTGGCGTCCCGAAACCACATGCTCGCCATCCAGCCGGTGATCGAACAGGCGCTCGCGCAGGCAGGGATCACCCTCGACGACCTCGGGGGCGTCGCCGTGACCAGCGGCCCGGGGCTCGCCGGGAGCCTCCTCGTCGGCCTGCAGGCGGCGAAGGCCATCGCCTGGGCGCGGGGGCTGCCGCTGGTCCCCATCGACCACATCGCCGCCCACGTGCATGCGCCGTTCCTGCGGGACGCGCGCGGCGCCGGGCCGGGCGAGCTCCGCTACCCCTACGTCGCCCTCGCCGTCAGCGGCGGCCACACGAGCCTCTACCGCGTCGACGGCCCCGGGGACACGACGGTCCTCGGCCAGACCCTCGACGACGCCGCCGGCGAGGCCTTCGACAAGATCGCCAAGATGATGGGCCTGCCCTACCCCGGCGGCGTCTACATCGATCGCCTGTCCGAGCGCGGCCGCGCCGACGCGATCCCGCTGCCGCGCCCGATGCTCCGCCGCGGGCTGGACTTCTCGTTCTCGGGGCTCAAGACGGCCGTCCGCCTCGCGCTCGAGGAGATGACGGGCGGCGACCTGCAGCCAGGGGCGCTCTCTCCCGAGGACCCGCGCTTCGCCGACCTCGCCGCCAGCGCTCAGGCCGCGATCGTCGAGGTCCTCGTGGTCAAGTCGCTCCGGGCGTGCAAGAAGGTCGGGCTCCGGCAGCTCGTCCTGGCCGGAGGCGTCGCGAGCAACTCGGGGCTCCGAGCGGCCCTCGGACCCGCCGCGGCGAAGGTCGGGGTCAGAGCGTTCGTCACTCCGCCCAGGTACTGCACCGACAACGCCGCGATGATCGCCGGGCTCGGCGCGTCGCTCCTCGACGCCGGCCACGGCCTGACCCGCGAAGGGCTGCTCACCCTCGACATCCACACGACGCGGAGGCCCACGCGATGAAGGCGAACAAGCGGCTCGGCCAGCACTTCCTGCGCGATCCGGAGGTGCTCACCGACATCGCGGCGATCGCCGACGTCGGACGGTCCGCCGGCGCCCTCGAGATCGGCCCGGGCGAGGGCGCGCTCACCGCCTTCATCGTGCGTTCGGGGCGGCCTGTCGTCGCCCTCGAGAAGGACCGGCGCGCCGTCGCCGAGCTCGAGGCGCGCTTCGGGGACCGCGTCCGCGTCGTCGAAGGCGACGCGCTGACCGCCGACCTCCTCGGGCTGCTCCCGCCGGCGGACGGTGACCGCCTTCCGGTCATCGTCGGCAACCTCCCGTACAACGTCGGCGGGGCGATCTACCAGCGCCTGCTGACGCTGCGAGGCGCGGTCTCGCGGATGGTGCTGATGCTCCAGAAGGAGGTCGCCATCCGGCTGGTCGCCGAGCCCGGCGGCCGAGGATACGGGATCCCGTCGGTCGTGACGACGCTCCTCGCGAAGGCGTGGCTGGTCCGCGACGTCCCGCCGCGCGCGTTCAAGCCGCCGCCGAAGGTCGAGTCGTCCGTCGTCCTCGTCGAGCTGCGCGACGATCCGCCGCTGGGGCTGGACGAGCTGGCGCCCTTCGACCGCTTCCTGACGCGCATGTTCCACAACCGGCGAAAGACGCTCGGGAACGCGCTCGACGGCTTCGACGTGGACATCGAGCAGGCCGGGATCGACCCGGCGACCCGCGTCGAGTCCCTGTCGCCCGAGACCCTGCTGGCCCTGTATCGCGCGGCGGGCGAGCCCGGCGTGTAGCGGCGCGCTACTCGGCCGGCGTGACCCCGTCGGCGTCGTTGCAGAACGGGTAAGGACCGAAGTCGGTCACGCAGCGATAGCCCCCGCGACAGTCCGAGTCGCCGCTGCACTGGAGCATGCAGTAGCTCGTGTCCTCGTCGAAGCGGACGCAGACGCCGTACTCGGGGCAGCCGCGGTCGACGCAGCTCTTCGAGGTGCAGTAGCCGTCGGGGAGCGACAGCTCGCAGTACATGGAGTTGCCGCAGTCCGTCTGGGTCGTGCACGAGTCACCGACCATCGCGGAGCAACCGGAGGCGGTGGGGGCGATGGCGGCGATTCCGAGCAGCGCGACGGCGAGAGCGGGCTTCATGCGCGACGGCGTACCACAAACCGGCCCCTCGGGGGAACAGGAGACCGCGCCCAGGGCGGGCTCCAGCCCGGCCGGTCTTCAGGGCACGCCGCGCTGGCGGCTGATGACCGCGAGGCGCGCGAGCTCGACCCCGGCCCGGACCAGGGCGAGCCCCGCGATGACGTGGAGGATCCCCGCGAGGTAGTCCTTCTTCGCGAAGAGGTCGCCCGAGATGGCGAAGAACCAGACGCAGGCGGCGAAGAGCGCCGTCGCGAGGAGCAGGAGGACGGCGTTCTTCATCGGAGATCCACCAGGTACCAGGCCAGGACGACGAGCACCGCGACGGCGGCGAGGCCGACCGCGAGCAGCAGGCTCCCGCGGGACGGGCGGCGCTGCAGGACGAGGGAGGCGCGGTAGCGGCGACGCGCCGAAGGGTCGAGGAGCACGTCGGCGAGCTTGCCGCCGAACGCTCGGACGCCGGCGTACCAGGCCGCGACGGCACCGACGAGCAGGGTCACGTTGGCCGCCAGGGGCTCGACGTCGCGATCGCCGAAGACGGCCTGATGGAAGGCGGCCGTGATCGCGACGACGATCACCAGGGTCGCCGCTGAGAGCGGGTGGACGCGCCGCGACACCGGGAAGGCGGGGGCGTCGTCGTTGGCGTCGGGCTCGGGCGCCCGGCGCGGTGGCCACAGGCAGACGAGGAACCACGCGGTGCCGGTGGCGGCGACCGCGAGCAACGCCCAGAGCCCACCGCTGCCCTCGTGGACGGCGCGGTCCGTCAAGCTCCGGAGCGCGACCAGCGCCGGGAGGTGCGAGGCGGGCCAGCCCCAGAGCGCGATCCACGGGCGCGTGCCGCGGATCGCGAAGGGCAGCACCAGGTAGGGGAGCGCGATCGTCGCCCAGCCGACGCCGTCGATCGGTAGACCGAGCCAGCGTGCTCCCCACGAGGCGGGGAGCACCAGGAGAAGGCCGGTGAACACCGCGCCGATCGCCGCGAGGAGGGTTGCACGCACGTCCGGTATCGTAGGGAGTTTCGGCTTCGACGGCCAGCGCGCGAGGGAGCGTCGTTTGACGCGGCGCGTCTTTATCCGCACGGCGGGGTGTGGTAGGCACTCGACGGCGCGGGGCGCCGGGGGCAGGCGCGAGCCGCTCACTCAGCCAAGGGACGCTCGCGCCTTCGGCGTACCGTCGTCGGGCCTCGACCGAGGTCGAGGGTGATCCCGGCTCGCGGCGCCGCGGCAACTCACCGGCACAGGAGTGGCATGGCAGTACAGATGCAGACGTGGGCCGACCTCAGCGCCTCGGATCTTCGCCACGCCTACGAGGTCGCGCTCGAGACTCGCGCGCAGATCGTGACGTGCATGGCGATGAAGACCCGCGGCGAGGGCGTCGAGTTCTGGATCGGCGGCCCCGGCGAGGAGGTCCACGGGACCGCGGCCGCGCTCGCGCTCCACCGTCAGGTCCGAGAGACCGGCCCGGGCGGTGACCTGGCGCTCTTCTGTCACTACCGCAGCGACGCGCTCGCCGCGATGAACGCCGCGCTGCAGGGCGACGAGACCTTCGTCCTCGACTACTTCCGGCAGGCGCTGTCGCGGACGACGGATCCGCACTCCGGCGGTCGCCAGATGGTCATGCACATGTGCCGCCCGGAGCTCGGGCTGTGGCCGGTCCAGAGCCCGGTCGGGATGCAGCTCGGCAAGGCGGCCGGCTACGCGCGCGGGCTGCAGCTGCTGAAGCGGCGTGGCCTCGCGGTGGGGATCGTCGGCGACGGGACGACCGGCGAGAGCGACTTCCACGAGGCGATGATGGCCGCGAGCCTGTGGCGCCTGCCGCTGCTCATCGTCGTCACCAACAACAACGTCGCGATCACCGTCTCCCCGGAAGACGGGCGCGGGATCCGCGACTATGGCAAGTACGCCGGGGCCTTCGGGCTCGACTACTTCACCTGCGACGGCCACGACTTCATGGACACCTACGCGGTGACCAAGCAGGCCGCGGCCTCGGTGCTCGACAACGGCCGTTCGGCGCTGCTCGTGGCGTCGGTGCCGCGGCTGATGGGCCACTCGAGCTCGTCGGGCGGGCAGTTCGACTTCGAGGAGCGCGACCCGCTCCTCGAGTTCGGCGGCTGGCTCGAGAACAACGACATCCTGCCGGCCGGCGCGATCTTCCGGCGCGGCGAGGTCGACCGCCGAAAGAGCTACTTCGAGGTCCACCACACCGGCGCGCTGATGGATCACGGCCTCGAGAAGGTCCGCGGGGCGTTCTCGCAGGCGCGCCAGGAGCCGATCCCCTCGGTCGAGGCCGGAGACGTCTGGCGCCACAGCCACCCACCCTTCCCCGAGGTGGAGGAGCCCGAGGTCACCCCCCGCTCGACGACGCGGGTACAGATCAACGAGGCGCTGAACCTGGCGCTCGACCGCATCCTGGCGGACGGCAAGGCCGCCATCTGGGGACAGGACGTGGGCCACCGGGGCGGCATCTTCAAGGTGACCCAGGGCCTCATCGAGAAGTACCCCGAGCAGGTCCGCGACGCGCCCATCAACGAGCCGATGATCGTCGGGACGGCCATGGGCGCCGCGCTCCATCGCGAGCTGACCCTGTTGCCCGAGATCCAGTTCGGCGACTACACGCTCAACTGCCTCCACTGGTTCGTGCACCTCGGCAACCTCTACTGGTCGACCAACGGCCAGACGCCGGTGAACGTGACCATCCGGACACCGGTCGACCCGGTCCTCGGCGGCGCGCTCTACCACTCGATGAGCGTCGACGGCTTCTACGGCAACATCCCGGGGCTGGTCATCACCATCCCTTCGTGCGCGTACGACGCCTACGGGCTCCTGCGGACGGCGGCGGCCTACACCGGGCCGGTGCTCCAGCTCGAGCCGAAGCGGCTCTACCGGATGAAGCTCGGCCCGGCGCTGCCCGGCGAGGCGCGGGACCCCAAGGTCCTGCAGGCGGCGCGTCGGCGCGGCGAGATGCCGAGCTTCGACGACTATCGGATCCCCTTCGGCAAGGCCGCGACGCGGCGCCAGGGGCGCGATCTGACCGTCGTCGGCTGGGGCTGGGCCGCGTGGCAAGCGGTCTCCGCGGCCAACACCGTCGCCAAGCACCGCGGCATCGAGACCGAGGTGCTCGATCTGCGGACGCTCAAGCCCTACGACCGCGAGGCGATCTTCGCCAGCGCGCGGCGGACCGGGAGGGTGCTCGTCGTGTCGAACGACCGGACCTTCGCGGGCTTCGCGAGGCAGATCCAGGGCGACCTGGTCGAGAACGTGCCGGGCGCGACCGTGCGGGTCGTCGGGCAGCTCGACACGCCCGCCGTCGGCCAGTCTCGCGCGCTCGAGGACGCCATCACGCTCCAGGTCGAGGACATCGTCGACGCCCTCAACGCCCTGGCCGACGAGCGCCCCGGCGCGTGGCTCGAGAATGACCTGCACTGGCTCAGCTACGCGCCGTCCCAGCTCCTGACCTGAAGCCCCCCAATGCCGCGGGTCGACCCGCGGCGTGGTGGAGACGAGGGTCCCGCGAACCATCATCGCCGGTGGTCCGCCGCGGCGTCGCGGTCGAGACGACCGCGGGCAGTGGGACGACGATGCGGCCCGCACTGAACACTGCCCAACTCGCCGCGGCGAGGAGAACCACCAGGAGAGTTCGGGGAAATGGCAGCGAAGCGCCATTTCACCAAGCTCGACTTGGCCGCGCAGCGGCCGGTGGAGGCGGCGAAGCCGCCGGATCAGTCACTCTAGCATCGAGGAGAAAGCGCGCGCGCGCGCCTTTCCTTCGCTGCTAGAGATTACTGAGGACGTCCTCAGCGCGCTTCTGCACGGTCTTGTCGGTCTCGCCCATGATGAACTCCTGGAGCGGGCGGGCGGCCTTGTTCGAGCCGAGCTTCTCCAGGGCGTCGAGGGCGGCGAGCTTCACGGCGGTGTCGCGGTCGAAGAGGCCGCGAACGACCTGCTCGAAGGTGTCGGGCTCGGTCATGCCGCTGAGGGTCGAGAGCGCGAAGAGCTTGAGCTCCTTGCTCGCCATGCCGTCGCTCACCACGCCGCCGATGGCGCGCGTCGCGCGGGGGTCGTCCTTGTAGGCGCCGAGCCCCTCGACGGCGCTGTGGCGGAGCTTCTCGTCCTGCTCGAGGAGCGCCTTCTCGTAGATGTCGTAGAGCTTCGGATCCGCCGGCGTGGCCAGCGCGACCAGGGTCTCCATCGCGGCCCGCTTCACCTCGAGCTTCCGGTTGCCGACCAGCCACTTCACCTTGTCGAGGGCCGCCGTGACTCCCTTGGCGCGAACGCCGTCGATCGCTGCGACCTTCACGTCCTCCTCGCGGTCGTCGAGGTAGGCGACGAGGATGGACTCGGCCTTGGGGTGGTTCGAGTGCGCCATCGCGTAGGCGACCTGAGCCCGCACGATCGCGTCGGAGTCGTCCTTCATCCCGGCGAGCTTCGCGATGATCGCGTCGTCGGGGATCCGGGCCAGCGCGTACGCGGCGGCCTGCCGGATCGACGCCTCACCGGAGCCGAGGGCCTCGAGCAGGACGGCGTTGGCGCGCTTGTTGGGCTTGTCCTGGCTGAAGGCGGCGAGGGACTTGATGGCGAGCTCTCGGACCGTCGTGTCCGTGGACTTCGAGATGTTGATGACCTGATCGAGGGGCTGGACGCCGATGATCGCGGTCGCCTGCTTGGTGAAGAGCTCTCGCTCGCCGGCGTCCGACGACGCCCGGATGGCCGCCGCGAGCGGCTCGAGGCCGGCGGTGTCCTTGAGCGCGCCGAGCGCTTCGGCGGAGGCTTTGCGGACCTCCGGCTCGGAGCGGGTCAGCGCTTCGCCGAGGGCGACGGTCGTCCCCGGGACGCGGTCCTTCGACACGACGTTGGCGGCATAGACGGCGTTGGCCGCCGTGCCGTCGGTCACGAGCCAGCTGACGCCGCGCGCCCGGTCGGGACCGGTCGCCGAATCGGTCAGCGTGCGCGCCGCCTTCTCCCGAATGTCACTGGCGACCTTCGCGTCACCGAGCCAGCCCGCCATCAGCCCGAACTGCTTCAGCTCGGTCACCGCGGCCACCGCCGCCTCGCGGACGACGGAGTTGTTGTGCTTGACCAGCGCGGCGATGCTCGAGGCGAAGCTCGCGTCGCCGGTCTTGACGAGGCCCTTGATGGCCGCGACGACCACCGAGGCGTCGGGGTTGGTGAGCTTGTCGAGCAGGAGGTACTTCTCGTACTCGTTCTTGCCGAGGCCCACGAGCATCCGGACCGCGGCGAGCTTCACCTCACCATCGTCGTCCTTCTCCACCACGCCCTCGAGCGCCTTGACGACCGGCGTCGTCGACTTCCCCTTGAGGAGCGCCAGCGCCGCGACGCGGACCTTGGGGCTCGGATCGCCGAGGCGGTCGATGACGACGGCGTCCTGATCCTTGAGACGGAGCGCCGCGATGTTCTCGAGCAGGTGAAGGCGGGTCGCGGTGCCGGCCGTCGCGAGCAGCTCGCGCGCCGCCTGCTGGATGTCCTTGTCCGAGCCGGCGAGGCGCTCGTAGAAGCGGACGGCCGGGATGAGCTCGCTGCCCGCCTCGACGAAGCCCGTCGCGACCCGCCCGGGCGGCAGGGCCGCGCCGATGGGGAGCACCGGCACCAGGGCGCCGCGGGTGAAGGTCCCCGCGGTGACGGGCTTACCGCCCATCGTCACTTCGCGGACCCCGGACTGGAGCAGCGTGTAGAAGACCGCGCCGAGCGCCCGATCGGAGACGTTCCGGTCGTCGAGCTTCGCCGCGTCGATCTCGATCGAGGCCGAGCGCCCCGCCGGCTTGACCGTGATGGCCTCGACCTCGGGGAGCTTGGCCTTGAGCTCCTTCATGGCCGCGTCGACGAGCGCCGGGCCGGTGAGACGGACGGTCACGTCCACGTTCACGAGGACATAGGTCTCTACGCCCTCACCACCGCCGAGCTCGATCGACTGCGGCAGGTAGTACTGGAACGACGCGGCCGACGCGCTGACGCTCAGCAGGGCGACGAAAACGAGAGATAGAGCGGCTCGGACCAAAACGACCTCGGCCCCTGCGGGCGGACGTTAAAAAGGCGGGAAAGGTTGTTTCTGGATTGACACGGCGTGTCAAGGATCCCGCGTCCCGGTCCAGCACAACCGCGATCGCCGGCAGACCATGCCCAAGCGGGCGCCGGGGGGCGCGCTCAGCCTCCGAGCGCGCCCTCCATCAGGGCGTAGAAGCGGGGCTCGAGCTCGTCCATGCGGCTGCCGTCGGAGCCGCCCGCCTGGGCGATGTCGGGCTTGCCGCCGCCGCGACCGCCGACGATCTCCGCGAGCTGGCCGACGAGCTTGCCGGCGTGGACGCGCTTGGCGATGTCCTTGGTCGCGGCGACGACGAGGCTGACCTTGGGGCCGTCCTGGCCGGCCACGAGGACCGCGCCCGACCCGAGCTGACCGCGGAGCGACTCGGCGAGCGCCCGGATGTCCTTGCCCGGGACGTCGTCCATCCGGACGACGGCGGCCTTGACGCCGCCGATCTCGCGCGCCGCCTGCAGGCTGGCCGAGGCCTCGGCGCGGCGAGCCTGGAGCTTCGCCTCCTGCAGGCGCAGATCGAGGTCCTTGCGGTCCTCGAGGAGCTTGTCGACGCGGTCCACCACGTGCTCGACGCCGACGTTGAGGGCGTCGGCGGTGGCGCGGAGCACCGCGTCGCGCTGCTGCACCCACTCGAGGGCGCCCATCCCGGTGACCCCCTCCACCCGGCGGACGCCGGAGGAGATGGCCGTCTCGGTGACGATCTTGAGCAGACCGATGTCGCCGGTCGCGCGGACGTGAGTGCCGCCGCAGAGCTCGACGGACTCGCTGCCGACGCTCAGCACGCGGACCTCGTCGCCGTACTTCTCCTCGAAGAACGCGATGGCGCCCTTCTCCATCGCCGCGTCCATCGACATGACGGCGGTCTCGACCGGCTCGTTGGCGAAGACGTGGGCGTTGACGAGGCGCTCGACCTTGCGGATCTCCTCGTCGGTCATCGCGCCGGTGTGGCTGAAGTCGAAGCGGAGGCGCTCGGGCCCGACCATCGAGCCGCGCTGCCGCACGTGATCGCCGAGGACCTTGCGGAGGGCGTCGTGCAGCAGGTGGGTCGCGCTGTGGTTCTTGCGCGTGGCCGCGCGCGCCGCGTTGTCGATGCTGGCCGCGACGCGGTCGCCGACCTCGATGACGCCGTCGTCGACGAGCGCGACGTGGACGTAGACGTCGCCATACGGCTTCTGGGTGTCGTCGACGGTCAACCGCGCCGGCTCGTTGCCGAAGCCGACGATGGCGCCCGAGTCGCCGACCTGACCGCCCGCCTCGGCGTAGAACGGCGTCCGGTCCAGGACGACCTCGACCCGCTGGCCCGCCGCGGCGCGCGGCACCGAGGCGCCATCGACGAGCAGGGCGAGGACCTGGGCCTCGGACTCCTCGTCGGTGTAGCCCACGAAGGCGGTGGGGGTGATCCCGCCGTCGACCAGCTCCTGGTACACCGAGAGGTCGCCCGTTCCGAACTTGCTGGCCGCGCGGGCACGCTCCTTCTGCTCGGCCATCGCGGCGTCGTAGCCCTCCTCGTCGTAGGAGAGCCCCTTCTCGCCGAGGATCAGCGCCGTGAGGTCGGGCGGAAAGCCGTGGGTGTCGTAGAGCTCGAAGACGACGCGCCCGTCGAGGACCTTCTCGCCGGCGTCGGCCATGCGGTCGATCTCTTCGCCGAGGCGCTTGAGCCCCGCGTTGATGGTCCGACCGAAGCGGGTCTCCTCCTGGAGCACGATGCGGTGGATCGTCTCGGCGCCCTCGCGCAGCTCGGGGTAGACGTCGCCGAGGAGCTCGATGACGGTCTTCGTCGTGTCGACGAGGAACGGCTCGGTCAGCCCGATGATGCGGCCGAAGCGGATCGCCCGGCGCATGACCCGGCGGAGCACGTACCCACGCCCCTCGTTGTCGGGGTAGATGCCGTCGGCGATCAGGTTGGCCGCCGCACGGCTGTGGTCGGCGATGACCCGGAGCGCGACGTCGGTCTCGGCGTCGGTCCGGTAGGTCACGCCGGCCTTCTTCGCGACCTGCTCGATGATCGGCAAGAACAGATCGGTGTCGTAGTTGTTGAGCTTGCCCTGGAGCACCGCGGTCATCCGCTCGAGGCCGGCGCCGGTGTCGATCGACGGCTTCGGGAGCGGCGTCAGGACGCCGTCCGCCGAGCGGTCGAACTGCATGAAGACGAGGTTCCAGAGCTCGAGGTAGCGCTCGTCGCCATCGGGGTGGCCGTAGGGGACGTCGACCTTGCCGCCGGACATCTCCGGGCCGAGGTCGATGTGGATCTCGGAGCACGGGCCGCAGGGACCGGTGTCGCCCATCGACCAGAAGTTGTCGGGATCCTTGTGGATGCGCTCCGGGGCGACGCCGATGTCGTCCCGCCACAGCGCGAGCGCCTCCTCGTCCTCGGGGTGGACCGAGACGTGGAGCTTGTCCACGGGAAGCTCGGCCACCTGGGTCAGGAACTCCCACGCGTAGGCGACCGCGTCCTTCTTGAAGTAGTCGCCGAAGCTGAAGTTGCCGAGCATCTCGAAGAACGTGTGGTGACGCGCGGTGCGGCCGACGTTCTCGAGATCGTTGTGCTTGCCGCTGACCCGGAGGCACTTCTGGGACGACGTCGCCGTGGCGTAGTCGACCTGGCGCTCGCCGACGAAGACGTCCTTGAACTGGACCATCCCGGCGTTGACGAAGAAGAGCGTCGGGTCGTTGGGCGGGATGAGGGCGTAGCTCTTCACGACGCGGTGACCGCGCTGCGCGAAGAAGTCGATGAACGCCTTACGAATCTCGGGGGCAGCACGCAGGGCCATGGTTTCCTCCCAGTCAGTCCCGGCCAGGAGAGCTCGGGGAGATGGCAGCGACGCGCCATTTCCCCGACTCGACGTGGCCGCGCAGCGGCCGGTGGAGGCGGCGAAGCCGCCGGATCAGTCAATCTAGCGGCGAGGGGAAGAGCGCGCCTGCGCTCTTCCCCTCGCTGCTAGAGGCGGCACACGTTGACGCAGCTACCCGCGCGAGGTCAACACGCAATACGGGCCCGCGGGCGATCCCGTTGGACACCGACGCGCGGGCGCGAACGCGAGCGCGGGCGTGATCGCGACCGGGGGCGTGAGATGGCCGAAATGCCATCGGGGCGGGACGCCGGCTGGCGTCCCGCCCCGATGGGTGGTCGTCGTTGAGCCCGGGCTCAGGCCGCGCTCTCTTCCTTCTTCTTGGGCCTCGTGAGGCCGAAGTGCTCGAGGATGGCGAGCTCGATGCGGTCGGCGAGCTCCGGCTCCTCGCGGAGGCGGGTCTTCACGTTCTCTCGGCCCTGGCCGAGGCGCTCACCGGCGTAGGAGAACCACGAGCCCGACTTCTCGACGATGTTGAGCTTGACGCCCTCGTCGATGATGGAGCCCTCGCGGCTGATCCCCTCGCCGTACATGATGTCGAAGGTCACCTTCTTGAACGGCGGCGCCATCTTGTTCTTGACCACCGTCACCTTGGTCTGGTTGCCGATGGCCTCGTTGTCCGCCTTGATCGAGCCGATGCGGCGGATGTCCATCCGCACCGAGGCGTAGAACTTGAGCGCGTTTCCGCCGGTCGTCGTCTCGGGGTTGCCGAACATCACGCCGATCTTGTTACGGATCTGGTTGATGAAGATGACGCACGTCTTGCTCTTCGAGATCGTGCCCGTCAGCTTCCGCAGCGCCTGGGACATGAGCCGCGCGTGCAGACCCATGTGGCTGTCGCCCATCTCACCCTCGAGCTCCGCCTTGGGGACGAGGGCGGCGACCGAGTCGACGACCAGCACGTCGATGGCGTTCGACTTCACCAGCATGTCGGCGATCTCGAGCGCCTGCTCACCGTAGTCGGGCTGCGAGATGAGCAGATCCTCGGTCTTCACCCCGAGCTTCTTGGCGTAGCCCACGTCGAGCGCGTGCTCGGCGTCGACGAAGGCCGCCACGCCGCCGTCCTTCTGCGCGTTCGCCACGATGTGCAACGCGAGCGTCGTCTTGCCCGAAGACTCCGGTCCGAAGATCTCGACGACGCGCCCCTTGGGGACGCCGCCGATGCCGAGGCCGATGTCGAGCGGGAGCGAGCCGGTCGAGATGACCTCGACGCCGTCCGCGAGGCTGGCCCCCTCGCCGAGCCGCATGATGCTGCCCTTGCCGAACTGACGCTCGATCGCGGAGACGGCGAGGTCGATGGATTTTTCGCGGGGGATCTCGCGGGTGGCCATGCTGGTTTCTCCTTGGGAGCGTGGAGAGCGGGTAGCTCGTCACTGACGTGGTCGGGCCGCGCGGCGCGGTGCTCCGCGAGGTCGGAGGAGCGAGGCGGGCGGGGTGTTTGGAACTTCGTCGCGCACTACTGCACAGATGTCAAGTGCGGATCAGCGGGTGGCTCGTCGAACCAGGTCGAGGGCCGTCCACGCGCTGGCGACGCGGTTGCGCTCGCGGTCGAAGGGGAAGCGGCGGTGAAGATGCCGGACCCCGTCTGGGCCGGCCAGGGCGAAGTGCACCGTGCCGACCGGTTTGGCCTCGGTCCCGCCGGTCGGGCCGGCGACGCCCGTGATCGACACCGCCCAGGTGGCCCCGGAGCGCTCTCGCTCGCCAGCGGCCATGGCGCGGGCGACGGCCTCGCTGACCGCGCCGTGCTCGGCGAGCAGCGCCTCGCTGACCCCGAGGAGCCGCGTCTTCGCTGCGTTCGAGTACGTCACCGCGCCCTCGAGGAACCACGCCGACGACCCCGAGACGCTGGTGCACATCCCGGCGGCGAGCCCGCCGGTGCAGGACTCGGCCGTCGCCAGGGTCTCACCGCGTGCCAGGAGCTGCGCGGCGATCGCGTCGACGAAGCCGGTCGCCTCGTCCTCGGCGTAGATCAAGTCGCCGAGGGCTGCGTGCGCCGCCTCCCTCCGCTCGGCGAGGAGCGCCTCGGCGACGGCCGGATCGGCCTCGTCGGCGTGGAAGCTGACGCGAATCTCGGGGAAGTGGGCGCGGTAGGCGAGGTGGACCCGCGGATCCTCCGGCAGGTCCGCGAGCTTCGACGCCACCGACGACTCCGTGCGCCCGAAGGTCTTCAGGAGCAGGCTCCGATACGGCCGCGTCTCGGCGTTCGCCTCGATCCAGGGGGCGAGATGGAGACCGATGAGGTGCTCGAGCTCACGCGGGACCCCGGGGAAGAAGAAGAAGGTCGTCTTTCCGCGGACCAACCGCACGCAAGGAGCCGTGCCGACCGGGTTGTCGAGCACCTCGGCGCCTCGCGGGGCGAGCGCCTGCCGGGCGTTGTTCGGCGTGAACGGATAGCCTCGCGACGCGAAGCGCGCCTTCAGCCGCTCGAGGGTCGGCGCGTCCTCGACCAGCGCGACCCCGGCGAAGCGAGCCGCCGCCTCCATCGTGATGTCGTCGCTCGTGGGCCCGAGGCCGCCGGTGACGAGCACCAGCTCGGCGACCGAGGCGGCACGCTCGAAGGCCTCGACGATGGCGTCGAGGACGTCGGGGACCGTCTGGCCGCGCCGGACCGCCACCCCCTGGCGTCGCAGCCAGCCCGCCAGGCGCGCGGTGTTGGTGTCGGCGAGGTCCCCGTTGAGGAGCTCGTTCCCGATGGCGACGATCTCGACGTGCATCGCTGGATGCCTCGGTGCTTCGTGGAGCTCGGGCGGAGGGCGATCTGGCGTCGCCTCGCGCTCGAGGTCGGCTGGCCGCTCGGCGGCCGGTGGAGGCGGCCGGGCCGCCGGGTCATGGTCGCAGGTTGCCGTGGGTCGACGCTGAGCCTCTACCCCGGCGCCGAGGCCCGTGAAGGCTGGTTCGGTCCGACGTTCAACCCCCGAGGGCGGCGGTGGCGGCGACCGCCTCGAGGATGGCGCGAGTGTCGTCGGTCACCTCGTCGCTGACGAGGCTCACGGTCAGGAGCCGCCCGTCCTTGACCAGCGCCAGCAACTCGAGGCCGACCTGCTGATCACCGGTCCCACGGAAGCTGCCGCTCATGTAGCGCGCCTCGAAGCCCTCGGCGCCCTTCCACGCCTCGGTCTCGAGCTCGAGGGACAGCGAGCGCCCCTTCTGGGTCGCCGCCTGGATGATGTTCGCCAGGATCTTGTCCCACGGGACCTCGGCGCCGACCGCCGGCCCCTGTTCGATGGCCACCATCAGCACGTAGAACGGCTTCTTCTGGCTCGGATCCGGCGCCTGCTCGAGCACCTGGACGGCAGCCTCGTCGGTCACCTCGACGGGCTTCCAGGCCGGGGCCTTGAGGCGTGCGCCGCCGAGCGCCGTCAGCCGCACCTCGTGGTCGAGCTCCGGCGGCTGGGCGCCGGCGGAGAAGCTCGCCCCGAGGAGCAGCAGGAGCAGGGCGGTCGTCATCGCGAGCTTGGGCATGGTGGCTCCGAGGGAGGGGCGCGGGACAGGGTCGGTCAGAACGTGTACCCGTCCGGGACCACGCCACGACGCGGGACGACGATCACACCGTCCCGGACCCGGATGTACTCGTCCTGATAATCCTTGAGGTTGCGCTCGTTGAGGAGCCTGACGCCGCGGCCGATCCGGGCGTCGCGGTCGACGATCGCGTTGCGCAGGATGGAGAACTCGCCGACCCCGAGCGGGTTCACCCCCTCGGGGGGCTGGTCGAAATCGTAGCCGCCGGCCCCACAGCAGACGACCCGCTCGAGGGTACACCCCGGGCCGATGACCGTGCGGATCCCGATGACCGACTTCCGGACCGTCGCGCCGTCGCCGATGATCGCGCCGTCGCACAGGAGCGCGCGCTGCACCAGGGCCTCGCCCACCTTGGCGGGGGGCAGAAAGCGCTGACGGGAGTAGAGGCGGTGCTCGTCGGAGAAGAGGTTGAGCGCCGGGACCGGGTCGGTCAGCTCGAGGTTGACGCGGTGGTAGCTCGAGATGGTCCCGACGTCCTCCCAGTAGCCGGAGAACGGGTAGGCGTGGAGACGCTGCCGCTCGAGCGCCGTGTGGAGGACGTGCTTTCCGAAGTCGTCGCGCTCGTCGTCCTCGAGCAGCTGCGACAGCACCTCGTACTTGAAGAGGTAGATCCCCATCGAGGCGAGGTGCGTGTGCGGCGACGCGAGCCCGGGCACGGCGAAGTCGTCGAGGACCTTCGGATCCTGGGGCTTCTCGGCGAACTCCTGGATCATGTTCGCGGAGTCGACCTTCATCACCCCGAAGCGGCGCGCCTCGTCGCGGCTGCAGGTCGTCGCCGCGATGCTGACGTCGGCCTCGCTCTCGCGATGGCTGGCGACGAAGTCGCGCAGGTCCATCATGTAGACCTGGTCGCCGGCGAGCACGAGGATGTCGTCGTCGGGGGCCGCCTCGAAGCGGTTGAGCTGCTTTCGAACGGCGTCGGCCGTGCCCTGATACCAGCCGTCCCCCGTGCCGGCCTGCTCGGCGGGGAGCACGGTGACCTGGCCCGCGCGGAACACGTCGAACCGGTAGGTCTGGGCGACGTGGCGGTTGAGCGACGCCGACAGGTACTGCGTCAGCACGAAGATGTCGTGGATCCCCGCGTTGAGGCAGTTGGAGATGGGGATGTCCACCAGCCGGAACTTACCGGCGATCGGCACCGCGGGCTTGGCTCGATGGGACGTGAGGGGTTGGAGACGCTCTCCGCGCCCACCGCCAAGGATCACCGCGATGGTCTTGCCCATGATTCAGCCATCCATGTCGAGGTCCGCGAGGATCTTGTCGACGATCGACGCCGCACCACCGTCGTCCCCGTCGTCTTCGTCCGCAAACGGCACGATCTCGGCCTGCCAGCCGAGGTACGCGCCGCGCGCCTTGGGCGCCTTCTGCTCGAGCACCCAGCTCACCCGGAGGATCTCCGTCGGGTCGAGGGTCGTCCGCTGGACACCGTGCACCCGCAGCGACGGGCGCTCACCCTCCACGACGACGTCCTCGAGCTCGAGCTTCTCCATCAGCTTGACGAGCGCCTCGGCTCCCTTGTTGAGCGAGGTCTCGACGGTGTGCTCGAGGGTGTGCACGGCGTCCGGATCGGAGCTCGCGTTGACGAGCCCGGCGATGAGCTTGCCGTCCTCGATGCTCCGCCACTCCTTCTCGCCGGGGAGGAGCTGCTGATAGCCCTCCCAGCGCGGGTCGGCGCGGCTGATGAACAGGATCTCCATGCCGATGGAGGCGCGGATCCGGTCCTCGAGCCCACGCGGACGCCCGGGGAAGTAGATGAGGAGGTCGCGGTTGCCCATCCCCGTCCGCCGGCCGACGTAGACGCCGTCCCGGCTGCGGAGGGTCTCGCGGACGCGGTTCTCGACGGCGTCGAGCCGCGCGGCCTCCTCTTCGGAGGGGAGCCCGTTCTCATCGCGGTTCGTCATCGGGATGCGGACCCCGAAGAACCATGGGTGAGTGGTGAGGGGGAAGTCCTCGCCGTGCCCCAGGTCGAGCATGACGTCGAACGGCGCACCTTCGACCACTACCCGCCACATCTCGTACATCGGTGTGTACGCCATCGTGTTTCCCAGCTCGGTTTGCGGTGTGCGACCGTCGGGCTGTAGAAAAGCCGGGTCGCGGATTCGATGTCAACCGCGCGTTGCGCGTCGCCTCGCCACCGGCGCGGCGAGACCGCAGCGCGACTCGTCCCCGCCGGCCGCGCGGTTTCCGAGGGAAAACAGGTCCGGCGCAGGTTCGCAAGCGTTGATTCAGGCCCGGTGGATCGCCCGCCCGGCCACGTCGAGGGCCGCCTCGCGGAGCACCTCGGCCAGCGTCGGGTGAGCGTGACACGAGCGCGCCACGTCCTCGGCCGACGCACCTAGCTCGATCGCGAGACCCGCCTCGGCGATGAGATCGCCCGCCCGAGCGCCGATGATGTGGCAGCCCAGGATCCGGTCGGTCTCGGCGTGGGCCAGGATCTTGACCAGCCCGTCCCGCTCGCCGAGCGCCAGCGCGCGGCCGTTGGCCCCGTAGCGGAAGCGGCCGCGGTTGTACGGCACGCCCGCCTCCTTCAGCGCCTCCTCGGTCTCGCCGACGCCGGCGATCTCCGGGTGCGTGTAGACGATGGAGGGGATGGCGTCGTAGTTCACGTGCCCGTGCCCGCCGGCGAGGATCTCGGCGACGGCGATGCCCTCGTCCTCGGCCTTGTGCGCCAGCATCGGCCCCCGGATCACGTCGCCGATGGCGAAGACGCCAGGGACCGAGGTCTGGAAGGCGTCGTCCACCTCGACACGACCGCGGTCGTCGAGGCCGACCCCCGCCTCCTCGCAGCCGAGCCCCTGGGTGTACGGGCGCCGCCCGACCGCGCAGAGCACGCGGTCGGCGACGATCTCGTGGGCCTCGTCCTTGGCGTCGGTCCACGACACCGTGACGCGGTCGCCGTCGACGGACGCGCCGGTGACGCGGGCGCCGAGCACGAAGTCCATCCCTTGCTTGCCGAGGATCCGCTTCGCCTGTTTGGCGACCTCGCCGTCGACCCCGGGGAGGATCCGGTCGAGGTACTCGAGGACGGTCACCTTGGCGCCGAGGCGGCCCCAGACGCTGCCCAGCTCGAGCCCGATGACGCCGGCGCCGATGAGCACGAGGTGCTCGGGGACCTCCGGGAAGCTGAGCGCGCCCGTCGAGTCCACGATCCGGTCGCCGTCGAAGTCCACGCCCCGGAGCGCCGCCGGCTTGGACCCGGTGGCGATGACGACGGCGTCGGCCTCGAGGCGGCGCTCGCTCCCGTCCTCGCCCTCGACCACGACGGACAGCGCTCCATCCTCGTTCACGATCCGGCCATGCCCGGTCACGCTCTCGATGTCGTGAGCCTTGAAGAGGCTCGCCACGCCGCCGGTGAGCTGCGAGACGATCTCGTCCTTTCGCTTCATCATCGCCGCGAGGTCGACCGACAGCGCGCCGGCCCCGCCCTCGACGACGACGCCGTGCGCTGCGAGCCCATGGGCGGCCTCGTGATAGCGCTCGCTCGACTCGAGGAGCGCCTTCGACGGGATGCAGCCGACGTTGAGGCAGGTCCCGCCGCGGGTCGGGTAGCGCTCGACACAGGCGGTCTTCAGCCCGAGCTGCGCGCAGCGAATGGCGCAGACGTACCCCCCGGGCCCGGAACCGATGACGACGACGTCATGACGTTGCTCGGACATGCAGCTATACCTCGATGAGCATCCGGCTCGGGTCCTCGATGCACTCCTTGACGCGCACCAGGAAGGTCACCGCCTCGCGGCCGTCGATGATGCGGTGGTCGTAGCTCAGGGCGACGTACATCATCGGGCGGATGACGACCTCGCCGTCGACGGCGACCGGGCGCTGCTCGATCTTGTGGAGGCCCAGGATCCCCGACTGCGGCGGGTTCAGGATCGGCGTGGACAGGAGCGAGCCGTAGACGCCTCCGTTGGAGATCGTGAACGTCCCGCCGCTGAGGTCGTCGAGGCTGAGCCGGTTGTCCTTCGCCTTGTCGGCGAGGGCGTTGAGCTTCAGCTCGAAGTCGGCGAAGGACAGGCGGTCCGCGTCCTTGATCACCGGGACGACCAGGCCCCGGCCGCCGCCCACGGCGACCCCGATGTCGTAGTGGTTCTTGTAGACGATGGTCTCGTCGCGGATCTCGGCGTTGACCGCCGGGACGGCCTTGAGCGCCTCGATGGCGGCCTTGGCGAAGAAGGACGTGAAGCCCAGCCGGACGCCGTGCTTCTTCTCGAAGGCGTCCCGATAGGTCTTGCGGAGCGCCATCACGGCGCTCATGTCGATCTCGTTGAAGGTCGTGAGGATCGCCGCGTTCTGCTGGGCCTCGACGAGCCGGCTGGCGATGGTCCGCCGGAGCTTGCTCATCCGGACGACCTCCTCGCGCGGGTCGTCCTGCGCGGCCGCCGGCGCCGCGCTCGGGGCGCTCGGCTGAGCCGGGGGCGCCTCGTCCGCTCCCTTGGCCTGCGCGGCCTGGCCCGAGTCGATGTAGCGCAGCACGTCCTCTTTGAGGATGCGGCCGCCGGGCCCCGTCCCCGGGATGAGGCTCGGGTCGAGCCCGTGCTCGGCGACCAGGCGCCTCACCGCCGGCGTCAGGAACGGCTTCGCCGCCGCCCCACCGACGTTCAGCTCGCGCCGCGCGAGGGCCGGCCCCTCGGGTGTCGCCACGGTGGCGGACATGCTCGGCGGCGCTGCGCTCGACGCGGAGGCCGGCTTCGGCGCCTGCTCCGCGGGAGCCGGCTTCGGCGTCCGCTTCTGGAGAGCCGGCTGGGGCGGCTTCGATGAAGCGGCGCTCGGCTCCTGGGCCTTCGACGGCTCCGGCTCGGCGGAGGCCTCGTCGCTCCCCTGCTCGGCGGACTCGTCGATGAGGGCGATGACCGCGCCGATCTCGACCTCCTCGTCGGGCGCGACCTTCTGCTCGAGGAGCTTGCCCGCCACGGGCGAGGGCATGTTGACGGTGATCTTGTCGGTCTCGAGCGCGACGATCTCCTGGTCGAGCGCGACCCAGTCGCCGGGCTGCACGAGCCACTCCAACACGACCGCCTCGGTGATCGACTCACCGAGCGCGGGCACCTTCACTTCGGTTGCCATCGGATCCCCTCGGATCAGTCAGTGGGATGGGCGGTCTGCGCAGCCGCCTCGCCGGTTTGGAACGTCCGGTCGAGCAGGTCCTCCTGCTCGAGCCGGTGCGCCTTTGGCGAGCCGGTCGCCGGCGACGCGCTCGCCTCGCGCGCCACCCAGCGCACCGGCGGGCCGCCATCGAACATCTGCGTGAAGAGCGGGTGCAGGTAGTTCCGAGCGCCCATGTTCTCGGGCTCCTCCTGGCACCAGACCACCTCGTCGACCCGCGGCAGGGCGGCGAGCGCCTCGCGCACCTGCGCCTCGGGGAACGGGTAGAGCTGCTCGACCCGGATGAGCGCCGTGGTGTCGTCCTCCATCGCCTCGCGCCGCTCGAGCAGGTCGTAGTAGACCTTGCCCGTGCACAGCACCGCTCGCCGGACGTTGGCGAGGGAGGTCAGCGCCTCCTCGGGCAGCACGCGACGGAAGCGCCCGCCGACGAAGTCCGCCCGGTGCGACACCGCGCGCTTGTGGCGGAGCAGGCTCTTCGGCGTCATGACGACCAGGGGCTTACGCCACTTGCGGAGCACCTGGCGGCGCAGGGCGTGGAAGATCTGCGCGGGCGTCGTGAGGTTGCAGACCTGCATGTTGTCCTCGGCGCAGAGCTGGAGGAACCGCTCGAGGCGCGCCGACGAGTGCTCGGGGCCCTGCCCCTCGAACCCGTGGGGCAGAAAGAGCGTGACCGCGCTGAGGCGGTTCCACTTGTCCTCCGAGGCCGAGATGAACTGGTCGAACATCACCTGGGCGCCGTTGGCGAAGTCGCCGAACTGCGCCTCCCAGATGACGAGGGCCTCGGGGGCGTTGAGCGCGTAGCCGTACTCGAAGCCGACGACGGCGTTCTCGCTGAGGAGGCTGTTGTGGACCTCGAAGCGGCCGCCACCGGTCGCCATCTGGGCGAGCGGCAGGTAGAGCGACTGGTCGCGAGTGTCGAAGACCCCGGCGTGGCGGTGGCTGAAGGTCCCGCGGATACAGTCCTGGCCGGTCATGCGCACGGGGTGGCCGGCGCGCACGAGCGAGCCGTAGGCGATGAGCTCGCCCATCCCCCAGTCGATCGGCTCCGTCGGGTCGCTCGCCGCCCGGCGGCGCTCCATGAGCCGCGCGACCTTCCGGTGCGCCTGCACCGACTCGGGGATCGTGGTGAGCCCTTCGACGACGGCGTCGAACTCCTCTTCGGTGACGCCGGTGTCGACGGTCGGCGCGTCGGCGTCCAGTCCGCCGAGGTAGCCGCGCCAGACGCCGCGGAAGCCGTTGTCGCCCTCCTTCGGCGTGGCCGGATCCTGGCGCGCCTCGTCGAGCTCCGACTCGAGCATGACGAGGAGCCGGTTCTCCATCTCCTCGACCTCGTCGCGGGTGATTCGGCCGCGGGCGAGGAGGAGCTCGCGGTACTGCTCGTGGACGGCGGGGTGGTCCTTGATCGCGTCGTACATCACCGGCTGGGTGAAGGCCGGCTCGTCGGACTCGTTGTGGCCGTACCGCCGGAAGCAGTACATGTCGATGATGACGTCGCGCTGGAACGTGTGCCGGAACTCCGCGGCGATGCGCGCCACGTGAGCGACGGCCTCGGGATCCTCGCCGTTGACGTGCATGATGGGGATCTGCCCCATCTTCGCGACGTCGGTGCAGTAGGCCGAGGAGCGGGCGTCCCGCGGCAGGGTCGTGAAGCCGATCTGGTTGTTCACCACGATGTGGATGGTGCCGCCGGTGGTGTAGCCGTCGAGCGCCGACATGTTGAGGGTCTCGAAGACGAGGCCCTGGCCGGCGAAGGCGGCGTCGCCGTGGATGAGGATGGGCAGCACGCGCTTGCGCTCGACGTCCCCCCGGCGGTCCTGGCGCGCGCGGACCTGGCCCTCGACGACCGGATCGATGGCCTCGAGGTGGCTCGGGTTGAAGGCGAGCGACAGCCGCACCTCGTCGCCGTAGCGCGTCACCACGTCGGAGTCGTAGCCGAGGTGGTACTTCACGTCACCGCGCCCCATCATCTCCTCGGGGCTGGTGTCGTCGAACTCGCTGAAGATCGACCGCTGGCGCTTGCCGAGGACGTTCGTCAGGACGTTCAGGCGCCCGCGGTGGGCCATCCCGATGACGATGTCGACGACCCCGCGGCGCGCGACCTCCTCGATGGTCAGGCCGAGGAGCGGGATCAGCGTCTCGGCGCCCTCGAGGGAGAAGCGCTTTGCGCCGCGGTACTTGACGTGCAGGAAGTCCTCGAAGGCCTCCGCCTTGCAGAGCTGCTCGTAGAGGAAGATCTGCGTGTCGTGGTCGAGCTCGCAGTGGTTCTTGTTCCGCTCGAAGCGCTCCTGGAGCCAGTTCTTGATGCGCACGTCGTGGATGTGCATGAACTCGCAGCCGATGGTCCGGGAGTACGTCTCCCGGAGCCACGCGTGGAGCTCGCGTAGGGTCATGTGCTGCGGGCCGTACAGCGCCGCCGTCGAGAACGTGCGCTGCCAGTCCTCGTCGCTGAACCCCCAGTAGTCGGGCTCGAGCTCGAGGTGACGCACCGGCTGCTGATGACCGAGCGGGTCGAGGCGCGCCTGGAGGTGCCCGCGGACCCGATAGGCGTTGATCAGCTGGAAGATCCGCCCCTGGGAGCGCATGACCGAGAGATCGGTCGTCGCCCGCGGGGCGTGCTCGCCGTTGGTCGGCGGGGGAGCGAACAGGCTCCGCGCCTCGAAGCTCGGCCCGGCGACGGGCGCTGGCCCCTCCGCGAGCTCTCGCCCGGGCCCCTCGAACCACGCGCGCCAGCTCGGGTCCACCGAGTCCGGGTCCGCGAGGTATCGCTCGAGGATAGCCTCGAGGTAAGCCGCGTTCTCGCCATGCAGCATGCTGTCAGCCATCTGAGCCAGGCTCCTGCCTGTTTCGCCGTGCACGTAGCGACGCTGCGTCTCATCGATACAGCGTCTGTCCTCGGGTGCGCTGACTGGAGCCCCGGCGCACCCGAGGGGCGTCACCATAGGCGCGGCCCTGCCGGCGGACAAGCCCTCGCTGTGGCGGAGGGCGGCGAATCACGCCGACACGCCGACGCCCACTCGGGCGGGGACCGAGCGGGCGTGGTGCCGCGTGAGCGCCGGGACCGTCGACCGGCTCGGGCTCAGGCGGGGGCGCTCTCGCTGACGAAGATGACGGTGCGCTGGACCGCGCCGGTCATGTTCTCGGCGGGCGGGCCGTCATCGACGACGGCGATCTTGACGCGCCCCATCGTGATCTCGTCGCCGTCCTTGAGCTCGCGGCGCTCGGGCCCGAGGGGCTCGCCGTTCATCTCGCTGCCGTTGGTCGATCCGAGGTCCCGAACCCAACGGAGTCCGGGCCCGAAGTTCTCGATCTCGATGTGGCTGCTCGAGACGCTGTCGTCGTCGACGAGGATGTCTCCCTCCATCCGGCCGAGGACCGTGACCGTGCCGGCCGCGGACAGCTCGACGGGGAGCTCGCCCTCGTCGCGGGTCAGGGTCAGGCGCAGCATCTCGGGCGCGAGGTCGGGCGCGTCGACGTAGAGCAGCTTCTGGTCGCCGAGGGTGATGCGGTCGCCGTTGTCGAGCATCGCGGCGGCCACCGGCGCGTCGTTCACGCGGACCGCTCGCACCCGGGACAGCCGACGCAGCCGGCACCCGGCGGGGCCGGGCTCCACCGCGGCGTGGATCGGGCCGACCGTCGCGTGCTCGAGCACGAGCCCGCAGAGCCCGCGGGAGCCGATGGTCACCGGGCTCGTCGGGACCTCGGTGCGCTGAAGGTCGCCCGCGGCGTCCTCATAGAAAAGGAACGCGTCGGCGTGGTTGCTGCTCACGGCGTATCTACTCCTCGCCCTTCTTGCGGAGCGTGAACTTCCGGCGCTCCGTCTCCGGGATGGATTCATCGACCTGGTAGTCGTTCTCGTCGACCACCACCGCACCCGTCTCGGGATCGGCCACCTCGAGGCTCAATCCCTTCATGAACCACTGCGTATCCGAGAAGCCGTCGCGCTTCTTCTTCTTCGCCTTCTCGGTGGACGCCTCCGCGGTCTCCGCCGCCGCCTGCTCCGTGCGCTGGGCGGCCCGCTCCTTGGCGGCCGCGATCTGCTCCTCGGTGAGCTGCGGCTGGATGACCGTCGCCGCCGCCCGGGGGTCCTGGCGCCGCCGCCCGCCGCCGCGCCGCTCGGAGCGCGAGCCGACGTTGTCGACGAAGGAGCGCATCAGATCGGGATCCGGGGCCCGCCGCAGCGGCGCCTGGGGCTGCTCGGCCTCGGGCGCGGGCTCGGGCTTCGGCGCCGGCTTGGCCTCGGCGACCGGAACGGCCCGGCGCGCGGCCGGATCCATCTCGATCGTGTCATCGCTCGGCGCGATCTCCGGCGTCGGCGCGGGCTTGGCCTGGGCCGCCGGCCGGATCACCGGCTTCGGGGCGTTCTCGCAGGTCCACGCGCCGTTGAGCCGCTTGCCGTCGATCGGGCAGAAGTTCGGCCACGGAATACCGCACGTTGGACAGAAGCCTTGTTCGCTCATCTCGCCTCTCCGCGACGCCCACGGTCGCCGGCATCATCGGGGCCGCCCGCGAGCGGTGTCAAGGCTCGCTCGGGGCGGTCCCGGCTGTGGTCGCGCCGGAGAATGCTTGCCTGCCTTTCCGGCGCTCTGTTAATGCACCCGCGGATCTCCGAGGAGGCCAGCGCGTGCCCGGTTCCCAAGATCGCTCCCGTCGGCGCTTCGCCGTGGAGCCACGTGACGAGGACGCCGCGGCGATCACTCCACGGGGCTGGTGCCACGGCGCCGACGTCCAATCACGACTGTCGGTCGTTCGCGCCGGCGGCTTTAACGTCGTCGTCATCGATGTCCGAACGAGGGGGCTCCAATGAGGGCGGTCCTGCTCGCGGCCGGCGTCGGCGAGCGGCTCCGCCCGCTCACCGACGAGTCGCCGAAGTGCCTGATTCCACTGGCAGGCCGGACGCTGCTCGCGCGCCACCTCGACGCCTTCGAGCGGCTCGACGAGATCGACCGCGTCGGCGTCGTGACCGGCTACCTCGGTGATCGGATCGCCGAGGCCGTCGACGCCTGGCTCCAGGAGACCGGCTCTCGGCTCCAGATCGACCGCGTCGACAACCCGCGCTTCCGCGAGGGATCCATCCTCAGCTTCGCCGCGGCCCGCCCGTGGCTCCTCGCCGGCGACTGCATCGTCATGGACGCCGACGTCCTCTACGGCGTCCGGCTGCTCCAGCGCCTCGTCCAGTCGCGCTACACCAGCTGCGTGCTCCTCGACGACACCGCGGTGCGGACCGGCGAGGAGATGATGATCTGCGCCGACAAGCGCCGGGTCGGCCACATCGCCCGGAGCAGCGAGCCCTCGACCTTCAGCGGCTGGGACACCATCGGCGAGGGGGTCGGCTTCACTCGCCTCTCCGCCGCCGACGCCCCGGCGCTGCTCGAGGAGATCGACGCGCTCCTCGCCGCGGGGCGCGCCGACGCCGAGTACGAGGTCGCCCTCGACGCCTTCGTGAAACGCGCCGAGTGCGGCTTCGAGCACGTCCACGACCTGGCGTGGACCGAGATCGACTTCCCGAGCGACCTCAAGCGGGCCACCCGCGACATCCTCCCGCGCCTCGAGCGCCCACCCGCCGCACGCTGACCCCATGCTCAAGCCGTTCGCCATCGTCCTCGCCGTCCTCGTCGGCGTCACCACCGCCATCTGGGGCTTCCCCGGCGTCTGGGTCCTCGTCGCGGTGATCCCGTCGTTCATCATCGCGGCCACCGTCCGGCACATCGTCGGACCGCGCGAGGAGGGAGCGCAGACCCGCCCGGGCGTGGTCCTGCTGGGGGTGGTCTTCGGGCTCATCACCGGCGCGGGTGCCGTGCTCACGATGTGGGCCGCGGCGGCGCCCGAGGACATCGTCATCGAGCAGGAGGTCGTCATCCCGATGTCTCCCGAGGCGGTGTGGCGGACCCTCGGCGACCCGCTCCAGCGGCCCCAGTGGAACGTCTGGATCCACGGCATCGAGCCTCGCGGCGAGGGCGGCCCGCCCACGGTCGGCGCGGAGTACAACGTCGACCTCTTCCTGGAGCGCGGCACGATCCGTCACGTGATGACGATCACCGCCTTCGAGCCCGACAAGCGCTTCGCCTGGACCATCGCCGCGCAGACCGGCGTGTCCCAGCTCGAGGACATGCGCGAGTCGATAACGCTCACCCCCTCCCCGGGGGGCAAGACCACGGTCCGCCTCGAGCTGGCCTACGCCGTCAGGAGCGTGCTCGGGCGCGCCGTCGAGCGGCTCGTCATCCGCCGGTCGCTCGAGAAGGTCGTCGAAGCGAGCCTGGTGCGCCTCGAGGAAGAGACGACGAAGTGAGCGCAGGGGCGGTCACCGTGCGTGCGCTCTCACGCGTCGGCGCGGTGCCTCGAGCGGAGTGGGACGCCGTCGTCGATCCCGACGCCCCGCCGTTCGCGTCCCACGGGTTTCTGACCGCCCTGGAGGACGGCGGCGTGGTCGGCGTGGAGCGCGGCTGGGAGCCCATCGCCCTCGTCGCCGAGCGACCCGGGGCCGACGGGAGGGCCGAGCTCGTGGGCGCCGCCGTGACCTGGCTCAAGCGCGACGCGTGGGGCGAGTTCGTCGACGACCGGGTCCACGTCGCAGAAGCCCGCGCGGCCGGCGACGCGTACTACCCGAAGCTGGTGCTGGCCACGCCGTTCACCCCGGTGCCGGGGCCCCGCCTCCACGCCGACCCCGCCCTGCCCGGCCCGATCCGCGCCGAGATCCGCCTGGCGCTCCTCGACGCCGCGCTGGACACCGCCCGTGAGCGCGGCTGCCATGGCGTCCACCTCCTCCACGCGGCGCCCTCGGACCTCGCGGCGGCGGCGGCGCGGGGCTTCGCGACCCGGCTCGGGATGACTTTCCGTTGGGAGCGCGCCGGGGAGGCGGACCTCGAGGGGCTCCTCGCGCGCCTGCCCACGAAGCGGCGCACGGCGATTCGACGCGAGCGGCGGCGCCTGCGCGAGGCAGGGCTGATGACGACGCAGCTCTCCGGCGACGGTGTCCCCGACGCGCTCGACGGGGCGATGTACGCCTTCTATCGGATGACGGCGGACCGATACGTGGACCGCGCCGGCGCACGGCCAGCCCCCCTCTCGCGGCGCTTCTTCGCGCTTCTGTGGGAGCGGATGCGCCCCCACCTCAGGATGACGGCGGGCTGGTACGGAGGGCGGCTCGTCGCCGCGGCCCTGGACCTCGAGAAAGACAGCCGGCGGTTCGGCTGTTACTGGGGAAGCGCGCGCGAGATCGACGCGCTCCACTTCGAGCTCTGCGCCTACACTCCCCTCGAGGACTGCCTCGCCCGCGGCGTCGACAGCTTCTCGGTCGGCCCGGGTGGGCGGGCGCACAAGGTCCCCCGAGGATTTCTCCCCTGCGATGACGAGAGCGCCCACCTCCTCTTCGACGACACCCGCCACGCCGCGCTCGCCTCGGAGTGCGAGCGTGAGTCGGCGGCGATCCGGGCCGAGATTGAAGTCTCGCGCGATCGGGTGTTCATTCGGTGAACCATGAGCGAACGCATCGCCCAGCCGCTCGCCGTCCCGATCGGACGTGACGAGGCCCCCACCGGGGACGAGGCGCCGAGCTTCATCGCCGCGCCGACCTGGCGCCGGTGGCTCGCGCTCCTCGTGGACGCCATCCCGCTGCTGACGGTGTGGCTCCTCTGCGCCTTCGCGATCGGCCAGGCCAGCGCCAGCGGCCTCCCGACGACCCCGTGGAACCCGCTCGACCAGCTCGTCGACTTCGTCAACGCCCGCCCGGTCACCGTCGCCCTGATCATCGCGATGCTCGCCGTGCTCGTCTTCGCCTGGCCGCTGGTGGCCCACGTCGCCTGGGGGAGGACGCCCGGGAAGCGCGTCCTCGGGCTGCGCGCGGTCGACGCCCGCGGCGAGGCCCCGTCCCGGCGCCGCCTGGCGGGCTGGTGCGCGCTCCGGGTGCTCGGGGTCGCCCTGCTCTTCGGCGGAGCGCTGTGGGCGGTCGCGGACCCCGAGCGGCGAACGCTGTATGATCGCCTCGCCGGCGTCTGGGTGGTCGAAGACGGCAGCCACGGGCGCAGCGTGGAGCCCGCCGACGAGCGGTAGCCCCAGTCCAAGAGCCCCAGCTCAAGCCAGTAGGTCCGCCCATGCTCCGCCGCCTGACCGCCCCAGCCCTCGCGTCGCTGCTCGCCCTGACCGCGCTCTCGGCGCCGCGACCGGCCGCCGCGGCCGATCTCACCAACACCTTCGGCATCGGCGGCGAGCTCGGCTCCGATCTGCTCGGCGGCGACTCCGGCATCATCGAGAGCGCGCTCTCCTTCAAGTACTGGGTGTCGGACCTGGGATTCCAGGCCCTGACGAGCCTCACCGCCAAGCACGTCTCGGCCGATCCCGACGCCGGCACCGAGGCGAGCACGCCGGTGAACCTGCAGTTCGCCATCCGCGCGCTCTACAACATCACGCGCACCGACAGCACCCACCTCTTCCTCGGAGCCGGGGTGTCGCTGCGGGTCGTCTTCGGGGGCAGCGGCGACAAGCAGGCCATCGACATGCTGATCGGGGTCGAGCACTTCTTCTCGCGGTACTTCAGCGTCTCGGGCCAGGTCGGCGCCCACATCGGCCTCGCGCAGGACCTCGACCTCGTCATCGGGCGGGTGACGTCCTGGGGGACGGGCTTCCACTTCTACTTCTGAGCTGCCTGGTGGCCGCGGCTCGACGCCCGGAAGACCCGCCTCCCAGGCCGCTCACCGGCTGCTCACCCCGGTCCCAGCGAGAGAACGGGGCCGCCATAGCGCGGTCTGACAAGTGTGATAAGCTCGCCGCGTCGATGAAGCTCTCGTCCCCGCCTGCTCGGATGGTTCGGTGAAGTCCTGCTGGAAATGCGGGAGCTCGGTCCCGGACACATACCGCTACTGCCTCGCCTGCGGTGCCGACGTCGACGCCGGCCCGAACGGGGTGAAGGACCCGTGGATCGGTCGCGCGATCGCCGGCAAGTACCGCCTCGAGGAGGTGATCGGCAGCGGCGCGATGGGGACGATCTACAAGGCCGAGCAGACCACGCTCGGCAAGCAGATGGTCATCAAGCTCCTGCACCGCCACCTGCTCGGCGACCCGGAGCTCGTCCAGCGCTTCCAGCGCGAGGCGCGGGCGGCGAGCCGCCTCAACCACCCGAACTGCGTCCAGATCATCGACTTCGGCCAGACCGAGGACGGCTCGCTCTACATCGCGATGGAGTACATCCCGGGGGACGATCTCGCGACCCTGCTCGAGCAGGAGTTCCCGATCGATCTGCGGCGCCTCATCCACATCTTCAAGCAGGTCTGCCTCGCCCTCGACGAGGCCCACGCGAACGGGGTGCTGCACCGCGATCTCAAGCCCGAGAACATCATGATCTCGGACCGCCGCAACGAGCAGGACTTCGTGAAGGTCGTCGACTTCGGCATCGCCAAGCTCGAGGACAACAACCCCAACAGCCGCCGGAGCTTCCAGACCCGCACCGGCATCGTCTGCGGCACCCCCGAGTACATGAGCCCCGAGCAGGCGCGCGGCAAGGACCTCGACGCGCGCTCGGACATCTACGCGCTCGGCGTGGCGCTCTATCACCTGACGACCGATCGGCTCCCCTTCGACGCGCCGTCGCCGGTCGAGATCGTGACGAAGCACCTCAGCGAGGACCCTGTCCCGCCGCGGGAGCTGCAGCCGGATCTGCCGCCCGCGCTCGAGCACCTCATGCTGTCGATGATGGAGAAGGACCGCGACAAGCGGCCCTCCGGGGTGATGGACGTCTACGCGGAGCTCGAGCGGATCGACCGCGACCTCGCCGTCGAGCGCCGAGAGCAGGTGCAGCAGAAGACCTACGACGACGCGACCCTCGTGGACCTGCACCCGAGCGAGCTCATCCGCGCCGCGATCCTCGACGCGACCGAGGGCAAGGCGGCCCACGAGGCGCCGACCCAGGAGACCTCCGCGCGCCCGGTGAAGGAGGAGGTCGCCCGGCGCGCGGCGATGATCGCGGCCCAGAAGAACCCGACGTCGGTCCTGCCGGCGGAGGGCCTCGACACCGTGCCCGACAGCGGGGGCGTCGCCCTCGACAGCCCCAAGATGCGGGCCGCGGCGCAGCGCAAGAAGGTCAAGGAGGCCAAGCAGGGCTCTCGCCCGCGCGGCCCGCGGCGCCCACCCGACGCCGCGCTGGGCTCGGATCCGCGGGCGCAGATCACCGTCAGCACGCCGCCCGCGCCGGGCCCCCCGGCGCCTGGCGACGACGCCGAGATCGTCACCCCCAAGGGTCGGCGCGTGACGCTCTACGCCGCCATCAGCCTCGGTGTCGCGGTCGTGATCGGCCTCGCCGTCTGGATCGTGATGACGGTGATGCAGGACGGCTGAGCCGTCTCGACCGAGCGAGCTCGTGCGTGAGTGACCGCCGAATCAGGCGGCGACGTCACCGTCGTCGACGCGCAGCAGCTGGCGGCCGATGAAGAGGTGATCTCCGGGCTGGAGCGCCACCTGCTCGGCGATGCGGACGAAGGTCCCGTTGCGGCTGTCGAGATCGGTCAGGATGAACTGGCCCCCGCGCTCCTCGAGCCGGCTGTGATAGTGGCTGATGTACGGGTCCTGATAGAAGTTGATGTCGCAGTCCTCGCGCCCGATGGTCATCGACCGCTTGCGCGCGCAGAACGCGAGGCCCGTGTGCCCGCCGCTGAGGAGCTGGACCACCCGAAAGCGCCAGGGGGAGACCGGGGTGCCGCCGAAGACGGCGCCGTCGTCACCGATCGTGACCGGGATGGCGCGGTAGCGCTCGAAGCGAAAGACCTGCTCGCCGCACAGGAAGAGCTGGCCGTCGCTGAGCGCGTTCGGCGCATGGACCCGGAGGAACACCCCGTTGGTGCTGCCCTCGTCGCGGATGTGGAGGGTGTCTTCGACCATCGAGAAGGTGCAGTGCCGCGGCGACAGCGCGTGGTCGTCGGGGAAGGCGATGTCGGCGTCGGACCGGCCGAGGGTCACGTCCGGCCCCTCGAGGGGGTAGGTCGTGCCGTCGTTGCCGTCACCGCGAATCAGGATCAGCTTGGGCGCCTTCATGCCGCACAGATTGAGGGCGATTGGCGCCACCGTCAACCAGGCCGAGCGGCCTACCGGGCGTCGTCGCCTCGGACGGGGACGGCGCGGGCGAGGGCCGCGCGGGCGGCCTCCGCGACGCGGGGCTCCCCCCCACGTGAGGCGGCCTCGAGCGCGTGGCGGGCGATCGGCGACGGCTGCAGCGCGAGGGCCTTCACCGCGGCGACCGCGACCTCCGGGGAAGGATCGGCGACGAGCTCGACGAGGGCCACCACGAGGGCGTCGTCACCGGGCCCCCCGACCGCCCGCGCGGCGGCCTCTCTGACCTGGGCGAAGCCGTCGCGCAAGAACGGCGTGAGCTGGTCCGTCGCGCCGCCGGGGGCGACCCTGCCGAGCGCGCGGACGAGCGCCGCGCGGTAGGGCGCGCCTGCTGCCGAGGCCCCCTCCGGCGAGGTGTCGGTCTCGGGGTCGACGAGGGCGAGGACGCGATCGAAGCGCTCCTGCGACGGGCTCCCCAGGCGGGCGATCGCCCGCAGGGCTCCGATCCGCGCCTCGCGCCCCCGCTCGAGCGCGCGCTCCCCCGCGGCGACGACGCGGGCAGCGGGCAGCGCCTCGGGCGCGACGGACGCGAGCCGCGCCGCCACCTCGAGCGCACGGCCGACGAGGGCGTCGCCGCGCCCGCGCCCCTCGCACGCCGACAGCAGCGCGTCAGCCTGATCGGCCAGGAGCGCGCGGGTCGCGCGGGCGTTCGCCGCAGCGTCGGCCGGGAAGCGCCCGACCGGGGCCAGCGAGAGGTCGGGGCCGGCGGCGAGGGCCTCGAGGATCCGGCCGGCGGCCGCGTCGTCGCCGTGGGCGAGGATGGCGCCGACGCGCGTGGCGAGGAGCTCCCGGTGGCGCTCGACCACAGGCCCCCCCGGGGCCGCCGCGGGGGCGGGGTAGTCGACCACGAAGAGCTCGCTCCGGGGCGGAGTCACGAAGCTCCGGTCGCGGACCAGCATCCGCTCGTAGCGGGCGTCCACCCGGGCGTCCTCGTCGTCGCGCGCCCCGGCGTCGCCGAGCGCCAGCGCCGACCAGATCGCGTCCTCGGGGGTCTCGTCGCTCTGGTAGAGGGCCTCGACCAGGGCGCGTCTCGCCTCCGGCTCGCCGATCCGCCCGAGCCCCCACGCCGCGAGGACCGCGTCCTCCGGATCGTTGCCGAGCAGCGAGCGCGTCAGCGTGTCGGTGGCGCCCGGGTCGGCCAGCCTGCCGAGGCCCCACAGCGCCGCGCGGCGGGTGTCGGCGAGGCGCTCTCGGCTGAGCTGCTCGAGCGCGGGCAGCGCGCCCGGGTGCCTGCCCCGGCCGAGCGCCGCGGCGATGAGCGCCCGCTCGCGGACGCGCGCGCGCTTCAGCCGACCGGTCAGGATTCCCCCGGCGTCGGCGCTCCCGGCGAGGCCCAGGGCCCAGAGCGCCACCTCGCGCTCCTGGTTCTTCGCGCTCGCGGCCATCCTGGCCAGCGACGCCACCGCGGCCTGGGAGCCCACCCGCCCGAGGGCCGCCGCGGCCTGGGTGCGGGCGAGGACGTCGCTCTCCTGGGACAGGCGCGTCAAGGCCGGGGCCGCCCCCGCGGGGTGCGTCAGCTCGAGCACGTCGAGCGCCCGCGTCCGGACGGCCACGTCGTTGTCGGCGAGGGCGTCGAGGAGCGGCCGGAGCCCGCGCTCGCCGATGGAACGCAGGGTCGCCTCGCGCTCGGCCGGCGTCCCGCCGTGGTGCACCGCCTGACGGCAGCGGCTCGCGTAGACGTCGACGAGGAGCTTGAGGTAGACGCCACGGCCGCTGCCCGCGAGGACGAGGGGCTCGAGGGTGCCCTGCAGGATCTCGAGCCGATCGTTGGCAGCGGCGAGCTGCAGGAGCCGCCGCCCGGCGCGCAGGGTGTCCGAAGGGTCGCGGCCGTTGCGCAGGATCTCGACGAGGGACTGCTCCTCGCGGAGGGGCTGACCCATGTCGCGATAGAGGCCGGCGAGCTTGAAGCGGACGGTGTCGTTGCGCGGGTCGAGGACCATCGCCTGGCGCCACGCCTCGGCCGCCTCGGGGCGGTAACCCATCCGCGCGTAGAGATCGCCGACGCGGATCTGGGCCTCGGGGTCGACGCTGTTGAGCTCGACCACCTGGCGCGCGAGGCGGAGCGCGAGGGCCGTGTCGCCGAGGGTCAGCGCGAGGTCGGCGGCCCGGTGCAGATAGTTCACGGCGCCCGTGGAGTTCACCCGCGCGAGCTGCTCGAGGATCGCGATCGCCTTGTCGAGCGCGTTCTGCCGCGTGTAGACGGCCTCGAGCCCGACGAGCGCCTCGATCCCGTCGGGGTCGAGGCGGTTGAGGCGCTCGAGCACCCGCTGCGCGTCGTCCACGCGGTGCAGGTAGAGGTAGGCGTCGGCGAGGAAGAGCCCCGCGCCGAGGTCCGGCGGATCGACGGCGAAGGCCTTCTCGAGTCGGGCGATCTCGCGGTCGAGGATACGCGTCTGCTCCCACAGCGTGATGATGTGCTGCCGCGCGTCGCGGGTGGTCGGCCGGCTCTGGCCGGCACCACCGTCGAGGAGCTCGCCCCAGACCTTCAGCGCCTCGGCCCGGCGCCCCTGACGCTCGAGGAGGAGGGCGTAGGAGCGAGCGTAGCGCTGCTCACCAGGCGCCGCGGCGATGGCGGCCTCGTACTCGGCGCGCGCCTCGTCGAAGAGGCCGTGGTCGGCGTAGACCTCGGCGAGCAGGAAGTGCCCCTCGGCGCGATCGCGCCCCATCCGGAGCAGGTTTCTCCAGGTGGCTCGGGCGCGCTTGCGGTCGTCGACGCTCCAGTAGTACTCGCCGAGGCTCACGACGTGACCGGACTCGTCGGGCTCGAGGCGCATCAGGATCTTGTACTCGCCCTCGATCTTCTTCCGCATCGCGGGGTCGCCGTAGCGCATCCAGAGGTCGATGACCCGCTGGTGCACGCCGGGATCGTGGGGGTACTTCGCCGAGATCCGCTGGACGAGGGCGTAGGCGTCGGCCTTCTTGCCGTGCTGGAAGTAGAGGCCCGCGAGGTGGAGCTCATGGCGCGCGTCACCCGGGGTGGCCCGGACGAGCTCACGCCAGGCGGCGAGGATCTCGTCGGGGGTGCCGACCCGCTCCAGGATCTCGAGGGAGGCCATCCGGACCTGCACGTCCCGAGGCCGGCGCTTCAGCGCGTCACGGTAGAGCTCGAGAGCCTTCGCGTCGTCGGCGAGCTCTTCGTAGAGCCGCGCGATGGTCACGAGGGTCTCGTAGCTCGAGGCGGCCTCGGGCTCGAGCTCGGCGATGAGCTCGCCGAGGCGGTCCTGGCGGCGATACACCGCGATCAGCCCGTCGATGAAGGTCCGCCGCTCCCAGTGGCTCCGCGGGGTCTTCGCCAGCGCGCGGCGCCAGGTCTTCTCGGCCTCGTCGAGGCGGCCGAGGGCCATCTGCAGGTCGGCCTCCTCCTTCCAGACGATCACGAGGTGCTTGAGCTGCCCGCGCGAGCGCTCCTCGACGTCCTGCCACATCGTGAGCGCCCGCTCCTGCTGGCCGAGGCGCGCGAGGGTCGCGGCGTACTGCATCCGCAGGAAGAGGTTGTTCGGCTCGGTCTTGACGAGCTGCTCGAAGTAGCCGTCGGCGCGCTCGCTGCGGTCTGCCTCGATCGCGGTCTCCGCGGCGCTCCGGAGCGTCTCCTGCTTGATGACGAGGTCGCGGATCAGCGGGACCGCCGCGTCATACGCCGCGAGCGCCTCGTCCCACTTCCTCAAGCGCCGGAAGAGGGCCGCCTGACCCAGCAGCGGCGAGGGCGAGCGCGGCCGGATCTCGGCGGCCCTGGCGAAGGCGGCGACGGCGCGCTCCTCGTTCTCGGCCACGGCCTGGAGCCGGCCGAGCAGCACCCAGGACGAAAACCGCTTCGGGCTCGCCTCGACCTCCTCCTCGTAGATCGCGACCAGCCCGGACAGCCCGCCGACGGTGTGGGACACCTCGAGCAGACGCCGGAAGGCGTAGTCCTGATCGGGGTCGTCGGCGAGCATGCCGCGATAGGTGTCGACCATGCGGCGGTCGCGCGACTCCGGCTCGGCGGCGTGCGCGGCCGAGACGGCGAGGGTCAGCAGGAGCGGGAGGACGAGCAGGCGGAGTTTCGTCATCCGGCCGATTGTCGCCACCGCCGTGCCGCCGCGTCCAGCACCAGGGCCTCTACCGAGACGCCGTCGAAGGCGTTGATCTCGTGGATGCCCGTCGGGCTCGTGACGTTCACCTCGGTCAGCCAGTCGCCGATCACGTCGATCCCCACGAAGACCTGCCCGGCCTCGTGGAGGGGCGGCCCGATCCGATCGCAGATCTCGCGCTCGCGCGCCGTGAGCGTGGTCTTGGTGACCGCCGCGCCGGCGTGGATGTTGCCCCGGTGATCGATCCCCTGGGGGACCCGCATCACGGCGCCGACCGGCTCGCCGTCGACGAGGATGATGCGCTTGTCGCCCTGCTTTATCTCGGGGATGTAGCGCTGGGTCAGGACCTTGCGGCTGCCGTGCTGGGTCGACGTCTCGACGATGACGCCGATGTTCGGGTCGTCGGCGCGCACGACGAAGACGCCCTCGCCCCCGTTGCCGTCGAGGGGCTTCACCACGGCGTGGCCGAGCTCCTCGATGAACGCGCGGATGCGGGGCATCGACTGGGTCACCAGCGACGGCGGGACGAGATCCGCGAACTGGAGGGCCCACGCCTTCTCGTTCATCGCGCGGAGCCCCGCCGGGGCGTTCACGACGATCGTCGGCGGCGCGACCGCGTCGAGCAGGTAGGTGTTGAAGATGTAGCCCATGTGGAAGGGGGGATCCTTCCGCATCCAGACGACGTCGACCTCGCCGAGAGCCATCTCCCGCGGCGCGCCGAGGGAGGCGTGCTGCCCCTGCACCCGCGCCAGCGTCGCGGGCTGCGCGATGCACCGCGCCTGTCCGTCACGCGCCCACAGATCGTCGACGAGGGCGTAGAAGACCTCGTCCCCGCGGGCCTGCGCCTCGAGCATCAGGGCGAAGGTCGAGTCCTTGTCGATCCGAACGGGCCCGATCGGGTCCATGAGGAAGAGGTGCTTCACGGCCCCATGTCCTTTTTTTTGCGGGGAGTGGATGAGCGCCCGGGCGGTCGAGAGCCCTACGGCCCGACCTCGCCCTCGCCCTCGCCGTCGTCTTCGGTGCCGCCGTCACCGGCGCCCTCGGCGCCGTCCTCCTCGTCGTCGCCGCCGCTGGCCTTGGTCCCGTCGTCCCAGGTCCAGTCCTTGAGCAGCATCGCGCGGTCCTCGCCGCGGACCCCGACGAGGCGCTTGCCGTCCACGTAGAGCGTCCGCGCGGTCCCCGGCGCGCCGGCGATGGTCCACGCGGTGACGGTCACGAGGTTGCCCTTCGCGTCGGTGACCTGGGTCGTGGCGCCGCGGTTGAAGGTCGCGACGCCGAGCTTCCGCGCGGCGACGTCGAAGTACGCGACGCTCGCCCCGCCCTCGCTCTTGACGATGCGCGGCACCAGCAGCGCGAGGTCGTGCCACAGCGCCGGGTCCCAGACGTGCTGCTTTTCGACCGACGGGAAGTCGGCCTGCTTGTCGCTGTTGTTGACACCCACGATGCGGACGCCGGCGTCGCGCTTGAAGACGAAGAGCCCAGGACCGCGGCGCTTGTCCTCGACGCGCCGGTACTTCACCAGGCGATCATCGGCGTCGCGCTGAACGTGGCTCTTGAGCACGGTCTTGCGCTTGCCGGCCTTCATCTTCTGCTCGCCCGAGGCGAAGAAGGCGCCGCTGTCCGAGTGGACCACGCGCAGGGACTCGGTCCCGACGGCCTCGCCGCCGGCGGTCACGGTCCAGATCGTGATGAAGCCGCTCTTGTCGTCGCCCGCGCGGGCGTCCGTGGCGACCGTCAGCAGCGAGGCCGTCACGGCGGCCAGCGTCAACGCGAGGGCGTGTCGTCTCCACATCCTTCTTCTCTCCTGCGGTCGGGCTTCTCTCATCCGTGCTTCCCTGTCCCGGACGACCAACGGTAACGTGCCACTCGGGCGAGTCATTTCACAGCGGGCAGGGACGCCGGTGACGACCTTCATCAAATACCACGGCCTGGGCAACGACTTTATCATCCTCACGCCCGACGGTGGCGAGGACGCCCCGAGCCTCACGCCCGAGCGAGCGCGCGAGCTCTGCCGGCGCGGGTTCGGCGTCGGCGCGGACGGCGCGATGACGGCCGACCCGCCGCCGCCCGGCGTCGACGCCCACCTGACCATGCGCCTCGTCAACAGCGACGGCTCGATCCCCGAGATGTGCGGCAACGGCATCCGCTGCTTCGTGAAGTACGCCGTCGACGAGCTCGGCCGGACCGACAACCCCCTGCGGGTCGCGACCCCGGGCGGCGTCAAGGCCTGCCGCTGGTTTTCGGGCCCGGACGGCCGCGTCGCCCGGGTCGAGGTCGACATGGGCGCGCCGTCCTTCGAGCGGCGCCGGGTCCCGATGCAGGGCGACGGGGACGCGCTCGACGTCGAGGTGTCGACCGAGGAGCGCGCGTTCACGGCGACCGGCGTCAACACCGGAAACCCCCACATGGTGATCTTCGGCTCCTCCGAGCGCGACCTCGCGCGGACCTTCGGCCCGACCCTGACCGCGCACCCGCTCTGGCCGGAAGGAGCCAACGTCGAGTTCACCCAGGTCATCGCGGCCGACCACCTCCGCGTCGCCGTCTGGGAGCGCGGCTGCGGGCTGACCGAAGCCTGCGGCACCGGCGCGACCGCCGCCGCAGCAGCAGCCGTGAGGCATGGCCTGGCCCGCCCGGAGACGCCGATCACGGTGAGCCTGCCCGGCGGCGACCTGGTCATCACCGTCGCGGCCGACTTCTCGACCGCCCGGATGACCGGCCCTGCCACCGAGGTCTACCGCGGCGTGCTGTCCGGCGAACGAGACGCCTGAGAGGCCAGAGTCGGCGGGTGACGCCCGAAGTGGGGCGGTCGGGACGAGGCTGCCCCAGAGGCACGACGCCCCGTTCGGGGCGCCTCGAACCACGGAGGGATCGCGGGCACGAAAAAGGCCACCCGGTCGGGGTGGCCTCTTCGTGTGGCAGCGGTGAACGCTACTACTTCTGCTTGGCGCTCGGGCGGATGCGGAGGAAGCCGTTCTTCGGCCCCGGGATGGCGCCGCGGACGAGCAGGAGGTTCTCCTCGGCGAAGACGCCGACGACCTCGAGGGCGCGCACGGTCACGCGCTCGTTGCCCATCTGGCCCGCCATGCGCTTGCCCTTGATGACGCGCGACGGCCACGCCGAGCAGCCGATCGAGCCGCCGTGGCGCTTGTACTCGTGGGTACCGTGGGTGCGCTCCTTGGCGCCCTTGAAGTTGTGGCGCTTGACCACACCCTGGTAGCCGCGGCCCTTGCTGGTGCCGGTCACGTCGATCTTGCGGACGCCAGCGAACTGCGTCACGTCGACGGACTTGCCCTGGGCGTAGTCGGCGACCTCGTCCGCCTCGAGGCGGAACTCCTGGACGATCTCGGCCGGCTCGACGCCAGCGTGCTTGAACACGCCCAGCTCGGGTCGGTTCACGTGCGAGATCTTCTTCTTACCGAAGCCGAGCTTGACGGCGTTGTAGCCGTCCTTGCCACCCGCTTCCTTCACCTGGATGACCGTGTTCGGTCCGGCCTCGACGATGGTCACGGGGACCAAGTTGCCGTAGGCGTCGAACACCTGCGTCATGCCAATCTTCTTGCCGATCATTCCGCGTGCCATGAAATCTACCCCAGCTTCGGCCGGTCATGCTTGCAACGGCGTTGTGTGCAGCCTGCGCGGGTGGCCCGCCGTTCAGCGCCGCGGGAACCTAGCAGCGGCCCCGGGGCGTGTCAATTGAGAAAGAGGGGCGTGAAAAGGCGAGCGGTTGCGCGCCCATCCCCTCTCGCGGAGCGCTACCACCTGGTGCGCTCCAACGCGAGCAAAAGCCCGCGCGATGGTCCCCGAGGGGTGACCACGGCGCGGGCTCGGCTCGGGTGGCGGCGGGCTCGCGCGCCCGCCACCACGCGATCGTCTACATCAGCTGGATCGGGAAGTTCACCGTCATCGTGGCGTCGCTGAAGCGCCCGAAGATCGTCCGCTTGAGCTCGCTCACCACGCAGCGCTGGACGTCCGCCGAGGTGCCCCCGCCGTTGATGATCCGAGCGGACTGCACCGCGCCGCTCGAACCCTGGATCACGAACGAGGTCGTGACCTTGACGGTGCCGGCGTCGGCGCCGAGGGACGCGCCGCACTTGGCGAAGCGGGCCCGGTTCTGACGCAGGGTCTGGCGCAGCGACGCCGCCGAGAGCTTCTTCGGCATGTTGGTGTCGGGGGTGTCCTTCTCGGCCGCCCCGTCGTTCGGGTTGTTGAGCTTCTCGAGCAGCGCGTTCACCTTGCGGGTGTTGCCCGACGAGGAGGTCGTCTTCGGGGCCGCCGCGACCTCGATCCTGGCCGCCGGCGGCGGGTCCTTCGGCGCCGACGCGGTGGTCGCCGGCCTCGTCCTGCGCACCTTCGGCCTCGTCCGCGCCGTCCGGGCCGCCTTCGCCGCGGCCTCGGCCTTCGCGCGGGCTTCGGCCTCCGCCTTCGCGATCGCGGCCTTCATCTCCTCGTCCGACGGCTCGTCGGTCGCGCCGTCGGGACCGGCCTCGTCGCCCTCGGTCTTCGCCTCGTCGCCCTCGGCCTTCGCCTCGTCGCCCTCGGCCTTCGCCTCGTCACCGCCGGTCTTCGCCTCATCCACGGCGGTCTTCGCCTCGTCGCCGCCGGTCTTCGCCTCATCCACCGCGGCCACCTTGGCCGGATCCGCCGGCGGCGGCGTCACCTCGGCCGGCTTCGTCTCCGCCGCCGGTTGGGTCGCCGCGGCGACCAGCGCCGGGTCCTGCTTCGGCGTGTCGTCGCCCATCAAGATGAAGGCGACGATGCCACCGCCCACGAGCAGCACCAGGGCCGCGGCCAGGATCCACGGGCCGAGGTTGTTTCGCCGCTCGACGATGGGCACGGAGATCGTCCCCACCCCGGCGCGCGACGCCATGGGCGCCGACGGCACGGCGAAGGGATCGGAGTACTCGCGCCGATCCTCCTGGCTGTCGGCGATCGCCTTGATGTCGATGAGGCCGCTGGTGTCGGTGACGAAGGGATCGCCGCCGGCGGGGAGCGTCTCGGAGCTGTCCTCGCGGCCGAGATCGTCGAGGCTGAACAGGACGGAGTTCGCGTGGCGACTGTGAGCGCCGACGCCCCCGGCCGGGATCGGCGCAGGCTCGTCGCTGGCCTCGGCGAAGATATCGTCGGGCTCGGCGTCGCCGAAGATGTCGACCCCGCTGGCCGCCGCCGCGGGCTCGCCCGCGCTGGCGATGACCTCCGGCTCCTCGGCCACCTCGATCGAGGCCACCGCGGCGAAGGGCTCGGGCTCGTCGTCTTCGTCGGGCACCGCCGCCGCGGCGTCGGCGAAGATCGCGCCGTCCGCGCCGACGAGGGTCACCTCTTCGGGCTCGTCGTAGTCGACCGTGAGCGCGCTGAAGACGTCGTCCACCGACTCGACCACCGTGTCGCCGGTCACGTCGTCACCGTCGTCCTCGACGACCTCGGTGATGACGGCGGCCGGCACCGCTTCCTCGGGCTCCTCGTCCGCGGCCGCGAGCGCGCTGTGCGCGGCGAGCAGCTCGTCGGCGGTGTTGAAGGCCGTGTCCTCCTCGACGAACACCTCGATGGGCTGATCGCCTCCGACCCCGGCTACGAGCTCCTTGAGGGGCCCAGCGTCCCCGAGGTGAACCCAGTTCTCCATCCCGGGCTGCCAGACATAGGTCTCGGCGCTGATCTCACCGGCCGCGAGCAGGCTCGCGAGGGTCGCCTGCGGCACCGGGCCCTTGCGCTCGCTGCCCACGGCGTAGTGCCACAGGTCCTGGATGGTGGTTGCTTTGTTGGCTGCCATCGACGCTCCGTCTCTGTGTTCGCGGCCCCCACGACCGCGCGAGGGCGAGCCCCCGCACGTCAATACGCGCCTCGACTATAGGAGATCCAAAATCAGTTCTCCACCGCGCTCCCGCGGCGCCGGAACGACATGCCCGCAGCGCGCGCCCCGATCCCGCGAGAAGCCAGTCTTCATGCGGATCTCCGGCGCCTTCGACGCGACCGAGCGAGGCGGGCGATCGCCGCGATCGGGCCGGTCTCGGCCGGGCTCCGCGGAGGTCCCGACCGGCCGGAAGAGGGCTCGCCCCACGCCCGCGAGGCGGACGCGGCTCGACGCGACTCCGCTCACCCAGCGGCCTCGACCGAGGCTCGTTCGGGGCTCGAAGGGCGCGCGGCGGCGCGCAGCCGATGGACCCGCCGTCGCAGCGCCGCGCGCTGAAGCGGCGCGAGATCCCCCACGACGGTGAGCTGCACGTTCCCCATCGCGATGTGCCGCGCCCAGGCGTCACGGACCTGCTCCGGGGTGACGCGCGCGAGGCGGGAGGCGCGCTCGGCCGGGGTGTCCGAGGCCGGGTGAAGGTGCCGAAGGCCAAACCAGTAGGCGGCCGACGCCGGGGCGTCGCGGACTGACGTCAGCTCGAAGGCGATGCGGCTCCGGACCCGCTCGAGCTCGTCGGCGTCGATGGGATCGGTCGCCATCCCCGCGACCACCTCGAGCAGGGCGTCGAGGGTCTTGATCACCATCGAGTGTCGGGTCTGGGTCTCGACGGCGAGGACGCTCAGCCCCTGGTAGATCTCGAGCTCGGCCCCGGCGTGGTAGGCGAGCCCCAGCTGATCGACCACCTTGTGGCGGAGCCGCGCGCAGCTCCCGTCGTCGAGGACCCGCTGGGCGAAGAGCAGCGCCGGCCAGTCGGGGTGGGCCTCGTCGACCGTAGCCCAGGCGAGCTGGAGATCGGTCTGGCTCCCCGAGTGGCGGACGTACTCGAGGGCCGGCAGCGCGTCGCGGATCTGCGCGGGCACGACCGGGACCGCCTCGCCCCGCGGGATCCCGCCCAGGGCCTCGGCGATGGCCGCGAGCGTCGCCTCGGGCTCGACCGGGCCGGTGACGGCGCAGACCATGTTGGCGCCGGTGTAGTGGCGCTCGAACCACCGTCGGCAGTCGGCCTCGTCGAAGCGCTCGATCCGGCGCAGGCGGCCGCCGATCTTGGCCCCGAGCCCGGGTCCCGGGAAGAGCGCGAGCTTGGCGAGGTTGTCGCAATCGACGTCGCGCCCCTTCGAGTCGAGCTCGTCCTGCAGCTCCTCCTCGATGACCTGCTTTTCGACCTCGACGTCGGCGAACGTCGGCGCCGACATCATCGCGCCGACCAGCTCGAGCACGCGTGGGACGTTCCTCGGTGCGCACGAGGCCTCGAAGGTCGTGAAGTCGCGCGACGTGGCCGCGTCGAGCCCGGTCGAGCACGCCTCGAAGGCCGAGTTGAGGGCGAAGGTGCTCGGATAGGCCTCGCAGCCCCGGAAGAGCACGTGCTCGAGGAGGTGGCTGAGGCCGCTCTCCGCCACCGACTCGAAGCGCGAGCCGACCCGCACGAAGAGCAGCACGTGGGCCGTGTGCACGTGGGGGAGCGGGACGCAAAGGGCCTCGAGGCCGTTGGCGAGGGTGCGCTGGACCGGGACGGGCCAGGCGTGATCGCGGTCGATCATGATCTCGCTCCCGGGCCCTCGGCCTCGGGGGTGGTGGCTCCGCTCGCCCCGCGCGCGACGGCGCGGACCTCGCGGAGGTGCCGGTGCAGCTCCTCGACGTAGGCCGCGAGATCGGCCGTGTCGGGGATGATGGTGATGTCGCTGGCGTCGCGCCCGACCAGGCCGGGATCGGTCCCGAGCTCGGCCGCGCGGAGCGCCTGCCTGTACTCGTCGAGGGTCACCTCGTCCTCGGTGTCGCCGGTGTCGTCGAAGAGCTCGGCGTAGACGCGGGCCGCGGCCGGCTGTGGGTCCTCGAAGCCGAGCCCACGCCCGACCTCGGCGAGCGCCGTGGAGAGCTCGCCGGCGCGAGGCCGCTCGCGAGGATCACGGGCGAGGCAGGCCATCACGGTCGCGGCCAGCTCCTCCGGCACCGCCGGGGCGACGTCGGTGAGCTCGGGGACGTTCGCCGCCTCGACCCGGACGAGGGTGTCGAGGACGCTCTCGGCGCGGAAGAGGCGCTCGCCGCTCAGCAGCTCGTGGAGGATGACGCCGAGGGAGAAGACGTCGCTCCGCCCGTCGAGGGGCTCCTGGCGGACCTGCTCCGGGCTCATGTAGGCGTGCTTGCCCTTGACGACCCCGGCGGCGGTCGAGCCCTCGACCCCGACGTACTTGGCGATCCCGAAGTCGATGAGCCGAACGGCGCCCCGCTCGTCGAGCATCACGTTCTGCGGGGACACGTCACGATGGACGATGCGGAGCGCGGTCCCGGAGGCGTCGACGAAGCCGTGGGCGTAGTGCAGCGCCTCGGCGACCTGGCGACCCACGGCGGCCACGAAGTCCGGCGGAGCGGGCGCGTCACGCTCGACGAGCGCCCGCTTCACCTCGCCGAGGTCGCGGCCGTAGATGTACTCCATCGCGATGTAGTGGTTGCCGCGGACCTTGCCGAGCTCGTAGATGCGGGCGATGCGCGGGTGGTCGAGCTGCGCGACCAGCCGCGCCTCGTTGACGAACATCCGCACGAAGGCCGGGTCCTCCTCGACATGCGGCAGGAGGCGCTTGAGCGCCACGACCTTCTCGAAGCCGCGGTCGTTGAAGGCCTTGGCCTTGTAGATCTCCGCGGTCCCGCCGAGCGACACGCGACGGACGAGCTGATAGCGGCCGAAATCCGGCTTCCCCTCGACCGCCTCGCTCAAGCTGGTCCTCCGCAGGCGCGCGCCGTCATCCTCGGCTCCCCGGCCGAGGGTCGCAGCATATCATAGGAGGTCCCGCGGCCCGTCAAACGCTTTCGCGCGCCCTGCTCGCCGCGGTTCGGTCAGAGCCCGGCCTCGCGGAGCTGCTCGAGGAGCGCGGTCTGCTCGCGGCTCAGCTGGTCGGGGACGACGACGTCGAGGGTGACCAGCTCGTCGCCGTGGCCGATCTCGTTGACCCGCGGGAGCCCGCGGTTCCGGAGGCGGACGACGGTCCCGCTGCGGGTCCCGGCCGGGACGTCGATGACCTGGGGTCCGTGCAGGGTGTCGACCGTCAGCTCGCCCCCGAGGACGGCGAGGCTGAACGGGATCTCCTGGTGGAGGAAGACGTTGGCGCCCTCGCGCTGGAAGATCGGGTGCGGCGTGACGCGCACGCAGATCGCGAGATCCCCGCGGGGGAGGCCGGGGCCAGCCGCGTCGCCCTCTCCCGCCGCGCGCAGGCGCGTCCCGTCGTCCACGCCCGCTGGCACCTTGACGGCCAGGGTCCGCTGGACCCGGTGGCTGCCCTCGCCGTTACAGTCGGAGCAGCGGTCTTTGACGATGGCGCCGGCGCCCTGGCAGACGGGGCACTTCGTCTGGACGAGGAAGAAGCCCTGCTGTCGCGCGATGCGGCCGCTGCCCTTGCAGGCGCCGCAGTGCTCGGGCTTCGAGCCCGGGGCCGCGCCGTGCCCCTCACAGGTCGGGCAGAGGTCGACCCGCTCGTAGGTCACGTCCTTCCTGGTCCCGGTGAAGGCCTCTTCGAAGCTGATCTCGAGCTCGGCGTGGAGGTTCGCCCCCCGCCGGCACGAGGCGCCGGGGTGGGAGCCGCGGCCGAAGAGGTCGCCGAGGATGTCGCCGAAGTGGGCGAAGATGTCCTCGAAGCCGCCGGCCGCGAAGCCGCCGTTGAGCCCGTGCCCGTTGAGCCCGTCGTGGCCGAAGCGGTCGTAGGTGCCGCGGCGCTCGGGGTCGCTCAGCACGCCGTACGCCTCGGACGCCTCCTTGAAGCGCTCCTCCGCGTGCGGATCGTCCGGGTTACGGTCCGGGTGGAATCGCATCGCGAGCTTGCGGTAAGCGCGCTTGATGGATTCGGCGTTGGCGTCCGGGGCGAGCCCCAGGACATCGTAATAGCAGCGCTTCGACATCATGGATGAGAGCCGGTACTCCTCTATCGGCGAACCCTAGCGACATGCTGACGCCAATCAACCCCCGCAGCGCAGCGAGGACCACGGGGCGCCCCCTCGCGATGAGCGTGTTGTGGCTCCCCCCCGCCGTCGTTATGATGCGCCGGCTCTCTCGCCTGCGCCGCGAGCGAGCGTCTTGGTTCTCCGGTCGGGACGAGGTTCATGGATCTCCACGGGCAGCCGCGAAGCGGCCTTGCGGGTCCTCGCAGGTATGACGCGACGCGACGCTGGGCCGCCCTGGCGGTCGCGGCGATCGCGATCCTGCTCGGCGGCTGCAGCGGCAGCGAGATCTCGGGGACCGGGGACGCCGACGCGGTCGACGACACCGGCGAGCTGGACACGTCCGAGCCCACCGACACCGCACAGGGCGACGTCGCCGAGGACACCGGCGGCGAGGACACCGACACGACCGACACGACCTCGGACGACACCGTCGCGGACACGACGGTCGAGGACACCAGCGTCGCCGATACGACCGAGGACACGACCGTCGAGGACACGACCGAGGACACCGTCGAGGACACGACCGTCGAGGACACGACCGACGAGGACACGGCGATCGCGGACACGGTCGAGCTGGACACCACGCCGGTCGATACCGGCCCGCCCCCGTGCCACCAGGCCGACGACTGCGGCTGGCTCGAGGCCGGGCCGTGCGCCGTCGCGACCTGCGACGACGGCACCTGCGTCGCCACCCCGGCCAACGAGGGCGACGACTGCGAGGACGGTAACCTCTGTACCAGCGGCGAGACCTGCGCCTCCGGCGTGTGCGTGGCGTCGGCGGCGGTGCAGTGCGCCGACACCAACCCGTGCACCGACGACACGTGCGACCCGGCCGTCGGCTGCGTCTTCAAGAACAACTTCGCCGGCTGCGACGACGCCGATCCGTGCACGAGCGGCGACTTCTGCAGCGGCGGCGTCTGCAACGCCGGCGGGCCGGCGTGTGACGACGGAAACCCGTGCACGACCGACACGTGCCAGAGCGACGGCACCTGCGAGAACGTCGCGGACGACGCCCTCCCCTGCAGCGACGGCAGCGACTGCACCGGCGGGGACTCCTGCTCGGGCGGCGCCTGCGTCCCCGGCCCGGAGGACGGCTGCGACGACGGCAACCCCTGCACCGCCGACAGCTGCACCGACGACGGGCTGAGCTGCGTCAACGCCAACGACAACGGCGCCCTCTGCGAGGACGGCGACGCCTGCACCGACTCGGACCGGTGCATCAACGGCAGCTGCGTCCCCGGCCCGGCCATCGACTGCGGCGGGAGCCCCGACTGCATCGAGTGGACCTGCGACCCGGTGACCGGCTGCGAGCTGGTGGCGATCCACGCCGGTGACAGCTGCAGCGACCTCGACAAGTGTACCGAGGGCGACGTCTGCGACGACCAGGGCGACTGCGTCGCGGCGGCGGCCAAGGACTGCGACGACGGCAACCCCTGCACCTTCGACAGCTGCGTCGCGGCGACCGGCTGCAAGCACCAGATCACCGTCGGGCTCTGCGACGACGGGGACGCCTGCACCACCGACGACCGCTGCACGATCGGGCAGTGCCGCGGCACGCCGCGGGCCTGTGACGACGGCGACGCCTGCACCTTCGACAGCTGCGACCCGCTGCTCGGCTGCCAGTTCCTGCCGGGCGGCGTCGACTGCGACGACGACGACCCGTGCACCGACGACCGCTGCGACCCCGACGACGGCTGCGTCCACTCGCCGAGCTTCGCGGGCTGCGACGACGGCGATCGCTGCACCACCGGCGACCGCTGCGGGGTGAACGGCCAGTGCGCGGGCGAACCCGACGACTGCGACGACGGCGACCCGTGCACCGCGGACTTCTGCGATCCCGAGGAGGGCTGCCACAACGAGCCCTTCGTCGGCGCTTGCGAGGACGGCGACCCGTGCACCGAGGGCGAGACCTGCGACGCCGGCGGGACCTGCGCCGGGGGCAGCGCCGTCGCGGTGGACGACGAGGTCGCCTGCACGGTCGACGCGTGTGACCCGACCCTGGGCATCACCCACACCCCGGACCACGCCTCCTGCGCCGGGGGCGAGGCCTGCGACTCGGCCCTGGGCTGCGCTGCGGTCGCGCCGCTGGTGCTCGTGACGCGCATCATGCTGGTGCCCGGCGCGAGCGGTGACGAGCCGGGGTACGGGCAGTGGATCGTGCTCACGAACGCGACCGACGCCGCGCTCGACCTCGCGGGGTGGTCGCTGACCAACGGCGACGGGGACACGGCGCCGCTGACCCTGCCCGACAGCGGCGACGCGCCGGTGCTCCCGGCGCGGGCGTCGATCGCGGCGGTCAAGGCCACCACGATGGCGCCGCCCGAGGGCGGCGCGGCCTTCGGGCTCGTCTTCGGCGAGGCGGACGACGGCTTCGCCTTCGACGCCCAGGACGCGGTGATCGTGCTCCGCGACACCGAGGCGGATCAGATCGATCGGGTCGCGGTCGCGGTCCAGGCGACCGAGCCCGGCCCCGTGGCGGGTGCGGCCTTCCCGGTGATCACGGGGCGCGCGCTGGCGTTTGACGCCGACCGCCTGGCCGCGGCGACCTCCGGGACCGCGAACGACGTCGGCCTCGGGTGGTGTCTGACCTCGGCGTCCCCCGAGGACCTCGCGCCGGTGTCCTGCACCCGCGCGGTGCTGAACGAGGTGCGCCTCAACGGGCCGGAGCAGGCGCGCTGGATCGAGCTCCACCTGCCGGTGGGCGGCTCGGCCGCGGGGCTCGAGCTGCGGGTGATCGCGCCCGACGGTCAGGTGCGTGCGGTGATGTCCGTCGCCGGGCGGATGCCGATCGGCGGGGCGCTCCTGTTCCGCGACGCGGCGGGGCTGTCGCTACCGCGGCTCGCGGCCGGCGCCGTCCAGCTGGTGCGCGACGACGCCCTGGTGGACGTCTACGGCTTCGGGACCCTCGGCGCGAGCGGTGACGAGGCGCTCGGCCTGCCGCTCTTCGAGGGCGCGCCGGGGCCCGCGCAGGCCGCGGGCGACGTCGCGTGGCGCCGGGACGACGGCGTCGACACCGACGACGGCGGGGCCGACTGGATCACCGGGCCCGACGGGTCGCCGGGCGAGCTGAACGCCGCGCCCTGACGAGCGCAGGCGGGCGCGGAAGCGTGGGCGCAGGCGGGCGCGCGAGCGTGGGCGCAGGCGGGGGCGTGGGCGCAGGCGGACGCGAGGGCGCGGGCGGACGCGGAGGCGTGGGCGTGGGCGGACGCGAGGGCGCAGGCGGGGGCGTGGGCGGGGGCGCAGGCGAAAGCGGGGGCCTGAGCGGACGCGGAAGCGTGGGCGTAGGCGCAGGCGAACGCGAGGGCGCGGGCGGGCGCGTTGGCGGGGGCGTGGGCGTGGGCGCAGGCGGACGCATGGGCGCAGCCGGACGCGAGGGCGCAGGCGGACGCGAGGGAGCAGGCGGACGCGAGGGAGCAGGCGGACGCGCAAGCGTGGGCGTGGGCGGACGCGCAAGCGTGGGCGTGGGCGAACGCGCAGGCGTGGGCGTGAGCGTGGGCGCAGGCGGGCGCGGGAGCGCAGGCGTGAGTGGGCGAACGCGGAGGCGTGGGTCCCGGCGGGAGCGCGCTACTTGGTCGAGAAGCCGTCGTCTCGGTGCTTGAAGAGCACGTTGAAGCTGGTCAGGGAGCCGTAGCACTTCGTGATGTACTGCTGGAGCTCGACCCGCTGGGTGTCGTCGAGGGCGGGGTGGCGATTCACCTTGGACTCGAGGACCCGGAGGTTGTCGCGGAGCATGACGATCTTGTGGAAGAAGGTCTCGACCGGCATCTCGTACGGCTTCAGGCCGTCGTCCTCGGGCTGCAGCGACATCGTCCCGCCCGCCCACTTGTTGCCGAGCTCGACGTCCTCGACCCCGATGAACTGCTCGATCACGTCGAGCAGCACGTCACGCAGCGTGTCACGATCCACGGAGCCTCCTTCAACGCCTGTCAGCGCGGCCAGGATGTCGTCGTCGAGGACGCGGGTGTCGCGCTCGCGGGGCGCGCCGTCCGCGTCGAAGCGGCGCCGAACGACCCGCATCCCCGCCCCCGCGCCCCCGCGCTGACGCCGCCGGACCGGCGCGCCACGCGAAGACGAGGACGAGGACGACCGATTCGGGGCCGCCCGGTTCTTGGCGATGACCTCGGGGGTGGCGAGCACGACCTGCTCGCTGAACCCGGGCAGCGGCTTGAACTCGCCGCAGGTCGAGTCGCTCGACGTGCGCGCGCCGTTGCGCGTGTACATCTTGCAGTGCCCATAGAGGACCGGCGGCGCGCCGTAGTCGCTCCGGAAGTGGGCACAGGCCCCGCAAGTCCCCTCGCGGCGCCAGTCTTCGAGCACGCTATCGTCGTCGTCCCCGAGCATGACCGGCAGGCTAGATGTCCGCGCGAGAAATGACAACAGCACGCATGCGCACACGCGCGCGAACCGCCCCACCCGAGCGCCGTCCGAGAGGCTCGTAGCGCGCTCCCGCGCGGGCTTTGGGCACCCACGATCCCGGTTGACCTGACCCAACCAGCGTGCCAGTAATCCACGCCATGTCTCGTAGTCCCATGCAGCGCGTCCGTAATATCGGCATCATGGCCCACATCGATGCCGGTAAGACCACCGTCACCGAGCGCCTCCTCTACATCACGGACAAGACCCACAAGATGGGCGAGGTCCACGATGGCGAGGCGGTCATGGACTGGATGGTCCAGGAGCGCGAGCGCGGCATCACCATCACCAGCGCCGTCACCACCTTCGAGTGGAAGGACAAGGATCAGGGCCTCGACTACGAGGTCCACCTGATCGACACGCCGGGGCACGTGGACTTCACCATCGAGGTGTCGCGCTCGCTGCGCGTCCTCGACGGCGCCGTCGCGGTGTTCGACGCGGTCGCCGGGGTCGAGCCGCAGAGCGAGACCGTCTGGCGCCAGGCCGACCAGTACAAGGTCCCGCGCCTCGGCTTCGTCAACAAGATGGACCGCGTGGGCGCCGACTTCCAGCGCTGCCTGAGGATGATGGAGCAGCGCTTCGGCGAGCACTGCGCGCCGGCGCAGCTCCCCATCGGCGCCGAGTCCGATCACCGCGGCATCGTCGATCTCATCGAGCTGAAAGCCTACGAGTGGAGCGACCCCGCCGACCCGAAGGCGTTCAGCGAGATCCCGATCCCGCCGGAGATGGAGGACGAGGTCCACGCGGCGCGCGAGGTCCTCTTCGATCGCGTGGCGATGGCGGACGACGACTTCGCCCTCGCCTACCTCGAGGACAGCGAGTCCCTCGACACCGCGACCATCAACGCCGCGATCCGCAAAGCCACCTGCGCGAACCTGCTGGTCCCCGTCCTGTGCGGCGCGGCGCTCCGCAACAAGGGCCTCCAGCCGCTGCTGAACGCGGTCGTCCGCTGGCTCCCGTCCCCCGAGGACGTGCCACCCATCGAGGGCGTCGTCCCCGAGACCGGTGAGCGCGCCTCCCGTCCCCACGACCCGAAGGCGCCGATCGCCGCGCTCGCCTACAAGGTGTCGATGATGGACGACGGGCGCCGCATGGTGTTCCTGCGGCTCTACTCCGGGACGCTGACGCCCGGCGCGGAGGTGCTCAACCCCGAGCTGGGCATCAAGGAGAAGATCTCGCGGATCTTCATGATGCACTCGAAGGAACGCAAGCGCGTCGACCGCATCGGCGCCGGCAACATCTTCGGCGTGCTCGGCCTCAAGAAGACCCGCACCGGCGACACGATCTGTGCGCCCGACGCGCCGATCGTGCTCGAGTCGATCAACGCCTACGAGCCGGTCATCAGCCAGTCGATCGAGCCAGCGACGATGCGCGAGCGCGAGAAGCTCAGCGAGTCGCTCGTGAAGCTCGCCGACGAGGATCCGACCTTCCGTTGGCGGGAGGACGAGGCCACCGGCCAGACCATCATCAGCGGGATGGGCGAGCTCCACCTCGACATCCTCGCCGACCGCCTCCGCCGCGAGTTCGGCGTCGAGGTGCGGACCGGCAAACCCCAGGTCGTCTACCACGAGACGATCACCGCGAGCGGCGACGCCGAGGAGACCTTCGACCGCAGCGCCGACGGCGACTCGGTCTTCGGTCAGGTGGCCGTGTCGGTGAAGCCCGCCGATCGCGGCGCCGGCAACTCCATCGTGTGGGCCTGGCCGCGCGGCGGCGCCGAGGCGCCCGTGTGGTTCAGCGCGGAGCTGAAGCAGGCCATCGTCGAGGGCGTCGAGAACCAGCTGCGCTCCGGCGCGGTCCAGGGGGATCCCATCCAGGACGCCATCGTGACGGTCACGAACGTCGGCTGGAAGGAGGGGATCAGCAAGGTCATCGGCTGGTCGATCGCCGCCTCGGCGGCCACGCGAAAGGCGCTCGCCACCGCCAAGCCGGTGCTGCTCGTGCCCATCGCCGACGTCGAGATCTCCACTCCGCCGGAGCACACCGGCGAGATCATCGGCAGCCTCAACCAGCGCCGCGGACGGGTCGAGAGCATGGAAGAGGTCTCGGCCTCGCTGTCGACGATCAAGGCCATCGCGCCCATCGACAAGCTCTTCGGCTACACGACCGAGCTCCGCTCGATGTCCCAGGGCCGGGCGTCCTTCACGATGACCTTCAGCCACTACGACGTGGTCTGACGGTCGAGGCCCCCCTGCGCGACTCGTAGAGCCACCAGGCCGTGACCCCGAGGACCGCCCCGGCGATGTCCGCCGCGGCGTCGAGCGGATCGCCGCTGCGCCCCGGGACCGCCCCCTGGAGGACCTCAGTCGCGACCGCCCAGCACGCGCAGACGCCGAGGACGACCGAGGCCCGCGCCGCGCGAGACCACCGGGTCGAGGCCCTCAGCGCCGGCCACGCCGTCACCGCCAGGCCGAGCCAGGCCAACAGATGCGCGAGCTTGTCCGGGATGGGGAGCCCTCCGCCGCCGGGCTCCGCCGGGGTCAGGACCAGCCAGCTGACGAGGAGCCAGACGGCCGCGCACGGCATCCACCACGCCGCGGCGCGCCAGCGATGGCCACGACGGGTCCCGCTGGGCGTGCTCACATCTTGTACTTGCCGAAGTCCTCGGGATCGAGGTCCTCGAGGCGGACGTCGTCGTCCTCGGCGAGCACGGCGGGGCCGTCCTCCACGTCGGCGTCGGTCCGTGTCGGATCGTCGGGATCCTCGGGGTCACTCGGCTCGTCGGCGCCCTCGACGTCGTCCTCCGGCTCGCTGACGGCGCCGGCCTCGGCCATCACGGCCTTGGCGACGAAGATCGGGGCGCCGACGCGCAGCGCCAGGGCGATCGCGTCCGACGGGCGCGCGTCCACGATGATCTCGACGTCGAGCTGATCGAGGAGCGCGATCTCGGCGTAGAAGGTCCCCTCCTCGAGGCGCGTGACCACGATGCGCTCGACCCGGGCCTCGAGGTGGGTGAGCAGGCTCACCATGAGGTCGTGGGTCATCGGCCGGGGGAGCTGGACGTCCGCGAGCACCGTCGCGATGGCCGTCGCTTCGAGCCCGCCGATGAAGATGGGCAGGTAGAGCGTCGGCTCGTGCAGCGCGCGCAGGATCACGACGGGCACCTGCGAGCGGGGATCGACGACGATCCCTCCGACCCGCACGGCGATCTCGCTGTCGTCGTCTTTTCCGGCACCGGACATGTGGCTCGGCTCCTGCGCGGAGGGGCCGCTCAGCCTCAGGCGAGAGTGCCGTAGAGGCTGTTCGACTTCGCCTCTGTGACGTTAACCCGCGTGAGCCGACCGATCCAGCGGTCCGACCAGAACTCGCCGAGGGGCACCGGGAAGTTCACGATGACGTTCGTCCGGGTCCGGCCCATCAGCTGCCAGCGAGCGCTCTGGCCCTTGGACGCCATGCGCGAGGGCCCTTCGACGAGGACCTCGACCGACTGGCCGACGTACTCGAGCATCCGGGCCCTCGTGATGCGGTCCTGGAGCTCGAGGACCCGCGCGAGGCGCTCGCGCTTGGCCGCCTCGGGGACGGTGTCGTCGAGCTCGGCGGCCTTCGTGCCCGGGCGCGGCGAGTACTTGAAGGCGAAGATGGTGTCGTAGCGGATGTCCTCGAGGAGCGTGAGGGTGTCCTCGAACTCGGCGTCGGTCTCGCCCGGGTAGCCGACGATGATGTCGGTCGAGAGCGCGATGCCGGGGCTCTGCTCGCGGAGCGCGGCGACCTTCTCCCGATACTCGGCGACCGTGTAGAAGCGCCGCATCTCCTTCAGTATGCGGTCGTTTCCGGACTGCACCGGCAGGTGGAAGAACTCGCAGAGCGAGGGCAGCTCGCCGAAGCAGGCGACGAGGTCGTCGATGCAGTCCATCGGGTGCGAGGTCGTGAAGCGCAGGCGCTCGAGCCCCTCGACGGCGTCGACCCGGCGCAGCAGCTGCGCGAAGGTCGGGACCCGGTCGCCCTGGAGGTCCTTGCCGTAGGAGTTGACGTTCTGCCCGAGCACGGTCACCTCCCGGGCGCCGGCGGCGACGAGGCGCTCGACCTCGCTCACGACGGCGTCGGCGGGCTTCGACACCTCGCGACCGCGGGTGAAGGGGACGATGCAGAAGCTGCAGACCTTGTCGCAGCCCTTCATGATCGTGACGAACTCGCTGACCCGGGTCTCCTCGCGCGGCTCGGCCTCGATGAAGGTGAAGTCCTTGCGCTTGGTGAAGCGGGTCTCGCTGACGCGCTCGCGGTTTCGGGCGCGCTCGACGAGCCCGGGGAGCTCGGCGATGTGATCGGGCCCGAAGACGAGGTCGAGGTGCGGGACCTTCTTGAGGAGGCGCTCGCCCTCCTGCTGCGCCACGCAGCCGGCCACGCCGAGCACCAGCTCGTCGTTGTAGTCCTTGAGCGGGGCGAGGCGACCGAGCTGCGAGAGCATCTTCTGCTCGGCCTTGTCGCGGACGCTGCAGGTGTTGAGCAGGATGAGGCTCGCCTGCGCCGGGTCGTCCGTCGGACGGTAGTTGTGCGGCGCGAGCACCTGCATGATCCGGTCGGTGTCGTTGACGTTCATCTGGCAGCCGAACGTCTGCACGTACACGTAGCGTCGCTGGTCGCCGGCGGGCGCCAGGTCGGAGCGCAAAGGACTATCGGGCGTCGCAACCAAGACTCGGGCTCCTCGCCCTGGGATCGGGCTGGTCAGGGCGCGGCAGATACCAACCGCGGCTTTCGAGAGTCAAGCCGCAGGTGCGGAACCGCCCGCGCTTTCCGGCCCCGGCGCGGCTACGGGATGGGCGAGACCGGGAGCAGGGCCTTCAGATCGTCGTCGTAGAAGCGCACGCCGACGCCGACGAACCAGTCGCGCGGCTCGGCGTTGAGCATGTCGTCGATGCCCGCCGAGATGAAGAAGTGGGAGAGGAACTCCCACTGCGCCAGCAGCCGCATGCGCGGGTAGGTGTTGCGGCCCATGTCGAACACGTCGAGCTTGAAGTTCAGGGAGTCGTCGAGGAGGTCGAGGTCGAGGCCAAGCCCGCCCGAGGACTCCATGATGCCGTACCGGAAGGTCAGCGCGTGCCAACGCTTGGCGAGCTGCGCCGAGATCTTGAAGTCGCTGGTCGTCTCCTCGACGTCCTCGACGAGGACCGGGGGCACCCGGGGATCGTTGGTCGTCGTGACCCGCCGGGTCGTCATGAGCCGACCGGCGGGGTCGTCGATGAGCTGGATGAGGTAGTACTTGTCCGGCCGCGGGTGGAGGCTGAAGTCGACCGTGCTCTTGAACGCGCCGCGCCCCATGTAGCGGTCGGCGCGGAACTGGACCTTCACCTGGGTGCGCCCGATGACCGAGGTGACATCTCCGACGTCCTCGACGATGCGCTCGATGTCGTCGATGAGCTTGTCGTCGGTCAGGAGCTTGCCGACGGTCCCCTTGCCCTGCTCGATGCGCCCGGCGACGGCGCGGACGCTCTCGAGGGTGCCCTCGAGGAGCGCCATGTTCTTGTTCAACGACGCGATGGCCGCGCCGATGGTCCCGGGCTGGGCGGCCTCGCCGACCTTCGACTGCTCGGCGACGAAGTCACCGACCTCGGCCGAGGCGCGGTCGAGCCGCCCCATGATCCGATCGAGGGCGAGGGTCGTCTGGGAGGCGGCCTTGGAGATGTTCGAGGTGGCGCGCTCGATGTTGGTCATGATGGCGCCGATGTCCTGCCCGTGCGGGTACACCGAGTCCGACAGGAAGGTCCGGAGCTCGCCCGAGAGGTGCATGACGTTCTCGGTGGTCTGAGCGATGTCCTTGCGGATCTGCTTGAGGTCGGTGACCGCGCCCTGCTCGCCGACGACCTCCTTGAGGCCGCCGGTGATGGACTTGATGTCGTCGGCGATCTGCTCGAGCTTCGGGAAGATGGCGCTCGAGGCGCCCTCGAGGTTCTTGATGACCGAGCCGAGGCCGGCGCTCGAGACCACGTTCGGGATGCGCCCCCCGGGCGGGATCGCGTCACCGCGGAGGCCGGGGCTCAGCGCGACGTAGTAGTCGCCGATGAGGCTCGCCTGCTGGCGAACGGCGGTCGCGCCGTCGCGCCACACCCCGCTCTGCGGGTCGAGCACGCCCTGGCGCAGGGTGATGTCCTTTCGGAGCAGGATCTCGACCCGCGCCAGCTCCGGGTGCTCGTCGTCGAGGCCGATCTTCGCGAGGCGGCCGACCTCGATGCCGCTGAGCATGACCCGGGAGTTCGGCACCAGCCCCGTCGCGTCGTCGAAGAGCGCGTGGACGGTGTAGGCCTCGTCGCTGTCGATGCCCTCCTCGAGGGACCCGAACGTGAAGATGAAGGCGATCGCGCCGGCGATGACCAACAGACCGACCAGCAGCGGGGTCTTGGCCTTCAGCATCGCGACACGGTTGGGAGGCGGGGTTGCAAGGGCGGCGACTCTCGGGTGTTCAGAACATCATCACGGTCATGAAGTAGTCGGCCACGAGGATACCGACGGAGGAATACACCACGGCGCGCGTCGTCGCGAGCCCGACCCCGCGGGCGCCGCCTCGGGCGTTGTAGCCGGCGTGGCTCGAGATGACCGCGATGGTCACCCCGAAGACCGCCGCCTTCAGGACCCCGCTCCAGACGTCCCAGGCCGTGACGACGCTGACGATGCGGGCGTGGAAGACGCCGGAGTCGAGGCCGAGGGCGCCGACGGCGATGAGCCACGCGCCGAAGACGCCGACGAGGCTGAAGAGCAGGCACAGGACCGGCATCATGATGGTCATCGCCGCGATGCGCGGGGAGACGAGGTACTGGACCGGGTTGACGGCCATGGTCCGGAGCGCGTCGATCTGCTCGGTGACGCCCATCGTCCCGATCTCGGTGGCGATCGACGAGCCCACGCGGCCGGTCACCATGAGCCCGGTGAGCACGGGGCCGAGCTCGCGGGTGAGCGCGAGGGCGACGGTGGTGCCGACGTAGCCCTCGGCGTTGAAGAGGCGGAAGGCGTAGGCCGACTGGACGGCCATCACCATGCCGGTGAAGGCGCCGGTCAGCAGGACGATGAGCAGGCTCCCGACGCCGACGAACTCGAGCTGCTGGAGGAACAGGCGCCACCGGAACGGCCGCCGGAACATCCAGACGATGCCCTCCCAGGCGAGCAGGGCCGCGTCGCCCGTCCCCTCGACCTTGGAGATGGTCCACCGGCCGATGTTCTCGATGGCCTTCACCGCCGCGACGGTAGCCGCTGGCGTGGCTCGTGTCGAGCGCTGCGGGCGCCTCCGGGCCCGCCCGGAGAGGCGCCCGAAACCGGCGCTTCCACCGCGGGGCCGTGGGTGGTAGGAACCCGGCCATGAAGCTGCAGATCAACGGCGAAGAGCGAGAGCTCGCGGACATCGCGACGGTCGAGGACATGATCGGCGCGCTGGCGCTCGGCGACCGCCGGGTGGCGGTCGAGGTGAACCAGCGCATCGTCAAGCGCGGCACCTACGCCGACCACGCCCTCGCCGAGGGCGACGTGATCGAGATCGTCCACTTCGTGGGCGGGGGGTGAATGGGATGAGCCAGGCAGGACCCGGTGGGATCGATGGGACGCACGAGAGCGACACGCTGAAGATTGGCGAGCACGTCTTCCGGTCTCGGCTCCTCGTGGGGACCGGCAAGTACGCGACCAACGAGGTCGCGGCGGCGGCCCTCGAGGCCAGCGGGGCCGAGGTGGTCACGGTCGCGGTGCGGCGGGTAAACCTCGATCGCGACGCGCCGGACTCGTTCTGGAACAGCCTCGACCTCGAGCGCTACACGCTGCTGCCGAACACCGCGGGCTGCACGACCCGCGACGAGGCGATTCGGACCGCGATGCTGGCCCGCGAGGTCGGTATGGGCGACCTCGTGAAGCTCGAGGTGATCGCCGACCCGAAGACCCTCTTCCCGGACAACCAGGCGACGCTCGAGGCGGCGCGGGTCCTCATCGAAGAGGGCTTCACCGTGCTGCCCTACGTGACCGACGATCTGATCGTCTGCAAGAAGCTCCAGGACGCCGGGTGCGCCGCGGTGATGCCGCTGGGCGCGCCGATCGGCAGCGGCCTGGGCCTGCGGAACCCGGTGAACATCCGCCTCATCGTCGAGGCGATGGACGTCCCGGTGGTCGTGGACGCCGGGGTCGGGACGGCCTCGGACGCGGCGGTCGCGATGGAGCTCGGCTGCGACGCGGTGCTGATGAACACCGCCATCGCCGGGGCCAAGGACCCCGTCAAGATGGCCCACGCGATGCGGATGGCCATCTCCGCGGGGCGCCTCGCCTACCAGGCCGGGCGCATCCCGATGAAGCTCTACGCGACGGCGTCGAGCCCGGTCGAGGGGCTGATCACCCCCGGCTCCGGCGGGATTTGACGGCGACTCGGGGCGGGCCGCCCGGGCGGCCCGCCTTTCGGCTCGTGCTGGTGCTCGACGCGCCGACGCTGCCGCTGGACGTGGCGCGTCCGAGCCTCGAGGCGGTGCTCGCGGCCGTATCGCCCGGCTCCACGGCGATCTGGGAGCGCGACCGCGCGCCGGGGGTGGGCGGCTCGACCGACCTGGCTCGCTACCGGCGTCTGTTGGACCTGCGTGAGATCACCCGGCGCCACGGCGCCCCGTTGATCGTAGGTGGGCGCGTCGACCTCGCGTTGGCCGCGGGCGCCGACGGGGTGCAGCTGAAGGAGCGCGGGCTCGACGCGGCGCTCACGCGTGCGCGCTGGCCGGGGCTCTGGATCGGGCGCTCGTGCCACGACCGCGCGGGGCTCGAGCGCGCGCAGCGCGGCGGCGCGGACTGGGCGACCCTGAGCCCGGTGCGGGCGCCGTTCTCGAAGGCGGCGTCGGGCCCGCCGCTCGGGGTCGACGGGTTCGCCGCCGCGATCATCGGGCTGGACCTCCCCGTAGTCGGGCTGGGCGGGGTGGACGGTGCGGTCGCGAAGGCGTTGTCCGCCGTCGGCGCGCGCGCGGTCGCGACCCTCGGGGGCGTCCTGGGGCGCCCGGACGCCGTCGCTCGGGCCCGAGCCCTGCTGTCGGCGCGCGGCGGCGACCGTCAGGCGCGCCTCTGAGGCCGCCCGAGGCGAGTTGACATCCCGAAACAAACGTCCGACAAAACCAGGTGCCAGGCGAGTTGCCTCCCTATGAATTCGCCCACCGCGGGCCGCTGGGAACGTGCTGAAGGAGCGAGGTCGCGATGTTGACGTTGAGCATCCGTGAGAAGAACGGAGAGGAGCGTCAACTGGTATTCGACAAGGAGGAGGTCACCATCGGGCGGGCGAGCGGCAGCGACATCGTGCTGCCGCGCAACAACATCTCCAAGCGCCACGCCCGGCTGGTCGACAAGCACGACAAGGTCGTCATCGTCGACCTGCGCTCGACCAACGGTACCTACGTCAACGGCCGCCGGATCACGGCGCCCGAGCTGCTGACGACCGAGGACAAGGTCTACATCGGCGACTTCGTCATCAAGCTGCAGCGCCCGGGCGAGCACCGCGCCACCGCCCCGTTCGGGGTCGGCGCCGCGCCGCAGGCCGCGGCCCCCGCCAATCAGGCGGCGCAGGCGGTCGACCCGCGCACGTCGCACGCCCCGACCGTGGCGGTCGGCCGCGTACCGCAGCACGCGATCGAGGAGGACGCCGCGGCGCGCGCGGTCGCCGCGGTCGAGGAGGCGGAGGCGGTCCCGGCGCCACCGGTCCTGCCGGCCAACTACGCCGACGAGGACGAGTCCACCAAGGCCTTCGACCTCGCCGACATCGAGGCGATCGACGCCGCGCACCCGGAGCCCGCGGCGCCCGCGCCCGCTCCCGAGCCCGAGCCCGAGCCGGAGCCCGCGCCGAAGCCGCAGCCCAAGAAGGCCAAGGCCGAGCCGAAGCGCGCCGCGAAGGCGCCGGCGCCCAAGCCGAAGGCTCCAGAGCCCGCCCCGGCCCCGGTCGAGGACGAGGAGATCGGGGTAGAAGAGGAAGAGGAGGTCGACGCCTGGGCCGAGTGGAACGCCACCGTGGCCGTGGTCCTCGAGGGAATCGAGGCGGCCTCGAGCGGGCGCGAGCTGAGCTGGGAGGACGCCGCCCGGATCGCCGATGGCTTCGTCGCCAAGGCGGTCGAGGCGGGGCGCATCGCCGAGGACGTCGAGCGCGACGCCCTCGTGGCCGACGCCGTGACCGAGGCGGTCGGCCTCGGGCCGCTGGCCGATCTGCTGGCGGACGACGAGGTCTCGCGGGTGGCGGTCGATGGTCCCGAGGTGCTCCGCGTCTGGCGAGGCGGCGGGTCGCCCGAGCCGTCGGGCCGGGTGTTCTCGAGCCACGCGAGCTACGAGCGCGTCCTGCGCCGCCTCCTGACCGACGCGGGGGTGCCGGAGGGGCCGCTCGCGCCGGTGGTCGAGGCGACGCTGCCCTCGGGCGAGAGCCTGACGGTCGTCAGCGCGCCCATCGCGACGGACGGGGCGCTCCTGGTCCTGCGTCGCCCGCCGCGGATTCGGCCGACCTTCGACGAGCTCATCGCCGGCGGCGTACTCGACGAGACCATCGCCAAGGGCATCGAGACGGCTATCGCCGATGGGCACAACATCGTGGTCGCCGGGGCCCCGGGCTCCGGTCGAACGACGCTGCTGAGCGCGATCGTCGGCCTGGCCGGCCCCGACGAGCGGCTGGTCGTGGTCGGCGACGGCCACGAGATCGTCGCCCCGCAGCCGGATCTGGCGCGGGTGGCGCGGCGCTCGACCGCCAACGATCATACGGCGCTCTACGGCAGCGTGACGCGGCTCCGGCCGGACCGTGTGGTCGTGGACGACATCGACGCCGACAACATCCTCGCGGTGATGTCGCTCGCGCTCTCGGGCGGCGCCCCGGTGCTGGTCGCGGCGCGCGACGGTGATCCGGAGCGACTCCTCCGCCGGCTCGCGATGCAGATCGACCTGGCCAACGGGGGCAACAGCGACCGCGGGCGGTACATCGTCGGCGAGGCGCTCGACCTGCTCGTCTGCCTCGAGCGGGGCGACGACGGCCAGCCGACGGTGACGAGGCTGGTCGCGGTGGAGAGCGCCGACGACGGCTTCAGCCACCGGATCCTGGCGAAGCGTCAATGACGTCGGGACGAATCACCTCGGGCTCCTCGCCCACCCATCTGCCTGCGGGCGCGCCCCGCGGGATACTTCAATCGCTGGTGACGAGGCCCCCCCGAGGGCGCGTCTCCGGCACCCGACGCGCGGGACGGACGGGACGGTAGTCGATTGTTCACCCTGATCATCGAGGACAAGCACGGCGGCATTGCCGACGAGTATTCCTTCGAAGAGGGCGAGTTCTACATCGGGCGGTCGCACAACTCGGACATCATCCTGCCGTCCGACAACGTGTCGCGCCGTCACGCCCGGCTCTACACCGCCGACGGCCGTTGCTACGTCGAGGACCTGAACTCGTCCAACGGCGTCTTCGTCAACGGGCGCCGGATCCACGAGGTGTATCAGATCCAGCGCTCGGCGCAGGTGAAGATCGGCGACTACTACCTCCACATCGAGTCGGACACCGAGTCGGTGACCGACGAGGACCGGACGTTCTGTCGGCTGATCGGGCGGAACCTCGCCTTCGCCAACCAGGTCTTCCGCGTCCAGCGCAAGGTCAGCCTGGTCGGGCGCGGCAAGGACTGCACGGTGACGATCATCGACCCGAGCGTCAGCCGCATCCACGGCAAGCTCACGGTCGAGCGTTCGGGCTCGCTCACCCTCGAGGACCTCAAGAGCTCGAACGGGACCTTCGTCAACGACGACCGGATCGACATCGCGACGCTCAACCACCGGGACATCATCCGCTTCGGCAACGTCGAGTTCCTGCTCGAGATCCCCGACGCCGCCGACCACCACGCGCCGCCATCGCGGCCGTCCGCCGCGGCGATGCGCGAGCGGACCGGCACGAGCCCGGGCGACCGGCGCTACTCGACGGTGGGCGTGCAGCCGGCCTACGAGGACGACTGGGGCGCGCCGGTCAGGCGCCAGAGCCCGCGGACGCTCTGGATGGTGCTGTCGATCGTCGGCGCCGTGCTGGTGCTGGGCGCGATCCTCATCGGCATCTTCCACAACGAGATCTTCGGCACCAGCGAGCCCGCCAAGCCGGGTCCGGTGGTCGAGCAGCCCGACACCTCGGTCGACCGCGAGGCCGAGGAGCGCGAGCGCAAGAAGAAGGAGATCCTCGCGCTCATCGACATGGGCAACGAGCGGGTCAAGAACCGCCAGTGGGACCTCGCCCTCGAGACCTGGAACCAGGTCGTCGACCGCGATCCGCTGAACGCCGAGGCCCAGAAGGCGATCAACCAGATCAAGGTCTGGAAGCGCGACAAGGACCTGCTCGACCAGGCGCGCAAGCTCCGCATCGACCTCAAGCGAGGCCAGGCCGCGCGCCTGTTGCGTGAGATCGCCGAGGCCAGCATCTACTACGAGGAGGCGCGCGGTGAGCTCGCCCAGCTCGTGGCGAGCAAGCCCACGATGCTGATGAACGCCGACAACAAGCTCCGCCAGAAGGACTGCAAGGGCGCCCTCGAGGAGCTCAAGGAGGTCCAGCAGGTGGATCCGCGCGACTCGACGATCCTCGACCAGATCGAGGCGGTCGAGAAGAAGATGGGCAAGCGGCGCTACTGCAAGGACTGACCGCCGCGCGCTGACACGCGCTGAACGTCGGGACGGAGCTCTCGCGTTGAGCGAGCATAAGCGGGCGGTCGAGACGACCGCGGACCGAGAGGGCGTCTTCCTCCTGGAGCGCGCATCCGCGTCCGCGTCCCGCTCCGCATCCGCGTCCCCTCCGCATCCGCTCTCGCTCCCGCCTGCGCCTGCGCTCCCGCGTCCGCCTGCGCCTGCGCCGCCGCGTTCGCTCCCGCGTCCGCCCGCGCCGGCGCTTCCGCGTTCGCCTCCGCTTCCTCTCCCCTCGCCTCCCACGTCCGCGTCCGCTCATGCGTCCGCCTGCGCTCACGCGTCCGCCTGCGCCGCGCCTTCGCTCCCGCCTGCGCATCCGCTCACGCCTCCGCCCAACAAACAGAGAGGGCGCGGTGCCGGGTGGCGCCGCGCCCTCTTCGAGCTCAGCTGCGGGTCGTGGGGGTCAGTCGTCGTCCTCGTCGCGGTCGATGCGGCGCTGGATCTTGGCGATGAGGGCGTCGAAGCCGTCCTTCTTGATGATGTTCTCGAAGCGGCGGCGCCAGTTGAGCGCCATCGAGACCTTGTCGATCTCGAAGTCGTAGACCCACCAGCGGTCCGGCGAGTCGGTCCCGCCGAGGTTCATGTAGTAGTCGACGTCAGCGGCCAGCGAGCTGCCCTTGATGACCGACATGACCTTGGCCTGCTTCTTCTCGTCGCTCCGGTACTTCACGCCGTCCTCGCGCCAGCCGACCTCGAAGGCCGTCCGCGGCTTGAAGCGCTTGGCGTAGACCACGACCACGAGCTTCTTGAAGCGATCCATGAAGATCGCACGCTGCTCCTTGGTCAGCGTGGGCCAGCTGCGCTTGAGCGTCCGCTTCGCGAATGCCTCGTAGTCCATCAGCCCGTCGAGGGTGGTCGTGAGCTTCTCGACCAGCTCGTCCTGGGTCGAGACCGTCTGGGTCGCCTCGGCGATGGTCTTGTAGACCGCGTCGATGCGGTCCTTGGGCCCGAGCGGGGGCACTCGCTTGGCGTCGTCTCCGTCGCCCGGAGCCGCGGCGTACGCGCTCGCGCTGGCCAGGCTCACCACCAGCGCCATGATGATCGTCGTCGTCCAGCTTCGCTCGCGCATCGCTCTCGTCTCCTTTTCCCACGTTCACGGCCGACCGCCTCGGACGCCGCCGCCGCTGGGTAATTCAACCCCGGGGCCACCGCCGACCTGCCCCCTCGGCTCCAGCTCCCGCGCCGCGCTCACCCACCGGGGAGCGGCCGCGTGATGTCGTAGCCGATGGCGCGGCTCAACTCCAGCACCAGCAGGTTGTGTTCATACACCATCTGCAAGTACCCGAATTTCTTCGAGTAGAACTGAACCAACGCGTCCATCACGTCGCGGAAGCTCCCGAACCCCGCGTCGTAGGTGTCCCAGGTCGCCGTCAGCCAGCCCTGGGACGCCTTCTGCGCCTCGCTGAAGACCTCGAGCAGCTCGCGCTTGTTCTCCAGGTCCTGATAGAGCTCGCGGACCTTGAGCTCGACCAGGAGGCGCTGGGCCTCCGCCTGCGCGGAGACCTTGAGCGCCTTGGCCCGCGCCTCCTCGGCCCGAAACAGCCGCTGGGGCACGTCGAGGTTCCAGCGCAGGACGATCGCCGCCCCCGCGGGGCGGCCGTTGAAGGCGTCGTTCGCGAAGGAAGATGGCTGGTCCTGGACCTCGTTCGCCCGCCGGAGCCCGACCTCACCGACGAGGGCCAGGTCCGGCCACAGCTCGGCCTCCTTGGCGTCGGCCAGCGCGTGCTGCGCCTTCGCCCCCCTGCGGGCGACCATGAGCTTCGGCTCGTGGCGCATGGCGACGGCCACGTACCGCTCGACCGGCTCGATCTCGTACTCGACCGGCGCGAAGGGCGCGTCCGCGAGCGTCACCTCGGCCTCCGCCGGGAGCGACAGCAAGAGCCGCAGCCCCTGGAGGGCGCGCACGTTGAGGAGGCGGTTCTCGGCGTCGAGGGTGTAGAACTCGGCGACCCGGGCCTTCAGCCGCAGGTGCTCGAGCTGATCGTACTCGTCGGAGTCCTCGGCGCGCAGGCGCTCCATGCGCTTTTCGGCCTTGTCGATCCACTTGCGCCCGTCGTCGAGGATCTTGTCGAGCTCGCGCGCCAGCATCCGCCCCTCGTAGGCCTTACGGGCCAGGACCCGCAGCTCCCAGCGCGCCGCTTCGACCTGCGCCTTGCCCACGTCGATCCCGGCCCGAGCCGCGTCCTTGAGCGCCGCGATCTTCCCGAAGGTGTAGATGGGCTGCACCATCGCGAGCTTGACGCTCAGGAAGTAGCCGACCGTGCCCCAGTCGGTCTCGCTCTGGAGCGCATCCCCGGTGATCTTCGGCGTGACCGTGCCCGACCCCTCGAGCTTGAAGCTCGGAAACCACGCCCACTCGGCCTGCGACAGCTTCGCCTCGAAGGTCGCGAGGTCCTGCTTCGCCGCGCGCATCAGCGGGCTCGTACGCTCGATCTCGTCGATGAGGCGCTGCCAGGTCCAGGCGGGCTCCGGCTCGGGCGTCGCCGTGGGCTCCGTCACTCCCTCGGTGTCCGCGGCCGGGGGCGGAGGCGGCGCCGCGAGGGCGTGCCCCATGCCGAGGAGGATGCAGACGGCCAACGGGAAGAGCCTGGTTCTCACGTTCGTACCTCCGAGCGCCCGGCGTTCAGCCGAGCAGCTTGCGCTCGCTGGAGAGCGCCGTCTTCACGCGGACGAGCTGCCGGGTCAACGCCAGCGTCTGGAGCGCGGCGAGGCACGTCCCCTCGAACCCGAGCCCTTGATAGAGGAGATCGCCACAGACGAGCACGTTCTTGTACGCGGTCGACGGCGCCACCGCCGTCGCCCCCAGTGTGTGGTCGAGCGGCGCCCCCATGATCGGCGCGAGCTCCATTGGATCGAGCACCGGCCGACCGCTCGCGGGGTCGGACACCAGCGCCGGCACGTCGAGCACCTCGACGTGGTCATCGAGCCAGGGCACCACCCGGCGGAGCTGCGCGAGGACCCCGTCGACCAGCTTCTCGGCGGCTCCCAGGGTCGGCGCGGCCCCGCGAGCCGGGAGCGTCGCCGTCACCTGGAGGACGCCCGGGCCCGGCCGTCCGTCTCCGCCCGAGGAGCCGTGACCCGGTCGCGCCACCCACAGGCAGTTGGCGCCGATGAAGCGCGCGCTCGGGTCGCCGACGACCAGGACCTCCGGCCCCATCCCGGCGGGGACGACCCGCGGGCGCACGCCGAGGTTGACCGTGAGCCGCCACCCGGCCGGCTGGAGCCCGGCGAGCGCGGCGTGGAAGCCGTCGTGGCGCTGGTCTCGCGGCACCAGGCCGACGAAGCGGTGGGGCTCGACGTTACCGACGACGAGCTGGCAGCCGATGGCCTCGTGGCGGTCGGCGAGGTGCACGGCCACGACCTTGCCGCGCTTGAGCACGAGCTCCGACACCGACGCGTCCGGGCGGTAGTCGCTCGACTGCTCCCGGAGCTTGCGCAGGAAGATGTCCTTGAGACCGTCGAGGCCGCCGGGGATGCGATAGAGCCCCCCGCGGAGGTGGGTCCAGAGGCGGGCGACCGCGATCGGCGCGAGCTCGCCGGAGAGGCCGCTGAGGTGCGCCAGCGTGCCGGCCACCATCGCGCGGTGCTCGGGCTCGGCGAACCAGGCGTCCAGCGCGTCCTCGCCGGTCGGCTCGACCAGCCCCTCGGCCCCGGCGATGGCCTTCTTGTACGCGCTGCGGCCGCGCAGACCCGACGGCGGATAGGCGACCTCCGCGGCGATCGCCGGGTCCGTCGCCCGGGTGGCCTCGGCGGCCCACTGCTCGAAGGCGTCGAAGCGGGCGATCGCCCCGGGGAGCTCGCGGTCGAGTTCGCGCTCCCACTGGCGGCGGTGCCCCGCGACGTCGATCCGGTGATGGGGCAGCACGACCTGGAGCGTCGGGTGGATCGCCCGCGGGCGGTTCTTCATCTCGATGCCGAGCGAGAGCTCGCCGAAGACCCGCGACACGGCCGGGGAGCTCGCGAAGCCGAAGAAGCGCTCGGGGTGTCGCAGGAAGACGTAGCCGCCGGCGCGGTAGGCGTTCGGCCGCGCGCCCTGACCGATGACCGCCACGCGGTACCCCATCCGGGCCGCCAGCGCCGCGTACATCAGCCCCGCGAGGTCCGTGCCGATGACGACGATGTGGTACCAGGCCTGGGTCATGCCGGCTCACCATCGGCGCGGTCGGGGGCCCCGTCAACCATCTTGCCGCGCCCCGACGCCGCGCCCTGGCCGACCGCCCGAGGTGCCCGGGTGCGGTGGTCGAGGCCGCGGCCCTCATGTACAGTGGCGGCGGTTTGCACGGTGGGTCACCCACCGCTCCCGCACGCCGGTGATGTCACGCGCCGGCGGCCACACGTGAGGGATTGCCCATGGGCTTCTGGGGTCGCGGTCACGACCACATCGGCAACTTCAACTTCAAGATCGAGATCGAGGGGATGACCTCCGCGGCGTTCCGCAACATGGAGGGCCTCGGCTCGGAGACCGAGATCATCACCTACGGCGGCACCATGGACCAGATCCAGCGGAAGCGGCCGGGGCGCAACAAGTTCACCGACATCACGTTCAAGCGGGGGCAGACGAACAACCCCGAGCTGTGGGCGTGGCGCAAGAGCGTCATCGACGGCGCGCCGGACCGGAAGTCCGGCTCCATCATCATCTGCGCCGACGACGGCTCCGAGATCTGCCGGTACAACTTCTTCGAGGCGTGGCCCACCAAGTGGAAGGGGCTGGTCCTCGACGGAAAGGGGACCGACGTCGACGTCGAGGAGCTGACGATCACCATCGAGAGGCTCGAGCGCGGATAGCGCGCGAGCCTGAGGAGTCCGCCGATGAGAAACGACCTCCGCGACGCCGCGCTCGTCGAGCTGCGCAGTCGTATCGTCGACGCGTGCATCACCCAGGCGGCGCTCGAGGACGGCCTGCCCCTCGACGTGCTGATCAACGACACGCTCTACCACGAGAAGAAGCGCCTCGAGACCGACCGGCAGAGCCCGGTGCGGGCCCAGGACGCCGCCTTCTGGGACGACGTGAAGTCGCGCCTGTCGAAGGCGGGCGAGGCCGAGCTCAAGGAGATCCTCAAGAGCATCGTCGAGCGCTTCACCGAGGAGGTCCGCGGCAACTTCTCGCCGTGGGTCTACGGCATGGCGACCAAGGTCATGCCGAAGGCCCTGCCGCTGCTGCTCAACGCGCTCAGCCCGAAGCGGCTGATGTCGCGCGGGATGCCCGACATCGGCGAGACCATCAACATCCACGGCGACGTGGACACCCTGCGTCGGATGAACGAGCTCGGGACCGTGATCCTCGCGCCGACGCACCTGTCGAACATGGACAGCCCGGTCATCGGCTGGGCGCTGTTCGCGATGGGGCTGCCGCCCTTCACCTACGGCGCCGGGCTGAACCTCTTCACCAACCCCGTGATGTCCTTCTTCATGCGCAACCTCGGCGCCTACCGCGTCGACCGCCGCAAGACCGCCCCGATCTACAAGGACATCCTCAAGGAGTACGCGACCGTCGCCCTCGAGATGGGGCAGCCGAACCTGTTCTTTCCGGCCGGGACCCGGGTCCGCTCCGGGGTCATCGAGAGCAAGCTGAAGCTCGGGCTCCTGTCTTGCGGGCTCCGCGCCTACATCAACAACCTCGCGCGTAAGAAGGACCGGCCGAACATCTACGTCGTCCCGTGCACGCTCAATTACCACCTGGTCCTCGAGGCCGAGACGCTCATCGACGATCACCTGCGTATCGAGGGGAAGTCGCGCTACATCATCGACGACGACGAGTCGTCGCGGCCGCGCAAGATCCTCCAGTTCACCAACAACCTCGTGAACCTCTCGAGCCGGATCACCGTGAACGTCGGCTCGCCCCTCGACCCCTTCGGCAACGCCGTCGACCCCGACGGGAACTCGATCGACGGGCACGGGCGCGTCGTGGACATCACAAAATACGTGACCGACCACGACGGCCGCCCGACCCACCACCCGCAGCGTGACCGCGTCTACACGCGCGAGGCCGGGCTGGCGGTCGCCGAGAGCTTCCGAAAGCACAACGTCGTGCTGTCGACCAACCTCGTCGCCTTCGTGCTCTTCGAGATGCTCCGCCACCGCCACCCGGAGCTCGACCTCTACCGCCTGCTCAGGACCGGCGACGAGGGCACGGGGGTCACGGTCGCCGAGCTCACGCGGAACGTGGGCCACGTCTGGGACGCGGTCTCGACGCTCTCCCGCGAAGGCAAGATCACGCTCGACTCGCGCAGCGTGGCCTCCGGCGACGCCCAGGTCATCGTGCAGAGCGCGATGCGGCACTTCGGGACCTATCACACGCATCCGGTCATGGTGCGCCGCGGGGACCGCGTCTTCACCGAGGACATGAACCTGCTCCTCTATTACTCGAACCGACTGCGCGGGTACGGCCTCGAGCGGGTCGTCCGCCGCGCGATCAGGGAGGCGTCGTGATGTCAGGCGGCAAGCGCGCGACCGTCATCGGCGGGGGCTCGTGGGGCACGGCGCTGGCGCACCTGATGGCGTCGAGCGGCGCCGACGTGCGCCTCTGGATGCGCAACGAGGAGCGCGTCGCCGAGGTCAACGAGCAGCACACCAACGCCCGCTACCTCAAGGACCTCCCCATCGACGACAAGGTCGTCGCGACGAGCGACCTCGAGGAGGCGGTCCGCTTCGCCCAGACCATCGTCGTGGCGATCCCGGCCAAGCACTTCCGGTCGATCGCCTACGAGATGGGGGTCTTCGTCACCGGCGACCAGATCCTGCTGTCGGCCACCAAGGGCTTCGAGGCCGAGCACCTCAAGCGCATGTCGCAGGTGCTCCGCGAGGAGACCTGCGCGCGCAAGATCGGCGCCATCAGCGGCCCGAACCTCGCGGACGAGATCATGGCCGGCCAGCCGACCGCCACCGTCGTCGCGAGCCCCTACGACGAGGTCATCGACGCCGGCGCGGGCCTGCTCGCCGGCCCGACGCTCCGGGTCTACGGCAACCACGACATCGTCGGCGTCGAGATCTTCGGGGCGCTGAAGAACATCATCGCCATCGCGGCCGGCGGCTGCACGGGGCTCGGCCTCGGGGCAAACTCGCTGTCGATGCTGCTCACCCGCGGGCTCGCGGAGATCAGCCGCTTCGCCGAGCGCCACGGCTCGCAGCGGCTGACGAGCATCGGCCTCGCCGGCATCGGCGACCTCATCGCGACCTGCAGCTCGCCCCTGTCGCGGAACAACACCCTCGGCCGGAAGCTCGCCGAGGGGAAGACGCTCGACGAGGCGCTCGCCGAGATGCACAAGGTCGCCGAGGGGGTGAACACCACCGAGGCGGTCCACCTCCACGCCGAGCACCTCGGCGTGGACATGCCCATCGCGCGCGGGGTCTACGCGGTGCTCTTCGGCGGCGAGAAGGTCAACGACGTCCTCGGGACGCTCATGTCGCGCGCGAACCGCTACGAGCACACCGAGCGCCCCATCGACGAGCCGGAGCCGATCACCGGCTCCGTGGTCGAGACGGCGCTCGCGGTCGCGACGCGCAGGCCGGGATGATGGCGCGAGTCGAAGCGTACCGATACCCGCTCGACCGGACGAACGAGCGCGTCTACGCCGAGGGCTTCACGGGCCGGATCTACGTCTGGGACATCGACAAGACCTACCTCGCGAGCGAGATCAACAGCCTCCGCGGGCTGCTGTCCATCCCGCTCGAGTTCGCCGTCGACAAGCGCAACGTCGCGGGCACCGGGGCGCTCCTGCGCGAGCTCCGGCGCGGTGACGCCAGCCGCGGCGACACCCGGTCGAACCCGATCTACTTCGTCTCGGCGAGCCCGCCGCAGCTCCGGAGCGTCCTGCAGCGCAAGATGCTCATCGACGGCGTGGAGTACGACGGGATCACGTTCAAGGACCAGCTCGCGCTCGTGAAGCGCGGCAAGATCGGCAAGCTCCGCGAGCAGATCGGCTACAAGCTGAGCGCGCTGCTGCTCAACCGCCTCGAGCTGCCGTGGGACGTGCGCGAGTGCCTCTTCGGCGACGACTCCGAGTCGGACGCGCTCATCTACTCGATCTACGCCGACGTCGTGGCCGGGCGGCTACGCGGTGACCGGCTGCGCCGGACGCTGCTGAAGAACGGGGTCCGCAAGGAGGACGCGGGCTACATCGTGGGCCTCTGCGAGGGGATGCCCGAGGGCGAGCTGGTCGAGCTCATCCTCATCAACCTCGAGAACCGCTCGGACCCTCGGCGCTTCGCGAGCTTCGCGCCCAACGTCCTGCCGTGCCACGACACCTTCCAGATGGCGCTTCGGCTGTGCGAGTCCGGGCACATCACCCGCGCCGGCGTGCTCGCGGTCGCCAGGGTCCTCGCGACGCGCTACGGGCGCCACCCGCCATCGCTGCTCCGGAGCGCCGCGGACTTCGTCGCGCGCGGGCTGGTCGGCCTCGAGACCATCGCCGATCTGTGGAACGACATGCGCTCCGCGGATCTGGCGCCGGACTACTTCGTGGTCGACACCAGCCGCATCGCCGCGCACCCGCCGCCGCCGCCGCCGCCCCAGGGGATGATGCTGACGCCGGCGGAGGCGCTGGCCGAGGCGCGGGGCTGACGCGCTCAGGCGTCCCCGGGCGCGAGGACCGCGTCGACCGCAGCGACCAGCTCCTGGGTGCTGAACGGCTTCGCCAGGAAGCCGGCGAGCCCGTCGCGGGAGAAGTGCGCCACCGCCTCGTGCTCGTTGTAGCCGCTCATGAGGATGACCGGGACGTCGTCGCGCATCGCCTTGAGGCGGGCGAAGACCTCGGTCCCGCCGAGCTCGGGCATGGTCAGGTCGAGCACGACCGCGTCGAAGGCGATGGGGCTCTCGGCGAAGCGCGCGACCGCCTCGGCGCCGTCCTTCGCCGGCGTGACGAGGTAGCCCGCCCGCTTCAGCGCCCGCACGCAGACCAGGCGCACGGCGTCGTCGTCGTCGGCGACCAGGACGCGCCCGGCTCGGCTGGTCGCCGGACGCTCGTTTCGCGTCGAGCGGGGGAGCGGCGTCGGGGTCCGGGCGCTGACCGGGAGGTAGACCGTGAAGCGCGAGCCGCCGCCGAGGTCCGAGCGGACCGCCATCGACCCGCGGTGTCCACGGACGACCCCGAGCACCGCCGCGAGGCCGAGGCCGCGCCCCGCGAACTTGGTCGAGAAGAACGGCTCGAAGATGCGCGTTCGGGTCGCCTCGTCCATCCCGCGGCCGTCGTCGGAGACCTCGAGGGTCACGTAGCGCCCGCGCGGGAGCGGCTCGACGAGCCCGGCCGGCGGGGCCTGCCCGGGGACGGCCGTCCACTCGCTCGTCGCCACGTGGATGTCGCCGGCCTCCCCGTCGAGGGCCTCCGAGGCGTTGATGAGCAGGTTCATCACCACCTGCTGGAGCTGCGCGCGATCGCCCTCCACGCGCGGCAGCGACGGCATCAGCGCGATGCGGACCCGCGCCTTCTTCGACAGGCTGACCTTGAGGATCGTCGCCATGTCGTCGACGAGGGCGTTGAGGTCCACCGCCTCGACGGTGAAGCGCCCCTTGCCGGAGTACGCCAGGAGCTGCGCGCAGAGATCGGCACCGCGCCGGGCCGCGCCGGCGATCTCACCGAGGAGCGGTGAAGGGCGCTCGCCGGCGTCCTCGGCGAGGAGGTTCACGTTGCCCAGGATGGCCGCGAGGAAGTTGTTGAAGTCGTGGGCGATGCCGCCGGCGATGACGCCGAGGCTCTCGAGCTTCTGGGTGTGGCGGAGCTGCTCCTCGAGGCGGTCCTCGGCGGTGATGTTGCGCGCCACCCACAGGACCTGGTCCGGGGCGGCGGCCCCGAGCGGCGCGATGCGCGCGGAGAAGACCTCCTCGCCGCGCGGCATCGGCAGGCGATAGCGCGGGTAGGCCAGGACCTTGCGGGTCTTGAGGCACTCGACCACCCGGGCGACCAGCGCCTCGCCGTCGCCGGGGAAGACGTCGGTCAGCCGCCGGCCGACCAGGGTCTCGCGCACCCGGTCGAGGTTGTCGCGGTCGCTCGCGTGGACGGCGACGATGAGCCCCTCGCGGTCGATCTGGAAGATGGTCTCCGGCACCGCCTCGAGGACGCTCTCGAGGCGGGCCTGGCTCGAGGCCAGCTCGTCGAGGGCGGCGGCGGCGCCGAAGGCGTTCTCGACCCGCTGGACCACGTCCCGGATGAGCCCGGTCTCGACCTCGGTCCACGCGCACGCGGTCTCCATGTATTGGAGCGCGAGGAGCCAGGTGGCGCCGCGCCCTGCGCGCAGGCGGGCGACGACCAGCGAGCGGATCCCGAGCTCGGCGACGTCGGGCGGCACCGGGCGGTCCCCGCACTGCCCGAAGCGGAGCACCTCCGACGGCGCCATGGTGTCGAGGGTCATGGCCGACGGCAAGCGGACGCGCGAGCCTACGGCCCCCCGGTCCTCGCGGGCCGCCTTGCGGTCGCGGACGCCCATGAGGCTCAGGAATGGGCTTCCCGGTGAGTCGTGCTGGAGCAGCGCCACGCGGTCGGCGCTGAAGTGGTCGAGGACGTAGCCGATGACCCGGTCGACGAGCTCCCGAGGGGGCCGGTCCTCGCGCAGGAGCGCGTTGAGCCGCTCGAGGGACTCGAGGCGCTCGAGGGCGCGGCCGATCTCCGCCTCCCGAGCCTTCTCGGTGGTGACGTCGAAGACGACGCCGCTCAGGAGGAGGCGACCATCGGCGTCGCGCCAGCGCTCGTGAACGGTGAACGACATATGCCGTGGCGCGCCGTCGCCGCGACGCACGCGACAGTCGACGCGGGTGACCAGGCGGGCGTCGCTGAGGATGTCCTCGACCACGGTGCGGATCCGCGGGAGGTCCTCGGGGTGGACGCGCTCCATCAGCGCGTGGACCTCCGGCGGGCCGTCGGCGGCGTCGAAGCCGAGGAGCTCGAAGACGCCCGGCGACCACCAGAAGCGCCCGGCCGCGGGGTCGATACGCCAGGTGCCAACCCGGGGGGGCTCGCTGAGCGTGATCGGCGCCGGCGGCGAGGGCGGGAGCTGGGCGAGCTCCGCGCGCAGCCGGGCGACCTCCTCCTCGAGGGCGAGCAGGCGCGCCGCGCTGTCGGCGGTCTGGTGCGGCTCGTTCGTGGCGAACCTCGGCTCCGGACGGGTCAAGAGCGCGGGAGCATACCCCATCGCTCCGGTTCCCGGCGATATCTTCAATGAGATGGCGTGCGCTGGCGCGAGCGGCCGGTCGCGGGTCGAGGGCGGCGGAGACGGGTCGCTGGCAGGAGCGCGGCGGAGAGCCCCTCCGGACCGGGATCGCCGCGAGCCGCGTCTGCGCGGAGCGCAATCGACACGGAACGCAAAGCCAGCTTACGGGTGCCCGTAAAGCAGCCTTACCCCGTGGGCGCCGGATCGCGCCGCTGATCTCGTTGGCCGAGATGGGACGCGGCTCACCTTGGCGCAAGCAGCCGTTCTCATGAGACTATTCACCATGGAGAACACCGAGGACACCGAGCGCTCACGGAGACAGCAGCGTGTTCGCGTCTCCGTGGTCCTCCGTGTCTCCGTGTCTCGGTGGTTAGGGCCTGTCCAAGGACAGGAGGTGGTGGTGCGGCGGTCCGAGGCCCTCTGCCACAGAAACCCCATGGAATTGTCGCGGTCCCGAGACCCGGCAGGGCTTCCCATCCCCGGCTCGGCGGGCTAGCTTCGCCCCGCGCTCGGCTCAGAGCGTGTTCGGCCGAATCCGCAGCCTTTCGTTCCCGCTCTCGACCTTCAAGGAGACGCCCGGTGCGCCAGCTCTCCCTCTCCGCGCTCTGCCTCTTGGTCTTCGCCGCAGCCCCCGCGACCGCGTGGGCCGACAGCGCCGACGACGCCGACCTCGTCCTGCTCGACGGCGGCATGGCTCAGATCAAGTTCATCGGGCTCACCCAGCTCGAGGTCGCGCCCTTCGTGGGCGACGAGGCCTTCCTCCTCAACGGCGACGCCGCCGAGCGACCGGGCTTCCGCCTGCGCCGGGCCCGCGTGGGCGTGGCCGGCACCGCCTGGGGGGACACCGACTACGAGCTGTCGCTCCAGGCCACCCCGGACGGCATCGACCTGCTCGACGCCTGGGTCGGCTGGCGCGGGCTGACGAGCTTCGCCATCTATGGCGGCGCCCGGAAGGTCCCGTTCTCGCGCTTCGCGCTCAACAGCTCCATCTCGAGCGCCCTCATCGACCGCCCGTTCGGGGTCCGGGCGATGGCGCCCTTCCGGCAGGTCGGCGTGACCCTCGAGGGCGACGTCGGCGACGGCATCCTCCAGTGGGCGGCCGGCGTCTACAACGGCTTCGTGCGCGGCGCGACCTTCCACCAGGGCTACGGCGTCGAGGCCGCCCTCCAGGGCAACCGCTTCACCAACCTCGCCTACGTCGCCCGCCTCGACATCGCGCCCTTCGGCCCGATCGGCCGCGGCCTCGCCGACCTCGATTGGGGTGGTTTCCGCGCCGCTGTCGGCGGCGCCGTGTACTACGACGACGGCAAGACGGTCGAGACTCTCGGCTGGGAGGTCGACCTCCTCGTCAAGGTCGCCGGCCTCCACTTCGCCGCCGAGCTCATCATGGACTCGGCGGAGCCGGCCACGAAGCCGACCACGGGCAACACGATCCCGACCAGCATCAGCCGCATGGCCGCCGTCGGCGAGGTCGGCGTCGTCATCCTCCCCGAGCAGCTCGGCGTGACCCTGCGCTGCGAGCTCCTCGACACCGACACCGACGTCGACGACAACGGCGACGAGCTCGTGTTCACCGGCGGCCTCCAGTACTACTTCCACCGCCAGCACGCGAAGGCCGCCATCGAGTTCACCCACCGCGAGGAGCTCGAAGGCGTCGCCCTCGACAACGACACCCTCCTGCTGCAGGTCCAGTTCGCGCTATGAGCAGGCTCCCACTCCTCCTCGCCGCGGCGGCCGTCGCGCTGCTCGCCGCGGGCTGTAACAGTACCGACGAGCCCTTCGCCCGCGCCTACCAGGTCTCGGCCCCCGACGAGCTCATCGGCGGCGACGTCGCGATGGCGCGGGTCGGCGACTGGGTGCTCGAGAACGACAAGATCCGCATCGCCATCCTCGACAAGGACTCCTCGCCCGCCCCCGGCGTCTTCGGCGGGACCTTCGTCGACGCGGACCTCCAGCGCCCGGAGTCGCTCTTCCGCGCGGGCGTCGGCGCCGACCAGCTCGCCGAGGTCATCCCCGTCGGCAACCTCCTCTGGACGCGCCCCGACACCGGCGACGTGGCGATGGTCGCCGACGGCTCCGACGGCGGGCCGGCCATCGTCCGCGTCTCCGGCGAGGGCGCCTTCTTCCTCGAGACCCTTTCGGTGATCAAGACCATCGGCGGCGTCCTCGGCGCGCACCTCATCCTGAGGATGGAGACCGACTACATCCTCGAGCCCGGCGTCCCGTACGTCCGCATGGTCACGACGATCAGCCGCAGCGATGTCGACGCCACCGAGCCGTTGCCGCTGCCGGTCGTGACCGGTGAGCTGCCCATCCTCGACACGCTGCTCGGCAACCCCGACGACGGTAAGGCCCCGGGGATGCTCGGCGGCGACTTCGTCTTCTTCGGCGCCCGAAACGACATCTTCGCCCCGGGCATCGGCTTCGACGAGGAGAAGCCCATCTTCGACGCCCTCTTCAACGGGCGCGACACGTTCACCCACCCGCTGGCCTTCGACTACATGGCGGCGGCGGGCGGGCCGGTGTCCTACGGCTACTTCAACCTCGGCGAGGACGGCGGCGCCCCGCCGAAGGTCCTCATCCCCATCATCACCTCGTCGTCGACCGGCTTCGTCACCAACTCCCTCAACTGCAGCGACGGCACCAGCGACGACGCCAGCTGCGACAGCCGGACCGCCTGGACCTTCGAGCGCTACTTCGTCGTCGGCAAGGGCGACATCGCCTCGGTCGCCGACGTGGTCTACGACGTCCGTGGGACGCCGGTCGGGCGCATCGAGGGCGTCGTCCGGGGGGACAACGGCCAGGTGCTGCCGAACGCCCACGTCTTCGTCTTCCGCGACCCCGACCCGAACCGGACCTGGCCCGACATCTACGCCGCCGTCGAGCAGAACTACGTCGACACCGGCATGCCCGGGCTGATGGGCGCCATCGACGCCGACGTCGGACGCGACCCGGTCGAGGACGGCGACTACGCCGCGACGCTCCCGCCGGGCGACTACCTCGTCGTCGCCCAGAACGAGGGCCGGACGTCCACCAGCGCGCCGGCGCGGGTGACGATCGTAGTCGGCGAGACCGAGGTCGTCTCCCCGGTCGTCCCGGCCCCGGCCCGGGTCCGCTTCCGCGTGACCGACGGCGAGGGGCGCTTGACCCCGGCCAAGCTCAGCTTCGTGGCCATCGGCGCCGACGGCGAGCGGATGACCTCCGACGGCCTCCGCCGCCCGTACATGGGCGAAGGGCGCCTCGGCAACGGCGTGCGCTTCCAGCAGCCGACGACGACCGGCGACGGCACGATCGAGGTCGAGGCCGGCGTCTACGACCTCGTCGCCTCCCGCGGGCCGCAGTACGGCCTCGGCACCCAGCGCCTCGACCTGCGGTCCGGCCAGGAGGTCAGCGTCAACCTGACCCTCCTCCGCGAGGTCCCGACCCCCGGCTGGATCGCCGGCGAGTTCCACATCCACGCCCAGGGCAGCTTCGACTCCGGGATGCCGCTCCTCGAGCGGGTCAGCCGCATCGCCGCCGAGGGCATCGACCTCGCCGTCGCCACCGACCACGACATCCAGACCGACTACGGCCCGGCCGTCCGCGCGCTGAACCTCCAGGACCGGCTCATGACCGCGGTCGGCGTCGAGATGTCGACCCTCGAGCTCGGCCACTTCGTCGCCTTCCCGCTGGTCTACGACCACAACGCCATCCCCGCCCACGGCGCCCCCGACTGGACCTGCCTCGACGGCCCGGGGCTGATGCAGGAGCTCACGAGCAAGATCGAGCCCGGCGAGAACGGCGTCCGCATCATCACCCACCCGCGCGACGGCATCATCGGCTACATCGATCAGCTCGAGATCAGCCCCTACGACTTCAGCCGCGAGCTCGGCTTCCTGTCGGCGACCAACATCCTGCTCGCGCGGACGACCTGCGACTTCGACGCCATGGAGGTCTTCAACTCCAAGCGCTTCGACCTCATCCGCACCCCGACCAACGCCGAGGTCATCGACTTCAACCTCTGCACCGAGGCGGTCGAGGCGGCCACCACCGTCGCCGAGCTCGAGGCGACCTGCGCGGCTCTGTCGTCCGGCGGCCCGCTGACGACCTGCGAGGCGGGCGAGCGGCTGAGCGAATGCAAGCTCCGCTACCGCCGGCGCGCCGCGTTCATCATGGCCGGCCGCATCCTGCGCCGTACCCCCGAGGAGCAGGTCGCGCTCTGGAACCACGTCCCGAGCGAGGACGACGAGGCCAAGTGCCTGCCGTCCCGCCACCCGAACGGCGCCGACGCCGAGGACGCCCAGTCCCCCTGCGTCTTCCACGTCGGGACCTACGACGAGTGGATGCGCTGGCTCGACGCCGGGCTCGCCGTGACGCTGACCACCGGCAGCGACTCCCACGGGGTGGCCCGCGAGCCCGGCTTCCCGCGGAACCTCGTCCGCTCCGACGCCCCCACCCCCGGCGCGATCCGGCCCGGCGCCGTCGCCGACGAGGTGGTCGACGGCCGCGTCAAGCCGACCTTCGGCCCGGTCATCGAGGCGACCGTCAACGGCGCCGAGGAGGGGCAGATCGCCCAGGTCTCGGGCGAGACCTTCGCGCTCCGGCTGAAGGTCCGGACGGCCAGCTGGTTCGGCGTCGACCGCCTCGAGGTCTACGTCAACGGCAACCTCGAGCACGCCGAGGACATCGACCACGGCCCGACGCCCATCGTCGACTTCGACGACACGCTCACCCTGCCGGTCCCCGATCGGGACGGCTTCGTCAGCGTCTTCGCCGTCGGCACCCGCGAGGAGAACCTGTTCGGGCCGGTGAGCTACGACGTGCCCTTCGGCGAGCTGCAGCTCCCGCGCGTGGCGGCCCTCGCGCTCGGGGCCAACCCGGTGCTGTCCGGGGTCATCCAGGGCCTCGGGGTAACGCTGGCGTCGCCCGCCGTGCCCGACTACTTCCCGGTCTTCCCGGCCGCGGTGACCAACGCCATCTTCCTCGACGTCGACGGCGACGGCGCCTGGACCCCGTCGGACACCCCGCCGCCGCTGTGCGCGGTCCCGTGCGACTACGGCGCGGCCAACGCCGACGACGTGTGCAAGGCCAACGAGGTGTGCCTGCCGACCGGCGACTGCGGCCTGCCCGTCGACGGGACCTGCACCACCGGCCCGCCGGGCACCGAAGACCGGGCGCCCGACACCACGCCGTGAGCGCGCCGCGCGACCAGGCCGAGGCCGGCGTCTGCGTCGTCTCGGCCTGCTTGCTCGGCCGCGCTTGCCGCTACGACGGGGCCAGCAAGCCCTCCCCCGCCGTCGCGGACGCCCTCGACCGCTGGCGCGCCGCCGGCGGCACCGTGATCGCCGTCTGCCCCGAGGAGCTCGGTGATCTCGGGACACCTCGCCCGCCGGCCGACCTGCGCGGCGGAGACGGCGCCGACGTCCTCGCCGGTCACGCCACCGTCCAGCGCGTCGACGACGATCACGACGTCACGGCCGCCTTCGTCGGCGGGGCCCGCCGAGCCCTCGCGCTGGCCGGCGCGCCCGAGCGCGCGATCCTGAAGGCGCGGAGCCCCTCCTGCGGGGTCGGGGCGACCTCGATCGACGGCGCCGTGCGCCCCGGGGACGGCGTCTTCGCGGCGCTCCTCCGCGGCCGCGGCGTGCCCCTCACCACCGACGAGGACCTCGCCTGAGCCGCCCTGTTGCGACGCAGCACGGGCGCGGCGGCGGCCGGCTCGACTTGCCGTGACACCGCGGTATGCTGGGCGCGATGCTGACCACTCCCGAGCCCACGACCGGCCTGCATCCCCCAGGCGCGTCGGCGACGCAGCGAGACCGCCCGGCGCTCCCGAGCGAGGACGACTACCGGCTCCTCGGGGTGATGGCGCTCCTCGTCGTCGGCCTGTGGGGGACGCTGGCGATCGTCGACTTCGCGCTGGCGCGCCCGCTCGGGGCCGTCGCCGGCATGGTCGCGTCGCTGGCCACCCTGGGGGTGCGCGGCTGGGTGCTGGCGCGCCGCACCACCGCCCCGCGGATCGACGTCGCGGTGCACCTCATCGCCGCCATCTCGACCCTGGCGCTCACCGCCGAGGCCCTCTTCGCGGGCGGATGGGACCCGCTGGCGTCCTGGTACCTCGCGGCGATCCCGCTCTTCGTCGGCCACCTCGCCGGGGCCCGGGCGGCCATCGCCTGGACCGCCGCCGCGGTCGGGCTGGTCGCGATCGCGCTGTGGCTCCCGCCGCTGCCCTTCGTCGAGCAGGGCGCGGCGAGCCCCGAGATCGCGCGGCTCCTGAGCCTCGGCGGCCTCCTCGGCGTCGTCGTCAGCTTCACCGTCACGGCGCGCCGGACCATCGATCGTCAGGTCGCGGCCATCGTCTCCCGCGAGCGGCACATCCGGCAGCAGGCGCGCGCCCTCGAGATCGCCCGCGACGAGGCCCTCGACGCCGCCCGCGCCAAGAGCGAGTTCCTCGCCAACATGAGCCATGAGGTGCGGACCCCGCTGAACGGCGTCATCGGCATGACCGCGCTCCTCGCGCGGAGCCCCCTCGACGACGGCCAGCAGCGCATGGTCCGGACCCTCGAGCGGAGCGGCAAGGCGCTCCTGTCGATCGTGAACGAGATCCTGGATCTGTCGAAGATCGAGTCCGGCGGGATCCGCATCGCCCACGCCCCGTGGTCCGCCCGCCAGGTCATCGACGAGGTCGTCTCGCTGGTGGCGCCGACGGCCGCGGAGAAGGGACTCGAGCTCCACACCGAGGTCGCCGACGAGATCCCGGTGAACCTGATGGGCGACGGCGCGCGGGTGCGGCAGGTGCTGCTGAACCTGGTCGGCAACGCCATCAAGTTCACCGAGCGCGGCAGCATCACCATTCGCGCGACCTCGGACGCCAAGGAGAGCCTGCGCATCGCGGTCGCGGACACCGGCATCGGCATCCCCGACGACAAGCTCTCCCTGCTCTTCGACGCCTTCACCCAGCTCAGCGACGGGGCCCCGCGGCGCCACGGCGGGACCGGGCTCGGGCTGACGATCTCGCGGCGACTCGCGCGGATGCTCGGCGGCGACTTACAGGTGATGAGCCAGGTCGGCTCGGGCTCGACCTTCGTCCTGACCCTGCCGCTCGAGCGGTCGTCGCGCGAGCGGCGGGTGTCCGACGTCTCGCCGACGATCGACGCGACCCTCGGCCAGCGCTACCCGCTGACGATCCTCGTCGCCGAGGACACCGAGGTGAACCGCGAGGTCGTGGTCGGGATGCTCGGCGCCTTCGGCTACGAGGCGGACGTGGCGACCAACGGGCCCGAGGTCCTCGCCGCCGTCCGCGTCAAGGCCTACGATCTCGTGCTGATGGACCTCCGGATGCCCGGGGTCGACGGGCTCGAGGCGACCCGGAGGATCCGGGCGGAGCTGCCACCCGAGCGCCAGCCGAGGATCTTCGCCTTGACCGCGAACGTCCTGCCCGAACACCGGGTGCTGTCGCGCGAGGCCGGGATGGACGGCTTCATCGGCAAGCCCGTCTCCTTCGAGGACATCGGGAGCGCGCTCGTGGCGTGCGGGGTCGGGGCCGCGCAGGCGACCGCCGCGCCGCCGCCGAAGCCGACCGTCGATGGTGACGAGCTCCCGGCGCCGCTCCGGAAGCTCCTCTTCGTCCTCGGCGGGGAGCCGTCGCGCCTGCGCGGGCTCGTCGCCAAGCACCTCGGCCACACCGAGGAGCTGATCGCCGGCATCCGCGAGGCTCTCGACGACGGGGATCTCGGCACGGTCGAGCGCCACGCCCACAGCCTCAAGTCGTCGAGCGCGATGTTCGGATCGACCACGGTCAGCGAGCTCGCGGCGCGCCTCGAGTCCGCGGCGGGCGGCCGCCGTCGGTCCGAGGTGGCGCGGAGCTTCGCGGAGCTCCGGGCCGCCTGCGTCGAGGCCGAGGAGGACCTCCGCGCCTTCGCATAGGCGTCGAGCCGCGTGGCGACGACCGGAGCTCGGGGCAGGACGAAAGCCACGCCGTGGCGAGTTGTAGCTTCGCGGTCGCGGTCGGCCGGCGCGCCTTTACTGCACCACGTCAGGGTGCGACAACCGACCACGACCGCTCGTCCGAACAGCTCGCCTCCCCGAACACGCGCTCCGCTCGTGCCGCGCGATCCAGGTCGCGCTCGTGAGAGCGCTGGTGGCCCCCCACGATGCACCACCGCCGCCGCCTCCCCGTCACCCTCGCCGCCCTGCTGCTCACGCTCGCGGGCGCCGCGGCGGGGTGCGCGACCCGTGGGCCGGCGACGATGCGCGTCGCCGTGGTCGGGCACGGCGCGGACGGGACCTGGCAGACCGTCGACGAGATCGAGGAGCGCCTGGTCGGCGCCCTCTCCCGCGCGCCCCGGGTCGAGCCCTTCGGGGGCAAAGAGCTGAGCGGCGAGCGGGGGCCGATGGTCCAGAGCCTCGTCTACGCCGGCAGCGACGACGCCGCCCGGGCGCTCGCGGCCGAGCACGAGCTGACCCACCTGCTGCTCGTGGACGTCGGGAACGACGAGCTGGGAGCCAGCGCCGAGCTCCGCGGGCTCGACGTCACCAGCGGCGAGGTCGTCTGGCGCGACACGTGGGCCGCGCGGCAGGGCGGGCTCGGCGCCAAGATCGAGCCCGCCGTCCGCCGCTTCCTGACCGCGACCGGCTTCCACCAGGGACTCCCGCCCGTGACCGGCGGCCCGGCTCGGCGTGAGGTCGCGGACCTCGTCTGGGAAGGGAACCGGGCGCTGGGCGACGGGGACGAGATCGGGGCCGCGCAGGCCTTCGCCGAGGCGGTGCGACGCGATCCCGGCGCCGTCCGCGCTCATCTGGGCCTGGCGCGCCTCCTGAGCGGCCAAGGCGACTACCAGGGCGCGCTGGCCGCGGCCGAGCGCGCCCTCGCGGTGCGGCCGGACCTGGAGACCCTCCGCGAGGCCGTGGCGATGGCCGCGGATGACGTCGGCCAGGATCACGCTGACCAGCTGACGACGATCCGCGACGAGCTCGAGGGGCTCGAGGACAAGGACGACAGGGACGAGAGGAAGGCCGAGACGAAGCGGCGCGAGCTGAAGGAGCGGCGTGACGCGACCCGGGGCGACGCGATCGCCAGCTTCGAGCGCGCCTTCGCCCTGGCCGAGCGCACCCGGCCCCTCCTCGCGGCGCGCGCCGCGCTCCGACTCGCCCGCGTGGTCGACGACCGCGAGGCCGCCATCGCCGCCCTCACCCGGGCGTTGGCGCGCCTCGAGCGTTCTCCGTGCGCGCTGGGCGTGGGGGGCGCCGTCATCCCCTGCGTCCAGTCCGAGCTGCTCCCTGCGCTCCGCGTGAACCGCGATCTGGTGGTCGCGCTGAACCGGCTCACGACCCCGAACGCGGACCCGGCCCGAGCCTCCGGCGGCCCCGAGGCCCCCCCGAACCATGGCCCGACGGCGCCGGACCGCGAGCCGCGCGACTGCGCTGGCGCCACGCCGTTGCTCTCGGCGGCGGCCGGCGGAGAGCTGGCTCGGGTCGACGAAGCCCTGGCCGGCGGCGCGGCGGTCGACGCCCGGGACCTCCACGGCTGGACCGCGCTCCACCGCGCCGCCCGATCGGGGAGCGTCGCCGTCCTGCGCAGGCTCCTGGAGGCCGGCGCGTCCCCGTCCGCGCGCGACGCCCGCGGTCGGACGGCGCTCCAGGTCGCGGTCCTCTTCGAGCGCCTCGACGCGACGCGCTTCCTCGCGGGGGTGAGCCCCCTCGAGGCGCGCACCATGGCCAGCGAGACCGCGCTGCACCTGGCCGCGCGGGTCGGCTCGGCGCCGCTCGTCCGAGCGCTCGTCGACGCCGGCGCCGCGGTCGACGCCCCGGCGTGGGCCGGCCGGACGCCGCTGACCCTGGCGGCAGCCGCGGGGCACGCCCCGGTGGTCCGCGCCCTGATCGCGGCGGGCGCCGACCCCGCCACGACCGAGACGACCGGGCTCTCAACCCTGCACGTCGTCGCGTCGGAAGGCACCCCCGAGGGGATCCGGGCGCTGGTCGAGGCCGGCGCCGAGGTCGACGCCCTCACCACCAACGGCCAGACGCCCCTCGACCTCGCGGTGACGAACGGCCGCGCCGACATCGTGCGCGAGCTCCTGTCGCTCGGCGCCGACCCGAACCGGCGCGACCGCGCGCAGAGGACCGCCCTCCACCACGCCGCGGCCGACGGCCAGCGCGACGTCGTCGTCGCGCTCCTCGACGGCGGGGCGGACCCGAACGCGAAGGACGAGTCCGCGCGCACACCGCTCGCGACCGCGGCGTTGGCCGGCTCGGCCGAGGTGGTCCGAGCGCTCGTCGTCGGCGGCGCCGACCCCAGGGCGGTCGACGGCAACGGGCAGACCCCGCTCCAGTTGGCGATCGTCGCCGAGCGCGCGGCGGTCGTGAAGGTCCTCTTCCCCGAGGCGCCGGCCGGGAACCCATCGGAGGAGTCCGTCGAGGAGTGCGAGCTGCTCCTGCTCGGCGCCCGCGCGGGGACCTCGAACGAGGTCGCGGCCGCGCTCATCGCCGGGGGCTGCCCGATCGACGGGCGCGACGATCGCGGTCGGACGCCGGCGATGGTCGCGGCCGAGCGGCGCCACGAGCGGCTGGCGCTCTACCTCCTCGAGCGCGGCGCCGACGTCGACGCGCGGGACCCCAGGGGGGCGACCCTCCTCCACTACGCCGCGCAGGCCGACGCGGTCGCGCTCTCGAGGCAGCTCATCGACCAGCGCCCTGGCCTCGCCGACGTCCGCGACGACCGCGGGTGGCTCCCGCTCCACGCGGCGGCCGCCGGGGGGAGCCTCGACGTCATCCACCTCCTCGTCACCACGGCTGGCACGGCCCCCCTCGCGAGGACCGACCGGGGGGTCGACGCCGCGCACGTGGCCGCGGCCTTCGGACACACCTGGCTCGTCGCGGAGCTCGTCCGCGAGCACGGGCTCCGGGTGGACCTCGAGCTCGCCGCCGCCCTCGGCGACGTCGACCGCGTCCGCACCCTCCTCGGCGGGGATCCCGCGCGCGCCAGCCAGCACGGCGTGACCGGCCTCACGCCGCTCATGATCGCCATCGTCAACCGCCAGGCCGAGGTCACGGCGCTGCTGCTCGGCCTGAAGGTCGACGTCCGCGCGGTCGTCGCGGAGGGCGCGGTGGATCCCGCCCTCGTCGGGCTGTCCGCGACGTTCTTCGCGAGCCGCTCAGGGCAGGCGGAGCTGGTCCGGATCATGGTCGCCGAGGGCGCGACGCCGCCGCCGAGCGCCGAGATCGAGCTCGACGACATGAGCTACGACGCCCACGGCGTCCGCAACAACCCGCGCTTCAAGCAGCTGTTCGACCTGAGCAACACGGGGCTCGCCGGCGGCGCCGGCGGGCTCACGGGGGAGCCCGTGGTCCCCGTGGGCGCCGAGCCCCTCGGCGTGCAGATCCGGGAGCGCACCCTGCAGCTCGACGTACTGCTCCGCGAGGCGTCACTGCCCCAGGAGGACGGCGAGCACGAGGACGACGGCTGGGACCTCGTCGCCGCTCGCTGCGTGAGCCTCGGTGAGCACGCGGTGGCCGCGCGCGAGCTCGAGGACCAGGTGGTGCTGCGCCGCACCGGTGGGCGGGCCAGTCGCGCGGCGATGGGGCTCGTCCACCACAACCTCGGGCGGGCGCGCACCTACCTCGCGCGCTACGACGAGGCAGAGGCGGCGCTCGAGCTCGCGGGGGACGAGCTCGCCGAGGTGCCGGTGCTCCTGGCGGCCGTCCACGTCGCGCGGGCCGATCTCTTCGGGCTGACCGGCCGCTACGGGGAGGCCGAGCGGCTCTACCAGAGCGCGCTGAAGGTCTGGACGCAGCCGAAGACCTACACGCCCGTTCTCTGGCTCAGGCAGGTGCGCTCCGCGCTCGCCAACCTCTACACCGACATGGCGCGCTACGCGGACGCCCGAGACGCCTTCGCGGAGCTCGTCGCCGCGCGCTCCGCGGGTGACCCCGACGCCCTCGCCGTCGCCCTGAACAATCAGGCGGTGCTCTTCGATCTGCTCGGGGATCACGCGAGCGCGACGGCCGGCTACGACCGGGCGCTGAAGCTCCTGACCCCGCGGGCCTCCGTGCCCACGCGGGCGATTCTGCTCAACAACCTCGGCTTCGCGCAGCTCCGCGGAGGCGACGCCCAGGCGACCGTGCGGCTCGCGAGCGAGGCGATCGACCTCCTCGACGCGCCGCCGTGGAAGGACCGCCCGCACTACGCCCGCGGCCGGGCGCTGGTGACCTGGGCCCGCGCCGCCGTCGCCCTCGGAGACCTCGCCCGCGCGCGGCGGCTGCTCGCGCGCGCCGACAAGGAGCTGCGCGCCGTCCACGGTGACCTGCACGGCGTCGTGGCCGACGTCGTCCGGCGGCGCGGCGAGATCGCGCTCCTCGAGGGTCGGCCGGACGGCGCCCTCGAGCGGTTCTACGAGGCCCTGGCCATCGCGAAGCTCAGCGCCTCGCCCGAGCACGTGTGGCGCGTCGAGGACGACCTCGCGCGGGCGCTGGCCGCCTCGGGGAGGCCACGGGCGGCGATCGCCATGGGCAAGCTCGCGGTCAATACGCTCCAGGCGCTGCGGGAGAAGACCGCCGGGGTCGGCGCGGCGCTGGCGCGGGCCTACCTCACCGAGCGGACGGCCCCCTACCGACGGCTCGCCGGTCTCCTCGTCGACCAGGGCCGGGTGATGGAGGCCCAGCTCGTCCTCGACATGCTCAAGGACGAGGAGGCGTACGCCTTCACCCGGGCGTCGCGGGCCGCGGGCGGGATCCCGGTGGTCCGCGCCGAGGAGAGCGCGGCCTCGGCCATCTCGGGCGGCCGCGCGGCGGACCTGCAAGGCCGCGAGTCGCTGAAGAAGTACCTGCGCGGGTTCAAGCGCGCGGTCGCGGCGGCGCTGCTCGCCGTGGACGAGGACGACCTGCAGGCGGCCGCCACCATCGAGGCGCGCCTCGACCAGCTCAGCCTCGACCGCCTCGACGACCTGCGGGCCTTCCTCGAGGACCCGACGGTGGTCTCGGAGCACGTCGCCTTCCTGCAGATCTTCCTGTCGGACGACAAGGTCCGGATCCTGCTGACCCGCCCGGAGCAAGAGACGCGCCCCTTCGAGTCGAAGGTCCCGGTCCGGCGGGTCTACCAGCTGATCTCCCGCCTCCGCGAGCAGCTCCAGGACGAGCGCAGCGACCCGCGGGCGACCGCTCGGGAGCTCTACGACGCGCTCCTCCGGCCGGTCCGGAGCGAGCTCGACGGCGCGGGCGTCAAGACCCTGATGGTCTGGCTCGACGGGGCCCTGCGCTACGCCCCGCTCGCCGCGCTCCACGACGGCGAGGGTTGGCTCGTCGAGCGCTTCCGGGTGGCGATGTACACGCCGGTGACCCACGCGGCGCTCAAGGACCGTCGGAGCGGCGCGTGGCGCGTGAACGCCTTCGGCATGAGCCAGGAGGCCCCCGGCTTCGACCCGCTCCCGGGGGTCCCGGACGAGCTCGACGCGATCGTCGCCCGGGCCGACGAGCCCGACGGCGCCGGCGCGATGAGGGGCGCGCTGTGGCTCGACGGCGACTTCACCGCGGAGACGCTGACCACGGCGCTCCGCGACACCGGCGTCCAGGCCGTCCACGTCGCCAGCCACTACGCCTTCGACCCCGAGGGTGACGAGGGCTCGTTCCTGCTGCTCGGCGACAAGAGCCACATGAGCCTCGGGGCGATCCGCAGGATCGCGCGCCAGGGGCGCCTCGGCCTGATGACGTTCTCCGCCTGCAACACCGCGGTCGGGCTCGGCGCGCTGGCGGGCGCGGTGTCGTCGAACGATCCCCTCGGCCTCGAGGTCGAGGGCCTCGGGAACGTCGTCCAGCGCGAGCTCGCGACGGCCGTGCTGGCGACGCTCTGGCCGGTGGTGGACAGCTCGACCGTGGCGTTCATGCGCGAGCTCTACGGCGCGCTCGAGGCCGACCCGAGCCTCTCGAAGGCCGCCGCGGTCCAGCGCGCGCAGCTGCGGCTCCTGCGCGGCGAGGTCACCGACGGTAAGCCGAACAGCTGGTCGCACCCCCGCTTCTGGGCCCCGTTCGTGCTGATGGGAAACTGGCGGTAATCGGGGCCTGTCCCGGTGACACCGAGAACCCGCATCTGGACAGCGTCAAGTGCCGTTCTGCCCGCGCCCGCCCGCCCTTCAGGCTGGCGAATTCCGTCATGCGAGGGGTGGAAAATGGCTGGAACTGTTACACTTCTGTGATGGTCACCGATCGAGACAAGCCTGCCCATCCCGAGGGTCAACGGCGGCGTGGTCCAGGCCGCCCGCGGCGCGCCGACAGCGGCGAGACCCGTGGCCGCATCCTCGACATCGCCGTCGCCCACTTCGGGCAGAACGGGCGAAACGGAGCGTCGGTGCGGACCATCGCGACCGAGTCCGGGGTCACCCTGGCGACCGTCCTCCACCACTTCGGCGACAAGGCCAGCCTGTACGGCGCCTGCGTCGCCCGCGCCCACGCCGAGCTCAACACGACGCGCGACCGCTTCCTGGAGGTCATCCAGGCCGCGGCGACGCCTCGGGACGCCGTCCGCCCGGTCGTGCAGGCGGCGCTGAGCTTCGCCTTCGACCAGCGGAACAACCTGCGGGTCGTCGTCACCGACTCGGTCATGTCGGGCCAGCTCCCGGACGCGCTGCGCGAGGAGCTCGTGCTGCCTACGGTGGCGCGGCTGGGCGAGGCCCTCGCGGCACACACCGACCAGCGGGAGGCGCAGATCCGGCTCCTGGCCATGTCGCTCTTCCACCTGGTCAGCCGCTACGCCCTGACCTCGCCGCGGGAGCTCGCCGCGATCATCGGCGTCGACCCGGACGCCGCCGGCGGTGAACAGGCGTTGCTGGCCACCCTCGAGGCCGAGCTCGAGGACCACCTCACCGGGCTCGTCCTCGGGTACATGGTCCAGCGCGCCGCGTGAGGGCGGCGACGCTCGGGGTCATTCCGGGGTGAGGGCGCACAGGGCCGCGGCGACGCCGGCCTGGGTCGCCGGGCTCAGCCGCTGGTTGTGGCCGGCAGCGTCGAAGCCGCGCCAGACGCTGCGGGTCGCCAGGCGGTCGCGGACGCAGGCGAGGCGCTCGAGGTTGTCCTTCAAGCGGCGCTCGACCTCGCTGGCGACGATGAGATCGGTGTCGGTCTTGGCGATGAGCGCCTCGAGGTAGCGCAGCTCGACCCGCGGGACGTCGTCCGGCGGTAGATCCGGGAAGACGTGGTCGAGGGGGACGTCGGGGACGATGCCGACGCGGTGGATCTCCCGGCCGGAGGGGAGCCGGTAGCGCCCGGCGGTCAGGTAGACGTCGACGGTGCCGTCGTCGCCCCACGGGATCGGCTCCTGGATCGTGCCCTTGCCGTAGGTGCGCATGCCGACGAGCACGGCGCGGCCGTGGTCCTGGAGGGCGCCGGCGATGATCTCGGCGGCGCTCGCGGTGCGCCCGGCGGTCAGGACGACGACCGGGCCATCGAAGACCGGCGGCGCGCTGGTGATGTAGCGCTCGCCGCCGCCAGCGTCGCGCTCGAGGGTCGCGATCTCGACCCCCTCGGGCAGGAAGAGGTCGGCGACGCAGAGCGCCTGCTCCACGAGCCCCCCGTCGTCGGCGCGCAGGTCGAGCAGGAGGGCCTGGGCGTGCCGCGCTCGCGCGTCCCCGAGGGCGTCCCGGATCTGGTCGCAGACGTGGAAGTTGAAGAGCGTCGGGGCCCAGGCGTAGGCGACGCGGATCGCGCCGGCGTCGATGTGGCCGGTGGAGATGTGGGGCGACGGGTCCTCGCGGGTGGAGACCTCGCGGACGACCGGGGCGATGCGCTCGAAGGGGCCGCGCGCGCTCGCGAGGTAGGCGTTGATGGTCGCCGCCGTGACCCGCGCCTCGTGGGGCTGCCCGTGGACGAAGCCGCGGACGCGCTCGACCAGAGCGCGCCACGGGACGGCGCCGCCCGGCGCCCGGCGACCCCAGCGGACGTCGATCCAGGCGTCCACCCGCGAGCGCAGCTCCGCCGTCCGTGCCCGAGCGCCGCGCGCCGGTGGGGTCGTCGGATAGGGGACCAGCGCGACCGGGCCGAAGCGCTCTCCGTAGCCGAGGGGCTCGGTGAAGCCGGGGCTCAGGGTCAGCTGCGTCCCGGCGGCGTCGAAGGCGCGATCGAGGGCGTGGACGCAGGCGAGGAAGCTCTCCGCCGAGGCGTCGCAGACCTCGGCGGTGATCGCCTCGGTGGCCTGCTCGAAGACGAGCCCGGTCGTCGACCACGGATCGTCGGGGACGACGGGTCTGGAGGCCGCTCCGCCGCTGTGCCCGGCGGGGCGCGCGAGGGTGGCTCCCGGGACCAGCGCCGTGATGAGCAGCGCCACGGTCATCGCCGCGGCGTTTCGGTGGGGTGAGGACGAGGGCATCGGGGCTCCGCGCCCGCGATTGTGGCCGACGCGATGGTCAGGCGGCAAGACACCATGCGATCATCGCTGCGCGGCCCGCGCGCGCCGCGGAATGCGGCGCCCCGCTGGCGACTTGACCGGGCACCCCGCCCGGGAGGACCCGATGCTTCTCCGTACCGTAGCCCCGCTCGCCGCCCTCGCCGCCCTCGCGACCGCCTGCGCGACCGCGCCCACGCCCACGCCGCCCCATAGCGAGGCCCCCGTGATCGAAGCTCCGCGCTACCTCGTCGAGCGGCCGACGTTCTTCACCGACGGCTTCATCGACGACGACGCCTTCCGGAGGTGGGCCGCCGAGGTCGCGCTCCCGGCCATCAGCGAGGACGGGGCCGTGGTCGCCCTCGGCCGCGCCCGCGAGGACGGCGCCCGCGGGAACCCGGCCTTCGAGGTGTCCATCGTCCGCGTCAGCGACGGCGAGGTCCTGAGCTACGCGCTGATCGTCGATCCGGACGAGGTCGACGCCCAGCGCGGCGACCCGAGCTTCGCCGAGACCGTCCGCGAGCGGGTCGACGCCGCCAACGACGCGCTGGCTGCCTACCGCTGGGCCGGCAAGGGTCAGCGCCTCGAGGACCTGTCGAGCATCGGGATGGACAACGCGCCGGGCCGGCCGTTCCAGGGGCCGCTCGGCCTCGCCATGGGCGGCCTGACGATCGTCTTCGAGGAGCCCCACCTGAGCGTGAGCCTCGCCGGTCGCACCCTCGTCGACGCCGACTACCCCGACTGGACCCAGCCGCCGACGAACTACTGCGATCCGGCCGACGACCCCGAGGGCGAGAGCTGCGTATGCGAGAACCCCGTGACGCTGCGCGGCGGGCGCGTCGACCTCGAACGCGGGGTCTTGCTGCTCGACATCGGCTACATCGGCACCGACCTGTGCTGGGAGCCCGACAGCTGGACCGCCGTCATCGCGCTCCCCAAGGATCTGTCCAAAAATCAGTGAACCATCTGGCCGTCGGATCCGCCGCACTGGACGGCCCGCCGACGACTTGAAAGACGCCCGGTCTGACTGCGTCGTCGGCGATCCGCCCAGCACGACGCCTCCTCGGCCATCTGGCCCACTTATTCTTGGACAGACCCCAAGCAGATCTGAGCGGCCGCGGACGGGCGGGCGGGCCGACCGCGGGCCACGAGAGCCGGGGCGGTCGAGACGAGCGCGGGCGTCACGACTGCCTCTGCCGGGATCAGTTGAGGGTGCGCGAGCGGGAGGCGAGCTCGACGGCGCGGATGGCGGCGATCTGCGCCTCGCGGCGGCCCTCGAAGGTCGCCGCGATCGTCTGGTAGAGGCGCGCGGCGAGGGCGTAGGCGCCGAACTCCTCGGTGAGCTGGGCGAGCTGCAGCTGGACCGCCGGGTCCCCCGGAGCGAGGAGCGCGAGGAGCCTCGTCGCGCGATAGAGCCGCGGCCGATCGTCCTTGCGGTGGTAGGCGTTGACGAGGTTCCGGAGCACCCGCTCGGCGATGACCGGCGCCGGGGTCGGCGCGAGCCAGGCCGGGTCCCACGGGCGGTCGGGGCCGAAGCTCCGGACGATGCGCTGACAGTCCTCGAGCGACAGCGCGAGCCCGCCGGCGAAGGGGTCGGCGATCACGTCGCCGATCCCGACGACGAAGTGCCCCGGTAGCCCCACGCCGAAGACGTCGAGCCCGGCGCGGCGCCCGACCAGCACCCAGACCGATGAGACCAGGATCGGCAAGCCGCGACCGCGCTCGAGCACCTGGGAGAGGTAGCTGTTGAGCGGGTGGTAGTAGTCCTCCTCGTCACCGACGAGGCCGCGCTCGCCGGCGATGACCCCGGCGAGCGCCTCGCGCGGCGATGTCCCACCGGCGAGCCGCCGCCGTACGGCCTCCGCGAGCGCGTCGAGCTCTTCCGCCACTCGGCCCCGGGCGACCTCCGCCGCCCCCTCGATGGCGAGGAGCGCGGCCTCCAGATCTCCGGCGCCGAGGGCGGAGACGAGGCGCCCGGCGGCGTCCTCGTCCTCGCTCGACCACAGCTCGCGGATGCCTCCGGTCAAGCGTACAGCGCCTCCAGATCCTTGCCGTAGCGCTCCATCACCACGCGGCGCTTCACCTTGAGCGACGGGGTCAGCATCCCGTTCTCGGTGGTGAAGTCCTCAGCGGTGAGGAAGAACTTCCGCGGCGCCTCGTAGCCCTTGAAGCCCGTGGAGTGCTTGGCGATCTCGTCGGTGATGAGCTGGACGACCTTCGGGTCCTTGACCATGGCCGCCTCGCTCGACGTGTCGAGCCCGTTGTCCTTGCCCCAGCTCTTGAGGGACTCGAAGTCGGGGACGATGAGGGCGACGTTGTAGGGCTTGTTGGTCCCGTCGATCATCACGTTGGCGATGAAGGGCGACAGGCGCAGCTTCTCCTCGAGCGGCGCGGGGACGACGTACTTGCCGTTCTCGAGCTTGTACTGCTCCTTCACCCGGCCGGTGATGTAGACGAAGCCCTTGTCGTCGATGCGCCCCATGTCGCCGGTGCGGAAGCCGCCGTCGTCGGTGAAGACCGCCTTCGTCGCGTCGGGCAGGTTGTGGTAGCCGACCATGACGTTGGGGCCGTAGACGACGATCTCGCCCTGCCCTTCGGGGGCGCCCTCGGCGGGGGCGATGGCCACCCGGACCCCGGGGATCGGGCGGCCTACCGAGCCGATGACCCGCCCGGCCGGCGCGTTCGCGGTCGCGATCGGGCTCGTCTCGGTCAGGCCGTAGCCCTCGTAGACCATGATCCCGAGGTTGTCGATGAAGGTCCCGACCTCCTTCGACAGCGCCGCGCCGCCGCTGACGGCGTACTTCAGCCGCCCGCCGAAGCGGTCGCGGACCTTGGACGCCACGAGCTTGTCGAGCAGCGCGTGCTTGACGTTCACGACGACCGACGACTTGCCGGAGGCCTCGAGCTCCTTCTTCTTGGTGGCCGTCTCGAGCATGGCGTTGAAGAGCTTGAGCTTGAGCCCGCCCGCCTCCTGCATCTTCTTGTTCACGCCGTCGTAGATGCGGTTGAAGATGCGCGGGACGCTGAAGAGCAGGGTCGGCCGCACCTCGGCGAGGTTCTCGATGATCTTCGAGACCGACTCCGCGATGCCCATCGACGCCCCGTACGACAGCAGCACGTGGAGCTCGACCGTCTGCCCGAAGGAGTGCGCCCACGGCAGGAACGACAGCGACACGTCGTCGGACCCGAGGGGGAAGATCTCGTGGATCGCGTTGACGTTCGAGGTGATGTTGCTGTGCGACAGCAGGACGCCCTTGGGGTTGCCGGTGGTGCCGCTGGTGTAGATGAAGCCGCAGACGTCGTCGGGCTTCGGGTTGACCGCGGGCGCCGGGTTGGCCTTGCCGATGCCGAGGAGCCCGGTGTAGCTGGTCTTGTCGTCGGCCTTGCCGTTGAAGTTGACCACGTGCTCGAGGCCGTCGATCTGGTCGACGAACTTCCTGGTCTTCTCGTAGATCGCGTCGTTGGCGACGAGCAGGACCTTGGTGCCGCTGTCGTTGAGGATGTACTTCCAGTCCTTCTCGAGCTGGGCCTCGTACATCGGGACGTACTGCGCGCCGAGGCTGTAGGTCGCGTAGGCGCCGACGGCCCACTCGGGGCGGTTGTCCGCGATCACCGCGACGCGGTCGCCGTGCTCGACGCCGAGGCTCGCCAGCCCGCCGCGGAAGTCCGCGACCGCCGTGGCGACCTCCTCGTAGGTCATCCAGCTGTACGCGCCCCCGTTCTTCACGCCGAAGAGCGGGTTCTTCGCGTACTTCCTGGTGCTCTTCTCGAACATGTCGACGAGGTTCTCGAAGGTATCCATCCTCTCCACTCCTCTGGTGACGGACTGCGGGAGATCCGGCCTCCCCTTGTGGACGGTGCGCCGGTGACGGGCCGGCGTTCACCTGCGAGGGGGCCTCGGCCGGACCCCCTCGGACCTCGCGGCGCGCGCGGTTCGCCGCACGTTATCACGAATCGCGGCGCGTCACTCCCGACCACGGGCGGTCCGGCGACGGCGGGGCGCGGTCAATCGAAGACGCGCGCGCTGAGGGCCGCCATGAAGCGGTCCCAGTCGCCGCGCTGGGAGATCCAGCGGGTGACGCGGACCTTCTTCCGGTCGCCGTAGCCGTCGTTCAGGAAGATGCGCTTGCCGCCCTCTTCGATCTCGAACTGCGAGACGTCGTCGAAGGGGTAGCGCCGGACCGTCATCCCGAACAGGTTCTTCAGCTGCAGCTCGCCCTCGAACAGGATGAAGTACGGCATCGTGAGCTGCAGGATCGCGACGACGGTGAAGAGCACCCCCAGCGCGGTCGACGTCCCGGTGTGGGCGAGGACCCCGAGCACGATGTTGGCGATCGCCAGCACCAGCAGGATGATCCCCGCGATCGGGGTATAACGCACGCGAACGCCGCCCTCGCTCATGTCTCCCTCCCTCGGGTCAGGGCTGGCATCTCAGACCAGCCGTCGCTTAACGTCAACGCGCACGTTTCGGCGCCTCTGTCGGGTGCCGGGCGCGCACGTCGTGATGGACACCGCGAGGAGAGCGAGGGGGCATGGAGCCGCGATACGGCAAGGTCGGCGTCTTCGGGATGGGGCTCCTCGGCGGCTCGGTCGCCCTCGGCCTGCGGGAGCGCTTCCTCGCGGCCGAGGTCCACGCCTTCGACCCCGACCCCGCCGCCCTCGACGCGGCGCTCGTCCTCGGGGCCGCCGACCGCGTCCACACCACCGTCGGCCCGTGGGTCGCCGAGCTCGATCTCGGGGTGCTCGCGGCGCCGGTCCGCGCCCTCGAGCGCCTCGCCACCGACGTCGCGCGCCACGCCGCGCCGACCTCGCGCTGGATCGACGTCGGGAGCGTCAAGGACCCCGTCGTCGCCTCCCTCGGCGGGCGGCTGCCGGGCTACGTCGGGACCCACCCGATGGCCGGGCGCGAGACCCCGGGGATGCAGAACGCCTACGCCGGGCTGCTCCAGAACGCCGTCTGGGTCGTCACCCCCGTCGAGGGGACCGACCCCGCCGTTCAGGCCGAGGTCGAGGCTCTCATCGAGGCGCTCGGCGCGATCCCGCTCGCGATGCCGCCCGACGTCCACGATCGTCTGGTCGCCCGCGTCTCCCACGTCCCCTACCTGCTCGCGGTCGCGATGAACCTGCTCATCGCCCGCGATCCCGAGCACGAGCGGCTCCTGTTCCTGGCCGCGGGGGGCTTCCGCGACCTGACGCGGGTGGCCTCGGGGGCCCCGGAGATGAGCCGCGACATGGTCGTCGAGAACCGGGAGGCCGTGCGCGAGGCCCTCGGCGATCTCGCGGCGCTCGTCGGCGCCATCGCCTCGGATCTGGAAGACCCGGCCGCGCTCCTCGCCGACGCCCAGGAGGCGAAGCGGACCCGGGACGCGCTGCCGGTGGTCAAGCGGACGCTGCTGCCCCGGGACTTCGACGTGGTGGTCGCGATCCCCGACCGCCCCCTCGAGCTGTCGCGGCTGACGACCATCCTCGGCGAGCACGGGGTCAACATCCGCGACATCGAGGTCCTCAAGATCCGCGGCGCGGGGGGCGAGGCGATCCGCGTGGGGGTGGCGGACGCCGAAGACCAGGATCGCGCTCGCGTGGTGCTCCGCGAGGCCGGCTACCGGATCCGCTGAGGCGGGCGCTGAGGCCCGCCGGGCCGCCGTGGGGCGCGGTCTCGTCGCTCGTGGATGGCCGCGCTCCGACGGCCCGCGAACGGCGACCGAGGTGCCGGTTCTGTCGCCGCAACGTCGCGAAACAGGCTGAAAAATTGGCGTAATGGCGAACCGAGGTTACCTCGATCCCATGACGCGCTGCGTAGGCATTCGAGGCGCGACCACCGTGGACGAGGACACCCTCGACGCGGTGCTCGACGCGACTCAGGACCTCCTCGACCGGCTCCGTGAGATCAACGGGTTCGACCCCGACGACCTCGCGAGCATCCTCTTCACCACGACCGCGGACCTGCGCTCCACCTTCCCGGCGCGGGCCGCGCGCCGCCTGGGGTGGACGCAGGTCCCGATGATGTGCGCCCACGAGATCGACGCGCCGAGCGCGGTGATGCGCTGTGTGCGGGTGCTCATCCACTGGAACACGGACAAGCCGAGCCGCGAGGTGCGGCATGCGTACCTGAGGAACTCACGGCTCCTGCGCCCGGACTGGGCGATCCCGCCCCTCGGCGGAGCGGCCGGGCACATCACCGCGCCCGAGCGCCCGGAGCTCGAGGCCGAGGAGGCCACGCGAGCCCCGTCGAGCGCGCCCGCGGCGCCGGCGCCCGAGCCCGCGCCGACACCCGCGCCGACGCCCGCGCCCGCCCCCGTGACGGCCCAGGTCGTGCCGGTCGCGCCGGTGGCCTTCCTCGGCGAGCGCGGGACCTACTCCCACGAGGCGGTCCACGCGGCCTTCGGCGCCGACACCGCGGTCGTCCCGTGCGAGACCTTCCGGCACGCCTTCGACGCGGTCCACGACGGGCGCGCCCACGCGGCGCTGGTGCCGGTCGAGAACTCGACGGCGGGCTCGATCCACGAGGTCTACGACCTGCTCCTCGCGCGGGACCTGCGGATCCTCGCCGAGGTGGTCCTGCCGGTCCACCACGCCCTGATGGCCCGCCCGGGGACCCGCCTGGCCGACGTGAAGACGGTCCTGAGCCACCCGCAGGGGCTCTCGCAGTGCAACGGCTGGATCGCCAAGCACGGCTGGACCCCGCGCGCCGCGGCCAACACCGCCGCCGCCGCGAGCTTCGTCGCGAGCTCCGAGGAGGTGGGCCTCGCCGCCATCGGGAGCCGGCTCGCGGCCGAGCTGAACGGCCTCGAGGTCATCGCCCGCGACATCCAGGACGTGTCCGAGAACTACACGCGCTTTCTGCTGCTCGTCCCGCCGCACACGACCGGCCCCAACCGCGTGGCGCCGGGGTTTTTGCCCGTCGGCGCCGAGCCGGTCGAGGGCGACGACGCCCGGCCGTCGGACCGCCCCATCAAGACGTCGATCATCTTCGCGACCCGTCACGTCGCCGGAGATCTGTACGCCTGCCTGGCCGAGTTCGCCGTCCGCGAGCTCAACCTGACCAAGATCGAGTCCCGTCCGGACCGACGAACCCCGTGGCACTACCTCTTCTACCTCGACTTCGAGGGCGATGTTGCCGACCAGAAGGTCGCGCAGACGCTCCGGAGCGTGGAGCGCCACGCGAGCTTCCTCCGTGTGCTGGGCAGCTACCCCAGCCGGCTCTTGTCCTGAGGTGGGTCCACCGATGTCCGTTCAGATCAGCTGTGGTGTCGACGCGCTGGTGCCGCTCTTCCCGCTGCCGGAGCACGTCCTGCTCCCCGCCGCCCCGACGCCCTATCGCCTCTTCGAGCCCCAGCACCGCAGGATGGTCGAGGACCTCCTCGAGAAGCCGGCGGACGAGCGCTACATCGTCATCCCGCGCGTCGCCGGCGACCCCGCGGTCGGCGTGGGGTGCGGCGACGACGAGCCCTTTCACCGGGTGGCGTCCCTGGGCCTCATGACGATGGCGACGCCGCTCGGCGACGGCGACTGGCTGATCGTGGTCGAGGGGTTCGCCGCCTGCTCCGTGGTCGAGGTCGAGGCGCCGTTCACGCCGTACCGCCTCGCGCGGGTCCAGCCCCTCGGTGACCGACCGGCGAGCGAGCCGGTCGACGCCCCGACGACGGCCGAGCTGATCGGCGCGGTCTTCACCCTGTTCGAGATCCTCGGCACGGCCGCCTCGGATCTGGCCGTGTCCGGCCTCGGCGAGGAGCGGCCCGACCCGGAGTCGCCGCTGGTGACCTATCGGATCGCCGCCGCCGTGGTGGAAGACGTGGACACGCGCCAGCAGATCCTGGAAGAACGCTGCGACGCGGCGCGACGACGGCTGGTCTACGACGTCATCGTCGAGCTGCTGGACGTGGCGAGCCGGGAGGCTCATCGGAGGTGCGCGTGAGCGCGTGGCCGTTTGGCGAGGCAGGACACAAGGCGATCGTCGGGATGGTGCACCTGGGGCCGGTGCTCCAGGGGAAGCTCGCCCTCGGCGACGTGATCGAGGCGGCGGTGCGGGACGCGGCGGCCCTGGCCGAGGGCGGCGTCGACGCCATCTGCGTCGAGAACTTCGGCGACACCCCCTTCTACCCGGACCGCGTTCCGGCCCACACCGTCGCCGGCATGACCCGCGCGGTGCTCGCGGTGAGCGAGGCGGTCGGCGGGAGCGGCGCCGTCATCGGCGTGAACGTCCTGCGGAACGACGTCCTGAGCGCGCTCGCCGTGGCCGCCGCGACCGGCGCCGGCTTCGTGCGGGTCAACGTGCACCAGGGCGCGGCGGTGACGGATCAGGGGCTCGTCGTCGGCCAGGCCCACGAGAGCGTCCGCTATCGCGACCAGCTCGCCCCCGGCTGCGCCATCTTCGCCGACGTCCACGTCAAGCACGCCGCGCCGCTGGTCACGCGGCCGATCGAGGACGAGGCGCGCGAGCTCGTCGAGCGCGGAGGCGCCGACGCCATCATCGTGAGCGGCGCCCACACCGGCGGCGCGACCGACCCGGCGCGGCTCGCGAAGGTCCGCGGCGCGGTGCCGCACGCGAGGCTCCTCGTCGGCAGCGGGGCCACCCCCGAGACGCTCCCGGGGCTCGCCCCCCACGCCGACGGCTTCATCGTCGGGACCTGGCTCAAGGCCGACGGCGACGTCGCCCGCCCGGTCGACGTGAGCCGCGTTCGTCGCATGGTCGCCGCCGTCCGCGCGCTGAGTTGATCAAGCATTGATCAATCTCGAGCTCTGAAACCGGGCGGGGCTGACTCGAGCGTTCGACCGCGCTACGGTGTGGCCTCCCCGCAACGGAGGCCGCCCATGCGCTACCTGCTGCCCCTCGCCGTCGCCGCGTTCACGATCTTCGCGCCGCTCACCGCCAGCGCCGACGAGTCCGACGAGCTCATCTCGGCCATCCGGGACGACATGACGGCGCTCGGCGTCAACCTGCCGGTGTGGATGTCGCAGCACATCACCGCGGTGATGCCGTCCACCGGGCTCGGAGCGGGCTCGGGGCTGTCCGACGACTCGGGCGGCTTCACCCTCGGCGTGATGACGCGGCTCGGGCTCCTGAACAACTTCAACGACGTCGGCTACGGCACGAAGCTCGTGGATCTACAGGGCCAGCTCCCCGAGCTGATGCCGTGGCCCCAGCTCGGGGTGGTCGCGGGCTTCGGCCTCGGTGACGGCGTCGAGATCGGCGCCGACGTGCAGTTCATCCCGAACCTCGACATCGCCGGCGACGACATCAACCTCAAGGTCGGCCTGTTCTCGGTCGGCGCGACCCTGCGCTGGCGCGTCTCGAAGGCCGAGGGCGCCATCCCGGCCATCGTCCTCGGCCTCGGCGCGAGCTACTACCGCGGGACCTTCGAGCTCGGGGTCGGCTACGAGCAGCCCTACACCTACGAGTACACCGACGAGCAGAACACGACCCACACCGCGGCCGGCACCTATCGCTTCGGCTCCGCGCCGGCGGTGAACTGGTCGCTCTTCCAGGCCAACCCGGAGGTCCGCCTCGCCTGGGACATCGGCGGCGTCTTCCGGCCGTACGTCGGGATCGGCGTCGGCTTCGCGGCGGGCTCGGTCGACAACGAGGTCAGCGTCAGCGCGCGGCTGACCCTCGACACCATCGACGGGCAGCCCGCCAACCAGGATCCCATCGCGTACAACGAGAAGGTCGTGTCGTTCTCGACCGACCCGGCGCTCTACACCCTGCGCCCCCACGTCGGCTTCGACTTCGTCCTCGGGGTCATCGCGCTGACGGTGCAGGCGGACTTCGCCGTGATGGGCAAGGACGAGCTCAACAGCGACTTCTCGTCGGCCTCGGGCAGCTTCGACCTGAACGACCCGAACTTCCTCTACAACCAGAACCAGAGCGGCTCGCAGTCCGACGCCGCCGTCGTCGTCACGGCCGCCCTCCGCGTCCAGTTCTGACCAGGGGTCGGCGGCTCCGCAGGCGACAACCGTGTGCAGTCTCCGCTGACGCGACCGGGCCCGCACCTTGACACCAGTGGTGCAGCGAATCACACGTGGACCATGAGGCTCACTGTCAACGTCGACGAGGATCTCTATGCGCTCGCGAAGTCTGTCGCGAAGGCCGAGGACTGCTCGCTCAGCGCCGCGTTCAACATCCTCCTGCGCCGGGCCGTGGAGCCGCGCTCCAGCCTGATCGTGGATGACTCTGGACTGCCGCTCGTTCCATGCCACACCACGTTCGACTCTGACGACGTCTACGCCGCAGACGAAGAGGACGGCGCGTGACCGAGCTGCTCGATGGGAACGTTCTCGTCGCGCTGTGCTTGGTCGGGCACGCGCATCACCACCGCGTCCGACGATGGTTCACGACGTCGTGCGAGACGTTCGCGACCTGTTCTGTGACTCAGGGGACGCTGCTGCGGATGCACATGCGGTTCGCGGTTGAGACGAGCGCTGCGGCAGCGTGGCGGACGCTCGACCGGATCACGAGTCACGCCAAGCACGTGTATTGGGCGCAGGACCTACCCTATTCGGAGGTGCCCCATCGGCACCTCCAAGGTTCGAAGCAGGTCACCGATGCGTGGCTCGCCGAGCTCTCACGGCGCTGCGATGGGAGGCTCGTGACCCTCGACGCCGCGCTCGCGTCACTGCACTCGGACGTGGCGACCACCGTGCCAGCCTGAATGGAAGCGCGTCTCCACCCGACGACGCCACGGCTGATGAGCTCGGGATGGCGCTCGACAGGGTGCGGGCGCGGCGTTAGCGTTCCGGCATGTTCGGACACAGCGACGTGATGAAGCGGTACGGGATGGGGCGCGCGGTGGACCTCGCGGGCCTCGAGGCGGAGCTCGTGGCGGCCGGTGAGGCCGAGCGCGTCAGGATCGTCCGCTCGCTCACCAAGGCGGACATGGCGGCGCTCTGGGACGCCTGCGTCGGGCAGGGGTGTACGGCCGAGGACTTCGTCCCAGCGGACGTCCCCCTCGGCGCCGAGGTCATCCACGCCGGCAAGAACTCGCTGCCCGCCTTCAGCGACTTCGAGAAGCGCTTCTGCGCCGCCGACGGCCGCCCGGGCGTGGTCTACGGCTACAACCACAACTGGTTCAACTTCACGACCGCCGGCCCCGGCTACTTCGTCGGGCGCGACCACGACGACTCGCGCGGCGAGTTCGGGCTGAACTACTACGAGATCCCGCCCGGCCAGGGCTGCGTCCCGACGACGTGGCCGCGGATCCGCCGCAACGAGATCGGCCTGCAGCTCGTCATCTACGCCCGCATGATCGACTACATGCGCAAGGTCGCGCCCGGCGTGACCATCGGCCGCGCCTGGCGCCAGGGCAAGATGACCAGCAACTACTTCGTGCTCTGCCGCACCGGACTGTGAGCTGAGTCGCCGCGGGCCGGTCGAGCCGCCGCTACGCCGCGCCGAGCGACCGCAAGCAGGCGTGGAAGCTCGGGAAGCTCGTGGCGATGGACTCGGCGCCGGCGATCCGCGTGCCCGCCGGCGCGACCAGGGCCAGCAGGCTCGCGCACATGGCGATGCGGTGGTCGCCGTCGGCGTCGATGTCCCCGGGGATCAAGGCGCGATCGGGGTCGCCGTGGATCGTCAGGCCGTCGTCGTGCTCGTCGACCGGGACGCCGAAGCTCCGCAGCATCCGCGCGGTCTGGGCGACGCGGTCGGACTCCTTCACCCGGAGCTCGCGGGCGTCCCGGATCGTGGTCACGCCCCGCGCCCGGGACGCCAGGGTGGCGACCAGGGGCAGCTCGTCCAGGGCCCGGAGCGAGAGCTCGCCCGCCACCTCGACCCCGCGCAGCTCGCGCCAGCGGACCGCCAGATCGGCGGCGGGCTCGTGGTTCTCCTCCCGCGGTGAGGTCCGCTCGACCGAGGCGCCCATGGCCTCGACGATGTCGACGAAGCCCGTGCGGGTCGGGTTGACCCCGACGTCCTCGATGACGACCCGGCTGCCCGGGACCAGTAGCGCCGCGCCCAGCAGGAACGCCGCGCTCGAGAGATCCCCCGGCACGTGGATGGGCCTGGCCTTCGGCGGGGTCCCCAGCCACGCCAGCATCCGCTCGGTGTGGTCGCGGCTCTGGCCGGGCTCGTCGACCCGGGTCTCGCCGTCGGCCCAGAGCCCGGCCAGCAGGATCGCGCTCTTCACCTGGGCGCTCGCGATGGGCGAGGCGTAGACGAGGCCGGTCAGCGGGCGGCGGCCACGCACGGTCAGCGGCGGGTAGGTCCCGTCGCGGGCGGCGAGCACGGTCAGGCCCATCCGCCCGAGCGGCTCGAGCACGCGCCGCATCGGCCGCCGCGTCAGGCTGTGATCGCCGATCAGCGTCGCCTCGAAGGGCTGGCCGGCGAGGATCCCGAGCAGGATCCGCATCGTCGTCCCGGAGTTGCCGCAGTCGAGCGGCGCGCCCGGCGCCCGCAGGCCGTCGAGGCCGACGCCGTGGACCCGCGCGCGGTCTCCGTCGCGGTCGATCCGGACGCCCAGCTGCCCCAGGACCCGGGCGGTGGAGAGGTTGTCTTCGCCGTCGGACAGGCCGCTGACCTCGACCACGCCGTCCGTCACCGCGCCGAGCATCAGCGCGCGGTGCCCGACGCTCTTGTCTCCCGGGACTCGAACCCGCCCGGTCAGGGGCCCCGGAGCCGTCAAGATGTCCGCTCGTGTCGACATTTGCTATGCTCCGCGCCGTCCAGCTGTGGCTCGGCCCCCAACACTCGTCTTGTCCGGGAGGGATGGACGCCGATGGCGAAGGTGCTGCTCATACTCCCCCACCTGCCGCAGCGGATGGGGGCGCCGTATCTCGGCCAGCAGTACATCGCGGCGAGTCTAGTCGCCGCGGGTCACGAGGTGAAGTGCCTCGATCTGGCCGCCGTGCGCAACACCCTCGACGACGACGACGCGGTCGCCGAGGTCGATCGCTTCGCCCCGCAGATCGTCGGGATGACCCTCTTCACGCTCAACGCGCTCCGCGGCTATCGCCTGGCCGCGCGGCTCCGGGGCCGGGGCCCGCTGCTCGTCGCCGGCGGCCCACACCCCACGGTCCTGCCCGAGGAGCCCCTCGCCCACGGCTTCGACGTCTCGGTGGTCGGCGAGGGCGAGCGCGCCATCGTCGGTTTGGCGGCGCTCGTCGACCGTTTGGCGCGCGAGGGCGGTGGCGACGCCGACCTCGCCGAGGGGCTCCGCGGGATCCGCGGGGTCCGCTCGGTCCACGGTGACGGGCCTCCGGGGGGCGTCCTCGACGAGCTCGACGACCTGCCCTACCCGCTCACGAGCTACCCGTGCTTCGACGCCGAGGCCTACTCCGCCGACGGCCTGGTCGTGCCCGGCGGGATGATGACGAGCCGCGGCTGCCCGGCGCGCTGCACGTTCTGCGCGAACTACGTGACGGGGCGCGCGTATCGGTTCCGGTCGACCGAGGACATCATCGGCGAGATGGTCGCCCTCGCGGAGCACCACGGGGTCATGCACTTCCCGTTCTGGGACGACGCCTTCACCGCGCGACGCCCGCGGTTGAACGCCCTGTGCGACGCCATCGAGGCCGAGCCGACGCTCGGCGGCTGCACCTGGACCTGCATCACCCCGGGCAACATGGTCCGCCCCGAGGATCTGCGGCGGATGCGCGCGGCCGGCTGCGTGGCCATCAACTTCGGCATCGAGTCGGGCGACTACAACGTCCTGCGGATCATCCAGAAGGGGCAGCGCCCCGAGCACGTCAAGGCCGCCGTCCGCGCGGCCAAGGACGCCGGGATGGTGACCGTCGTCAACTTCATGTTCGGCTTCCCCGAGGAGGGCGTGGACGAGCTCGGCCGGACGCTGGCGCTGATGGAAGAGCTCGCCCCGCACACCGACTACTTCAACAACCGCGGGGTGCTGATGCCGTTCCCCGGCACGGCCATCTACGACGCGAACCACGAGCGCTACGGCTTCGGCGGCTGGTGGCTGGACGAGGCGATGATCCCCGACGAGCCCGACGCCTTCGGGCTGCCGCCGGCCGAGGCGGCCGCGCTCCTCGAGCGCGACCCGACCCTCGACCGCGACTTCTTCCGCTACACGGCGCCCGTGCGCGAGATGATCGCCCGCTGCGTCCGCTTCAAGGCGCGCCACAATCAGGCTACCGTCGCGCGGCTGCAGCGCGGGGCGGCCGCCTGAGGGCGCCCCCGAGCCCCGCGGCGCGAGACCGCCGCGCCGTCAACCCAAGGAGTCCCTTTGGTCACCGAGCTCCGCTTCTCCGCCACGCTCCCCACCCCCGCCGCTGGGAAGAAGCCCGCGGCGATGGTCGTCTGCGGCCGCAAGCCGCGCCTGATGGCCGCCGAGGTCGTCGCGCTGCTGCCCGAGTCGGTCCGCCCGGCCTGGGGCGCGATGGTCGAGTCGCTGCACCCCGGCGACCACCACGCCGCGACGACGACGTGGCACGGCGATCCGGCGCGACCGCTGACGGTGATCGCGCTGTCGGACCGCGCCTCGCGCCACATGTCCCCGGGGCGCCCGGACGCCATCACGGACGCCCTGCGCGGGCGGGCCGCTCGGGGCACGACCACGGTCGTCCTCGCCCTCGAGGACGAGGCGCACGCCTTCGCCGCCGGCTGCGCCGTGGCGCGGGCGACGTCGGCGTGGGCCGACCGCGGTAAGCGCCACACCCCGTCGCCGCGCGAGCTCGAGGTCACGCTGCTCTCCCCGACCGGCCCCATCGCGGACCTCGCGCGGGTCCAGGCGGCCGCGGACGCCATTCGGATGGCCGGCGAGCTCGTGGATCAGCCGGCGAGCGTGCTCACCACCACGGCCTTCGTCGCGCGGGCCCGGGCGGTCGCCGAGGAGGTCGGCGCGACCTGTACGGTCATCACCGGCAGAGAGCTGGAGGAGCGCGGCTTCGGCGGCCTCGTCGGGGTCGGCCGGGCGGCCGTTCATCCGCCGGCGCTGGTGCACCTGAGCTGGGCCCCCGAGGACGCCGAGGGCGGGCGCGTCGTCTGGGTCGGCAAGGGCATCGTCTACGACACCGGCGGCCTCAGCATCAAAGGCAAGCGCGACATGCCCGGGATGAAGACGGACATGGCGGGCGCGGCCGGGGTGCTCGGGGCGTTCCGGGCCGCGGCGTCGCTGGGCTGGAAGCGGCCGGTCGACGCGATCCTGTGCCTGGCCGAGAACAGCGTCGGCCCGGACGCCATCCGGCCGGACGACATCCTGCACATGTACTCGGGGCGGACGGTCGAGGTGAACAACACCGACGCCGAGGGGCGGCTCGTGCTCGCGGACGGCGTGGCCTACGCCTCGCGCCACCTGGCGCCGGAGATCATCGTCGACATGGCGACCCTGACCGGGGCGCAGCTCATGTCCACCGGCAAGCGCCACGCGGCCATCGTCTGCAACGACGAGGCCCTCGAGCGGCGGGCCATCGCGGCCGGCCGGGCGTCGGGCGACCTGGTCCACCCCCTGCCCTACGCGCCGGAGATCTTCCGGGACGAGTTCAAGAGCCGGGTCGCTGATCTCAAGAACTCGGTCAAGGACCGGCTGAACGCCCAGTCGTCGTGCGCCGGGCAGTTCGTGGCGGAGCACCTCGTCGGCTTCTCCGGGGGCTGGCTCCACGTGGACATGGCGGGGCCGGCCGAGGCCCGCGAGCGCGGCACCGGGTACGGCGTGGCGCTGCTGTTGGAGCTGTTCGGCCCGGGCGACGAACACGAGGGTTGACGCCGCCTGGGGGGGACGCTACAACCCCGCGGCTTTGCGAGCGCGCGCCGCGGTTCGCGAGCGACACCAGGGCGACCGAGGCCTCAGGGTCCCAGCCTGAGAACGGCGACCGCGGCCCCAGACAAAGTAGCCAGACGAGAGGAACGACGTGGCGAACACCAAGAACATCGCGGATCGGCAGGAGCGGAAGGCCAAGAAGCGCGAGCTCCGCAAGGGCTTCAAGGCCGAGTTCGGCAACCTGAACAAGGACGAGAAGCGCCGCTTCCGCAAGAGCGAGATCAACGGTCTGCGCAAGTGGATCGCCGAGGAGCTCAACAAGAGCTGACCACGCCGCGCGGCGCGATCAGCGCTGCGCCGTGAGCGTCCTCCGATCGCGCGTCGCGATCCGTGCCCCCGGCCTGGGTGTTCGCCTCGACAGAGGCGAACACACCGGGCTTTTTGCGTTCTCCGCGGGGCGCCATGCGTATGCCCTCCCGCGCCCGGCTGCGGTTGCCATGTTCGCGCGCGTTTCGCTAGACTCGGCGACACCGCTCGGGTCGTCGGTCATGCAGCGTGCGCGCCACCCCCTCACTTCTGCGCACGTGATCCCTGGTCCGGGCCGTTGAGCAACCTTCCCCTCGATCGTTCCGGTTCCGGATACAGGAGTCCTGGCATGAAGCGTTTCCATCTGGCGTGGGCGTTCGCCGCGTTGTTCCTCGTGGCGTGCGGAGACGACGGCGGCGGCACCACCAACGACACGTCGGGCGGCAGCGACACCGTGACGACCGACACGATGGCCGACACGACCTCGTCGGGCACGACGTCCTCCATCACCGGCGTCTCCTCGGAGGGCGTGAGCTGCACCCCCCCGACCCCGGCGGCCGGGTGCACGGGGATGAACAGCGACGCGTCGACGGTCGGTTTCGAGTACCCATGGTGCGGGCTGACCGCCGGCGGCACCGACTACACCTGCCAGGGCTGCCCTCAGGGGCGGACCAACTTCGCCGGACACTACCGGGCGATCAAGGACGGCCTGGCGACCCCGCCGCAGCTCGACTTCGAGAACTACAAGGAGTCGCTGAGCATCGACGGCAACACCTTCCGCATCAAGATCACCTACGACGACGGCACCATCGACGCCGGCAGCGGCTGGTTCATGTGCGCCGAGACGCCGGAGCAGCTGAACGAGCACCAGTTCTGGGTCTTCACCGAGGTCGAGTCGGGGAGCGTGAGCTGGCAGGTCGGCGACGTCATCGAGACCGACCACGTCATCGTGCAGGGGACCGATCAGGCGGTCATCTCCTGGTACGACTCGGTGGGCGCGTCGACGTACATCGACTTCGAGTACTGCCGCATTGGCTCGATGATCGGCGGCGTCGAGTGCACCGATCCCTACGCGAACTGATCCGGACGACCTGACCCCGGGGAGGAGGCCGCGCGCCTCCTCCCCTTTTTCGTGCCCGGAGCCGCGCGGGAGCGCGGCCTCGTAACGCTTGCAAAGGGGAGGCGGTCGAGTAGGATTCCGCCCCCAGCCGCGGCCTCCGGCCGCCGGATCACGGAGTGATACAGCCATGTTCGACCCCGAGAAGGACCGTGTTCGCGACCTCCAGAAGCGCCTCGATGCGCTGAGGGGGCGTCTTTGACGTCGCGGCGACCGAAGCGCGGCTGAGCGAGCTCGAGCACCTGCTCGCGGCGCCCGACCTGTGGGACGACAACGAGCGGGCCCAGGGCCTGCTGAAGGAGCGGACCTCGCTCCAGGACGCCCTCGAGAAGATCGCCAGGCCCGCGCAGCTCGTCGAGGACGCTTCAGTCCTGATCGAGCTCGGCGACATGGAGGACGACGACTCGGTCGGCCCCGAGATCGGCGAGCACCTGACCCGCGCCGAGAAGCTCGTCGAGCACCTCGAGTTCGCTCGGATGATGAGCGGCGAGAACGACGAGGCCGACGCCATCCTGACGGTCAACGCCGGCGCCGGCGGGACGGACAGCCAGGACTGGGCCGAGATGCTCTTCCGCATGTACAGCCGCTACTGCGAGCGGCAGGGCTGGAAGGTCGAGCTCCTCGACGAGCAGCCCGGTGAAGAGGCGGGCATCAAGTCGGCCTCGCTCGCCGTCCGCGGCGAGTACGCCTACGGGATGCTCCGCAGCGAGGCGGGCGTGCACCGGCTCGTCCGCATCTCGCCCTTCGACTCGAACGCCCGGCGCCACACCGCCTTCGCGGCCTGCTTCGTCTACCCCGACCTCGACGACGACATCGAGATCGAGGTGAACGAGGCCGATCTGCGCGTCGACACGTTCCGGGCCTCGGGCGCCGGTGGTCAGCACGTCAACAAGACGTCGAGCGCCATCCGCATCGTCCACGAGCCGACGGGCATCGTCGTGCAGTGCCAGGCCGAGCGGAGCCAGCACAAGAACCGCTCCAAGGCGATGAAGATGCTCAAGGCGCGGCTCTACGACCTCGAGATGAGCCAGCGCAACGCCGAGCGGGACGCGGTCGAGGCCTCCAAGCAGGACATCGCCTTCGGCAGCCAGATCCGCAACTACGTGCTGCACCCCTACCAGATCGTCAAGGATCTGCGGACCGAGCACGAGACGAGCAACGTCTCCGGCGTCCTCGACGGCGACATCGACGGCTTCGTCAAGGCCTACCTGATCGCGCACCAGTAGGGACTCTTCGCCCGCCTCCCCTGGACTATCGAGGCCCAGCGGAGGCGGGGCGTTCGAGACCCGAGCGGCCTTCGACCCGCTGGCGCGCTTCGCCGACGGCGGCTGACAAAGAAGACCTCAGCCCACGTCGACGGCCACGGCGACGTCTCGGGGAAGCGACGCGCGGACCGGGCGACGGCCCCAGATGGCCGCGAGGGTCAGCCCGGAGACGATGTGCCAGACGCCCCACCAGGCGGTGATGATCGCCATCCCGCCGAGGCCGTCGAAGAAGCTGAAGACGAGGACGAGACCCAGGGCCGAGTTCTGGATCCCGACCTCGATGGCGACCGCGCGGGTGTCGAACCGCGAGAGCCGCGCGAGCCGCCCGGCGCCGTAGCCGACGCCGATGGCGAGGGCGTTGTGGAGGGCCACGACCAACATGACGATGCCGACGGCCTCGATGAAGTAGCTCCAGTTGGCGCTCAGCGCGGCCGCGACGACGCCGATGAAGATCAGGATCGTCGCGATCTTGAAGGGCTTTCGGACGCGCTCGACGAGGCGGGGCCAGCGGTGGCCGACGAAGAGGCCGAGGGTCATCGGGATCCCCAGGATCAGGAAGACCGTGACGAAGACGTCGAGCGGGTCGAGGCTCACGGCCTGCAGGAGCGGAGCCGTGGTCGGGTTCACGCCGCCCCAGAGCGACAGGTTCAGCGGCGTCATGACCACGGCGGCGACGGTCGAGATCGCGGTCATGGTCACCGACACCGCGGTGTTCCCGCCCGCCAGATAGGTCATCAGGTTCGAGAGGTTACCGCCCGGACACGCCGCCACCAGGATCATCCCGAGGGCGATGGACGGCTGCACGTCGAGCACCATCGTGAGGCCGCAGGTCAGCGCCGGGAGCACGAGGAACTGCGCGACGAGGCCGATGAGAGGCGCCTTCGGGGCCCGCAGGATCTTCTTGAAGTCACCGAGCTTCATGTCGAGGGCGACGCCGAACATCATCAGGCCGATGACGCCGTTGATGATGGCGAGGCCGGCGGGGCTGAAGTTCAGTCGGAGCTGGTCGACCTCGGCTGGGGACATGGGCGCGCTGGCTCCTCGTTCGCGTGCTGGCGATCGCTGCGGGAGGCCTGTCCTCGAACACCCGACGGGCGGCGCTGGGCCGGGCTGGTGCGGCAGCCTCGGGTGTCGCTACGGCGGGGACAGTCCGGCTACGATGCCACCAGGAGGGCCCCAGGCCAAGCCGCCGGGCCAGCTTTGTGAACGAAGCTCAGCTCGGCGGCGAGACGCAGCCGCCCCCTCCGGCTGGCGGTCTCAGGGCCACGGGATGCCGTCGAGGGCGCTCTGGGCGGGCGCGTAGCCAGGGGCGAGCCTCATGGCGCGGCGGATCATCGTGTCGGCGGCGCTGCACGCGTCGACGTCGTTTCGGCGCTCGCAGCGCTTGGTGCGGACCGCGGCCCAGCGCAGGTAGCGGTCGGCGATCCGCTCGGGGTCGAGGGGCTCGGCCTTCGTCTTCGGCGTGCGGAAGACGCGGACCACCGGCTCCCAGACCTGGCAGCTCGGGACGACGCCGCTGGCGCGCTGGCCGACGAGGTAGCCGAAGCGCCCGTCGGGGTGCCAGGCGACGTAGAAGCCGAAGTGGATCGAGGAGATGCCCGCCTTGGCGCGCAGGCGGTCGGTCTTGACGGGGCGGCTGCGGCCGGCGGAGAGCAGCTCGACCTCGGCGCGCAGGTAGTCGATGGCCCAGAAGACGTGGTGACGGCCGTCGGGGCTGGTCTCGGAGGTGACCGGGACGTGTTCGAGATCGTAGCGCGCGATGGCCTCGGCGAGCTCGGGGTGCTCGGCGAACACCGGCGCGAGCTTGGCCGGGTCGCCGCAGAGGACGTCGCCGGTGTCGTCCCAAGGCGCCTGGAGCGTCTTCATGACGCGGCCCGTCCGGCTGATCACGCGCAGGATCGGCGGCTCGGAGACCTGGACGTCGCAGGCCGCGAGCAGGGCCGCCCCGCTGTCGGCGACCCGGAGCAGATGGTAGCCCTGCCCGATGTCGTGCGTGGCGTGGGCAGCCGCGGGGGCCAGGAGGGCGATGAGCAGGAGGGCGGCGCGGAGGGTCTTCATCGGGATCTCGCGGGGTCGGTCGGCGTGGGCGTGGTTTGAACGAGCGCCGGAGCCCCGATATTCGACCGGTCAGGCCTCAGGGCACGACCCGGATCGAGATCGGGGCGGCCTCGACGACGCCGACGAAGGCGCGCTGGCCGTCCCGCTCGAAGACCAGAGCGTTCCGATAGGTCGCGCGGACGGTGTGCTCGCCGGGGTCGCTCAGCATGAAGTAGCGGTCGAGCCGAACGCTGCCGGTGTGCGCCTCGCCGGGCGCGAGCAGCACGAGGTCGGCGTCGGAGGCCTCGAAGCCGTCGACCTCGACCATGAAGCCGAGGCGGGTCCCGTCGGGGCCGGTGACGGTCAGCGTGACCTCGAAGCAGCCCTCGGGGGCGTCGGCCTCGTCGACGACGAAGCGGCCGTTGACGAGGAGCGGCGCGGCGCCGGGGTTGTCGAGGATGAGCTCGAGCGGGACCGGCTGGAGCGGGCGAATCCGGTCGGGGCCGGCGATGGAGAAGCGCGGGGTGTCGGCGCTGGGCATGGGGACGCCTCCGTGGCGCGTGAGCGTGCGCATCGAGGGTCCCGCCGGAGCGCGGCCGCCGTCAACCCACGGCCGAGGCCGCTACGGCCCGAGGGTCAGGCGGACGTAGCCGCCGGCCGCGACGCCGTTGCCGCCGCCGCCACCGCCGCCATAGGGGAAGCCGTCGCCCCCGTTCGAGACGCCGCCGTCACCGCCGTAGCCCGAGCTGCCCGCGGCGCCGCCGGAGTTGCCGGTGCCGCCGTTGATCCCCGTCGCGCAGGCGCCGCCGCCCGCGGCCCACGCGCCGCCGGGGAGTCCCGGTGGGCAGGTGTGCGTCAGATGGCTCCCGGAGCAGCTGACCGCCTCGCAGCTGCAGCCGCCGCCCGCGCCGCCGGTGCTCCCGCCGTCGTAGCTCCCGGACATCACCCCGCCCGCGCCGCCGACCGCCGTCCGCGCGCGCTGCCCGGCGCCACCGCCGCCCGCCGTGATCGTCCCGGCGGGCCCGCTGACCGACGAGGCCCCACCGGCTGCTTCGACCGCGCCGGCCGCGCCGACCGTGATGGTCAGCGCGTCCCCGGGCGAGAGGCTCCAGGTCACGTGCCCCCCCGCCCCGCCGCCGCCGCCCGAGCGGGCGCGGTAGGCCTGGTACTGGCCCCCACCCCCGCCGCCGCCGACGAGGTCGACGCGGATGGTCGAGCAGCCTGCCTGGACGACGTGGTTGTAGGTCCCGGGGCTGTCGTACTCGAGGGGCGAGGTGCAAGGCGGGCAGATGCCGCCCTCGTCGGTCTCGCCGTCACAGTCGTTGTCGAGGGCGTCGCAGGTGACCTCGTCCGCCTCGTAGCCGGCGCCGCCGCAGGTCCAGGCCCCGTCGACGCAGGAGGCGGTGCACACGCCGACGCAGAGCCCGCCGGGCGGGGTGTCACCGTCGCGACACTCGGCGGTCCGCGCGGCGCCGAGCCCGGTCAGGTCCGCGGCGAAGGCGACGTCGAAGTCCTCGCCCGGTGGGGTCGTGACGTAGGTGCTCGCGACGCGGTCTCCGGGGACGCCCGCGGGGTCGTCGAGGGCCATCCGGCCGCAGTCGTAGCCGTCGCCGGCGCTGTTCACCAGCGGGATCTCGTAGCGGATGACCGGGTAGGTCCCGGTCGGGGTCTCGCCGTCGGTGAGCGGCCCGTCGTGGGCGGTCGCGTTGGTCGTCAGGGTGCACGCGCCGGAGGTCTGGGCGAAGTCGACGGCCAGGGCGACATTGACGTAGCGCTTGGCGAGGTCTCCGAGGCTGGCGTCGGTGAGCTGTTCGACGCCGCGGAAGATCATCGCCTGGGCGAGCGGCGATGGCGCCGTGCTCGGCGACAGCGCGTAGAGATTTCCGGGGCCGCCGTCGACGTCGACCGTGCCGACGGAGCCGCCGCAGTCGATCTGGAGGTCGTCGAGGTAGACGACGGTGTCGCCGCCCGGGCCGCTGGTGCACGCCAGCGCGAGGACGGCGGTCGGCAGGCGCGTCCCGTCGGCGCCGGAGACGAGCCGGATCGGGTCGCCGCTCGGCAGCTCGCAGTCGAACTTGGCCGAGCAGAAGATGTCGTCGAACTCGACGGCGATGTCGAAGAAGCCCTGCTGCGCCCGGCGCATGACCGAGACGTCGAAGGTCACGGCCACGTCGGCGTCGGCGAGGCAGTCGACGTCGAGGCTCAGAGGCGAGTCCGCGGTGGGGCTGACCCAGGTGTCGGCGTCGAGGGCGCCGTCGGCGTCGTAGAGCGTCGCGACGGTCAGCTCGACGGTGTTCGGCTGGGCGCTCGGATCGGCGTCGCAGGCCCCGACGTAGGAGAGCGAGGTGCCGTCTCCATAGGCGCTCGCGCGGAGGGCCGTCCGCTCCCAGACGGTGTCACCGAGGTCGTTGACGACGCGCAGGTCGTAGGCGACGTCGGTCAGCCCCGGCAGCGTCAGCGGGGCGACCTCGACCGACAGGCGCCCGTCGTCCGGCGATCGCTCCGCGATGCAACCGCTCGCGAGGTTCGCGACGACGCCAACAGCGACGACCCTCCTGCAGTGCACAAAACCCATGTCCCGCACCTGTGGCTGTTGTGATGCAAGAGCATTCTATTCACTAGATGGTCAAACGCGCAACGCCGAGGCTCCGGCGCGTCGCGATGCAGCATTGCGGTTCCCGCGCGTCGCGGCCCCTGCGTCCGGTCGCCGGGCGAAACCTCTGGAAATCGTTGCCTCGCCATGTCGCCAGCGCTAGATTCCGGGTCCATCCCCCTGCCAACGCCGCCGAGGCTCCCATGAAGCGCCTGTCCCTCGCACTCTGCGCCCTGCTCCTGGCGTCCGCGCCCGCCTGTGACGACGCCGCCACCGACGACGCTCCCCTCGAGGAGATCGCGGTCAGCTGCTCTGGCAAGTGCGACGGCTGGAGCAGCATCAAGTCGCTGTGGCGGGACGCCAAGAAGCTGGATCTCAACGATCTGCTGAGCGTCGGCGCCGGCTACGCGACCGAGGCGCTCAACGACGCCCTCGACTTCACCGACTTCGCGACGGTGAAGATCTCCGAGCCGCAGCTCTTCGCCCTCGACGCCGTGGCGAAGGAGGACCTGACGCTCCACTCGATCGACGAGCTGGTGAGCGGGCTCACGCGGCGCTTCGGCGACCACGAGCTGACGACCGAGGTCAACCTCGTCCGCCAGGCGCACCTCCAGCAGGGCGACGACAAGGTCTTCGCGGAGGCGGCCTTCACCCTCGGGGCGAGCCTCGGGCACGGCTGGAACATCGACACCGGCGACATCGGCGGGCTGAGTGTCCGGCTCGGGTTCGACGGCGGCGCGAACCTCGAGGCGCGCATCATCGGCGCCTACGAGAGCGAGCTCTACGCGACCGGCGGGGCCCCGCTGACGGCGCTCCGGCACGCCCGCGGCTTCATCCTGCCGCGGAGCCTCGACGACGTGCGCGACATGCGCCCGGGCGAGTCCTTCGCGCTGGGCGGCTCGGGGCAGGTCGGGCTGAACCTCGGCCTCGGCGTGCCGATCCTCGTCGCGCAGCCGATCGCGGCGGTCTCCTACAACGTCGTGCTGTCGGCGGGCGTCCGGGCGCGCCTCTCCGGGCGGCTCGACGTGCAGCTCGTGCGCCTCGACGGCGACCGCGTCGTCCTCGACGTGGGCGTCGAGACGGCCGAGGTCAAGGCCGCCACCCTGGCGATCGAGGACGGCTGGGGTGTCCAGGGGCTCCTGAAGCAGACTATCGAGGTGGCCGGCCAGTCCCTCGACCTCGGCAAGCTCCTCGACAAGGCCCTGAAGAAGCAGCTCAACAGCCGCCTCGGGCTGGTCTCCGCCCGGGCCGAGAAGAGCAACAAGGCCACGCGCACGAGCGTCGCCCGCCTCCGCTTCGCCCTCGACGCCATCGTCGACCAGGCGGCGGTCGACCAGGCCCTCGCCCAGGCGCTGCGCGGCGACGTCCGGCTGGCCCAGGCCCTGGCGCTCCGCGGCGAGCCCGGGGTGACGATGGACTTCGACCTGTCGCGCTCGGGGATCTCGGCGACGGCGCACGCCGGGCTGGATCTGCTCGGGATGAGCTTCTTCCGAACGTCTCAGGAGAGCTCCGGCAACGTGACCATCGCGACGCCGGGCGGCGAGCGGAAGCTGATGTTCGACACCCTCCACAAGGAGTCGGGGTGGTTCTTCACCTCCCACGGCTTCACCCGCACGAGCCTGGCCGGGCTGGTCTTCGACGCCAGCGGCGAGGCGGCCCCGCGCGGGGAGGCGAACCTGTTCCTGGAGATCGTCGAGGGCGACGACTTCATGGAGCGGGACAAGCTCCTCGACCACCTCGACGCGGTGCTGCTCGGCCTCGGCGGGGACACGGCGCTGTACGCCGTGGAAGAAGCCGGCAACGCGCTGGAGCGCTACGTCGCCGACGCCTGCCCGAACAGCGGCCCGGGCGACGACTGCCGGCTCGAGGTCCTCGCGGACCCGGTCGTCGCGCAGCTGAAGGCCGACGCGATGGACGCCCTGACCGACGCGCTGTGGAATCACAACGACGAGCAGGTGGCGCTCCTGCGCGAGGTCGTGGAGATGCGGCTCGCGGCCCAGGCGACGGTCGAGCCGGCGGCGGCGCTGGTCGGCCCGAAGTCCTCGGTCGTGCTGGACTATCGGCTGGATGACGGGGCGCTCGAGGCGGTCATCGCCGACCGCACCGCCCAGGAGGTCATCGACGTGATGAACGCCTACCTGGGGGCCGTCGAGATCCGCCGCCGGGACAGCGCCGACGACATCGAGGCCGACCGGCTCGAGATCGCCAGGGACGAGGCCGAGACGGTCAACGCGTTGGCGGCGGTCTTCGCCGAGCGCGCGCTCGACTACCAGCGCATGTCGTCGGTGGAGAAGGCGCAGATCGGCTACCTCGGCTCGGCCGGGGCGCGGGCGGTCGAGGTCCGCTACAGCGTCGACGGCAAGGGGCGGCCGGACTACGACTCGGCGGTCGGTCGCACGCTGACCGAGGCCCGGGCCGAGGCCGCGAGCGCGCTCTTCGACACGATGTGGGACCTGGCGGACGACCTCGATCCGCACCCCGAGGCGGTGGTCGCGTACACGCTGCTGGCGCTGACGCCGCACGACCGGACGGACCTGCGGCTCGACGTCAAGATGGACCTCGACGACGGGCTGTCGCAGTCCTTCGAGCACTACCGCCAGGCCGGCTGGGGCAGCTTCGACGTCTACGCCAAGGGCGCGAAGGTCGCGCCGATCGACGGCGGGCAGTTCGACATCGACTCGCTCATCGACGTGAAGTAGCCCTTCACAGCTCCCACGGCAGGGCGTCGATCGCGGGCAGCTTCTGCGCCGCGCGGGCGGCGTGGATGCGGGCGGTCACCTCGCGGACGAAGCTGTCGCGGCCGTCGCCCATGACGGTCAGCGCCTGGAGCTCGCGGGCGTTCTTGCAGCGCTCCTGGCGCCAGGCGTACTCGTGGTCGGCGTCGGCGGCGACGATCGCGGCGAACCGCTCGTGGGCCTCGGCGAGGTCGCCGGCGAGCCCGGTCAGCACGGCGAGGTGGAAGGCGCCCCAGGCAGCGGGATCGACCGCCGGGTGCGCGGCTACGACGTGCGCGAGGGCGTCGGCGACGGTCGTGAGCTTGGACCGGATCTCGCGGACCCGCTCCGCGGCCTGCGCGGCGAAGGCCTCGGCCGCCTGCTCGAAGGCCGCCGGGGTGGTGTACTCGACGAAGGCGCCCTGGCGGTGGCTCTGGTCGAAGCTCTCGTCGAAGGACAGGTAGTCCTTGACGGTCCAGAGCCAGTGGGCGGCGGCGTTGAGGGTCGTCCCCTTGCGCCCGCTGAAGGGCTGGAACTCGAGCACGCCGACCCACCACCCCTGATCATCGAGCCACACCCGGGAGCGGCCCTTGCGGACGACGCCGAGGGGCGCGAGGTGCTTCTTTGCGACGCGAGCGATGATGCGGTTGTGGTCCGGCACGGCCTACTCCGGCGGTCGAGACGAGGAGGTTTGTGGGAGGGACACGCACCCTGCCTGGGCAGGGCACACCGTGGGTGCCCGTGGCTTGCGCGGCCGAGCCCGCGCAGGCTAGCACACGGAGGTCACCCCAGCGCCGGAGACCACGATGAGCACGAACGGCCGAGAGCCGCGCGTCGTCCTGCCCAGCGAGGGCCGACGCTACGACATGGGTCGGATGCAGGCGGTCTTCTTCGCCGACGGCGACGAGACCGGTGACCGCTCGTCGGTGTCTGAGTGGTGGCTCGAGCCGCGGACCCCGGGTCCGGGCGAGCATGCGCACCCCGAAGACCACATCTATCGCGTCCTGACCGGCACGCTGAGCCTGCCGGAGGCTACGTCTTCATCCCCGGCGGCACGCCCCACGACTTCCACAACCGCGGCGATACGCGCTGCGGCTTCCTGAACGTGAACGTCCCCGGCGGCGGCTTCGAGCGAGAGATGCCGGCCATCGTCGCCTGGTTCGAGGACCACCCGCTGACCGAGCTGGGCGCTCCGTGATCGGCGACCTCGAGGGGGCGTTGCGACGGACCTGCACGCTCCTGTCATCGTCGCGCGACTCCCTCTGGACGCCGTGGAGCGCCGCCGAGGTTCGGGCGTCGCTGGAGGGGGCGCTGGCGCGGCTCGCGCGTGGCGAGGCCGTCGACGCCGCCGAGCTCCGCGTGCTCTTCGCCCCGACCGGTCCGGTCCAGGAGCTCTCGTTGGCCAACGGCTGGGCAGAAGAGATGCTCGTGCTCGGGAGGACCGTCGACGATCTCCTGGCGCGGCCGTAGCGGAGAGCCGCCCGAGAGGGGGCGTGGGTACCGGCCGGCCTGCGCCTTCTGGGAGCCCTCCATCAGCTCGAGTGCCTCGGGGACCGGGGCTCCCGCCTCGATTCGCGGCGGACTCGAAGCGAGCAGATACGTCGCGCCGAGCAGCTACATCGACCGCCAGAGCCAGCCTCTGGATCCCGTAGGTCCACGCTCACCCGCGGGCCCGGCGCTCGCCCTGTCGAACCCCGTCCAGCGCGACGTCTTCGGCAGACCCGTGCGGGCGCGCGCTCTGGGCAGGGGCGCCCGCTCAGCCGGACGCCACCGAGCGAGCGACCGCGCGAACGGGTACACTCGCGCGACGACCGGGAGGGGACCGTGGAGCTCGAGCGCTGGGACGGGGTGGAGACGGCGGCGCGCATCGCCCGGGGCGAGGTGAGCGCGCAGGAGGTCGTCCGCGCGGCCATCGAGCGCGCCGCGGCGTGGTCCCACCTGAACGCGATCGTCACCCCGACCTTCGAGGCCGCGTTGCGCGACGCCGACGCGGCCGCGCCGGGCCCGTTCCGGGGCGTGCCCTCCTTCATCAAGGACCTCGACGACGTCGCCGGCGTCCCGACGGGCATGGGGTCGCGGGCGTTCCGCGGCTACGTGCCGCGCGCGACGGCGCCGGCGGTCGCGGAGTTCCTGCGCGCCGGCTTCGTGAGCCTGGGGAAGTCGACGACGCCCGAGCTCGGCCTCACCTGCACGACCGAGCCCGAGGGCGGCGAGCCGACACGCAACCCCATCGACCTCGAGCGCTCCGCGGGCGGCTCGTCCGGGGGCGCCGCGGCGCTGGTCGCGGCCGGGGTGGTCCCCATCGCCTACGCCAGCGACGGCGGCGGCTCCATCCGCATCCCGGCCGCATGCTGCGGGCTGGTCGGGCTCAAGCCCACGCGCCACCGCCTGACCGACCTCGCGCGCACCGCCAAGATGCCCATCAAGCTCGCGACGTACGGCGTCGTGAGCCGGACCGTCCGCGACACCGCCGCCTACTACGCCGCGATCGAGGCCGTCGCCCCGGCGCGAGGGCTCCCCCGCGTCGGTCGGGTCGAGGGGCCGGGCACGCGCCGCCTGCGGATCGGCCTCGACGCCGGCTCGCCGGTCGGAGCCCCGGTCGACCCGGCCGTCCGCGCCGCGGTCGAGCGCGCCGGCCGGCTCCTCGAGCGCCAGGGGCATCACGTCGCGCTCGTCACGCCCTTCGACGAGCGCCGCGCCCGCCAGCTGGCGCGCGACTTCTTCAACTACTGGGGGCTCCTCGCCGCCGGGGGGATCCACCTCGCGCGGAGCTTCCGCCGCCGCGCGTTCCGCCCCGACCAGCTCGAGCCCTGGACCCGCGGCCTCGCCGCTCACTTCAAGCGCCACGCGCTCCCGACGATGGTGGGCCTGTGGCGGCTCCACCGCTTCAGCCGGCTGTACGACGCCGTCTTCGGCCGCGTCGACGTCCTGGTGACCCCGACGGTCGCCGCTCCCGCGCCGCGCCTCGGCCACCTCTCGCCGGCGCAGCCGTTCGCCACGAAGTCCGAGCGCGTCCACGCCTTCGCATCCTTCACGCCGATCGCGAACGTCGTCGGCGCTCCCGCGATCTCACTCCCGCTGGGGGCGACCGGGGGCGGCGTCCCCGTGGGCGTCCAGCTCTCCGCCCGCCGCGGCGACGAGCGCACGCTGCTCGAGCTCGCCTTCGCGCTCGAGGCCGACGCGCCCTGGCCCCTCAGCGTCGACGGCTGGCGCGCTCGGGCCCCGAGATCAGTCGAGACCTGACCGCGACCGCGGGCGTCGGGACGTCGCCGAGACCGACGAGCGGCGTCGTGTGCTCGGCGGCCGCGTGCAGGGTCGCGCCGACGAGGACCTCGAAGCTCGGGAGATCGGCTTCCGAGGTGCGGCCGCGACCGTCGTGAACCGACGGTGATCTGACGCGGGCTCCCTCGTCGACGCGCCCAGAGCTTCGGAGACATGCCCGGAGGCCCGCCGAGGCCCGCGCGCCGCTCCAGGCCGGCCGCCCGCGCGGGGAGGTATTTACCTCCCTTCGCGCCCGACGGACGCGCCCTGTGGGCCGCCAGAGGCCGCTGTGGTCAATCCGGGGTCCGCGGCGGTGGAGATCTCCGTCGGAGCGACCGCCTCCGCCGCGGTCGCCATGATCTACCGCCGGCAGCCTCGTTCGGCGTCAGCGTCGGTGTCGTGGTGTCGTCGAGCGCGGCGCCTTGTCGTCTCGCGCACGAACGAAGGCGGCCGGGACGACCGCACGCCATCGGCACGGCCGGCAAACGAAGGCGATCGGCGACGTCCAGGGGCCAGCCCGGAAGGTGGTCGGGACGACCGCGCGCCACCAGCTCAGCCGGGCGAGAGGGTGACCTCGAAGAGGCTGCCGCCGCCCTCGCGCTCGCAGCAGCGGGCGGCGCCGCCGTGGAGGCGGGCGATGTCGCGGACCAGGGCCAGGCCGAGGCCGACGCCGCCGTCGGCGCCCTCGCGGTGGCCCGGGGGGCGGAAGAAGGGCTCGAAGATGGCCTCGCGGTACTCGGGGGCGACGCCGGGGCCGCGGTCCGCGACGGTCAGGCGCGCGCCGTCCGCCTCGCGCACGAGGCGGACCTCGACGCCCTCCCCTCCCCCGCCGTGGCGGACGGCGTTCTCCACCAGGTTTCGAACGAGCCGCGTCAGGAGCGCCTCGTCCCCGGCGACCGTCACGGGCTCGACCTCCGCGGTCACGCCGGCGCGGGCGGCCTCGCCCGAGACGACCGCGTCGAAGGGCACCGCCGCGGTCCCGCGCTCGCTCGCCCGGGCCTCCAGGCGCGAGGCCAGGAGCACGTCCCCGATCAGCGCGTCCAGCTCGGCGATGTCCTCCTCGGCCGCCTCCCGGCGCTTGGCCCGCTTCTCCTCGGTCGGCGCCTCGGCCAGGAGCTCCACCCCCATCCGGAGCCGCGCCAGGGGCGAGCGCAGCTCGTGGGACGCGTTCGCCAACACCCGCCGCTGCCCCGCGACGAGCGCCTCGACCCGGTCCGCCGCGCGGTTGAAGTGCTCGGCCAGGTTCGCCACCTCGTCGGTCCCGCGGACCTCGGCGCGGACCGACAGGTCCCCGGCGCCCCACGCCTCGACCCGGCCCCGGAGCGCCTCCAGCCGCCGCGTGATGCGCCGCGCCACCGGGTACGCGCCGAGCGCCATGACGAAGAAGACCGCGGCCAGGATCAGCAAGAGCCGCCCGAGCCTGGGGTGGGCCTGGGCCGAGCGGGCCGCCAGCCAGCGCCCGTCCTCGAGCCGGACCAGCACGCTCCCGCCGTGGATCCGCCAGCGGACGCCCTCGGTGAAGTCCGCCTCCTTCGGCCCCTCGAGCCCGGCGCTCGTCGCCGCCAGCGGCGTCCCGTCGGCGTCCCACAGCCCGAGGTCGAAGTTCAGACGACGGCTCCGGCGCGCCAGCCGCTCGCCCAGGGCCGGATCGTCCGAGGCGAGCCCCTTCACGATGAGCTCGGCCACCCCGCGCACCGCCGGCGGCGGCGCGCCGTCGTCGCTCCGGAGGCCGCTCACGAGCCCCGCCGCCACCACGCACAGGAGCGCCATGAGCACGAAGCCCAGGTAGATCTGCCAGAAGAGGCGCTTACGCACAGGGTTCTCCCCAAACGGGCTCAGTCGCCAGGCTGCAGGGTGAACACGTAGCCGACCCCGCGCACGGTGACGATGCGCCGTGGATCCGCCGGGTCCTCCTCGATGGCCGCCCGAATCCGCGAGACGTGGACGTCGATGCTGCGGTCGAAGGCCTCGAGGGGCTGGTCGCGCACCGCCCGCATCAGCTCGTCCCGAGTCATCACCTGCCCGGCGCGCTGGGCGAGCGCGTCCAACAGCTCGAATTGGTGCGCCGTCAGCCGCCGCTCCTCGCCGCCGACCCGCACGAGCCGCGCGCCGCGGTCGATCTCGAGCCGCCCGAAGCGCAGCACCCGCCGCGCCGCCGGGGCGGGCGCCGAGCGCGACCGCCGCAGCACCGCCCGCAGGCGCGCCAGCAGCTCCCGCGGGTTGAAGGGCTTCGGGAGATAGTCGTCGGCCCCCAGCTCGAGCCCGACGATGCGGTCGGTGTCGTCGCCCCGCGCCGTGAGCATCACGATGGGGACGTCGCGCTCGGCCCGGATCCGGCGACACACCTCGAACCCGTCGAGGTCGGGCAGCATCACGTCGAGCAGCACCGCGTCGAAGTCCTGCGCCGCCAGCGCCGCCAACCCGGAGGTCGCGTCGTGGCGGCAGGTGACGTCGACGCCGCGCTCGCCGAGGTAGTCGGAGACCATCTCGGCGAGCCGGGTGTCATCGTCGATGAGCAGGGCGCGATCCGTCACGGCCTCAATCGTACAGCCAGGACAGCTTGTCGCGAAGGTCTTCGAGCTGCGCGGCGGTCAGGACGTCGGCCGCGTCGAAGAAGGTCTCCATCAGGAGCTTCGACGCCCGGTCGGCCAGGGCGATGGCCTCGACCCGCAGCGCCTCGACCTCGGCGCGATCCGGCCGCGGCGCCCGCATCAGCGCCTCGAAGGCCCGGGCCCGCAGCGCGTGGCTCTCGGCGCGGAGGTTGATGACGTCGCTCACCCGCGACACCAGGACCGCCCGCAGCTGCTGCCGCTGGGCCTCGGTGCCGTCGAGCTTGTCGACGACCCGGTCGGCGATCTTCTCCGCCCGCTCCTGCGCGACCTTCGGGTCGAGCTTCTCCGGGGCGTGGGCGAAGCGGTGCGCGGCCGGCGGGCGCGCCATCGCGGTCGCGGCGACGGTGGCCAGGCCGGCGACCGCCACGGCGGCCAGCACCAGGCCGAGGCGTCGACGCGAGCGGGGGCTCTGGGTCTCGCGGGGGGTGTTGCTCGTGCTCATGTCGTCTCCTACGGGGTCTTCGGTCACTCATCTCTCCCGGCGGCGACCCTCGCGGCTCTCGCGGGCGCCTCCCGCCGTCGAGCCAGACCGTAGGAGCCCGGGATTTCCGGTGGGTTGGGCCGAGGTAAAGTTGTGTTTCTGTCCACCCGCAGCTCAGATACCCCTCCATGAAGCCACGGCTGACATACTCGGACCGGCTCCACGCCGCGCTGGTCTCGGTGCTGGTCAGCGTCCCCGTCGGGGCGGCCCTGCTCGGCCTCGCGTTCCTCTTCGGGTGGGAAGACCTCGACGGCCCCGCCGACACCGGCGAGCTCGCCGTCGGCGTCGCCCTCGCCGGGCTCACCGCCGTCAGCGGCGCCGCGATCCAGCAGGTCAGGAGCCACACCGAGCTCGGCCCCGAGATCCTCCTGGGCCCGCTCGTCTGGTACGCCGAGCTGCTCGTCGTCGGCGGCGTCTTCAGCGACAGCGCCGACATCGGCAAGGCCGTCTTCGGCGCCGTCGTGGTCCTCGGCCTGGTGCTTCAGATGACCCTGGTCGGCGCGCGGGTGGCCTGGGCGCTCATCGGGCGGTAGCGCGCTCGCGCAACGTTGCTGCGGCGCAGCGTGCGGGTTACGCTCGCCGTGATCCACCCGAGAGGTTCGTGATGATGCACCTACGCCACGCCGCGTGGGCGGCATGCTGCGCCTGCGCCGCGCTGCTGCTCGCCTGCGGAGCCGACTCCGCCCCGACCGACCCCACCGCCGACGGCCCCCGCGTCGCGATCGACGTAGCCGCCTTGAACCTACAGGGCGTGGGCGACGTGGTCTGGGACCTCCAGGTCGAGAGCCCGAGCGGCGTGGTCTGGCAGCGGCGCGTCACGTCGAGCGGCTACGGCGACGGCGCGGGCTCGGCGAGCTACGTCGGGAGCTGCGACGCCGACCCGGCGAACCCGGTCAACACCGTCAGCGTCTGGGTCGTCGGCGTCTACCAGTCGGCGGTCAGCGACGCGGGCGCCTTCCAGAGCGGCTCCGACAGCGGCGACGGCGCGGTCACCGGGACGCCCGTGGCGTTTCAGAACCCGACCACGGGCGCCGCGCTCAGCCGGACCTTCACCTGCCGCGAGAACCAGGACGTCGCGGTCCAGTTCGACGTCGCGCTCATGCGCCCGGCGCAGCAGGGCTTCTTCGACATCGCGGTCAACTTCAACAACATCTTCTGCTCGGCCAAGCTCGACTGCTGCAAGGACACCGGCAGCGACGGCTGCGCCACCGACGGCAGCGAGGACATCGCGCTCCTCTTCGACGCCGGCGGCGCGCGCAGCTCGACCTTCGTGATGGGCTTCGCCTGCACCGCCGGGACCGGCGACGCCGAGACCGAGCTCTACCTCGACCCGATCACCCTCGACTGCTCGAGCCCCTCGGCGGCGACCTTCTCGGCCGACATCGTCGTCGACCCGGCGGGCGCCCAGGGCAACCAGTGCGTGGCCGGCAGCGACGGCATGAGCCAGTGCGCGGCCATCACCGAGGTCTCCGGGGACGCCGACGCCGTGCTCTTCCAGGTCGGCGTCTACCGCGGCCTCGAACAGCTCACGAGCGGCGGCGCCGGGGCGAACAAGGTCTACTGGAACATCGCGCTGGGGGTGAAGCGCCCCGCCATCACCGGGTGCTGGCTGCGCGCGCGCGGCACCGCCGACGACGCCAACGGGTCGGGCCAGGTCAGCGCCGGGACCATCGCCGCCGGCGCCGTCTACCCCTACGTCCAGTGGGACGCGGACCTCGCCGCCTGCGCCGAGGAGCCCCTGACCTTCGGCGACGACACGGCGATGGTGCGGACCGCGTACACGAGCACCGGCGGCGGCGGCGCGAGCTTCGCCTACGGCTTCGGCCCGAACCTCTCGGCCGGGCCCTTCTGCGACCCGGTCTGCCTCAACGGCGGGCAGTGCGTGTCGGGGGATTGCGTCTGTGCCGCGGGCTTCACCGGCGACCAGTGCGAGACCAACACCGACCCGTTCCAGCCCATCGGCGAGTCCGCCCGCCTCGACGGCGCCGCCTACCTGGCCCGCACGCCGTCGACGGCCTCGGACCGGCGCGCCTGGACCTTCAGCACCTGGGTCAAGCGCGGCGCCCTCGGGACGTCCCAGACGCTCTTCGGCGCCGGCACGCCGGGCACCGGCAACAAATACTTCGAGCTCGACTTCCTGCCCGACGACACGATCCGCGTCGCCGAGAGCACCTGGGGCGTCTCGGGGGTCTTCGACGCCCAGACGACGGCCGTCTTCCGCGACGCGGGCCGCTGGTATCACGTGGTCCTGGCCATGGACACCGACAACGCGACCTACCGCCTGTACGTCGACGGCGCCGAGCAGACGATGACCGCGCTGGGCGGAAACCCCGTCTACCCGAGCGCCGGCTACGACACGGCGGTCAACACGGCGACGCTCCAGGCGGTCGGCTCGTCCGGCGGCGCCAACCAGGACCTGTACGCGTACCTGGCCGAGACGATCCTCGTCGACGGCCAGGCCCTCGCCGCCACCGACTTCGGCGGCTACGACGCCAACGGGCGCTGGATCCCGCGGACCTACCAGGGCGGCTTCGGGACCAACGGCTTCCAGCTGGACTACGCCAACGACGCGGCCCTCGGCGAGGACGCGAGCGGCGGCGGAAACGACCTCGGCGTGAACGGGACCCTGACCCAGACCTTCGACTCGCCGACCGACAACTTCTGCGTGCTCAACCGCCTCGAGGCGCAGCACGGCTTCACCATGGACGACGGGAACCTCACGGTCTACAGCAGCACCAGCGGTCAGTACGCCACCCGCGGGACCATCGCGGTGACCAGCGGCAAGTGGTACTGGGAAGCCGAGGTCCTCGTCGACCCGTCCCTGAACCGCCTCGAGGTCGGCGCGGTCGCCGAGACGAACATCCCCGTCCAGTCGCTCTGGACCTCGCCCAGCGCGTGGGGCTACGTCAACGACGGCACCAAGTGGAACAACGGCCCCGGCCCCGCGTATGGCGACGCCTACACCGTGGGCGACGTCATCGGGACGGCGCTCGACATGGACGCCGGGACGGTCGAGTTCTACAAGAACGGCGTGTCCCAGGGGGTCGCCTTCACGGGCCTGAGCGGCAAGACCCTGGCGCCGCTGGTCCAGAAGAACAGCAGCCCCACGACCACGGGCGCCGCGACCTTCAACTTCGGCGCCACGCCCTTCGCCCACGCGCCGCCGGCTGGCTTCTCGGCGCTGTCGACCGGGAACCTCCCGACCCCCGCCATCGCCAAGCCCAGCGACCACTTCGACGTCGTCACCTACAGCGGGACCGGCGCCGCCCAGTCCGTCGCGTCCCTCGACTTCGCGCCCGACCTCGTCTGGACCAAGGACCGCACGACCACCGGCGGCCACGCGCTCTACGACAGCTCCCGGGGCGCCGGCTACCGCGAGAGCAGCCATCAGACGCAGCCCGAGGCCTACGAGGCCGACACCCTGACCGGCTTCACGAGCAACGGCTTCAGCCTCGGCGCGGACGGCAACAGCTGGGTCAACCACGCAGCGCGGACCTACGTCGCCTGGACCTGGCGGGCCGGGGGCGCTCCGGTCGCCAACACCGACGGCGCCGTCACCTCCCAGGTCAGCGTGGACGGGACCGCGGGCTTCAGCGTCGCCACCTACGCCGGGACGGGGGGGAACACGACGACGGGCCACGGCCTCGGCGCGGCCCCGGACTTCATCATCTGGCGGGCCCGGGACGACGCGTACAACTGGGACATCTATCACTCCGCGCTCGGCTACCAGAGCACGCTCATCTTCACCACGGCCGCGACGCGCAACGTCATCCACGCCGCGCCCACGGCGACGACCATGCCGGTGACCCACCAGTTCTCCGGCGGCTCGGGCGCCGGCCAGCGCATGGTCGCCTACGCCTGGCGCGCGGTGGAGGGCTACTCGGCGTTCGGCTCGTACAGCGGCAACGCGAGCTCGGACGGCCCCTTCGTCTACACCGGCTTCGAGCCGCGCTACGTGCTGCTCAAGCGCACCTCGTCGGGGGGCGGCTGGCACATCTTCGACGCCGCGCGCGACCCCCACAACCTGGCCGTCCACGAGCTGAACGCCGAGAATTCGCTCGCTGAGGGCGCCGTGGCGGCCGCGAGGATCGACCTGCTCTTCGACGGCTTCAAGCTCCGCAGCGGCGGCGGAAGCCAGAACGGCAGCGGGGCGACCTACGTCTACGCGGCCTTCGCGGAGCTGCCGATCGCCTTCTGACGCCGGGCGTCAGCGCGGCTTCGTGAGGGCGATCCCGCCGGCGATGAAGCCGATGGCGGCGCCGACCCAGACGAAGCCGATGGAGACGACGAAGACGAGGGGCATCTGCATGTAGGCCGCGAGCACCGTCAGGAGCATGAACGCGGCCGCGACGGCGAAGCCCCACACCCCGGGGCCGCCGGGCTCGGAGCCGGCGAGCTCCTTCAGCGCGACCGCGGTCACCGCGTAGCAGACGAGCATGACCACGAGCCCCAGGATGAGCATCCAGGTCACGGTGCCGCCCATGGCGCCGATGAGGGTCCCGGTGAGGGCCGTGACGGTGAGGATGAGCCAGAAGACGCCCGCGGCCAGGGCGATCGGACGGCGACGGGGGAGCATCAACCACCCGACCCCGAAGCAGAGGACGCCGGCGACCCAGGCGATGAGCGTGACGAGGACGAGGGCGCGGAGCTCGAAGAGCCCTCCGACGATGCCCCACTCGCGATCGGGGTTCATCGCCCCGATGACCATGGCGACCGCGAAGAGCGCGCTGGAGACGCCGGCGAGCCAGCCGCCGACCTGCGCGACGACGGGGCCTCTGCGGCGCTGGTCCTCGGCTCCTGTGGAAACGCTCATCACGCCCTCCGTTCAGCGACGTCCCCCATGACTCGCGAGGATGGCCGGAGGCGTCAAGTCGACCGGCCGGGCGGCGGCGGCGGGAGCAGCGCCACCCCCGACGCGCCGAGGGCGACCGCGCCGGCGAGGCCGAGGGCCGCGAGGGCCAGCAATCCGGGCAGCCAGCGCTCCATGCCGAGCAGCACCGCCGCGCCGACGGCGACCAGGGCAGCGGCCCCGAAGCCCCAGGCCCCGACGAACGCGGAGGTCCGCCGCGGGGCGTCGCGGTCGGTGAGGAGGACCGCGGCGGTCGCGGCGCAGCCGGTGACGAGCAGCGCCGTCGCGCCCAGCAGGACCGGGAGGATGCCCGGTGACGAGAGGTTCACCCACATCGCGACGAAGGCGGCCGCGAGGACGACGTAGCCGATCCAGATCGCGCCGACCGCGCGGGCGATGGGGGGACGCGACCCGTCGGAGAGCCAGGCGAGGGCGAAGGTCAGGAGCCCCACGCCCTGGGCGAGGAGGCCGATCAGGATGAGCAGGCGCTGATCGTAGAGGCGGCCGAGGACCGTCTTGGGTCCGCTGGCGGCGGCCGACGCGCCGAGGACGGCGACGGTGGCGAGGAGCATGTTGCCCGTCGCGCTGATCCAGGCGCCGATGGGCCCGAGCAGCGAGCGGCCATCGGTATCGGGTGTACGCTTCATGGCGTCTCCTCCGCGGTCGGGGAGCCGGGCGGCTCACCCGCGGCGAGACGATAGCCGGGGGGCGGCCGGCGGGCCAGCCCGACGGGTCACGGCTGCGAGCAGAGCTCGGCGCCCGCGAGAGCGCCACCGCCCTGACCCTCGGACGCCCTCTTGGCGTGCTTGTCCGCGTACATGGCGGCGTCGGCCCGCGCCAGCGCATCGATGAGGGCCTCGTCGCTGTCGGGCGGCAGCGCCACGGCGCCGGCGCTGAAGGAGAGGCTGTACGGGCGCGTGCCCTCGGCGTTCGCGACGTGGGTCGCCGCTCGCAGCCGCCCGAGCAGCATGTCCGCGTCCTCGGAGCGGCCGTGGGCGAGGAGCGCGAACTCGTCTCCGCCCAGCCGTCCGACGACGTCGTTGCGCCGAAAACCCGCACGCAGGATCCGAGCGAAGTCGCAGAGGAGCCTCGAGCCGACCTCGTGACCGAGGGTGTCGTTGACCGGCTTGAGCTTGTCGACGTCGAAGTACATCAGGAGCAGCGGAGTGCCGGTCCTGCGAGCGTCGCGCAGGGCCTGCTCGGCGAGGACGAAGAAGCCGCGGCGGTTGCGGAGGCCGGTCAGCTCGTCGGTGACCGACATCGCGCGGAGGGAGCGCTCCATGTCGAGGATCCTGCGCGCCATGAGCACGACGACCACGGTCAGCACGACCGCGAGGGTCGCCGACATCGTCGCGACGACCTCGGTCAGCGACAGGTCGCCGGTGACGAGGAGGCGCTCGACGACGATGGCCGAGCCGTACGCGATCACGACGGCGATCGGTAGCACCACCCGAGCCAGATGCCCCCCGATGCCGTCGCGCACGAGGACGGCGTGGAAGCCGAACGGCGCGCGGCGGGCCGCGAGGCCGAGGGTGAGCAGGGCGATCGAGGCGGTCGTCTGGAGTGACACGAGGACCGTCTCGCTCGAGCCGAGGAGGTCGGACGCCCGGAAGATGTGGCCGGAGATGTAGAGCAGGCTGACGGCTCCGAGGGCGAGGAGGAGCCCGTCGAGCACGTACCCGACCGGTCGCCCGGCGTCCGGCGGGAGCAGCGCGACCAGCCCGACGAGCAGGAAGGCGACGGCAGACTGCGCCGACATCGTCGCGACGAGGTGCCCATGCTCGGGGGCGACGATGGCGTCGAGGAGCCCGGAGGTCTCGCCGCCGAGGTGTCTCCCGAGGACCAGCACGGCCACCCCTACGACCACGGCGAGCAGCGCGCGCCCGACCACGACGCGCCATCGGAGCGGTCGCCGTGTCAGGGCGAGGGCGGCCGTCACGAGCAGGACGCTCAGCGCGGTGGTGCGCTGCATCCGCGCCCAACCGTCCGGCAAGACCTCGGCCAGCGCCGGGACGAACCACGCGATGAGCACCAGGCCGGCGATGAGAGAGGCCACCGCGAGGGCGACGGCGTCGGCAGTCCGCAAGGCTCGGACCGCGCCGGGCAGGAGCGGCGCGGCTTCGTCGCGCTCGTTCACGGCGCCCCGGCGTGGCGCGCCTCGGGGCGGCGCACCGCGCCCCCAGCGCTCGAGTCCGGCGAGCTCGTCCTTCGCACCTGATGGACCTCCGCCGTCCCGACATCGACGGCTACCGGATCCTAGCCCGCGACCGGCCGGAGGTCACCTGGGCCGCCGGGGCCGCGGCTGTGAGGCGCTTCACAACGCCCCGCTGGCTTCGCCCTGGTGCCGATCGTCGGCGGGTCTCCGCATACGCCCGCGGGCAGGTCGCGGGGGGCTGTGTGGGAGGCGCGGTCGATCGAGGGCGCCGCCTGGTACGGCTCCGAGGCGCTCGTCGTCAGCTCCTCGGGGGAACACGGCCGAGACACCCGTAACCTCCGCGTTCCGGGGGGTAGAACGGCGACAGCCGGCGCCCGTGGGGACGCCGGCTCTCGCCAGGTTCGCGTGTGGTCGACCGGATCAGCCGCCGAGGCCGAGGTGGATCGAGATGGTGATGCCGCCGTCGTCATCGTCGTCATCGTCATCATCGTCGTCGTCGTCGCCACCGAGGTTGATGTCGAGGTTCAGGCCGCCCTCGTCCTCCTCGGCGTCGTCGTCGGCCGGCTCATCGGCCGGAGCGTCGGCCGGGTCGTCGGCGGGGGCGTCGTCCATCGGCTCGTCGGCGGGGGCGTCGTCCATCGGCTCGTCGGCCGGGGCGTCGTCCATCGGCTCGTCGGCCGGCTCGTCGGCGGGCTCGTCGGCCGAGTCGTCGGCCGGCGGCTCGTAGTCGGCGTCCACGTCGACGTCCACGTCCACGTCGGCGCTGTCGTCCTCACCGTCGTAGCCAGCGTCCACGTCGACGTCGGCGCTGCCCTCGGCGGACCCGGCCTCGCCGTCGTAGCTGCCCTCGCCGCCAGCGTCGACGCCGACGTCGGCGCTCCCGGTCTCGCTGTCGTAGCTGCCCTCGGCGCTACCGCCGCCCGAGACGTCGATCTCCTCGTCACCGGCGTCCACGGACACGGCGCCGTCGAGCGCGCCCTCGGCGCTGAAGCCGTCCTCGTCGCTGGTGAAGGCCCAGCTCCCGCTCAGGACGATGTGGATGTCGAGCTCGTCGCCGATACCGAGGTGGAACTCGGCGGTGCCGCTGCCCTCGATGGAGTCGTCGTCGTCGCTGAGGATCTCGACGTCGGCGACGTGCAGCCCGCTCTCGAGGGCGAGGTCGAGGTCGCGCTCTTCCGCGGCGACCATCTCGAAGGTCTGCTCGAAGGCCAGCGCGCCGTCCTCGGCGTCCCACACCATGACGCGCACGGTCGCGTCCTGGCCGGTCCCGTTCGTGAGCGCCATCGAGACGTGGCCCACGTCGCTCGACGTCGGCGTCCCGACGGAGTCGGCGCAGCCGCCGAAGAGGAGCAGGGCGCTGCCGATCGCAGCGCAGAGCGTGGTGTTCAGACCCTTCATGTCACAATCTCCTGTCCCGCATCAGGGACGGCCTTGGGCGTGGGCCCGGACCCTGTGCAGAGACCGTTCCAAGATTGTAACCAGCTGGAATCAAACAAATCATCGCGACCCACCGGGGGCACGGCCGACCACCTTCTGACCGGACATCCCGGGTTCTCCCAACGATTTCAACGCGTTGGATCGCACACCAGGGATCGGTAACCTCTACCGATCGGCACCCGATACCGATTGACCGCTCGACCACCCCGGCGCGGGACGCGGAGCCGGTCAACCGTCGGCGCGCCCCAGGAGCCACCGGCGCCCCTCGTCCAACGCTCGCTCCAGGTCGCGCGTCCACGGCGTCTCGAGGGCGTCCCCGAAGAGCGCGCCCTCGGAGATCCGGAGCGCCAGCCGTCGCAGCTCGGCGTCGCCCGGCTCGGTCCGGGCGAGCGCGAGCAGGTCGCGCGCCGCGAGGCAGTCCACCGCGCACAGGGCCGGGTCCAGCGAGATGTGATGATCACGGACCAGGATCCACGGCACCGGCTCCGCTCCCCCGACCCGCCGCAGCCGCGACAGCGCGACCTTCAGGCTGTGGAGCGCCGCGTCGCCGTCGGCCAGCGGCCAGACGAGATCGGCGACCCGCGCGATCGGCGCGGGCTCGCCACACCAGGACAGGACCGCCGCGAGGACCTGAAGCGTCGTCCCGATCGCGCGCCCACCATTGGCGCATTGGGGCTCGCCCGGCCGCTCGACCGCGAGGCTCCCGAGCGCCCGCACCCGCACGGGCTGCCCCGTCCACGCCCACGGCGTCGGGGGCTGAAGCCCGAGCGCCAGCCGCCGGCCGAAGCTCGCCGGGCGCAGCGGTGACCGCGGCGGATCACCGAGCTCCGCCCGCGCGGTCGCGGCCTCGAGGTGCCTCTTGCCGGCGTCGAACGCCCCCTCGTCGAGCGCCACCTGCGCCAGCTCGAGCTCCGCCGCCGCCGCGAAGAGCCCGAACCCGCCGTTCGCCCAGCGCGGCAGCCACCTCGCGCACACCGAACGCGCCTCGTCGATGCGGCCCAGCTCGGACAGCGAGCGCGCCCAGAGCAGCGGCGTGAGCTGCGTCGCCACACGGCTCTCGCAGCGCTCGGCCAGCGCCTCGGCGAGCTCCACGTGGGCGAGCGCGTCCGTCGGTCGCCCCTCACCGAGATGCAGGACCGCCATCGCGTCGTGGACGTAGGTCTGGAAGAAGTGGCGCTGCTCCACGACGGCCCGACGCTGGATCGGCTCGGCCAGCGCCGCGACCATCGCGGCGTCACCCCTGGCCGCCGCCGCGGTCATCCGATGACACGACGCCAGCAACCGGTGAACCCCGATCATCTCGCGCCCGGGCTCGTCGAGCCAGCGGGCCAGGCGCGCCTCGGCCGCCTCCGCGCGTCCGCCGAGGAGCTCCGACAGCGCCCGCATGATCGCGTACTGGCCACCCGCCACCGGCGTCACCCCCGGCGCCTCGGCGAGGGCGTCCGCGTCGAAGAGCAGCGCCTCGAGCGCGCTCAACCGCCCCGCGAAGAGGAGGCTGTAGCCGATGCCGGTGTAGGCATAGACCCGCAGCGACGCCGACCCGGCGGCCTCCGCCAGCGCCAGCGCCCGTCTCGCCAGGCCTTCCGCGCGCACCATGTCCCCTGGCCCCAACACCAGCGCGATCGACAACAGCCCGCAGGCGAAGGCGCGCGCCAGGTCACCGACGCGCGGATCCCCGGCGAGCCGCGACAGGCGCTCGACGACGGCCGCGAGGCGCTCGAAGCGCTGCCCCGAGCTCCAGATCGCGTACAGCTGCCCGCATCGCGCGCAGAGCGCCCAGGTCGCGTCGTCGTCTTCGTCCAGGGCCGTGGCCACGGCGGCGATCTCGTCGGGGTCCGGGGGCGACGCCACCACCGCGGCCAGCAGGCGGAGGCGGGGCGACGACGCGACCACCGCCTCGGGCAGCGGCGCGAGACGCTGGGCGATCCGCGCGAAGTCGAGCTCACAGAGCCAGCTGAGGCCGTCCCGCTCCACGGCGTCCGCGTGCGCCGGCCACGCCCGTCGCGCCGAAAGGCCACGATAGTCGGGAGTCGTCATGCTCCGAATCGTCCGAGTTCTCAGGGGGTGGCCTCAGCCTACACGCACGCCGACCTCCCGTCACGGCGCGTGTGACCTCGCTGTGACCCGGCTGTGACTCCCCGTGTGCGCCACTCGACGTCAGCAGGAAGAGGAGAGGAAGAGGAGCAAGAGGGAGGCTGCCATGCATTCGGCGACGTGGGTGACGATCGTTGCGGGAGCGTTGTTGTCGGCGTTCGCGCCGATGGGCGGGGGGAGCGCTCGCGCCGCTGGCCCCTTCGACGGCCGCTTCAGCGGCGCCGACGGAGAGCTCGTGCTCCACCAGAGCGGATCGCGGGTCACCGGCTCCTTCATCGTCGAAGGCATGGAGCTCTCGGTCGCGGGCACGGTGTCCAACGGGCGCCTGTCCGCGACCATCACCTTCCCCGGCGTCGGCGAGGAGCCCTTCGTCGGCGAGGCGACCACCGGGGGCCTCGTCCTCCGCGTCGAGGGTGACCCCGAGGGCTCGTTCTTCCGCCGGGTGGGCGGCGGCGAGGCACCTCCACCGGATCCGAGGGACGCCCCTCCGTCCGAGCCCCCCGATCCGGGCTCGGCGTGGGTCCCGGGGGACCCGAGCTCGGGGGCGAGCGCGGGCGGCGCGGCGCTCGGCGCGAAGGGGCCGGCGGCGCGTGGGGCGAAGCACGAGTCCCCCTACGAAGGCTGGCGGCTCAACGTCCCGCGCGGCTGGAAGCACGTCGACAAGGACGGCGCCGTGCTCATGGGCAGCGACACCGAGCCGGGGCTCATCGCCGTCCGCTTCACCCCGCTCACCGATCCGCGAGCGCTCCAGCAGGGGCTCTCGCAGATCCTCGGGTCCATGGGGCAGTTCGCGCCGTCGCCCGCGCTGAGCAAGGTGAAGCTCGCCGGCGGCGTCGCCTGGTACACCGAGGCCGCCGGGATCGCCCAGGACGGGAGCCGCCTCCGGGCGCGCGCCGTGGGCGTCGTCGGCAAGCTCGGGACCGTCGCGATCCTGGGCATCACGGCCGACGACGACGCCAAGATGGCCGCCCTCGCCAAGCGGGTCGACGCGATCGCGCGCTCGGTCAGGCACTTCGCGCCGAAGGTCTCCGCCGGGCAGCGCGTCGTCGCCGGCGAGTGGTGGAGCTTCGCCGGCGGCTCGACCGCCACGTCGCACGGCGGCACCGAGCGGACCTACGGCTTCTGCCGCGACGGGACCTTCTCGTCGTCGCGCGAGTCGAGCTACACGGGCGGCCTCGACACCGGCGGGACCTACACCGGCCCCCCGGGGCACACGACCGACGAGGGCGGCTGGCACGGCATCTCGACGAGCAGCGGCCGCGGACGCTGGGTCGCCATCGGTGACGTGCGCTCGGGGACCATCCGGATCACCTACCCCGACGGCTCGACGCAGCAGATCAGCTACGAGGCCGCGCCCCAGGGGGACATGAAGTTCGACGGCCGGCTCTTCGGCCGAAAGGCCCAGGGGCTCTGCCGCTGAGGCCCCGACGGCGCAGGAGCACACCATGCGACACGCGCTCCGGACCCTGCTCATCGCGACCACCGCGCTCACCGGCTGCCCCGGCGAGGACCGAACGGTCCACAAGGACGCGGACACCGCCGTCGACGCCGACGGCGACGACGGCGACACCCCCGACGGCGAGGACGGCGACACCACGGACGGAGACGCCGACGCCGAGGAGGACACGACGCGGCTCCCGCCGGCCGGGACCTGCGAAGACCCGCTGCTGATCGGCTGCGAGATGACGGTGACGACGAGCAGCGTCGGGCGCGCGGCGGCCTTCCCCGGCTACCCCGGCTGCGCGCCGGGCTGGGACGAGGGTGGGCCCGAGGTCGTCATCGCCTTCAGCCCGCCCGAGGCCGGCGAGGTGACGCTGACCCTGGACGCCGACGCCGACCTGGACGTCTTCGCGCTCGGTGGGGCGTGCGCGGCCGAGAGCTGCGCGGCGGCGGGCGACCACGCGCTGACCGTCTACGCCGACGCAGGCAGCGCCTGGTTCCTCGTCGTCGACGGCTACGGGGACGCCGCCGGGACCTTCACCCTGGGCGTCGACTGCGACGCCGCCGACGAGCGCCTCTGCGACGACGGCCACGACGGCGACGGCGACGGCGCCACCGACTGCGACGACCCGGACTGCGGCGACGCGCCGCCGTGCCTCCCGGTCACGAGCTGTGACACGGACGGGACGATCACGTGCGGACAGGTCCTCCGCGCGACCACGGCTGGGCTCGCGGCCGACGTCGACCGCTGGAGCTGCGCCCCGGGCTGGGGCGCCGGCGGTGGGGAGCACGTCCGGACGTTCACGCCCGCCGCGGACGGGACGGTCACGGTCGAGCTCCGCGCCTCCGACCCGGTCGAGGACCTCGACGTCTACGTGCTCGACGACGTCTGCGCCTCGGACCGCTGCCTGACCTTCGGGGACACCTCGGCGTCCTTCCCCGTCACCGCCGGCGAGACGTATCACCTGATCGTCGACGCCGCGACCGGCGTCGCGAGCGACTTCGCCCTCGGCGTGTCGTGCGACGGCCTGGCCCTGGAGCTGGGCTGCGCCGACGGCGTCGACGACGACGGCGATGGGCTCACCGACTGCGCCGACCCGGACTGCGGCGACGACCTCGCCGCGTGCCCCGGCCCGATTCCGTGCGCGAGCGTCGAGGACACGCCGCTGACCTGCGACACCGTGGAGCGCCTGGTCGACACGACCGGCGGCGTCGACGGCGTCAGCGCCTGGCCCTGCGCTGCCGGCGACACGAGCGGGCCGGAGCTCGCCTTGCCGGTGAGCGTCGACGCCGCCCGCGAGGTGACCGTGTGGCTCGACGGCGAGGCCGATCTGGCCCTGCTCGTCGCCCGAGAGCGCTGCGAGGACCAGGCGTGTACGGACTTCGGCGACACCTCGGTCCGCTTCGTCGCCGTGCCCGGTGAGGACGTGTTCGTGGTCGTGGACGGGCTGAACGGCGCTGGCGGACCCGCGACCTTGACCGTCGCCTGCGACGACCCGGTCGAGCGCGCCTGCGGCGACGGGGTCGACGAGGACCGCGACGGCGAGACCGACTGCGACGACGCGGACTGCGCGGCGGCGCTGGGCTGCCTGCCGTCGGCGAGCTGCACCCCGGGGGCGCCCCTGTCCTGCGGCGACACCCTCACCGGCGACACGACCACGGGGCTCGCGGCCGTCCCGGTCTGGAGCTGCGACGGCTGGGACGAGCGCGGACCGGAGGTCGCCTACACCTTCACGAGCGCGACCGCGACCGGCGTCCGCCTCGCCCTCGACCCGCCGGAGGCCGACCTCGACCTCGTGCTCGCGACCGCCTGCGACGCCGCGAGCTGCCTCGTGACCGGCGACACGGCCGTCACCTTCGTCGCCGAGGCGGGCGCGGAGTACGTCGTCGTCGTCGACGGCTACGCCGGGGCCGCCGGGCCCTACACCTTGAGCGCGGCCTGCGCGGCGGTCGACGACGAGGTCTGCGACAGCGGCGTGGACGAGGACTTCGACGGCCTGACGGACTGCGAGGACCCCGCCTGCGCCGGGGAAGACGACTGCGCCGTCTGCGCGGAGGACGACTGGGAGCCGGATGACGACGCGAGCTCCGGGGCCGCCGCGCTGACGCCCGGCCACGTCGCGCGCCGGACCCTGTGTCCGTGGGGCGACGAGGACTGGTTCCGCTTCGCCCTCGACCACGCCGAGGACTTCGCCGTCGTCGCCACCGGCGGCGTCACCCTGGGCCTATACGACTCGTACGGGCTGCTCATCGCCACCACGGACGACGGCCGCTTCGACGTCGGCAGCGCGCCGGCGAGCACCTATCGCGTCAAGGTCAGCGGTGAGGCGGCGCTCGACTACGACCTCCGGCTCACCCTCGACAGGTCGTGCCCCGTCGCCACGCCAGTCGCCTGTGGCTCGGCGCCCCGCTCGGCGACCCTGACCGGGGCCTCGAAGATCGACCACTACGCCGGCCACGACGGCCTGCTTCCCGGCCCCGAGCGGGCCTACGCCGTCACGCCAAGCGAGACCGGCGAGGTGACCTTCGCCCTGCTCGCCGCCGCCCCGGAGACCCGCGTCCTGGCCGCGGTCGGCTCCTGCGGGAGCGTCGCGTGCGCGTCCGGCGCGGCCGACCGCGTGAGCGTCCCGGTGACCGCCGGCGAGACCGTCTACGCGGTCGTCGACGGCCCCCTGACGAGCGCCTTCACCCTGGCGATCCTGTGCCCGGGCGGCGGCGAGCAGGCCTGCGACGACGGCCTCGACGACGACCTCGACGGGGCGACCGACTGCGACGACCTCGACTGCCTGGGGATGGTCGGGTGCGTGCCCTCCGGCGTCTGCTCCGGCCAGGCCGCCGTGATCGGCTGCGGCGACGTCGTGACCGGCGCGACCCTCGGCGGGCCCCGAGACCTCGTCGGCTACGACTGCGCGCCGACCTTCGCGACCGGCCCCGAGGCGGTCCACGTCTTCACCGCGCCCGCCGCCCACCGGCTCACGGCGACCCTCGACGCCCCAGGCGGGGCCGGGCTCCTCGGCCTCTACGCCCTCGCGGGCTCCTGCCGGGCGGACGCCTGCGTCGGCCGCGCCTCCTCCGGCGGCGCGCTGACCCTCGACGTCGCCGCCGGCGAGACGCTCTACCTGGTCGTCGACGGCCTCGCCGGGGCCTTCGGCGACTACACGCTCTCGCTGGCCTGCGCCCCGCCGCGCGAGCACGCCTGCGACGACGGCGTGGACGACGAGCCCGACGGCGCGACCGACTGCGAGGACCCCGACTGCGCCGGCGATCTCGCGTGCGGCGGCGTCACCTGCGCCCCGGCCGCGACGCTGACGTGCGACACGATCATCTGGGGCGAGACCGGCGACGGGGCGGCGGCGCAGACCGACTACGCCGGCGTGCCCTACCCCTTCGCCGGCCCCGAGCTCGTCTACGCCCTGCCCCTGGCCGAGGACACCGAGGTCACCCTGACGCTGACCGACCTCGAGGACGCGGGGCTGTCGCTGATGGTGCTGGGCGGCGACTGCGGGACCGCCTCGTGCGCGCTCTGGGCGCCGTCCCAGGCCCGCTTCGTCGCCGCCGCGGGCGCCGAGATCTACGTCGTCGTCGACGGCCTCGACGCCGCCGGCGAGCTCCTGCTGCGGACCGCGTGCGAGCCGGCGCTGTACGAGGACTGCGACAACGGCGTCGACGACGACGGCGACGCCAACACCGACTGCGACGACCCCGACTGCTTCCTGGCCGCCGCCTGCGTCGAGCACGGCTGCGGCGACGGCTTCGACGATGACGGCGACGGCCTGACCGACTGCGAGGACGCCGACTGCGACGACGTGTGCCTGTCCAACACCTGCGCCGCGCTGGGGTCCGTCGGCTGTGGGCAGACGGTCACCGGCACGACGGTCGGCGCGGCCAACGCCATCAGCCACTACCCCGCGTGCACGGCGGTGAACGAGGCCGGGCCCGAGGTCGCCTGGTCCTTCGCCGCGGCCACCGACGTGACCGTCACCGCGACCCTCGAGCTCCTCGACGCGGTCGCGAACCTCGACCTCTTCGTCCTCGACGGGGCCTGCGCCGCGGCCAGCTGCGCGGTCTCCGGGACCGACTACGCCGGTGAGGCCCTCACCTTCGAGGTCGACGCGGGGGAGACGAGCTACCTCGTCGTCGACGGCCCGTGGGGTGGCGCCGCCGACTACCGGCTGACGCTGACCTGCGAGGAGGGACAGTGACATGCGCGCCCTCGCCTCCCTGACGCTGCTCTCGATGCTCCTCGCGACGCCGGCGGCGGCCGCCGACCCCGCCCCGGTCCGGCGCTGGATCGCCACGGTCGGCGACTACGCGCTGCTCTTCAACTGGCAGCCCGCGCAGGCCCTGAGCTGGCTCCGCACCGACCTCTTCCGCGGGCCGGGCACGCACCTCGTGACCTTCGGGGACGGCGCGGGGGCCTACCGGGCCGAGGTCACCGGCGCCGTGGTGACCCTCACGAGCGCCGCGGGCGCCGAGTACGTGCTCCGGGACGTCCGGGTCCGCGCCGGCTCGCTCGTCGTGGGCGACGGGATGACCCTCGAGACCCAGGAGGCCGGCGAGCTCGGCGTCAGCGCGATGACCGTCGGCAGCACGGCGACCGTCGCGGTCACCGGCAGCGGCGCCCTCTACACGCCCTACGCCCGCGTCGGCGTCCAGTGGGGCGTCGAGCGGCTCAACGTCCTCGGCTGGCCGACGGGCGAGTACGATCCGCCGCTCTCGTCCGGGGCCGGGCGCGTCGTGGTCAGCGGGCCCGAGGCGCGCTGGGACGCCGAGGCCGTGGTGGTGGGCAGCGAGAACGCGGGCCGCGTCGACGTGTTCGACGGCGGCCGCTGGCGCGTCAAGGGGCTGGAGATCGGGAGCTTCCTGGGCTCCGAGCGCGGGCGCGGCGAGGTCCTCGTGGCCGGCGCCGGTGCGACCCTCGAGGCCTACGCCGTCGACGTGGGCGTGGACACCTCCGGCTCGTCGGACAAGGGGCTCCTCGAGGTCGGGCCGGGGGGGCTGGTCGTCGTGGACGGGGCGCTGCAGGTGGCGCCGCCGGTGGAGGTCGCGACCCTGAGCGACCTCGCCCGCGCCCTCGGCGCCGTGGAGCGCGTCGAGCGCGTCGCCGCCAAGGTCGACGTCCACGGCGCCGGCGCCCGTCTCGAGGCCGGGCTGGTCGTGCTCGGCGGCCCGGACCGCATCGCCGACGTCGTGATCCGCGATGGTGGCGTGATCGTCGCCTCGGAGCTCGACCTGTGGCCGGTCGAGGCGCGAACGAGCGGGTTCGGGGTGCTCTACAACCGGGTGATGGTCGCGGGCGGGACGCTCTCGGTCGACTACCTCGCTCCTCAGGCCGACTGGCCGGGCGACCTCCCCGACGAGCCGATCGAGAGTGACGCGACCGGGCGGCTCCGGGTGAACGCGATCGCCGGGCTCGGCGACCGCTTCGAGCTGGCGGGCCACCTCGACGTCGGCTGGGCCGGGACGGCTCGCTCCGAGCTGGCGCGCGGCCGTCACGAGACCCTCGCCATCGGCGGAGACCTCACCCTGGGCGCGGCCTCTCCGGCGACCCTGGCGCTCGGCCGCGCGGCGCGGGGTCGGGTGGACGGCGACCTGCGGATCGGCGTCGGGGCCGTCGCGGACGCCGCCCTCGACGTCGACAGCGCCCTCTTCGTCGGCGGCGCGCTGAGGGTGGGCGACGGCGCGAACGGCGTGCTGAGCGCAGCCGCGGCCGATCTCGACGTCGGGGCCGTGACGGTGGGCGGCGCGGCCGAGGGGACCGCCGTCCTCGGGGGCGGCACCGCGCTCAGCACGGCGCAGCCGGGTCTTCTCTACCGCGGCCCGCTGGTCGTCGGCGCGCCCGGCCCCGGGGAGCTCCACGTCGCGACGGGCTCGTGGCTCCGGGTCGGAGACGTCGACCTCGCCGCCAGCGCCGGGGGGCAGGCGACGGTGGAGCTGACCGACGGCGCCAGCCTGGACGGCTTCCTGCTCCGGATCGCCCCCGGGATCGGGACCTACGGGGCCCTCGCCGTGGACGGGTCCTCGGAGCTCCACCTCGAGACCGCTGACGTCGCCTTCCCGGTCGCGGCGGCGGGCCAGAGCGGCTGGGTCGCGAGCGCCGGGGTGGGCGCGCTGGAGATCGCCGGCCACGCCGAGGTCGCGGGCGACGTCCGGGTCGGCCGCACCGGCGCGCTCGATCTCTCCGGAGGTACGCTCCACGCCGGCTCGCTCCAGCTCCACCCGGCGGCGAGCTGGGTCACCGACCGCGACACGCAGCTGCGCCTCAACAGCGTGTCCGGCCCGGTCTTCCCGCTGGCCGTCGACCGCGTCGAGCTGGGCCACGCCGGCGGCGAGGCCCGCCTGACGCTGTCGGACACGACGCTCTCTTGCGCCGACCGCGTCACCGTCGGCCACAGCGGCCACGCCGACGTCACGCTGCGCGACGCGACCATCGCCGCGCGCGACCTGTGGATCGGCGAAGGCCCGGACAGCAGCGGGCGCCTCGTCGTCGGGGCCGGCGGCCGCGTGAGCGTCGGCGGGACGCTCGACGTCGGCCGCCAGGGCCTCGGCGCCCTCGAGCTCGACGACGACGGCGCGGTGACCGCGGCCACGGTGCGCGTCGAGGGGGAGGCCGAGGTCCGGGGCGGCACGCTGAAGGTCGGAGCGCTGGTCCTCGGGCCGAGCGCGACCTTCGACCTGGCCGGGGGGCGCCTCGTGGGTCGCCGCGTGAGCGGCTCGCTCGCGCTCCGCCGCGGGGTCCTGACGCCGTGGGCCACGCTGGCCCGCGACCACCCCTGGGGACAGCTCGAGGTCACCGGCGACCTCGAGCTCGGGGACGTCGAGCTCCGGCTCGGCGTGGCGACCTTCCCGTTCGGCAGCGGCCGCCTCGCGGTGGGCGGCGCCCTGACCGTCTCCGGGACCCTCGCGGTGCACGCCGGTACCGGCTTCGCCCCAGCCGGCGGCGACGTCTTCGCCCTCCTCGACTTCGCCCCCGGGCGCCTCAGCGGCCGCTTCGACCGGGTCGTCCTGCCGCCGCTCCCGCCCCACCTGCGCTGGGACCTGCGCGACCTCTACACCACCGGCGAGCTGCGGGTCCTGCGGGTCTCCGGCTGCGTCCTCGCGTGGGGACGCGAGGGGGAGGGCCAGCTCGCGGTGCCGACCGACTGCGACCTGATGCGGGTCGCCGCGGCGGGGAGCCACAGCGTCGCGCTGCACCTCGACGGGTCCCTCGTCGCGTGGGGCGAGGACGCAGGCGGGGCCGTGGTGAGCGGCCTGCCGGCGGGCGACGACTTCATCGGCGTCGCCGTGGGCCTCGACTTCGGCCTGGCGCTGCGCGCGGACGGGACGCTCACCTGCTGGGGCGCGAGCGCGCTGTGCGGCGCCGTCCCGGCCGGCGCCGGATTCACGAGCGTCGCCGCCGGCGCCCGGCACGCGCTGGCCATCGCCGACGACGGCGAGCTCACCTGCGTCTCCGCGCCGGGCTCGCCGCTGTGCGCGGTCGACAAGATCCACGTCGCCGCCGTGGCCGCGGGCGACGACTTCTCGGTGGCGCTCCTCCCGGACGGGACCCTCTTCGCCTGGGGCGACGGAAGCGTCGGGCAGCTCGCCGTACCGCGCGGGGCCGACTTCGTGGCGGTCGCCGCCGGCGGCCGACGCGGGGTCGCCGTCGACCGGGACGGCGCCGTCCACGGCTGGGGCGAGACGCTCGGCGGGAGCCTGGCGCCGCCCCCCAAGGTCTTCGATCCGTACACGCACTTCCTCGCGCTCGGCGCGCGCCACGGCCTCGGCCGGGCCGCCGACGGCGCCGTGGTCGTCTGGGGGACGGCCGCCTACCGCCTGACCGAGGGCCCGCCGGGGACGGGCTACCTCGGCGGCGCCGCCGGGGCGCACCACGCGCTGGTCATCGCCCCCGACGTCCCGCCGCTCCTGCGCTCACCCAACGGCGGCGAGGCGGTCGTCCCGGGCGAGACGCTCACGGTCACCTGGCCGACCTGGGGACACACCGGCGATGCCCAGTGGGCGCTCGACTGGTCGTGCAGCGGGGGGACCTTCTGGACCGTCGCCGCCGCCCGGATCGCCAACACCGGGAGCTACGCCTGGACCGTGCCGGACCAGCCCTCCGAGCGCTGCCTGATGCGCCTGCGCGACCCCGACGACGAGGCGCGCTCCGACGTCAGCGACGCGCCGTTCACCATCCTGTCCGACGGCGACCACGACGGCGTCTGGGACGGGGCGGACAACTGCCCGGCCGACGCCAACCCCGATCAGGGCGACGAGGACGACGACAGGACCGGGGACGCCTGTGACGGCTGCCCCTTCGACTGCGACGACCACGACGTCTGCACCGACGACGCGTGTGTCGGCGGGGCGAGCTGCAGCCACACCCAGAAGACCTGCAACGACAAGATCCCGTGCACGGTCGACGGCTGCGACCCCGAGCGGGGCTGCACGTTCACCCCGGACAGCGCGCTCTGCGACGACGGCGACGTCTGCACGAGCGACGTCTGCGTCCCGGGCCGGGGCTGCCGCCGCTACGCCATCGCGGGCTGCTGCGACGGCGACGGCGACTGCCCCGACGACGGCGAGGTCTGCACCGTGGCGCGCTGCGACCGCGCCTCCGCCGACCTCCCCGGGGTCTGCGTCCACGACCCGCGGACCGACTGCGACGACGGCGTGGCCTGCACCGTCGACCGCTGCGAGCCCGGCGTCGGCTGCGTCTTCGAGCCCGACGACGGCGCCTGCCCGGACGACGGCGACCTCTGCACCAAGGCGCGGTGCGACGCCGCCGAGGGGTGCTGGCACAAGCCGATCATCACGTGCTGCCTGACCGACGCGTACTGCGAGAGCATCAACCCGTGCACGCGCACCCGGTGCGCCGGCCTGGACGTGGCGCACGGGATCGGCGGGCGCTGCCAGCGCCTCTACACGCCGCCCTGTGACGACCGTCAGGAGTGCACGCGGGACTCCTGCGACCCGGCGACGGGCGAGTGCGTGTTCGACCCGGTGCCCTACGAGGGCTACAGCTGCGACGACGACGACGCGTGCACGACGTCTCACGCGTGCCACGGCGGGGTGTGCGTCGGGAGCGAGCCGCTGGCGTGCGACGACGGGGACCCGTGCAACGGCGCCGAATACTGTGACCGCGAGGTCGGCTGCGTGGAGGGCGATCCGATCGTCTGCGACGACCGCGACGCCTGCACCCTGGAGTGGTGCGCGAGCGACGCGGGCGGCTGCGAGAGCGCGCTCCTGCCGGTCGGGACCTGGGTCGGCGGCTTCGACGGCGACATCGCGCCGGGCGCCCTGCCCTGGGACCTCGAGGAGCCCGGCCCCCTCGAGGTCGCCGAGCACCTCCGCTTCGACCTCGTCTGCACCGACGGCGGCCGAGTACGCGGGTCGTTGTCCGGCCGCTACGCGCTCGGCGACTTCGACGCCGACCTCGATCTGCGCGTCGACGGGACCTGGGACAGCGGCTCCAACGCGCTCATCGCCACGCTCTCCGGCGACCTCTACGCGCCGGGGTCGATCGGCTGGGCGGAGCTGAGCGGGAGCTTCTTCGGCGCCCTGGTGGCCGACCGCGGCGACCGCTTCGAGGGGACGTGGTGGGCGTCCGGGGCGACCTGGTACGACACCGAGGTGGCCATCGCCGGGACCTGGTGGACGGGGCCCGAGTGCTGGCCCGGCCAGGGCGGCTGCTGGCAGGAGCGCTTCTGCGGCGACGACGTGGACGACGACGGTGACAGAGACGTCGACTGCGACGATCCGGACTGCACCTGGGACGAGATCTGCGCGCCCACCTGCGAGGCCGTGGCGACGCTGACCTGCGGCGGCAGCTACGACGGCACGACCGCCGGGGCCGCCGGCTTCATCGACTACTACCCGTGCAACCTCAACCCGTCGCCGGGGCCCGAGGTGGCGCTCCGCTTCGCGACCGACCGGGTCGCGTCGGTCCACCTCGAGGTCGTCTCGGAGGACGTCGCCAAGCCTCATGTCCTGCGCGTGCTCGCCGGGCAGTGTCGGGCGCCGGCGTGCCTGCCGGTGGGCGGCTCGAGCCCGTCGTTCCAGGCCGAGCCGGGCGAGACCTACTTCGTCGTGGTCGAGGATCTCCTCGACGCAGGCGCGAACGCCTTCCACCTCACGGCGGCCTGCACCGAGACCTTCGAGATCTGCGACAACGGCTACGACGACGACCTCGACCGGTACACGGACTGCGACGACGCCGACTGCAGAGACCTCGAGGTCTGCCAGTGTTATCCCGACTGCGGTGGCCGCGAGTGCGGGCGTGACCCGGTCTGCGGCCAGTCGTGCGGGGCCTGCGACGACGGCGAGGTGTGCACCCAGGACCGCTGCGAGGACGGGATCTGCGTCTTCGGCGACGTCCCCGGCTGCTGCCACTTCCACCAGGACTGCGACGACGGCGACCGCTGTACGCGCGACCTGTGCGCCGCCAACGCCTGCGCGCACGAGGCCGTCGACGGCTGCTGCGCCACCGACGACGACTGCGGGAGCGGCCTCTGCGACGGCGACGGGTGGTGCGTCCCCGGCGCCGAGACCGTCTGCGACGACGGCGTCGACGATGACCGCGACGGGGCGAAGGACTGCCACGACCCCGACTGCGCCGACACCTGGGGCTGCCAGGACGGCGACGGCGACGGCCAGACCCGGGTCGGCGGCGACTGCAACGACCACGACGCGGGGGTCTTCACCGGCCACCGCGAGCTCTGCCCCGACAACCTCGACGACGACTGCGACGGGCTCACCGACGAGGCGGGCTGCGTCACGTGCACGACGTGGGCGCCGGACGACTTCCACCCGACGCTCCAGGCCGGGATCGACGCTACGCCGGACGGCGGCACGCTGTGTATCTCGCCCGGGACGTACACCGAGAACCTGTCCATCGAGGGCAAGGCGCTGCGCGTCGTCGGCGTCGGCGGGCCGAACCGAACGCGGATCCTGGGCGAGGGGGCCGACAGCGTCGTCAGCGCTCGCCACGGCTGCCCTTCACTGACGCTGACGCTCGAGGGGCTCTCGCTCGAGGGGGGGAGCGCGGCGCGGGGTGGCGGCCTCGACCTGCGCTGGTGCGGAACCGTCGCCCTCCGGGGTGTGGTGGTCACCCGCAACGACGCGACCCGCGGCGGCGGGATCGGCGCCGTCCAGACGGCTCACCCGGTCTTCCCGAGCGGCCTGTCGTGGTACGAGCCGCTGGCGCTGTCCCTCGACAACGTCGTCGTGACGGGGAACAGCGCTGCCGAAGACGGTGGCGGCCTCTACGTCTCCGGGCCGAGCGCCCGCGTGACGCTGACGCACACGTACCTCGCGTGGAACCAGGCCGACGCGCGCGGCGGCGGGGTCGCGGCGCTCGGCGGCGCCGACCTCGACCTGGTCGGGGTCGGTGTGGCCAACAACCGGGCCGACCTCGGCGGCGGGGTCTACATCGACCAGGGGACGCTGACGGCGACCAACCTGACCTGCCGCGACAACCACGCCAGCGCTGGTGGCGCCGTCCACGCGCGCCACCTCACCGCGACGAGCGCGCTGTGGGCGTGGAACTACGCCGGCGCCGGCGACGCCGTCCTCATCGACAACCCGCCCGGGGTGGACGCCTCGGCGTCGCTCTCCCACGTCTTCTCGGTGACGCCGTGGGAGGGTCACGTGGCCTTCGCCGCCACGCAGGGGGGCTGGGATCCGATCGGGGCCGGTGACGCGACCGCGGTGGTCTCCGCGAGCTGGCCCTTCGTAGCGCCGACCTGGGTCGGCCGCCTGCGCCCGGACACTCCGATGGTGGACGGGGGCGACCCCGCCGACGCAGCGCGGGACGTCGACGGGAGCCGGAATGACGCCGGGGCCTACGGCGGGCCCGGTGGGGCGGGCTGGGACCTCGACGGCGACGGCTTCGTCGACTGGCCGCAGCCCGGCGCGTGGCCAGGGCCGCCGTGGGACTGCGACGACCTGAACCCGTTCGTGAACCCGGCGGCGCTCGGGTCGTGCGACGGCTGCGCGCCGCTGTGCGGGGGCCGCGAGTGCGGTCCCGACCCGATGTGCGGCCTGTCGTGCGGGACCTGCGCCGACGGCGACCCGTGTACGACCGACCGGTGCGAGGGCGGCGTGTGCGTCTTCGACTCGGTGATCTGCCCGCCGGATCAGGTCTGCGTCGACGGCGCGTGCGTGCCGACCGGGTGCGAGGTCGACTGCGAGCTCGGCGAGACCGTCTGCTGGGAGCACGGCCTCCACGCATGCGTAGAGGCGGCGGGCTGCCCGGCCTGGGAGGCCGTCGAGACCTGCGCCTACGGGTGCGTCGACGGGGCCGGCTGCTGCGCGCCGAGCTGCGACGGGAAGAGCTGCGGGTCGAGCGGCTGCCCGGTCGGCGACTGCGGCGCCTGCCCCGAGGGCCAGGTGTGTCAGGGTGGCGTCTGCTGCGCCCAGGCCTGCGAGGGGAAGGCGTGCGGTGACGACGGCTGCGGCGGGAGCTGCGGGAGCTGCGGAGACGACGCCGTCTGCGTAGACGGCGCGTGCACCGGGACCTGCGCCGACCTCTTCGCCTGTGCGCTGGCCTGCCCCGACGGGAGCACGACCTGCGGCTACGCCTGCTTCAACACCGGCTCGACGACCGGCAGGCAGGCGGGCCTCGCGCTGTTCGTCTGCGCCTACCAGGCCTGCGGCGGCTACAACCGGGCGTGCTTCGAGGCGACGATCGTCGAGGGCGCGACCTGCTACGCCCTCTACGTGACGTGCATCGCGCAGTGTGCCGCGGCGTGCGACGGCGCGGTCTGCGGCGACGACGGCTGCGGCCGCAGCTGCGGGCGCTGCGACGCGGGGGCGCGGTGCGAGGCCGGGAGCTGCGTGACCTGCAGCGCCGAGGAGCGCGGCTGCGCGGACAAGACCTGCGGGCCGGATCTGTGCGGCGGGAGCTGCGGGACCTGCGCGCCGGGCACCTCGTGCGTGCCGGTCGATGTGCCCGGGATGTGCGAGGCCTGCACCTGCGGCGCCTGCGGTGTGAACGGCTGCGACGAGGTCTGCGGGACCTGCCCGCCCGGCCGGAGCTGCGCCGACGGCGTGTGCATCGCCTGCGTCCCCGACTGCGTCGACAAGGCCTGCGGCCCCGATAGCTGCGGCGGCTCCTGCGGCACCTGCCCCGACGGCGCCTGGTGCGCCCCCGGCGAGGGCGGCGGCACCTACTGCGACGGGGGCGCCTGAGCGAGGGGGTCCTCCCACGTCAGGCCGTCGAAGCGCGCGAAGTCGCGGTCGCTCGACCACCAGGTGCAGCCGTGCTCCACCGCGATGGCGGCGAGCCACGCGTCGGGGACGAGCTTGCCGCGCGCCCTGGCGGCGGCGCAGAGCTGCAGGAACAGGTCGAGGTGGCGCGGCCCCGGGCGGAGGAGCGTCAGCGAAGGGGACGCGCGCAGCGCCACGACGAAGGCGAGCGCCTCCTCGAGCGTCGCCGGCGTCCTGAAGACCCGGGCGTTCGTCACGAGCCGCAGGAACCCCGCGATGACATCGGTGGGGACGCCCCAGGCCGAGTCCCCCTCGCGAAGCCCCGCGAGCAGCGGACGCGCCGCGACGTGTTGCGGGAGATCGGCACGGAACGCGTACACCAGGATGTTGACGTCAACGGCGATCACGCCAGCCCGCCTCCTCGTCCTGGAGATCCCAGAGCCCTCCGCCGTCGTCGAGGTCGATCCCCGGCATGAGCCCGTCTCCGTGGAAAACGGGGAGCGGCGGCAGCGGCGCGCGCGGCTGGGCCTGGCGCGCGAAGACCTCGCGGAGCGCGTCACCGATCACGGCGCTGAGCGTCGTCCCGCGTGAGGCCGCGAGCGCCTTCGCCTCGCTCAGTAGCGCGTCGTCCAGCGTGATGGTCGTCCTCATGCATCAAAGTGTCTCCTCGACGCATCATGATGTAAAGCACGGAGCCCGTCACCACGGCACGCGAAGCCTGCGGCGGGCGGGTCGACGCGGTAGTTCTCGGTGCACGCGCGACGCGTCCACGTGCTGGCGGCGAAGGCGAGCAGCGGCGTGAGCAGCGCGACCGCCCGGCACCAGCCCAGGACGAGCTCCGCGATCTCCCCTGCGACGACCGTAGCCCGGTCGCGGTCGAGGAGATCGCGCGGGGTAGCGCCTCCTCGCCGCAGACGGGTCTCATCCCCGTCGTCAGGAATCGGTCAGCCGGGGGTCAGGTGAGCTGGCGTCGGGGGGGCCACCCTCGGGGTAGACCAGCCCAAGGAGGATCTCGTGCTGTCCCTACGCCGACCATGTCTGCTCGTGACCTGCTGTACCGCCGCGCTGCTCGCCCTGAGCGGTGACGCCTCGGCGCAGTGCCCGCCCCCTGTACCCGGCCCCGACCAGGACGGAGACGGGCACGCCTCGATCGCCGATGGCGGCGCCGACTGTGACGACCTCGACTGCACGCGCTACCCGGGCGCCCCGGAGGTCTGCGATCTCGACGGGCACGACGAGGACTGCGATCCGACCACCGTCGGGTCCACCGACGCCGATCAGGACGGCTACATCCCGACCTACTGCTGTAACGGCGATCACTGCCCCGGACGCGACTGCGACGACTTCGACGCGAGCGTCCACCCGCACACCGCCGAGGTCTGCAACGGCGTCGACGACAACTGTGACGGCGACGTCGATGAGGGGCTGCCCGTGGTGTTCTACGCCGACAGCGATGGCGACGGCTACGGCTCGGCGGCGGCGCCGGTGTCGGCCTGTGGGATCGCCCCCGGGCTGTCTGCGTTGGCCACCGACTGCGACGACGCGGACCCGGTCGTGGTCCCGATGGCCATGTTCTGCGACGGATCCCGCGACGGCGTCGTCGTCTGCGGTGCGGACGGCAGCTACTACGAGACGACGTGCGCCGTCCGACAGCAGTGCGTCGAGCAGCCGACCGGCGTCGGGATCTGCGTGCCGCGGACGCTCCGGCTCGGCCTGCCGTTCTGAGTGACGGCGACGGGGCGGGGGAGAGGGGCCCGCAGGATCTCGGAGCCCACGGGCCGCTACCGCAGCGGCTTTCCCCGCCAACCAGCGGTCGGGACAGCCGCGGCCGGCGGGACACGGCCCATCTGGCCCAGGACGCCCTCCCCGCCCGACGATCCGCGCCGGCGGGGAGGCGACCAGCGGTCTGGACGACCGCGGTCACTGGTCTCCACACCGACGTCGCGATCACCAGCAAGAGGCCGTAATCGAAGCCGAGCGCGGTCACGCCGGCCTACGTCGGGGCCCGCGGCGTCGGTGATGAGCTGCAGAGCGCGCACCGTCTCGGCCGCGTCGCGAACCCGCCAGCTACTGCTCGGGGTCGCTGTCGAAGACGGCGTCGAGGTCGGCCGCGTCGAAGAGGCGCTCGGACCAGGCCCGGCGCTGGGCGGCGGTGCTGGACACGAGTCGCTCATGGACACCCTGCTCGAGCGGCCCAAAGCGCATCACCAGGAGGCGGGTGAGGAGCTCGCGCTCCGCGTCGCGAGCGCCCTCCTCGAGTCCTTCGCGGCGGCCTTCGCGGCGGCCTTCCTGGCGGCCTTCGCGGCGGCCTTCCTCGCGGAGCTGTTCGGCGGCGTTCATGGCGGCGTCTCCTACTTCGGGGCCCGCGGCGTCGGTGATGAGCTGCAGAGCGCGCACCGTCTCGGCCGCGTCGCGAACCCGCCAGCTACTGCTCGGGGTCGCTGTCGAAGACGGCGTCGAGGTCGGCCGCGTCGAAGAGGCGCTCGGACCAGGCCCGGCGCTGGGCGGCGGTGCTGGACACGAGTCGCTCATGGACACCCTGCTCGAGCGGCCCAAAGCGCATCACCAGGAGGCGGGTGAGGAGCTCGCGCTCCGCGTCGCGAGCGCCCTCCTCGAGTCCTTCGCGGCGGCCTTCGCGGCGGCCTTCCTGGCGGCCTTCGCGGCGGCCTTCCTCGCGGCCTTCGCGGCGGCCTTCCTCGCGGAGCTGTTCGGCGGCGTTCATGGCGGCGTCTCCTACTTCGGGGCCCGCGGCGTCGGTGATGAGCTGCAGAGCGCGCACCGTCTCGGCCGCGTCGCGAACC